>Ga0302321_100004072_pt1 | contig 12605 bp, 15 predicted proteins | sample Fen_T0_1_FD_202505 | JGI IMG/M metagenome (GOLD analysis project Ga0302321, IMG submission 202505) | Peat permafrost microbial communities from Stordalen Mire near Abisko, Sweden - Fen_T0_1 | ecosystem: Environmental > Terrestrial > Soil > Wetlands > Permafrost | place: Sweden: Abisko...
TGCCCCTGGGGCTCATGCGAACTAAGAGAATTGATCATCGCGGAAAGGATAGCCATCGGCGGAGCATTCGGGGGAAAGGCGTCGAAATGCTTCAGCATGCTACGGTGCAACATGGAAGTCTCGGTGAGCAGGTCGCTGAAGCGGTCCCCGTCAGCCTGCGTGGGCAGGCGCCCGAAGATGACCAACCAGGCGGCCTCGACGAACGAACAGTTTTCGGCGACGTCCTCGATCGGTATCCCGCGATAACGTAGGATACCCTGCTCGCCGTCGATGAAGCTGATAGCCGACTCACAGGAACCTGTGTTGGCGTAGCCGTCATCCAAGGTGATATATCCGGTCTGGTCGCGCAGGCGACGGATATCGATGGCCAACTCGTGCTCGGTGCCCTCGACCACGGGCAGGTCGTAGCCGCGCCCGTCCAACTCGATACGGCAGGTGTGGCTCATCGTCGGGCTCCTTCGCAGAGGCTGACATGACGACCGAATCCCCACGCTAGCCGGGTCGGCTGGCATGGTCATCCCCCCACGACGCGCATTCTCAGCGGACTTGACCCGTCAGCCTCGACGCCGATGAGAGCTGGTGACCTCCGACGAGGCGACCACATCGAAGACGGCACGACGGCTGTGCTCCCCTGCCGTGGGGTCATCCACCCATCCACTCGCCGCCCTGCGACAACTACGAAGGTGAGGACTGGGACGGGTGCTTGCAGCCATCAGACTCGTGGCTGGGGGAGTCTGTGTCGCCCAGCTCTACGCACTCCGCAGAGCGGCGGAGGCCGTGGCCGTGAGGTCCCTCGGGATGACCGAGACATCGTCACACGCACATCGGCAGGTTCGAACACGCGATCGGCGGCAGTAACGGGATGTTGCGCGAGGCAGCCCCACCATGAGGAGCCTGACTGGTGCCCGGGTTGAGTCCTTCGGGGTGGGCGCGAGGCTACCATTTATCGAATCATGGCCGAGTCATGGTCGGATCGAGAGCTATCGGAGCCAAGGGGGGCGAGGAGTACGTCGTGGAGGGCGGCCCCGAACGGGGGAGCAAGGTCGACTTCCAGGTCACTGGCGCCCGGCACCACGGCGTGCTCGTCATGACGGACTCGGGTGATCGTGGTGGATCGAGGCCGAGAATCTCAGCGCCTCCCCGATTCCTGCGCGGGAATGGCCGCCCATCGGAACCCGGTTGCGCGGACTGGTGCTCGGAGTTACCTCCAACGGACGGGTGAGACTCTGCCTACGACCTGTGGACGGACGGCCGAGTCCCAGCCGCTGGCCTCCGCCGCGATGACGACCGCCACGCTGGCACTGGAGACAACGATCGCGGCCGCGCGCGAGGATCGTCGACAGGGACGGCGTCGCGAGCGACCGCGACGAGAGTCTCGTCGGGCCGTTGAGTCACGCTGAGTAATCGAGCCGCGACAGCAACGGGTGGCGACCACGCCAACCCATACACGTCGCGCACGGTCACCAAGCCGGCGGCCGTTCGATTGGGTTGGGAGCGGCAAATCCGCGGGTTGCCTCGAGCACGTATCAAATACGTTCGTGCGTCACGACTTCGCTTCATGGCTGCTCTTGTGGACTGCATGCAACACGGACGAGCGAAGGGAAGTATTGATCGAGTTAGTGGACCTTGACCATCAGGTTCCAGCCACCGACGCTTCTCCTGCATCGCCAGGCTCGACCTTGAGCGACGTCTCTGCCATCCATCTCACACATTCCGTGAGCGGGGGTCCACCCTTCGTTCAGCCAGGTCGCGGTCTGTGGCGCTGCCGGTGACATGGCAGCTCCGGTTGGCGGTGCAGATGCCGATGCGACGCCGTTGGGAATGCCAACGAGTGCCACAAGCAGAGAAAGCTGGACCAGTCTTGGGATGATGCTTTTTATCTGTCGAAGCTGCATGGTGACCTCCGTGAGACGTGTGTCGATCCATCCGAACTGCCCCTCTGCTCGGCAATCCCCGTCATCGGGACGAAGGCAAGGTCGATCGCTAAGGTGAAGCCGGTCGCGTAGGCCCTGAGGCCGTTCGGCGCCCACCGCCAGGTGATCGACTGCCCGGCCGGGAAGGGCGCTCCCGTGAGGTCGGTTGATCCGCTGAAGAGCATCGTCGGTCGACTACTCCGATTGCAGGTGGAGTCTGCCTGCCTCAAAGGTGGTGGTCGCTCCCAGTGACGAGCAACGCGGCGGTCATGGCAAGTAGGCGGCGCTTCCGAATCTCCATGGTCGATTGTTCCTGTCGATCGGCGATGGGTTTCCGCCCGGCCGGAAACTGGCGGTCCTTGACGCTCCTCGAGCTTGTCCCGATAAGGTCATGCAGGGCATAGTGCGCGTTGTGAGTGGCTCTGCATGCACTCCGAGACCATGCGTCGTCGACCCACGACCAAAGATTGGGTCAGCCTGCTGAAGGATCGTTGAACGTTGGCTGACACGGCGGCATGCTGGCTGGATGTGGCCTCTCTGCCCCTGTGGCGCTCTCTGTCGGAGCGGCATGACGGGGTCTGGATGGGTGGCTCGAGATACGTGTGCTGTCGGTTTCCGGTTTGGGGGGCGTGATGACGGTGGACGTCCGGCTGCTGGGGTCGTTGGAGGTGTGGGCCGGCGACGCCCTGGTGCCGAGGATGGGCGGGCCTAAGCAGCGGGCCGTGCTGGCCATGCTGGCGTTGCAGGTCGGCCGCGTGGTCTCAGTGGACCGACTGGTGGATGGCCTGTGGGGGCAGATCCCGCCTGACAGGGCAGTCAATACGGTGCAGGTGTACGTGTCGCGGCTGCGCAAGCGACTGCCGAGCGGACGGGACGAGGACGATTCCTTGATCAGGAGTCGCCCGCCTGGGTACTTGTTGGATCTGGACGTCGACCAGGTCGACGTGCACCGGTTCGAGCGGCTGGCCCGCGGAGGGGCGGACGCGCTGCCGGGGTCGCCGGGCCGGGGCGCGGGGATGCTGCGCGAGGCATTGGCCCTGTGGCGTGGCCGACCGCTCGAGGAGTTCGCGGGCCTACCCTTCGCCCGGGCGGAGATCCCTCGGCTGGAGGCGCACTGGTCGACCGCGTTGCAGGGCCGGATCGAGGCGGATCTGGCGCTGGGCCATCACGCCGAACTGGTCAGCGGACTGGAGGGGCTGGTTGGCCAGTACCCGCTACGGGAGGAATGGCACCGGCTGCTGATGCTGAGCCTGTACCGGGCCGGCCTGCAGGCAGAGGCGCTGGAGGCCTATCGGCGAATCAAGCAGTTGCTGGCCGAGGAACTGGGGATCGACCCGGGTGCGGCCCTGCAGCGTTTGGAGTCGGCCATCCTGGCCCAGGACCCCTCGCTGGCCTGGACTCCACCGGTCCGCGAACCGGTGCAGGTTATCCCGACCGAGTCAGGGTCGGTTGAGTCGGTGGTGTGTCGGGTGCCGATGCGGAATCCGCACTTCGTGGGCCGCGAGCAGATGCTGGACGATCTGCATCGGCGGCTGACGAGTGGGGAGCAGACGGTGGTGCTGCAGGCGCTGTACGGGTTGGGAGGGGTGGGCAAGACCCAGCTGGCGATTGAGTATGCCTACCGGTTTGCCGCCGACTACCAGCTGGTGTTGTGGATCAATGCTGAGCAGCCGATCCTGATCGGCGCCCAGCTGGCCGCCCTGGCCGACCATCTCGGGCTGCCGACCGAGCGGCTGGTCAGCGAGACCGTCGGGCGGGTGCTGGGCGAGCTGAGGGTCCGCTCCGACTGGTTGCTGATCTTCGACAATGCGCAGCGGCCACCGGACCTGATCGGCCATCTGCCGGGTGGAACAGGAGGACATGTCCTGGTCACCTCCCGCCACCCCGGCTGGGGAGGCCTCGGCGGCCGTATGGAGGTCGATGTGCTGACCCGCCCGGAGACCATGGGACTGCTGCGCCGACGCCTGCCCACCCTCGATGAACCCTTGGCGGACAACCTGGCCGCCGAACTGGGCGACCTGCCGCTGGCCGCCGCCCAAGCCGCCGGCTACCTAGAATCCACCGGACTCCCACCAGGCACCTATCTCGAACGCTTCCGCACTCGCCGAAACACCCTGCTGGCCATGGGCGAGGTGATCGGCTACCAGGGCAGGTTGGACACCACGTGGTCGCTGTCGGTGGACCAAGTCCAGCAGGACAGTCCCGCGGCGGTGCAGCTGCTGCGTTTGGTCGCCTATCTAGGCCCGGAACCGATACCGCTGCACTGGTTCACCGACCACCCTGAACTGCTCGACGAGCCCCTGCGAACCGCCGCCGCTGAACCCGATCAACTGGACGACCTGGTCGGGTTGATCGTCGGATACTCGCTGGCCCGACGCCAGGGCGACCGACTCCACCTCCACCGCCTTGTCCAAAGCGCCATTCGATACCACCTACCTCCCCTTACCCAACGACAGATCCGGCACCAGGTCCTGGCGCTCCTGACCGCCACCCATCCCGGAGACCCACAAGATCCACAGAGCTGGTCCGGCTATGCCGAATTAGCCCCACACCTGCTGGCGACGGCTCTCGAGCTTGGCGACTGTGCCGATGGTCGGCGACTGTGCCTGGACACCGCCCGATACCTGCAGGTGGTGGGCCAGCTTCAAGGCAGCGGCCACACCTTTCTCGTTCAGTTGGTCAATCGTTGGTGCGCGATGCTCGGCCCCGATCACCCCGACTGCCTGCAAGCCGCAGCCCTTCAGTCCTCCGACGCGCACTGGGCCTACACGAATACGAGCGAGCCAGAAACGTCAGGAAGCCAGGACACATTCAGCCGCTGCCGGCGACTACTTGGTCCCGACCACCCAGCCACCGTGACGGCGGCGGCTGCGCTGACCGTAACGCTGGCCAAGCTGGGGCGGGATATCGAGTCAGCCCGTGCCCTGGGCCAGGACACCCTCGAGCGTGCCCAGCGGGTCCTGGGCCCCAACCACTCCACCACGCTGATGGCGGCGGGCGCCCTGACCTTCACACTGGCCAGGCTTGGGCAGGATGTTGACTCAGCTCGCGACTTGGGGCAGGCCACCCTCCGACGTGCCCAGCAGGCACTCGGACACGACCACCCCGTCACCGTGATGGTCGCCGGGGTCCTCACGTTCGCGCTGGTCGAGCTCGGCGACCGGGCAGCAGCCTTCTCACTGGGCCAGGACACCCTGGAACGCGCCCGGCGAGTACTCGGCGCGGAACACGCCACCACCCTGCGAATCGGGACCACCATGACCCTCCTTCTCGTCTGCAGGGGAGACGTAAACGCCGCCCGCATCTTGGGCCAAGAAATCCTCGATCAAGTGCGGCGGCAGTACGGCCCCGACCACGCCGTGAGCCTGGCAGCGGCAGGCGCCTTCGCCTTCGCTCTCATCGGGGTAGGCGAGCTGGAACCAGCCCGCGGCCTGGGCCAGGACACCCTGGAGCGCTCCCAACGCATACTCGGAGCCGACCACAGCACGACGCTTCTCGTCGCGGCCGCACTATCCTTCGCCCTAGCCGGCGTAGGCGAGCAAGTGCTCGCCTACAGACTGAGCCACGACACCGTCGAGCGCACCCATCGGACGCTGCGCCCAGACCACCCCGTAACCCGCTTCGCAGCCGCCGCACTCAATCTCACCACCGAGTCCGCAAATCCGGATCAAGACCAACAACACCCCACCCAATCCGCAGTCGCCGCGATGACCACCGCTCTATCAGAAGTTGCGCCTCCATCATCCCGTCCACTCCCGCCGAACGATGTTGGCGGCCTTGCAACGCTCCGGAGAAACCCAGACACACCAGGCGAAAAGTAAGACACACCCGCCGCGGCTCCAGCCTTCTACCACTTCCAGGACCACCGGCGACGAGCAATCCTTATTGTCATTTTGATCCGAAACCCGGCCCCAAACTCGAGCGTAAGCATTCAGGTCATTCCGGTCTGAAGGGGTCGCGTGTCGGTGCTGGCGTGACCAGCTTGATCGTGTTTGAGTCGTGCGGTGCCGGGGCCGGAGGGTGTGTCGCGTGAGGATCTGCTCGCGCTGATCGTCGAGTTGCGGTCGGTGAACGTTGCCCTGACTGCGCGGGTGGCCGAGCAGGAGACGCGGATCGCGGCGCAGGACGCGCGGATCGCAGTTTTGGAGCGGGCCCTGTTGTCACAGGTGGTGGACGTAGGTCCGGGCCGTGGGCACCGCGCCGGGGGGAGGGCGACCCGACCACACGGTGTCGATCAACTGATCGAGTGGTACGCAATAATTGTTGTTCAGCAGTAGTAAGGCCAGCACGGCCCTTTGTCGTGGCCCGCCCAGCACCATGGCCACGCCGTCCCGCTGCACCTGCAGCGGTCCCAGCAGCCGGTAATGGCAGGCCGTCGGGCCGTTGCCCCCCGAAGGTGCGAGTGTCCCTGAGTCCGCCTCGCCCTTCATGATCCCAGCTCCTGCTGATTGACGGCTGCTCCATGGTCGCACGCGTCGATACTCCGGGAGCCCCTGCGCACCGGGGCGGATCGCCCGAACCGCTGCGGCGGCCATTGCCGCCGCCGTGGCCGCCGACGGCCCGGGTCCCAGTGTTCACTGCAGGTATCGCCGGATCAAACGGATTCCGAGGTTCGCGTTCAATCCGTCTCCGATCGAAGTCCAAGGCCGGACGGCTGTTCTTGTCCGCACCGCTTGGCCACCCGAACCCTGGAGATGATGCGATGCTCCACTCCCACCGAACCGTGCTCCTTGTCGCCGGTCTCACGTTCGCGACCCTCGTCCCGACGGTGCTCGCCTCAACCGCTGAGGCTCGACCGCTAGCCCCGAACGACGGGGCCGGACCGATCCCGCTCACCTCGGAGCCCCTCGCGGCCGGTCCCCCCGTCCTGACGATCGCGGTGATCATCGTCCTGATGGCGGTAGCCACGGCAGCCCTGATGCTCGCAGCGCGGAGCCGACGACGGGGGAGGGTCGGGCATTCGCCGGGCCGGGCCGGTTCCACCCGAAGGCGGATCGGCGTGGCGGTTTCGGCGGCATCGCTGGCCTTTGTTCTCTGGCCCGGACCGGCGTCCGCGCTCGACACATCGACGGCGGCCCGACCGGCACCCGCACCGGTGCGGCACTGGTCGAACCAGGGTTGGCTCCCCAACCAGCGCGTGTGCCAGATCGACGGCCGCGACCTCGCCGCCGGTCGGGCCTGGAAGTGCACGCGCAGCCCTGCCCGGACCGGCTGGCTGCTGTGGATCGACGTGCCTGCGACGTCGAAGGCCGCCGTCACCGCGGCCGCCGTCACCGGCTCCGGCGCGGCGTCCGTCAGTCCGCGCTGGGCCGCGCCGGCCTGGCAGGTCCGTGGCTGGACCCCCACGCACCGGATGTGCGAGATGGACGCGCTCACGCTCGAGAAGGTCGCGCGCTGGCGCTGTGTGCCCGGCCCGCAGGGGCGCGGCTGGGTCCTTCAGACCCAGTCTTCTCTTCGCTGACCCCCTGCCACCGGACAGGTGATCAGCATGGGGCCCCTGAGGACGAAGAGCGTCGGTGCCATCGCCTGGTCGAAGGCCACGCTACGCGGCATAGGAAGGACAGAGCTCGCGCCGCGGAATGCCACGAGCGGGGCCACGCTAGTCGCGGTCGGGCCCCGGTCCTCGCCCGCCACACAGGCCAGCTGACCACCCACTGCGCCTACGACGACCAGAGACGGAATGTGATTCCGCGACTGCGGGGCGAGGAACACCACGCCGTTATCCGGGGCGCCCAACGCGGCATGAGCGCGCGTTGCCTTCAGCACCGATCTCTCTCCGACGAGTGCTTACGACGGCTTGTGCGGGTGCCGAGTGGCTGCTGCCGTCGACGACCTGGAACGGTGTCTCGATGGTGACGTCGTGGTCGTCGCCCACCTCGAGGTGAACGGCATAACCCGTGCGGAACTGGGGGACTTGACCCCGGATCTTGGACACGCTGAATCCAGCATGGTGCTGGGGAAGCGAGATGATCTGTCTCATGCCCGCAAGACCTACTCCGATGAGTTCCGTCGTCAGGCTGTCGATCTGTTCGAGTCCACCCCGGGTGCCACGTTGAAGGGCATCGCCGCTGATCTGGGGATCACCCGCGGCGCGTTGGCTCAGTGGGTCCGGGTGTTGGGCGCCGGCACGACGACCTGCGCCATCAACGCGGCCTGTGCCTCTGGTGGCCCGAACACGAGCGGTGCGGCGTGGTCCTGGTTTGGATCGCGGTGGCCTGCCGTTTCGCGGCTGCCTGTCGGTTAGGCGGTGGGTGCTTGCGCGGTGGCGACCGTCACGCCGCGGGCGAGGGTGTGCGGGATCGCCAGGATGTGCACCAGGGCCGTCGACGTTCCCGCAGGCACGTCAAGAGCCTCGACGTCCAGGGCGGTGACCGCGACGAAGAGTCGATGCAGCCCGGTCCCGGCCGGGGGCTGGGCGCCGCTGAAACCCCTCACGCCCAGATCGTTCGGCAGGTGCACGGAACCGGTGGGCAAGAGCGTGCCGTCGGCGGCACCGGCGTTGCGCGGCAGCCCGGTCAGGTGCGCGGGAACGTCTTTGAGCACCCAGTGCCACAGGCCGCCCGGGATCGGGGCGTCGGCGTCGTAGGCGGTGATCAGCAGGCTGCGGGCGCCGTCGGGCGGGGTGCTCCACCGCAGCTGAGGGGACTGGCCGGGGCCGGTGTCACCGGCCCAGGAGTGGCCAGGCAGCGCACCATTGAGGGTGGCCTCGGGTAGGGCGAGGCTCAGCGCGGGGGTGGGCAGGGCGATCGTGTACGGGTCGTGTGTCACGGGGTCCTCCTCCGGGAGTTCTACAGTCTTGCTGTGCATTCATAGGTATACAGCATGGCTGTAGAGTTCGCACATGGTGAAGACCTCACGCCCCAGCCCCGAGGACGTCGCCGAGGACCTGCGCCAGGCCGTGGGCCACTTCGTGCGACGCACCCGCGCCCAGGACGGCACCGGCGGGGGACGGACCGCCGTCCTCGGCCACCTCGGCCGACAGGGCCCGACCTCGATCGCGGACCTGGCGGCCGTGGAACAGGTCCGCCACCAGTCCATGGCCCGAACCGTGCAGCTGCTCGTCGCAGCTGGGCACGCCCAGACCCGCCCCGACCCCACTGACGGACGTCGGGTACTCGTCGAAGCCACGCCCGCCGGGATCGACCAGCTCGCCGCTGAGCGACGGCGCCGATCAGCATGGATCGCCGAGGCCATCACCACCTGCCTCGACGACGCGGACCAGGCCGCACTGGCAGCACTGCCGAGGATCCTGCGACGGCTCGCCGATGGCTGACGCATCACGCGGCGCGACCTGTCACCATCTGCGGACCTGGGCAACCGTGGTGAGAGGGCGCTGCTTGCAGAGACGGTCACCCTTATGAGGGGTGGCTGGGCCCATGAAAGGGCACGCGTCGCGGCAATTCCGGTAGTTGTCCTCGAAGACCCCGGCTCACGGTGTTGTGCGAGTTCTGATGCTGCGTCCGTGAGGCCGTCAGTCCACAGCCGCCATGATCAGATCGGCCGTCTCCGTCGGATGGCTGATCATGGCCATGTGGGCGTATCCGTGCTTTGGTAGGGTCAGCTGCCTGAGGCCATGAAAATAGCGAGTCGGTCGCTGAAACGACGGTCCTCCTCGAGCGGGTCTCGCGCATCCGCCGCGTTCCCCTCGCACTCCCGTCTGGTCACTTTCGACATACGTTCTTTTGGATGATTCATGCGATCTTGGGTCGCTGGCGCGGCGGCGCGGGTAGCGTGCGCCCACGTGGAGCCGGGACATGAACAGCTGATCTTGTCGCTGGTCACGGCTCCCGGGAAGCCATCCCCTATGCCGGCTATCTAGATCGGTCCGTCCCCGCCGAGCCATGAGCGGCGTTGATCACTGCCGCTCCGGTGTCGGCGTCGTCGACGCTCACCACGAACGTGCGGTCCTTGCCATACTCGATGTTCAGGCATTCTCCGCCACGAACGATCATTGCAGACCGACTGCTCCCTGGAACGCCACGCAGGCCCCATCCGCCGAACGACAAGGCCGAGTGGTTGGAGCGCCACGCCCGGACGAGCGGTCTCAACTGAATGGTCCGCCGAGGCCAACGCAGCGGGCTCAACTCAGCGGTCAATACGTCGTCCCGAATACTCACGCGTAGCGTCGAACAGAACAAAAAGATCAGACCGAGGAAGAACGCACCACCGGCGTACAACACCCTGTCGGACGTCGGTAGCCAGGAGATCACCGGGGCCGCCAAGGTTACGCTTGCCGCGATGCACGCGACTGCGAGGAGTTGGAACGCGCGATTATGTGCGCCGGACACCCAGATCAGGATCTGCCCCTCACCGGGCGGAACGGTCTCCACCGACAGGGCGCCGGGTGGGCCGGCATCGGGCTGATCGGGTCCGATCCTGCCGATCGTCCGGCCCAGGACTGCAAGCAGGATCGTGCAGACAGCCACGACAGCGAGGCAGCGGCCGGTGTCCAGCCGAGCCTCGTCCCATCGGCGCTGGTCTCGATTGGCCAGCACGGTGATCCACGTCGATGAGATCAGGGTGCCTGCGGTCGCTCCGAGCGCGGTCAGCATGACCTCCCTGGTCCCGCGCCGACGGACGTCGGAGGTCCCAGCCGCCGCTGTGGTGAGGGCGGCTATCCCAATCCAGGCCGCTAGCACCAAACCCGTCACCAGGGCCAACCCTGCGTGACCGTTGGGTCGTCCAGTGAGGGACCAGTGGATCGCCACGGGGTCGGGAAGCCGAGCTGCCCACAACCAGGCGGGCGCCAGCAGAGCGGCCACCACAACGACGCCTAGCGTCAGGGTGGTCAGGACGCATGCCTTCCGTGGATTCATGGCATTCCTTCCATGAAGTCGATCAGTTCACGCCGGGACACCCCGACGTGCTCCGCGTGCGCCACGAGCTGACGCGCTCGTTCCAGGACCGCCAGGCGCCGTCGGCCGGCGGTGACCACGCGGACGCCACGTCCGGGCCACGTTGCCCAAGGGGCTTCGCACGAGGCCCGGACGGAGTGCTGCTTCGGTGCCCGAACTGTGGCTGCCTGAACCTCGACGCGCGACACGGTATGACCGCTCCGTACGCGATCGAGCTGACGGCGGCCGAACCGGATGTTGCTCGAGGACCGCACTGTCACACATCGACGCGGACAGTCGGGCCATGAGTGCCCGCCCAAGAATGGAACAGGGCGGAGGGCAGTAAGGATCGGCTACCGATCCCGATCATTGCTCGGGATGTCGGCGGAATCCGAGGTGAGTCGGCGCGGGTCGTATCTTGTGATGGGCGACTGAGCCTGGGCCGGCGTCCATGACGATTCAAGAGCTAGTCGATCTAGTTGCTGTGTCAGTCCTTCCGCAAGGACGCGAACGGCGGCCAGGTCTTCAGGCGAACCCTGCAGCCTGCCGATGGCAGTGGAGAGATCACTTGCGGTCCGGCGCGCTGCCTCGAGGAGCGCTTGCTGACTGGCCATGTCCGCCTCCAATGTGAATCCGCGCTGCGGTCACATGATCACTGTCCTGCGATGTTACTGCTCCCACAGTTGGCGCCTTCTGGCCAACCAACGATCGACACGCTCGTTGACACCAATGGAGATGGCCCCGGCAGTCGAGCAGCGGCAATACAGGACGCGTGGTGCATCAGCGTCGGCAATGATGAGGAAGTGACTGGTGAGCACGAGGATCTCGTTGAGCTCTTCGACCATGTCTGGGACCGCTTCTGGCACCGGATGGACGGTCTCGGCAGCGAGGAGTGGAGCTGGCTGCCCACCGATGATCGGCGGATCGGGCTGCGCTGGCGCCTCGGGCACATCCGCCGCCTCCTCTCCGAGGAGCGCAACGCCATCTGGCTGGGACGCGACGCGGCACTCGCACCCTCGCCGGATCAGCGTCCCGCAACGGCGGCCCAGGCGCTGGCCGACGTGTACGCGGCGTATCGCTCCTGGCGCGAGCTCTTGAGCGGTCTCGGCGAAGGCCTCGGTCTGGACGAGCCGCTCGGCGACGTGGCCGGCTCTTTCGCCAGCGCCAGCCGCCGCTCGTTCGTCCTCCACATCGCCGACGAGCTCATCCATCACGCAGCGGAGGCCGCGCTCCTGCGTGACCTCTTCGCTGACCGTGACCACGAGTGACGAACCGGAGAGTCTGGTGCTGCAGACAGCTACGAGCTCAGCGGCATGACCGCGTGTTGCCGGTGGCACCCATCTCAGTGCAGAGGTATGTCGACCCGCCCGGGGCCTGGCCAACCTCGACCGGCTCACCACCGCCGGCTGCGTCTCTTCCGATGCCGAGCAGTGCCTGCATGCCGACCTCACGCACTTCGTCACCGGCACCGACGAGGAGCGAGCGAGCTCGCCCGGGCATCGGGTCTCGTGCCCGGATCCACCGGCAGGCCCCGCCTGCTCCGCCTGGCCTCGACCGTGATTGACGACGTGCTGGCGGCGGGTCCCGGGTCAGCGCGTGTTCGGTCAGTGCATGGTGGGGCGGGCCTGGGCGAAGGTCCACTGGTTGCCCTCGATGTCGGCGGCGACATAGAACGGCAGTCCCCACGGCTCGGCCGGTCCGGTGATGATCGTGGCCCCGGCGGCGCGCGCCCGCTCGTGGTGGGTCCCGACGTCGTCCACGTAGACCCAGGGGAGATGGGCGCAACGGCCCGCGGGGAGGTCGTCCGGGTGCAGCTTGGCGATCATCAGCGAGCTGTTTCCCACCCGGAACTCGATCC
>Ga0302321_100004073_pt1 | contig 12605 bp, 9 predicted proteins | sample Fen_T0_1_FD_202505 | JGI IMG/M metagenome (GOLD analysis project Ga0302321, IMG submission 202505) | Peat permafrost microbial communities from Stordalen Mire near Abisko, Sweden - Fen_T0_1 | ecosystem: Environmental > Terrestrial > Soil > Wetlands > Permafrost | place: Sweden: Abisko...
TCATCGCGAAGATTCCCAGCACGATGAAGCCGAAGTGCGAGATCGAGGTGTAGGCGATCAGCCGCTTGAGGTCGCTCTGCCCGATCGCGAGCAGCGCGCCGTACAGCACGGACACGACGGCGAGGCCCAGGACGACGGGCGCCGCCCACTTGGCGGCGTCCGGGAACAGCGGCAGGCACAGTGTGATCATGCCGAAGGTGCCGACCTTGTCGAGCACGCCGACCAGCAGGACGGCGACACCCGCGGGCGCCTCCGCCGCGGCGTCCGGCAGCCAGGTGTGCACCGGCCACATCGGCGCCTTCACGGCGAACGCGAAGAAGAAGCCGACGAACAGCAGCCGCTCGGCGACCGTGCTGGAGAAGTGCAGGCCGGTGAGGTTGCTCGTGAGGAAGCCCTGCTCGCCGCCGGGGCCCTGGGTGTACAGGGAGATGACGGCGACGAGCATGACCAGGCCGCCGAGCAGGGAGTAGAGGAGGAACTTCACCGCGGCGTACCGGCGCTGCGCCCCGCCGAACTGGCCGATGAGGAAGTACACCGGGATGAGCATCGCCTCGAAGAGCACGTAGAACAGGAAGACGTCGCGCGCGGCGAAGACGCCGATCATGAACGTCTCCAGCACGAGCACCAGCCCGTAGAAGGTGCTCGCCCGCTCGTCCGTCACCTCGTTCCAGGCGGCCAGGATGCACACCGGCACCAGCACCACGGACAGCGCCACCATCACCAGCGCGATCCCGTCGACGCCGAGCGCGTAGCTGACGCCGAACTGGGGGATCCAGTTGACCCGCTCGGTGAACTGGTACTGCCCCGCCTTGCCGACGTCGAAGCGCAGCGCCATGGCGAGGGTCACCGCGAGGGTGACGAGGGAGGCGCCCAGCGCGACCAGGCGGGCCGCTCGCGCGTCGCTCCTGGGCAGCAGCCAGACGGCGACGGCACCGAGCAGGGGCAGCAGGCCGATCACGGTCAGCCAGGGCAGGGACATCGTTCTCTCTCGTCTGTCGCCGGTGGGGAGCGGTCGATGGGTGTGGTCAGCGGGTCGGCCGCCGTGGGGTGAGGGCCGGGGTCAGCCGATGCGGACGGCGAGGATGCCCAGCACGAGCACCAGGACGCCGCCGAGCATCGACATCGCGTAGGAGCGGACCAGCCCGGTCTGCCAGCGGCGCAGCCGCCCGCCGAGCCCGCCGACGAGAGCGGCCAGGCCGCGGACGACGCCGTCCACGCCCTTTTTGTCGACGACCACCAGCGACCGGGTCAGGTACTGGCCCGGGCGCATGAGCACGGCCTCGTTGACGTCGTCCTGGAACAGGTCCCGCCGGGCGGCCTGGGTGAGGAACGACCCGGTCGGCGCGACCTGGGGGACGGGCGCGGCGAGGTACTGCCGCCAGGCCAGGCCGACGCCCGCCAGGACGAGTGCCAGGGTGACGCCCATGAGCGCGTACTTGTCGACCACCGGGTCGCCCTCGGTGATCCGCCCGGTGACCGGCTCCAGCCAGGACTGGAAGGTGCCGCCGGCGACGAGCAGCCCGCCGAGCGCCACCGATCCGATCGACAGCACCCACATGGGCACGGTCATCAGGGCGGGCGACTCGTGCGGGTGCGCCTCGGCGGGCCAGCGCTTGCGCCCGTGGAACGTCATGAAGAACAGGCGGGACATGTAGAACGCGGTGACCCCGGCGCCGAGCATCGCGGCGAGCCCGAACACCCAGGGCCGCCAGCCCGAACCGGTGGAGAAGGCGGCCTCGATGATGCCGTCCTTGCTCCAGAAGCCGGAGAACGGCGGGACGCCGAGGATCGCCAGCCAGCCCGCGAGGAAGGTGATCCAGGTGGCCCGCATCGCGCCGGACAGGTTGCCGAAGCGGCGCATGTCCACCGAGTCGTCCATGCCGTGCATGACCGACCCGGCGCCGAGGAACATCCCGGCCTTGAAGAAGCCGTGCGTCAGCAGGTGCAGGATCGCGAAGACGTACCCGATGCCGCCCAGGCCTGCGGCGAGCATCATGTAGCCGATCTGCGACATGGTCGAGGCGGCCAGCGCCTTCTTGATGTCGTCCTTCGCGCAGCCGACGACGGCCCCGAAGACCAGCGTGACGGCGCCGACGATCGTGACGACGAGCTGCGCGTCCGGCGCGCCCTCGAAGATCGGGCCGCTGCGGACGACGAGGTAGACGCCTGCGGTGACCATCGTCGCCGCGTGGATGAGCGCGGAGACCGGCGTCGGGCCGGCCATCGCGTCGCCGAGCCAGGACTGCAGCGGGAACTGGGCGGACTTGCCGCAGGCGCCGAGCAGGAGCAGCAGGCCGATGCCGGTGAGCGTCCCCTCGGACGCCTTGCCCGCGTTCGGGAGCACGTCCGCGAAGGCCACCGAGCCGAACCCGCCGAACATGAGCATGATGGCGAGCGACAGGCCGATGTCGCCGACCCGGTTGACGATGAACGCCTTGTTGGCCGCCGTCGCGTACGCCGGGTTGTGGTTCCAGAAACCGATGAGCAGGTACGACGCCAGGCCCACACCCTCCCAGCCGACGAACAGCAGCAGGTAGGAGTCGGCGAGCACCAGCAGCAGCATCGACGCCACGAAGAGGTTCAGGTAGGCGAAGAAGCGGCGCCGGGCCGGGTCGTGCTCCATGTAGGCGACCGAGTACACCAGGATCAGGGACCCGACGAACGTCACCAGCAGCACGAACGAGAGCGACAGCGGGTCGAGCAGCAGCCCCGCGTCGAGCCGGAACGAGCCCGCGGGCACCCAGTTGAACAGGTGCAGGTCCCGCGCCCGCTGCTCGGGGGCGAGCCCGCGCAGGTCGAGGAACAGCAGGGCCCCCAGCACGAACGCGGCCCACGAGAGCGCGACGGCGAGCCAGTGCCCGAACCGGTCGGTGCGGCGCCCGCCGAGCAGCAGTACCGCGGCGCCCGCGAGCGGGAGCGCGATGAGCAGCCAGGCGCCGCGCTGCAACGTGCCCGAGGCGGCCTCGTACCCGGCGCGGCCGGCCCCGGTGGTCGCCTCGGCGACGACCTGGGTGAGGAACGGTTGAGTCACGATCTGCCTCTCAGTACTTCAGCAGGTTCGCGTCGTCGACCGAGGCCGAGCGCCGGGTCCGGAAGATGGACATGATGATCGCCAGGCCGACCACGACCTCGGCCGCCGCGACGAGCATCACGAACAGGGCGATGACCTGTCCGTCGATCGACCCGTTGGTGCGGGCGAACGTGACGAAGGCCAGGTTGGTCGCGTTCAGCATGAGCTCCACGCCCATGAACACGATGATCGCGTTGCGGCGCACCAGGACCGTCGTCGCCCCGATCGAGAACAGGACGGCGGACAGGTACAGCCACCAGAGCTGGCTCACGCGTGCTCATCCTCCGCTTCGGCGCGGGCGGTGCCCTCGGCCCCCGCCGCACCGTTCAGGCCCGGTGCCCCGTTCAGGCCGGGCGAGTTCTGCAGCCCGCTCGCGTCCTCGATGCCGAGCGGCGCGTTCAGCTCGGCGTCGATCGTGCGGGTGAAGTCGCGCGTGAGCGTCGCGGACTGCCCCTGGCCGCGGGCGGCGAGCACGCGGGAGACGGACAGCTCGCTCGGCGTCCCGTCGGGCAGGAGCGCCGGGACGTCGACCGCGTTGTGCCGGGCATAGACGCCGGGTGCCGGCAGCGGCGCCTTGACGATGCCCTCGCGGATGCGCCGCTCGGACAGCTCGCGCTGCGTGGGCCGCGGCACGAGCCGCTCCCGGTGGGCCAGGATCATCGCGCCGAGCGCCGCGGTGATGAGCAGCGCGCCGGTCACCTCGAAGGCCCAGACGTAGCTGCCGAAGATGCTCCCGGCGATGGCGCCGATGTTGCCGTCCGCGTTGACCTGGGTCATCCCGACGGGCTTGCCGTACTGCACCTGCACCAGCACCGACAGCAGCAGGACGACGGTGCCCAGCCCGAGCAGCGTCGCCGCCACGCGCTGGCCCTTGATGGTCTCGACGAGCGAGTCCGACGAGTCGACGCCGACGAGCATGAGCACGAACAGGAACAGCATCATGACCGCGCCGGTGTAGACGAAGATCTGCACGCCGCCGAGGAACGGCGCCTGCAGGGCGAAGTACACGACGCCGAGCAGCACCATCACCAGGGCCATGCACAGCGCGGCGTGCACGGCCTTGCGGACGAACAGCAGGCCGAGGGCGCCGAACACCATGAGCGGCGCCACCACCCAGAACAGTGCGATCTCGCCGCCGCTCACCGGCCCGCTCCCGTCGTCGCGCCGGCCGGGGTCGCCGCACCGGCCGCGGTCGCCGGGGCGGCCGGTGGGGCCGGGTGCGCCTCGACCCAGGCGCGCTGCTCGGCGGTGGCCTCGGTGACGCGGCCGGAGTAGTAGTCCTTCTCCGTCGTCCCCGCGACCGCCGGGTGTGGCGCCGCGACCATGCCGGGCTGCACCGGGGCGAGCAGGTCCTGCTTCTCGTAGATGAGCCCCCGCCGGCTGGGACCGGCCAGCTCGTAGAAGTTCGTCATCGTGAGCGCCCGGGTCGGGCACGCCTCGATGCACAGCCCGCACAGGATGCAGCGCAGGTAGTTGATCTGGTAGACGCGGCCGTACCGCTCACCCGGGGAGTAGCGCTCCTCGTCGGTGTTGTCGGCGCCCTCGACGTAGATGGCGTCGGCGGGGCAGGCCCACGCGCACAGCTCGCAGCCGACGCACTTCTCCAGCCCGTCGGGATGCCGGTTGAGCTGGTGGCGCCCGTGGAACCGGGGCTGGGTGGGGACCTTCTGCTCCGGGTACTCCTCCGTCACGACGTCCGTGAACATCGTGCGGAAGGTCACCCCGAAGCCGGCGACCGGGTCGAGCCATCCCGGCCGCTCCGCGTCGTCAGCCACCGCGCACCTCCTCCTTCTCCTGCGCCGAGCGCAGCTCGTCGGGCGCCTCGCCCGCCGTCAGGACCGGCGCCGACGCGCCGGGGTCCGCCCCGGCGGCCCGCAGCAGCGGGCCCACCGTACGGCGGATGGTCTGGCCGGGCATCGGCGGCACAGGGTAGCCGCCCTCGAAGGGGTCGATCTCCGGCGGGACGACGACGCGCCGGGCCGCGGCCGCGGCGTCGCTGCGGTTCATGTTCGACAGGAACGCCCCCACCGCGAAGAGCACGATCGCGGCCAGGCCGCCCAGGAGCACGAGCCGGGTGGTGCCGGAGGGCTGGTGCATCCGGATCTCCCGGATGATCGAGACGGCGACGATCCAGAGCAGCGCGGCCGGGATGAGGAACTTCCAGCCGAAGCGCATGAACTGGTCGTAGCGCAGCCGGGGCAGCGTGCCGCGCAGCCAGATGAACACGAAGATGAACGCGACCAGCTTCAGCACGAACCAGAGGACGGGCCACCAGTTCTCGTTGAGCATCCCGCCGTTGATCGCCGACAGCGGCCACGGCGCCCGCCACCCGCCGAGGAACAGCGTGGTCGCGATCGCCGACACGGTGATGAGGTTGACGTACTCGGCGAGGAAGAACAGCGCGAACTTGAGCGACGAGTACTCGGTGTGGAAGCCGCCGACCAGCTCGCCCTCGGCCTCGGGCAGGTCGAAGGGCGCCCGGTTGGTCTCCCCGACCATCGCGATGCAGTAGATGATGAACGCCACCGGCAGCTGCAGCACGAACCACGACGGCAGCTGGACGTTCACGCCGAACACCGTCATCTCGCCGCCCGCGGCCTGCGCGGCCACGATCTGCGACGTCGACATCGAGCCGGCGTAGAGGAACACGCTGATCAGCGCCAGGCCCATCGCGATCTCGTACGAGACCACCTGCGCCGACGACCGGACGGCGCCGAGCAGCGGGTACGTCGAGCCGGACGACCAGCCGGCGAGCACGATCCCGTAGACCCCGACCGCGGCGACGGCCAGCACGTAGAGGACGGCGACCGGCAGGTCGGTGAGCTGCAGCGGCGTCCGGATGCTCGTGAACGGGATGCGCGCCGTCGGGCCGAACGGGATGACGGCGAACGCCAGGAAGCACGTCGTGCACGAGATGATCGGCGCCACCACGAAGACGACCCGGTCGGCCGCCTTGGGGATGATGTCCTCCTTGAGGGCGAGCTTCACGCCGTCGGCGAGGCCCTGCAGCAGCCCGAACGGGCCGGTGCGGTTGGGGCCCGGCCGGGACTGCATGCGCCCCACGACGCGCCGCTCGCCCCAGATCGTCAGCAGCGTGAGCACCACCAGGAAGGCGAAGATGAACACGGCCTTCCCGACGATGACCCAGCCGTTGTCGTGGCTGAAGTCGGCGGTCGGGTTCTCGACGGCGAGCACGTCATGCCCCCTTCTGGTCGGCGGCGCCCGGATCGGCGGCGCCCGGATCGCGTGCCGGTGGCGGGGTGGCCGCGGCGAGGCCGACGACCGCACCGGACCCCGCGCCCAGGACGGCGTGGACCGTGCCGGTGCCCGAGTTCGACGGGAGCCAGACGACCCGGTCGGGGACGGCGGTCACCGCCGCGGGCAGCGTGATCGTGCCACGGGCCGTGCTGACGGCGACGGCTCCCCCCGCGGCCAGCCCGATCTCGGCGGCCGTGTTCGGGGAGATCCGGGCGACCGCCCGGTGGGCCGTGCCCGCGAGGAAGGGCTCGCCGTCCTGCAGGCGGCCCCGGTCCAGCAGCAGCGGCCAGGTCGACAGGACCGCCTCGCCGGCCGCGGGCCGCGGCGCGGGACCGGCGGGCTCGGCGGGCGCCGGTGTCCGGTGACCCTCCCAGGCGTCCAGCTCGGCGATCTCGGCGTGGATCCGGTCGAGCCCGCGCAGCCCCAGGCTGACGCCGAACTCGTCGGCGAGCATGTCCAGCACCCGGTAGTCCGGCAGCGCGGTCGTGGTGAGCGCCTGCGGGAACGGCCGCCAGCGGCCCTCCCAGTCGACGAACGTGCCGGGCTTGGCCTGCACCGGCGCGACCGGCAGGACGACGTCGGCGCGCTCGGTGACGGCGCTGACGCGCAACTCCAGGCTGACGACGAACGCGGCGTCCAGCGCGGCCAGCGCCGCCGCGGGGTCGGGCAGGTCGTCGGGGTCGACCCCGGCGACCACCAGGCCCGCGAGCGCACCCGAGGCGGCCGCGGCCACGATCGCGGCGGTGTCGCGGCCCGGAGCTGTGGGCAGGGAGTCGACGCCCCACCCGGCGGCGACGTCGACGCGGGCCGCGGCGTCCGCGACCGGGCGACCGCCCGGCAGCAGCGACGGCAGGGCTCCCGCCTCCAGCGCCCCCCGCTCCCCCGCGCGGCGCGGCACCCAGGCGAGCCGGGCGCCGGACACGTCCCGCAGCCGCAGCAGCGCCGAGAGGGCGCCGGGCACGGACGCGAGGCGCTCGCCCACGAGGACGACGGCACCCGGCAGGCGCACGGCCGCCGCGGCACCGGCGACCTCGTCGCTGGCGTCGACGACGGCCTGCAGCACCTCGGCCTCGGTGCCGGGCGCGGCCGGCACGAGCCGGGCGTCCAGCTTGACCAGCCCGCGGTCGGCCCACGGCGCCACCGCGTGCACGACCTGCCCGAGCGCGGCGGCCTTGCGCAGCCGCAGGAAGACGATCGGCGACTCCTCCTCGGGCGACAGGCCCACGAGCAGGACAGCGGGCGCGGCCTCCAGGTCGGCGTACGTGACGCCGATCCCGGTCCCGGCGACCGCGTGCGCGAGGAAGGACTCCTCCTCGGCCGAGTGGGCGCGGGCGCGGAAGTCGACGTCGTTGGTGCCGAGCACCATCCGGGCGAACTTGGCGTGCGCGTAGGCGTCCTCGACGGTGGCCCGGCCGCCGACGAGCACGCCGACCCCGGCCCGGTCGCGCGCGGCGGCGAGGCCGGTGGCGGCGGCCTCCAGCGCCTCGGGCCAGCTGGCGATCCGCAGCTCGCCGGACTCCGCGTCCCGCACGAGCGGGTGCGTCAACCGGTCGGGCGCCGTGGCGTAGGTGAAGGCCCAACGGCCCTTGTCGCAGTTCCAGTCCTCGTTGACCAGCGGGTCCTCGAGGGCCAGGCGGCGGGTGACGGTGCCCCGCCGGTGGTCGACGCGCAGGCCGCACCCCGAGGCGCAGTGCTCGCAGACGCCGGGTGTGGAGACCAGGTCGAACGGGCGCGCCCGGAACCGGTACGCCGCGCCCGTCAGCGCGCCCACCGGGCAGATCTGCACGGTGTTGCCCGAGAAGTAGCTCGCGAACGGCTGCCCGGACTCGTCGAGCAGGGCGTCCCCGAGGGTCGGACCGCCGTCGACGGGTTCCTCGTGGTAGCCGAGGATCTGCGGCGAGAACGTGCCGATCTGCTGGCCGGCGCCGCGCATCTGCAGGTCGATGAACGGGTCCCCGGCGATCTCCTTGCTGAACCGGGTGCAGCGCTGGCAGAGCACGCAGCGCTCGCGGTCGAGCAGCACCTGGGTGGAGATCCGGATCGGCTTGGGGAACGTCCGCTTGGTCTCGGTGAACCGGCTCGTCGCCTGCCCGTTCGCCAGCGCCTGGTTCTGCAGCGGGCACTCCCCGCCCTTGTCGCAGACCGGGCAGTCGAGCGGGTGGTTGATGAGCAGCAGTTCCATGACGCCGCGCTGGGCCTTCTCGGCGACCGGCGAGGTGTACTGGGTGTGCACGGCCATGCCCGGGGAGACCTCGAGCGTGCAGGACGCCTGGGGCTTGGGCATCGGGCGCAGCGCCCCGCCCGGACCGGGCGTCGCCACGTCCACCAGGCACTGCCGGCAGGCACCGGCGGGGGCGAGCAGCGGGTGGTCGCAGAAGCGCGGGATCGCGATCCCGATCTCCTCCGCCGCCCGGATCACCAGGGTGCCCTTGGGCACGCTGACCTCGACGTCGTCGATGGTCAGCGTGACCAGGTCGACGGGCTTGGGGGCCGGGGAGTCCGCTGGCCCCTGGCCCGCAGCGCCTGCCGGCGGGTTGGCGGTGACGGTCATCAGGCGAAGGCTTCCTCGAAGAGGGTGGAGCGGGACGGGTCGAACGGGCAGCCGCCGTGCGTCAGGTGGGCGAGGTACTCGTCCCGGAAGTGCTGCACGGACGACGTGATCGGGCTGGTGGCACCGTCGCCGAGGGCGCAGAACGAGCGGCCGAGGATGTTGTCGCAGATGTCGAGGAGCTTCTCCAGGTCCTCCTCGCTGCCCTGCCCGGCCTCCAGCCGCTTCAGCACCTGCGCCAGCCAGTACGTGCCCTCGCGGCAGGGCGTGCACTTGCCGCAGGACTCGTGCTTGTAGAACTCCGTCCACCGCAGGACGGCGCGCACCACGCACGTGGTCTCGTCGAAGATCTGCAGGGCCCGGGTGCCGAGCATCGACCCGGCCTTGCCGACCGACTCGAAGTCCAGCGGCACGTCCAGGTGGTCGGCGGTGAACAGCGGGGTCGACGAGCCCCCCGGCGTCCAGAACTTCAGCTGGTGCCCGCGCCGGACGCCGCCCGCCATGGCGAGCAGTTCCCGCAGCGTGATGCCGAGCGGGGCCTCGTACTGGCCCGGCCGGGCGACGTGGCCCGACAGCGAGAACAAGCCGAACCCGGCCGACCGCTCGGTGCCCATGCCCTTGAACCAGTCGGCGCCGCCGGACACGATCGCCGGGACGCTCGCGATCGACTCGACGTTGTTCACGACCGTCGGGCGGGCGTACAGACCGGCGACGGCGGGGAACGGCGGCTTGAGGCGAGGCTGGCCGCGCCGTCCCTCGAGGGAGTCGAGCAGCGCCGTCTCCTCGCCGCAGATGTAGGCGCCCGCACCCGCGTGGACGACGATGTCGAGGTCGAAGCCGGACCCGAGGACGTTCTCGCCCAGGTAGCCCGCCGCGCGCGCCTCGGCCACCGCGTGGAGCAGGCGGCGGTAGACGTGCACGACCTCGCCGCGCAGGTAGATGAACGCCTTGTTGCACCCGATGGCGTAGCTGGTGATGATCGCGCCCTCGATGAGGAACTGCGGCGAGGCCATCATCAGCGGGATGTCCTTGCAGGTGCCCGGCTCGGACTCGTCGGCGTTGACGACGAGGTAGCGCGGGCCGCCGTCGGGCTTCGGCAGGAAGCTCCACTTCAGCCCGGTCGGGAAGCCGGCGCCGCCGCGGCCGCGCAGGCCGGAGTCCTTCACCGCCGCCAGGACGTCCGCGGGGGGCATGGCAAGCGCCGCGCGCAGGCCCGCGTACCCGCCGTTGTCCTCGTAGGTGGCCAGGCTCCAGGAGCGCGGCGCGTCCCAGTGGGCGGAGAGGATCGGCGTCAAGGTGGTGGCCATGTCAGCCCTCCTGCTTCGCGGTGCCGGTGCCGCCGGTCTGCGGCGGGGGCGGTGGCGTCGTGCCGGCGGGCGCCGTCCAGCCCTCGCGGCGCGCGAGCAGGGTGCCCTGCAGCGAGGCGGGCCCCGCGCCGACGCCCTCGTCGGCGCGCCCGTCGGGGAACCCGGCGAGCACGCGCGACACCTGCTTGAACGTGCAGACCTGGGCGGCGCCGCGGGTCGGGGCGACCGGCTCGCCGCCGCGCAACCGGTCGACGAGCGCGGTGGCGCTGCTCGGCGTCTGGTTGTCGAAGAACTCCCAGTTCACCATCACGACGGGCGCGTAGTCGCACCCGGCGTTGCACTCGACGCGCTCCAGGGTGACGGCGCCGTCCTCGGTGGTCTCGTCGTGCCCGATCCCGAGGTGGTCGCGCAGCGCCTCCCAGATCGCGTCGCCACCCATGATCGCGCAGAGCGTGTTGGTGCACACGCCCACGGTGTAGGTGCCGTTGGGGTGGCGCTTGAACTGGGAGTAGAAGGTCGCCACGGCCGACACCTCGGCCGTCGTCAGGTCGAGCAGGTCCGCGCAGAGGGCGATCCCGTCGGGGCTGACGTACCCCTCCTCGCTCTGCACCAGGTGGAGCATCGGCAGCAGCGCCGAGCGCGGCACCGGGTACCGGGCGATGATCTGCCGGGCGTCGGCGGCGAGCCGCTCCCGGGCGTCCACGGTCAACGGCATGTCTGGTCCGCTCCTGTGGTGACGACGGGTCCGGGGACGGCTGCAGGGACGCGCGGGGTCACCGGTCCACGCCTCCCATCACGGGGTCGAGCGAGGCGACGGCGACGATGACGTCGGCCACCTGGCCGCCCTCGGACATCGCGGCCACGGCCTGCAGGTTCACGAACGAGGGATCGCGGAAGTGCGCCCGGTAGGGGCGCGTCCCGCCGTCCGACACCAGGTGGACGCCGAGCTCGCCGCGAGCCGACTCCACCGCCGTGTACACCTGACCGGCCGGCACCCGGAAGCCCTCGGTGACCAGCTTGAAGTGGTGGATCAGGGCCTCCATGGACTGGCCCATGATCTCCCGGATGTGGTCCAGGGAGTTGCCCATCCCGTCGCTGCCGATGGCGAGCTGAGCGGGCCAGGCGATCTTGCGGTCGGCCACCATCACCGGGCCGGGGCCGAGCTGCTGCAGCCGCTCGACGGCCTGCTCGACGATGCGCAGCGACTCCTTCATCTCGTTGATGCGAATGCGCATGCGGCCGTACGCGTCGGCCGTGTCCCAGGTGCAGACCTCGAAGTCGTACGTCTCGTAGCCGCAGTAGGGGTCGGTGCGGCGCAGGTCGTGCGGCAGGCCGGTCGAGCGGAGCACCGGGCCGGTGATGCCGAGCGCCATGCACCCGGCGAGGTCGAGGTAACCGGCGCCGACGAGCCGCGCCTTGACGAGCGGGTTCTCGTTCGACAGCTTCTCGATGTCGGAGATGCCCTGGCGCAGCGAGGGCAGCGCGTCGCGGACGCTGTCGAGCGCGCCCGGCGGGATGTCCTGGGCGAGGCCGCCGGGGCGGACGTACGCGTGGTTCATCCGCAGGCCGGTGATCAGCTCGAAGATCTTGAGGATCTTCTCGCGCTCGCGGAACCCGATGGTCATGACGGTGAGCGCGCCGATCTCCATGCCGCCGGTGGCGAGGGCCACCAGGTGGGAGGCGACCCGGTTGAGCTCCATCATCAGCACCCGGACGACGGTGGCACGCTCGGGGATCTGGTCGGTGATGCCCAGCAGCTTCTCGACGCCGAGGCAGTAGCCGGTCTCCTGGAAGAGCGGCGTCAGGTAGTCCATCCGGGTGCAGAACGTGACGCCCTGCGTCCAGGTGCGGAACTCCATGTTCTTCTCGATGCCGGTGTGCAGGTAGCCGACGCCGCACCGGGCCTCGGTGACCGTCTCGCCGTCCAGCTCGAGGATGAGCCGGAGCACGCCGTGCGTCGACGGGTGCTGCGGGCCCATGTTGACGACGATGCGCTCCTCGCCGAGGGTCGCCGCCTCCTCCGCGATCGCGTCCCAGTCGCCGCCGGTCGCGCTGAAGACCCGGCCCTCGCCGTCCGTGCCGCCGAGGTTCAGGCCGTAGGGGTCGGTGTCGTCGTCCGCGGGGCCGGAGGTCGCCCCCGCGTCGTCGGACCCGAGGCTGCCCTGGTCCTGCTCCTCGGCGGCGTCCGCGTCCTGGTCCTCGGCGGCGGCGTCCGCCGCGAGGCCGTCCACTCGCTCGCTCATCAGCTGTACGACCTCCTGGTGTCGGGCGGCGGGATCGTGGCCCCCTTGTACTCGACCGGGATGCCGCCCAGCGGGTAGTCCTTGCGCTGCGGGTGGCCGGGCCAGTCGTCCGGCATCTCGATCCGGGTCAGCGCGGGGTGGCCGTCGAACTGGATCCCGAAGAAGTCCCAGGTCTCGCG
>Ga0302321_100004074_pt1 | contig 12600 bp, 15 predicted proteins | sample Fen_T0_1_FD_202505 | JGI IMG/M metagenome (GOLD analysis project Ga0302321, IMG submission 202505) | Peat permafrost microbial communities from Stordalen Mire near Abisko, Sweden - Fen_T0_1 | ecosystem: Environmental > Terrestrial > Soil > Wetlands > Permafrost | place: Sweden: Abisko...
CGAGACCGGTCCGTCCGCCGAGGCAATCGTCCCGCCGGAGGTTCCGGCTCCTAGCGAAGCTCCCGCACCAACGCCGGCTCCCGCCGTCGAGGTTCCTGCCGGTCCAAGTTTCGATTCGTATGATGATGCCCGCGCTTATTTGCTCGGTAACGCCAAAGACAAGGTCGTACGCGCCCTGGAAACGGTTCGCTTCCACGGCAAGCTGCTTGAAAAACTGCCGCCGGGTGAAATGAAACGTGCGATCGAAGGTCACGTTGAGCGCCAGCGCCGGTTTCCACTCGACACCGCCAATGCCCTGCGCGGCCGTCTGCGTCGTGAAGGTTTCACGATCTTTAAGAAAGGTTCGCGCGGTGTTTCCTACGTGTGTGCGGTCAAGCGCCACTTCCGCGTACCCGGTCAGGTTTTCTCCGTCAGTATCACCGGTTTGATCGAGTTCATTGAAAAAAACCCGATGATTCATGTGAAGGATCTGCCGCTGAAATTCCTCAACATCGATCTGGCAGCCGCCGTTGCTGCGACTCCTGTGCCCGAGGGCACGACTGCTTCGCCGATGCCGCATATCGCTTTGCCGCCGGAGCAGGCCGACGCCCTGCGCAAGATGAACAACGATCTGCGCTGGCTCGTGACCGAAGGATACGTGACCGAGTTCTCCGACGGTAAGCTTTTTGCTCCACCGCCCGTTGCACCGCAGGCCGCCAAACGGAATGAGGAGCACGGCGAAGAGCACGATCCGGTGGACTTTCCTGAAGCTCCCGCTGCGGTCGCACCACCGAGTGCACCGGTTGTCGCCGCTCCGGCACCCGAAGTCGTCGAAGCCGCGCCAAGCCCTCAGCCTGAGCCGGCGCCGGCGGTCGAAGCCCCGCCCGCAGTCGAGGTTCCCAAGCCCGACGCGGAGGCCTGAAGATCACGAAGCCCGCTCACAGGAGCGGGCTTTTTTATTTAGCCGGGAAACGGAGATCGTCGTCTGCGATTATGCGAGCGCGATCCGATGCCGGTCGCCTTCCACGATGGAAAGCGTGAGGTGCCAGACCGTTGGGGGCAGCCACTCGCCGGTTTTCTCCGGCCATTCCACGGCGAGCACCCACGGGCTCACCAGAAATTCTTCCAGTAGCAACGAGTCAACCTGCGCTTGATTGTCCAGCCGGTAGGCGTCGAGGTGCACGAGCGTCCTGCCTGTCCCCCGATAAACAGTGTAGATGGCGAAGGTCGGACTGGTGACTTGCTCTCGCACGCCCATCCCCTGAGCCAACCCTTGGACGAAGGTGGTTTTGCCAACACCCATGTCGCCGTGCAGTGCGAGGGTGCTGTCTCTTGGCAGGACGGTCGCCAGTTCCGCAGCGATCAAGCGGGTCTCGTCCGCCCCTGCGGTCGTGATTCCAAGATGAAGCCGGTCCAGCAGAGTCATGAGGTTAAACGCGAAAGCCGGTTTGAATTAGCGCAGGTGCTCATAACCGTGCAGCGACTTCCAATCGACGTGACCATTCTCGACCGAGCGGGAAAAATGTCCGATGCGGTGCAGCGGAATGACGAACGCTTTTCTCCAGCGCGCGGTGAATTTCGCGACGTCGGCTTTGGCGCGCACCACGAAGAGCAATTCATAATCTTCACCATCCGTGAGCGCGTGCACCCAGCCCGGCTGGCCGCTGCGATGACCGGCGGCTTTGGCCGCGCTACTCAGCGGAAGCGCCTCTGGCGAAATTGACGCGACCATGCCGGCTGGCGTGAGTGCTTGGACGTCCTTCGCGATGCCATCGCTCACATCCATCATGGCCGCGACTTCCGGCTGGCGCGCGAGCCAAGCGCCTTCGGCGAGGCGTGGTTGAAATGAATAGTGGTGATTCAGGCGCGAACCGCCCAAGCGGCCTGTCACGAAGAGATGATCGTGGAACCGTGCGCCCGTGCGCGTGATGAACCTTTCGCCCGTCGCTTCCCCGTGCAGGGTGAGAAATGCGCCGAAGAAACCGGCAGGGGCCTGCGTGATGTCACCACCGACGATCTTCACCCGATAGCGCCGGGCGCAAGCGGCGAGGCCGAGGTAGAATTCGCGCAACCAAGCCACGCTGGTCGTAGGTGCCAGCGCGAGCGAAAGCACCGCGGCCACCGGACGCCCGCCCATGGCCGCAATGTCGCTGAGGTTGCGCTTGAGCAGTTTCGCCCCGGCCGCCCGGGGAGAAACTGCGTCGTCGAAATGCTGACCGTGAATCACCGGATCGGTCGTCACGAGTTGGGCTCGTTTCGTGGGCGGCAGCACGGCGCAGTCGTCGCCGATGCCGAATGGCGCGCGCGGACTGACATCGCCCAGCCAGCGCCGCACCTCCGTGATGAGCCGCAGTTCCCCATAAGCGGTAACTGACTGACGGACGGAGGCGGTGAAGATCTTCATGGTTAACCGGACAGCCCGGAGAGCAGGGCGACAATGGTATTCAGATTGAAAAGACCGTGGGCGATGATGGAAACACGAATATCGCCGGTTCGTTCGTAGGCGAGTGCCAGGATCACGCCGAAGATCGCGAGTGGCAGGAACCCGGCCAGGTTGCCATGCACCAGCCCAAAGAAGCCCGCGCTCACCGCGAGGGCAATGACCCTCCCGAATCGCTGCCGCAGAAAATGGTAGAGGCCCCGTCGAAAAAACAGCTCTTCGTTTATCGGAGCGAGGACGCAGGCCACGAAAAACATTCCGGCAATGACGATCGGCGAGCGGGTGTTTTGAAAAGTCGCAAGCATGTCCTGCGCTTCGCTGGGCCAGCCGAACAAGTGGAGCAGGCCGGTCCAGCTGACGCTGACCAAGGCAACCAACGGCAGGGCGCTTAGGAAGGTTACGCCCGCGGCCCGCAGCGCGCCGGGCCACCTGCCTCGCGCAGCTGCGGTCTCGGTTGGCCGCGGGGGATTCGTGTTGTAGGCGGCGAAGAGGCGGTGACGGACCAAATAGAAAATTGGCCAAGCCAGCAAACCACCCGCGTGGAAAGCAAAGCCATAGATGGCGACCTCAAGTCCCTTTCGATCGGCGGCGGCCTGAATGAAACGGCCAAAGAAATGGGTAAAGGTCCCTTGGCAGACAATTATCAGCAGCAGGAAAAGGACGATCAGTAGAACCATCTCCGCGCCTTCCACCGGCCAATAGGGGAGCCGGCCCGACCAACGCCCGGCCGGTTTAAATCCTGGTAGATTGAGAAGTCGACCGACCAAGATCGCACCCAACGCGAGAGCGCATAATTCAAAGATGAGTAGGAGGGTTTGGAGAGACGTGAGATCCACGATGTGCTCGAATCAACCGGATTCCAGCCCAAGGGGAAGCCGAACTTTTTATCGGACCGTGGGTCGAACTCCAGATGAGAGCCTCCGCGCAGAGATCAATTTTTCCTGGAAAGAAGGGGTGGTCGTTTTCGCCCCCCGCATATTTACAATGGATTCCCGCGCCGTTGTTCTTAGTCGTTGCGAAAGGCCGTCATACCACTACTTAATGCCTCCTGTGAATTTCTCCTCTCCACGTGCCCGAATGGTTCTCTTGCTGGCCATGGGCTGCGCGTTTGGCCTGAAATCGATCTCGGCAGCGGGGCAGCTGGACAGCTTGCTATCGAACTCGCCTTTTGGCTCGGCCAAATCGTCCGGCCAGCCGGCAGATACCGCGACTCAGCCATTGGAGTTCCGCGGTGTGTTGGAGGAGAACGGGCAGCAGATCTTCAGTATCTATGATACCGCCACGAAACGCTCGCGTTGGGTCGGCATCAATGCCGCCAGTGACGATTTTGTGGTGAAGAGCTACGATGCCGGTGCCAATTCGATTTCCCTGGACCAGCACGGTCGTGTGCTTGCGCTCACCTTAAAAACCGGGCCCAAAGTGGTGCAGAATATGCCACCGCCGATGCCTGTTGGGATGCAGCCCGGTGCGAACGGCCTGCCGGGCCAAGTGATGCCGAATAATGCGATGGGCAAGGGGCCTGAGGCGCAGCGGCTGCAACAAATTGCGGAAGAGATCCGCCGACGTCGCGCCTTACGCCAGCAAGGTCCGCCCCTGCCGATGCCCACACCAAATGGTGCTCCGACCCCTGGCGGTCCCCCCTTCACGCCTAGTACCGGTTCGGGTCCTGTCCCTCTGCCCGGTATGAGCACAAATTCTGGCCCAATCCCGATTCCGATGTCCGGTTCAACTGCGGGTCCTACTCCTTCCACCCCCCCGAAATCCTGAGCATGAAAACATCCGTTCGCGCCTTCACCTTAATCGAAATTCTAATCGTTATCGCGATCATCGCCATGCTGGTGGGCGTGCTGACGAAGAACATTAGCGGCTCATATGACTCGGCGCAAATTAAGGTAGCGAAAATCTTCATTCAAGCTGGGCTCAGGACTTCCCTTGATCGCTACAGGATTGATATGGGGAGCTACCCAAGCACGGCGGAGGGTTTGCAGGCATTGTTAGCAGCTCCGGCGAACGGCAATGGAAGCTGGCATGGACCGTATACCGAGGCGGAGGGCGGCAAACTTGCGGTCGATCCGTGGGGCGAACCCTACCAATATCGCTACCCCGGCACCAAAAATAAGGGCAAGTACGATCTGTTTTCGAAGGGGCCGGACAAAACCGAGGGCACGGAGGACGACGTCGGAAACTGGTGACCACTCCGGTCGTCGCAATGAGGCACGGGATAAATCGCGATGCTGCGCGACGGTTCAGCCGTCACGGCTTCACGCTGATCGAGATACTGCTAGTCTTGGCATTACTCAGTCTGCTAGTCACCCTGTTCATTACCGGCGCTTCAGATCTTTTTCGCTCTCAGGAGAAAACAATGGACGATGTTTTCTGGCAGTCTGTTCAGTCGGCGCGATTGCAGGCGGTCGAAGGGGACGTCACGGTCGAATTGCGCTATGACGAAAAGAAAAACCAACTACGCTGGGGCGCAGGCGAACGCGGTGCCAGTTTGGCGTGGCCCGGAAAGAGCGTGGAATTTCTCCCGGTCGAGAAGCGTGACACCGTCCTGATCGGTGGTCGGCTGACCGACACGGGCCGAATGCCGGCCGTAAAATTCTTTGCGGACGGTTGTGTGGAAAACTTTCGCGCCCAATTGGTGGGCAATGATGGACATCTCTCCCAAGTCGAAATCGATCCGTGGACCTGCGCGCCCATCGTCCGGAAAACGCCTTGAGATTCCGCCATGGCTTACTCCCTGAAATCCCCGCGCGGCTTTACCCTCATCGAGGTGCTCATCAGTCTGGCGATTTTTGCGTTGGCGGCGGTCGTGCTTTCGATGGCCTATCTCAATATCATCGGCAGCTACAGCGGTATGGGGGCAAGGCAGCAAGCCGAGGAAGATTGGAAATGGCTGCGCCTGACGGTGCTCTCTGAGCCGGAGCTCAAAAAGGTCGAAGAGGGGGGCCGGATCGCCCTGCCCAACGGCCAGCAATTGGTTTGGACGGCCAAGGTCGAGCCGACGGATGTCGCGGATCTTTTCCGCGTAAACCTGAAAGGAGAAACCGCCCAGACCACCGGCCCCGAGGCGTGGCAACGCACCCAGGTCCTGCAATTGCTGCGACCAACTTGGTCCGATCCGGCGGACCGAGAGAAATTACGTGATATCACCCGCCAACGGCTGCAAAAGCAGCGATCACGATGAGGCGTTTGTTCAAAAATTCCGACCGCACACGCGACGGCTTCACGTTGATTGAGCTGCTGCTCGCCATGGGCATCCTCTCGATGCTGGTGACGGCCCTGTTCACGTTTGTTTTCTCCATGGGTGAAATCTGGGGAAAGGGTGGAGAAAAGCGTCTTTTCGGGCAGCACGTGAATGCCGTGACGCGGCATGTCGAATCGCTGCTGCGTCGCGCGGCTTGGCCCCGAGGCGGCGTCGTGGTGACTGAGCCATTCACCGTGCGGGAGACTCGGATGACGAACGGCACGACGGCTAATCTCCTCGGATTCGAAATGCTGGATGGCGATCGCCTGATGCTTTGGCCGGAAGAAGCTTTGCCGGAGGTCGAGTGCAGCCTCGGCCTGGAGCGAGACCGCGGATTGATGCTCTATTGGCGTTCGCGCTTGGAGAAGCACGACAAGAACGAAGCGCCGCGGGCCGTGGTGATTTCTCCTCTCGTGACCAAGCTGACCTACGCGTATCACGACGCCGATGGCGACAGTTGGCGCAAAGAGGACAGCCTGCGCCGCGCCTCGTCAGGCGAGTGGCTGTTGCCTGACCGGTTGATCATCACTTTCGAGGAGGAAAAATCCAATGATCAACAAGTACGGACAAAATTCGAGGAGCAACGTGAGTTGACGTTGCCGCCCGGTGGAGGCGGAGTTGCGTTCTGATGGAACCGGCCAAGTCCAGTTCAATAGGCGTCCTATCCACCGGCAAAAAAGTTGTCGCGGTGAGCCCGGCCTTTGCTGGGATGCGCATGACAGCGAAAGCGCATCGCGGTTTTCGGGATTTCCAGCGTGGTTCGGTGATTATTTTCGTGCTCGGAGTAATCTTGCTTACGTCCTTCCTGATTACTCGCCTCATGGACAAGGCCGCGGTGGAACTGGCGGCGGAGAGCAAGGCGTCGAGCAAAACCAGCATGCGGCAGGAAGCCTATTCCGCTCTCGAGGCCAGCCTAGCAGTGATGGCCGACTATGCGGCGGTCGACAACGGCCTGCATGCCGCTGAGCAAGGGTGGGCTCATCCCTTGCAGCAGGCAAACTACCAACCTTCACCGGGGTTTTCGGTCGAAGTCTCGGTGGAAGATGAGACGGGTAAACTGTCTTTGCCAGTCGCGGAGGAAAAGGTATTGCGCGGCTACCTTGATGCGATCGGCTGCCCCGTCACGTCGTTGGACGATCTGGCCGATGCCCTGTTAGTCTGGACCAAAGCGAATTACGTGCCGCAAGGCCTCGACTATGACGCGGAGAATTTCGCCGGCTCGGCGCTGCCTTACAAGGCTCCGCAACGTCCGCTGCATTCGTTCGAGGAACTGCGAGCCATTCCGGCCACTCGCGAACTCTTCTTCGACAAGGAAGGTCATTGGAACGATCTCGGCCTTCGGTTCATGGCAGGATCCTCACTTTATCAGTTCACGGCGAGTAACGTAAATTCCGCCCGCCCTGAGGGAATGCTGGCCTTGGGTTTGGATGCATCGCACATCGAATCGCTGGTCTTGGCTCGCGATGCCAACCGATCCAGCAATTCGTTTTATCGCAGCGCAGGCGAAATGTCCGGCGTGCTGGGCAAAGATATCGTTCCGCCGGCGGGATTGGGGGCGGACGCGATTTGCCTGCACGTGATCGTGGCGGTCAAGCAGGGTTCCCGGGAATACCGGCTCGATGCCTGGGTCAGTCCGGCCGGATCGGTGCCCGTCACCGCCCCACCTCCACCGGTGGGACTGAGCACCAATGGGGGGGATCCGTCTGGGGGAGCCACTCCAATTCCGGCTAAAAGAACCTCGACTCGCAATAAAGTGGACTCTCCCTTCCAGATATTGGAACTTCGGGAAAATAACGGGACCTAAAGACACGGATGACTTCAACTGCCCCTCAAACTCCTGCCGCTGCCGCGCGGCCCCAGTCAATTGTGCTGTTGCCAGGCGAAAAGTTTTTTGTGCGCCGCATCCAGCTGATGCCCGCTCAGGATGTGGCTGCTCAGGTTGAACTCGCGCTGGAGATGTTCGGGCCGTTTGCCCCGGCGCAGATTTTCCACGGTTTCTGCACTTCGCGCGATGGCAAGCAGGCTTTGTTGTTTGCTGCTTACCGGAAAAATTTCACCTCGGAAGAGATTGCCAGCTGGGCGACCGCCGATGTGGTGCTGCCGGAGTTTGCGGTGTGGCTTGCGCCCGAGGTGCCGCCGCCAGCCGGCACGTGGATTTACGAGAACGAGGATACGATTTCTGTAATTGCTTGGGACGGAGGACAACTGCCGGCCGGACTTCTTTGTCGGAAACAGGCGTCCACCTCGGCGGAGGGCGTCGCGAGCGAATTGCAGGCTGAAGCGGTGAAACGTTTCGGCGTGCCCGACACTACGTCTCGCCGGTTGGGTGGAAATCCGGTGGTTGATCGCTGGGGCAAAGAAGGGTTGGTCCTGAAACTCGACAAGCCCGGCCAAACCATGACCGCTGTGTTACCCGTGGCGGTGACCCGCAGCATGGACGTGCGGGACAAAGCGGAATTGGCCGGACTGGCCGAATTGCAGAAGCGAAGCCACTGGCTGTGGCTGGGATTTGCCGGATTGGCCGCCGGCGTGGCACTTTGCGCTGTGACGGAAATCGGCCTGCAAGTAAGCGGAAAACTTCTGGATCGACAGAAGCTAACCATCAAGGCGAACGCCGGCTCCGCACAGCAGATCGAGCAGGCGAACATGCTGGCCTCCCGCATGGAGCAAATGGCCGGGCAGCGGCTCAAGTTGGTGGGCATGTTGGCGGCATTGAATGATCCCCGGCCTAAATCGAATACTTTGAATTTCGTCCGAACGACGATCAACAGCCCGACCCAAATGGAAGTGGAGGCGCAGGCGAGTAGTGCTGCCGATCTGCGAGATTACGAGCAGGCGCTCCGGCGCTCTCCCGCTATTGAAAAGGTCGAAGTGCGCGATCCGCGGATCCGGGAAGGCGTGACGACGTTCCAGCTTTCCGTAGTGTTCAAACCGGGCTTTCCGGTGGAGGGGGACAGCAAATGAAATCTTTCTTCAATACGAAAACCATGCGCGAGCGCGTGTTGATGACCGCCTGCATGCTGATTGCCGTGGTGTGGTGGGGGTCCTCGCTGCTCGGCCGTTCACGGGTGCTTCAAGTGGATTGGAGGTCATCCAATATGGAGTTGGATGAACAGCAGAATTGGTTGAAAAACAAGGCTCAGGTTGATCAGCGGATGACGAAGATCACCGCCCAGCTTGATCCGAAGCGCACGCTCAACGCTTCCGAGGCATTTGCGGAAATCGACCGCCTCACCCAGGGCATGCACGGTGAAATCGGTCAGCAACGTACGGAGCGGACGGAGAATTTCGCGATGAACAATCTGCAGGTCACGTTTCGCCGGATCGGATTCGAGCCTTTGCTGAAGTTCTATAAGGAACTCAGCTTGAAGGCGCCTTATCTGGGCATCGACAAGTGCTCCATCTCCGTTGACCGCGCCGCGCCCGGTCAGATCAACGCGGTGTTTCAGATCTACTCTGTCGAGATTGTGCGGCCGAGTGCACCGTAGTGGGCGCCTGTGATCGTTGGGCTTGTTGGTCAGGCATTGTGGGAGCGAGCTTGCTCGCGATTCGTTCGTACAATGTCACGAGCAAGCTCGCCGGCCTACGTTAAGACATTGCTGCACTAGCCGCGGCCTATTTCCCGACGGCGGCGCGTTCGGCCGCGAGCTGGTCGCGAAAAGCTTTCTCCGCATTCTCGATGAGGGTGTGCCAACCGGCGGGATCAATAAAGGGGTTGGTCGTCGGGTGCTGGTCGAGCCGGGCGAATTTGTCGGCCATCGCGAATTGCCCGCCGTGGGGTGCAAAGAAGACATCGCACGAGAGCTGCTTTAGCCGGGAAAAAGTCGTTTCGTAGTCCTGCACCAATTCTGGATAGGGCGGCGACAGCACAAGACTTGTGCCCGGGTTTATGGTGGTGCTGCTGAAAAATACCACATGGTGGTTTTGGCCATCAGCGTTCACGTCCATGGTCCAGGTGGTGGCGCCCCGGGTATGCCCGGGCGTCAGATGGGCCGTAAGCGTAACTCCGCCCAGCGTGACCTTTTCGCCATCTTGCACGATCTGATCGGCGGTGACTGGAGAATAGACCATCATGTCCTTGGGAAAAGGAACGAAGTCGTCGTTTCCGCCGGAAGCGAGAATGCGCGCGTCTTCCGCGCTGGCGAGTACCCGCGCATGCGTGAGTTTTTTCATCGCCGCGTGTCCGCCCGTGTGGTCGATGTGAGCGTGACTGCTGAGCATTATCTTGATGTCGGATGATTTAAAACCCAACTGTTCGACGCTGTGTTGGATGAGCGGGACGGTTTCCTCGAAGCCCGTGTCGAGCAGGATGTGCCCTTCCGGCGTGGTGATGAGGTAGGAACTCACGCCGATCGCTCCGACGTAATAAATGTTGCCGATCAAGTGTCGCGGGGGCACCGGGGCTTTCAGACTATCGAGCATGTTCTTCGTGGCGACGCGTGTCATGGGCGGCTTCACCGGTGACACCGGCGGGGCAATTGCGGTGCTTTCTGCCTGTGCCACGACCAAGAACAGTGCGCCCAAACAAAACAACGGCGCAAGAGTACGGCGCGCAGTGACGATTTGAGACCAACGCCAGAAAGGTGGTGGGCTTGAACGTGGAGAGCAGCGGAAGTTCATGGCAGGGTTCGGGGCGGATACACTTGCAAGAGTGTTGGCTGGTTCGGTCTCAGCGCTTGGCCAGCGCCTGTTTGAGGGCGGCGGCAACGTTCGGCGGGACGAAATGCGCGATGTCTCCGCCCAGCTTCGCGATCTGTTTCACGAGCGTGGAACTGGTATAGCTGTACGCTTCCTTCGGCATCACGAAGATCGTTTCCACCTGCGGTTCCAGATGGCGGTTCATGAGGGCCATGTTGAACTCAAACTCAAAATCGGAAAGGGCGCGCAGCCCACGGATGATCGCCTGCGCATTCTTTTGCCGGGCGAACTCCACCAGCAGACCGTCGAACTGAACGACATCAACGTTGGTCATCGAGCCGAGATTGGCGCGAATCAACTCGACGCGTTGCTCTGTGCTAAAGAGGGCGTTCTTGGTGCTGCTAATTGCCACCGCCACGGTCACGCGATCGAACAGATTGGCGGCGCGTTGCAGCACGTCGAGGTGACCATTCGTGATTGGATCAAAAGTGCCGGGATAGATGCAAAGTCTCATGGGCGGGGCGGCCGGCAGACAAGGGCAGGGGTGCCCGGATGGCGAGGAAGTTTTCGGCTGGTCATCTCGGATGTTGCCAAGCCGGGCGGGCGCGGCTCGACTGAATCCGATGCGCTTTACCTTGGCCAACTGGTTGACTGTCTCCCGCGTGCCCGCGATGTTTGCCATCGTCTGGTTGATGGATCGCGGTACGCCTTGGGCCCCCACGATCGCCTTCTGGCTTTTCATTGCCGCCGCGCTGACCGATTGGTTTGACGGTATGGTGGCCCGGGCGCGGGGCGAGGTTTCGTCCTTTGGCCGTTTCATGGACGCTGTGATCGACAAGGTGATGGTGATCGGCCTGATGATCGCTCTCGTGGTGGGCGACTACTTCATGGGCTACGAGGCGTACGCCATGGCGTTGTTGCTCCTGATTCTTGGCCGGGAATTTTTGGTTTCCGGCATGCGCATGGCGGCGGCCACCAAGGGTCTCGTGGTCGAGGCCGATACGGGTGGCAAGGTGAAGACTTTCGTTCAGCTCAATGCTATTGGCTGGCTCCTTGGTGCGCGGATGTTCGCGAAGGACCATGCCGATCTCTTCCCGCCGGGTAACCGTGATATCGTCCAGTTCATCCATTGGGGAGGCATTTTTTTGTATGTGCTTTCGGCGATCCTCACGGTGACTTCGGGCATTTCGTATTTTCGGAAGCACGGTCACGTAGTGTTGGAGTGAGTCATGAAACTCGCGGACCCTACCTGGCTGCGCCGGCTGCCGGCGAAATTCATCATCGGAGTGGCGACGCTTGGTCCGCTCGGCCAACGGCTCCCCGCGCCTGGCACCTGGGGCTCGGCTGCCGGAGTGTTCTACGCGTTGCTGCTCTTTCGCCGACTGAGCTGGGCCGAGACGGTCGTCTACACTTTGATCGCAAGTTATGTCGCCGTGGCGTTTACCGGCGAAGCAGCAAGACGGATGGGACGCAAAGATCCGGGCGAAGTGATTCTCGATGAGTTCGTGGTGATGCCACTGGTCTTTATCGGCTGGCACGTTGGCTACACGGCGCACCTTCCCGAATGGGTGGTGGCGTTGGCCGGGTTCGGGCTTTTTCGCTTCTACGATATCTTAAAGCCGCTGGGAATTAGTCGCCTGCAATCATGGCCGGGCGGGTGGGGGATTGTCGTGGACGATTTCGTGGCGGCCTTGGCTGCGTGCGCTACGTTGCAGCTCGGAGCGTGGCTTTGGGCGATGCGGTGATTTGTACGGCTCTCAGTCCTCGATCCAAACCTGATCCCTCGTTCGCACCTGATCAAAGAGCTCAATGATTTCTATATTGCTCATCTGCACGCAGCCGGAACTGGCTGGAGCGCCGAGGCGCTCTTCATGATTTGTCCCGTGGATGTAGATATACCGGCTCCGACTATCGACATTCCCGCCCGCGTTCACCCCTGGCTCGAGCCCGCTTAGCCAAAGAATCCGGGTGGTCGTCAGGTTCTTGGCCTGCATTGCTTCATCCAGTTCGCTGAAATGCTTGCCGAGGCTGACGCGGGCCTTGAACACGATGCCGGGCGGCGCGTCGGCTCCGAATTTCTCGGCGATCTCGTGGAGCCCGCGCGGTGTTCCGAGCGAATCTTTCACGTTGGAAGGGGGACGGAGTGAGGTCGAAACGACGTACGATTTGACCAAGGCGCCTTCTTGGTAAAATCCAAGCAGCTGGCGTGCAATGGATACGACAATAGTACGCGATGTCGGCTTGAGTCCGAGCTCGAGACACTTTTCCTTGGCGTGTTCCAAATATTCCTTCACGT
>Ga0302321_100004075_pt1 | contig 12598 bp, 7 predicted proteins | sample Fen_T0_1_FD_202505 | JGI IMG/M metagenome (GOLD analysis project Ga0302321, IMG submission 202505) | Peat permafrost microbial communities from Stordalen Mire near Abisko, Sweden - Fen_T0_1 | ecosystem: Environmental > Terrestrial > Soil > Wetlands > Permafrost | place: Sweden: Abisko...
CACGCCGACTTCGCGTTCAAGGAGTCAGCCGTGAACTCCGGCGCGCGCGACCTCGCCAGCCCCAACCCTACTCCAAGAATGCCGCTTCACCACCGCCACCAATCATGCTTTTCATGACACCAATCATTTTAGAGTCATTTTTTTTAGGACAGGGAAAAAACTCTGCTGTGCAAAGGGGTGCAGAGGCGTGCAAAGGCGAAGCTGCCTTCCAGCTTTGACTTGGGTGGCGGGTGGTGCCTGGATGCGGGCGGGGTTGAAACTGGCCGGCAGGATGGCCATCGCTGACGCCCGGTGCAAATGGAGTCGGTTTTGCACCCCGCTCTTGCTCGAAAAATAGTGCGTCGACTTCATATTCTGCAAGTCATAAAGCATCTGAGTTGGGTTTGTGTGGTGATTTTCAGGTTTTGATGAAGGCCACCGAGGGAATCGACGCGGGGAGGTTTTCGCCGGCCCGGCGGCTGGAGCGCGGCAGCGCGCATCGGGCTGGATGCGCCCAGCCTTTTCCACGCGTTCAGCAGTCTGGACATTAAAGCGACCTGAAGGTCGCGCCCCAAAAGCCTTCCGGCCCGCCGCACGGGTTGGTGACGTTGGTAGACGGGGGCAAATCCTGCCCGGGGTCATCACGAAATTCATTTTGTCCCACCAGCCTACCACCGTCAGTAGGACACCAGCGGTCCCACTGAAAAGATTTTAAAAGATTTTTGAGGAAGCCGCAAGTTGGGCCACAAACGAGGGAACGGATTGGACGCGAAAAGGCGCAATAGACTCAAAAACATGGATTTAGATATTGCGCCAGCCGGGTGGGCATTGCCCGCTTTGCCTGCCAGGGCATAGCCGGATCAGTCGCCTTCGCCAAAGCCTCGTCCAAACCCAAACATCCTCGCTCCGCAGGACGACAGTATTTCTTGAAACGCTGCAAATGCGTCAGCGTGAGTGAAACCCCAACCCGGCGTAGTTGCAGCCAGGAGGTTGAGGCAGGAAATGGGCGGCCACCCGACGGCGGCATGGGCGCGGCAGGTGAAAGAGCTTTATACCGGGTAGTTTTCGCCCCGCCCCAAAACCGCACTGTCTTTCACCAAATCAACGATGCGCGCGGCCGCTGCAGCGGGAATCGTGATGCGTCCCGAGTTGGCGCGGATGGCCTCCCGCAAACGGGAGTCCCACTGCCGGGTCAACGGCGTTTCCATGTAGCCGGGCGACACGCTGAAAATTTTTACGCCCCGCGCCGCATATTCGGCAGCCAGGGCCAGCGTGAAACCTTGCAGGGCATATTTGGCGGTGAGATAAGCGGCAAAACCTTTTGGAGGCAACCCTTCAACGGCCGAAGTCAGGATGTTCACGATGGAACTTTGCCCATTTTTAATCATGTGCCGGAGCAAAGACTGCGAGCAGTTCCGCGCCCCTTTGACGGCCACCAGAAAATTCTGCTCAAAATCCTGCCAGCTTAACTGGTGCATGGGCGTTGGCGAAAAAGTCGCACAGGCGTTGTTCACCAGGGTCAAACTTTCTGCCGCTTGAATTTCGGGATGGTTCCAGATGGCGGTATCGTCGGAGCGCACGTCGTGCCGCAAGGCAAGGCCGGAAATGTTTTCCGCCGCCATGACTCCCAGCAGTTCCTGCGCGGCAGCTTCATCCGAGGCATACAAAGCCAGCACACTATAGCCCGCCCGTCCGAAAGCGAGTGCCGTCTCCCGCCCCAGACCTTTGGTGCCGCCGGTTACAATGACCGTGCGTTTCATGCCTCCTCCCGGACCATGACTTGGATGCGGCCGCGCGCCGCCAGGCAGTTGCGCGTGGTGTTGGTGAGCGTGGCATCAAGGACGAGGACGTTCCGGGCATCCATTTTTTGACTGACGACAGCCGCCAGATGAATCGAGTCGCCGAGATAAGCGGGGTTGGAAAACCGCAGATCAACCGACAGCAGCAGGCTCAATCGCCCCGGAAAATGCATGCCCACAAAGTGGGAGACAAAGCCGTTCAAGAGCGCTCCGTGCATGACTTTGCCGGCAAAGCCGCGTGCCTTGGCAAAGGTCTCATCGACATGCACGGGGCTGTAATCATGAAACGCCGCCAGAAAATGCTCATACACTGCCGGAGTGATCACATAATCGTGCGCCGCTTGCATGCCCACGCTGATGGCGTGGTAATGATGCGCGCATGGAACTGGCAAGGGCTGGGTCATGGGCAAATCATCGGACCAACGCGGAAACATCCTTCATTTCATGAAACGTGTTGGCAGACAAGCGGATGATGGCGCCGCCGCAACAAGTTGTCAATGCCACGGCGGCGGCATGAATCCAAGGATTTGAATTATATGACATTTTACATATGTTCGCACTGCCCGCTGGATCTGCCGCGTGGACACGCTTGCATGAGGACCGGAATCAGGAAGGCGGGGCCGTGGGGCTGAGAGCAGGAAATTCACTTCTGTGGCGCACAGTTTTTTTAGGATGACACCCCACATCATCATGCGGGGTGTCGCGCACAGGGCGGCTTGGCGCTCGTGATCGAGAATGTTTTCACAAGCACAACTTTCATCATTGCCACTCCTGGCAGAGGCGAAATGTTGATGCGGCCCAAAGCTCGCGCTGGGGCCAGGAGCATTTCCAGCGATGCTCTCGTCAGCGCGTTTGCCAGTTGATTGAACGGGCGCATTGGGAGAAGCGCGTCCGGCTTGATTGCCAGTTATGAGCTTTGCATCGGAAAACCGATCCTCCTTGCCATGCGACCTTCAAAAATGAAAATCTCTATGAACACCATGGACACAATATCGCATTTTTCAAGAGTCCTCCGGGCGCATGGGCACGTCTTAAGTGGCAGGCAACTGGCCATGGCCGGAATCCTGATAGCTTGCCCGTTGGTCGGTTTAAGCGCTGGCGAGACGGCTGCCGTCATCCAACTCGAGGCGGTGTCACCCGGGCGCGTTTTTGAAGGCATCGGGGCCGTGAGTGCGGGCGCCTCCACCCGTCTGCTGATGGATTACCCCGAGCCACAGCGCGGACAAATTTTGGACTTCCTGTTCCAGCCCCGGTTCGGGGCCGGGTTCCAGCATCTCAAGGTGGAGATTGGCAGCGGCGAGAACTCGACCTGCGGCAGCGAGCCGTCGCACGCCATCACGCGCGCGGAATTGGCGGATCCGAGGCCGCGCGGTTATGAGTTCTGGTTCATGGCCGAGGCCCGGAAACGCAATCCAAAGATCATCCTGGATTGTCTGCCGTGGGGATACCCGCACTGGGTGGGCAATCGGTTTTCGCAAGATTCCGCCGACTGGTTTGTCTCGTTCCTGGAAGTGGCGCGCAAACGCTACGGACTGGAATTGGACTGGATCTCGGCAGCGCAGAACGAAATGGGAACGGATTTGAAATGGATCCAGAAGAACCTGCGTCCGACTCTGGATGCGCATGGGTTTGCCAAAGTGAAGCTGCAGGCGCCGGATGATGACAGCGAGTTTTGGCAGGTGTTCGATGCGCTGGAAAAAGATCCAGGGCTGGACCATTTGATCAGCGCGGTTGGCTACCACTATGTGGATGGACGCGAGCCGTGGGAGATTGACCAGAAAGCCGGGCGCGAGGCCACGGAGCAGGCGAAGAAATCCGGCAAGCCGCTTTGGGCAAGCGAGGAATGGAGCCAATCCGGCGCGCAATGGGAGGACAAGGGGGCGCTCTATCTGGCGCGGCTGATGAACAAGCTCTACACGCGTGACCGCATTACCAAATTTGAAATTTGGTGTCCGATTGACTCGATCTACAATGCGCTCGACTGGTGCGATACGGGCGCGATGCAGGCGGACACACCTTGGTGCGGCTATTATGCCGTGTGGCCGGCGGTGTGGGCACTGGCACATACCACGCAATTTGCGGAACCGGGCTGGGTTTACATGGACGGCGCTTGCGGTCAGATGGCCACGAATACCTGGCGGGGCAGCCATGTGGCCTTGCGTGATCCAAAAACGGGTGATTGGTCAGTCATTGTGGTTACCGGTGACAAACAACGAATCCAGCTCCGCGTTGGCGCGGGCTTGAGGGCCGGTCCGGTTCAAGTCTGGAAATCCACCGCCACAAACCAGTTCAGCCAGCAGAAACCGCTGCAACTCCAGAACAGGGCCATCGAACTTGAGCTTGAATCAAACGCGATTTATACGTTTACCAGTACGACGGGACAACAAAAAGGTTCCCATGGCGTGCCGCCGGAGCGGAAACCCTTCCCCTGCCCGTTCACCGAGGATTTTGAGGCCTATCACCCAGGCGAGACGCCGCGCTTTTTCTCCGACCAAAAAGGCTCCTTTGAGGTTTGCCAGAGTCCCAAGGGCGGGTTGTGCCTGGCGCAGATCGTGCCGGAGCAGGGAATTCTCTGGTTCGATAACTTGCGGCACAAACCGCACACGCTGTTCGGCGACCCCAACTGGCAGAACTATGTGATTGAGGCCGACGTGCTCATCGCGGGCCGTGATGTCGAGCTGGGCGGACGTTACGCCCATCGCGACAAGCTGGGCTATCGCTGGATTTTGACGCACGACGGCGGGTGGTCATTGAATTGGCAGGATACGACCCTCGCCTCCGGTCAGATCGCTGCATTCCAACCGGCGGCGTGGCACCATTTGCGTCTGGAACTGAACGGGAGCGAATTGTCCGGGGGCGTGGATGGTAAAATACTGGCAACGGTCAACGATAAATCGCGCGCTGCCGGCATGGCCGTTCTTGCCAGCACCTACGATCATAACCTGTTCGATAATGTTTGCGTACGCCCGGCGGTATCTCAGCGGTAAGAACCCGGCGCCAAGTGCGTGGCGTGAACTACGCCTCGGCGCGAAGCAGACGCCAGCGTCCGAGACACCCAGCTGATTTTTCAACCGCCGCAGACGGCAGGATATTGAAAACGCACACATCTTCATGCGTATTGTTCATCCGTATGCATTTGCGAACATGGCAGCTTAATCTGAATGCGTGAATTCGAGTGAAACCTGAATCATCGACAAGCAACAGTACCGGAACATGCGATGCCAGTCGCACCCCATTCAATTTCAGCCCAGTTGCGCCATCCGAATTCAGGCGATATTTCCAGCTGAAAACTTTTTAGATTCGCGTGCGCATTAAATCCATTATCCGCCACGCGGTAGATATTTATATTCTACCACACCGGGAAATTACTATATTCCCGGCTGGAACAGCGGGAAGATTGTCCGGTCCACTTTGTTACAAACAAACCATTAAATGAAAGAAACGATCATGCGCAGCCTCCTGGTGCTATGGCTCACGTCCACCGCCCTGGCTGCTGCCGACCTCAACCCTTCCGACCTTGAAATCAATGGGTCAGCCCAAGGGCTGGTTGGCAATGGTCACAGTGTTGTCGTCGTGACTCCCAAAGGTTTTCATTACCAGAGCGGTGGCGGCAGCGATGGAAAACTGAGCATTACGCTCGCTGGTCAGCTCGTGGATCTGGACAGGCTCAGTTGGAAAACCACGGCTTTTCCGGGAGGAATCATTTTCACGCATCGCACGCCAGAGGGCAGCCTGGAGATTTTTAACACCGCTTTGCCCGATGACCCGTTTGGAATGCTGGTGCAACTGGGTGGCAATTTCACCAATGCCAGCGTCGCGATTGATGGCGCCCCCCAGATCCAATTCCGGTCGGAGACAAACAGCGCGCAGAATTCATTGCGCCTCCTGGGTTTCTCCGAAAGCGGTAAAATTGCCCAGGCTGGTTTTGACGCGCTAAGGGACCAGGTGCTGGCGCCCTACACGGAACGGGGCATGGTCCTGCACAGTCCCGATCCGCTGCTGGATCAGGCGGTGCTTTTTAACCAATACCTGCTCGATCTTTCCTACAACGGTGAACTGATTGTCTGCGAACTATTTCGCTGGGCGGACATTTGGAGCCGCGATGCGGGCTCGGGATTTGTGCCGGGCAGTCTCTTTACCGGACGCATCGAAGCCGCCCGAAAATGCATTGATGTGGATCTGGCCCGGCACGAAAAGGCCACGGCGCGGGCGCTGAAGACCACGGCCGATGCCTCGCAAGGCGGGAGCGCCGAAGGAATCGGACATCTGACCACGGCCCTGTGGGATTACTATCTGATCACGGGCGACCGCGCCTATCTGGCGCGGGTCGCCGCAGGCATCCGCCCGTGGGTGGACGCCTGGCTCGCCCGCGACTATGCCAATGCCGGTCTGATCGTCGACACGACCGACTGGATGGATCACTCGCGCTACCAGATGCTGCCCTTCGGCAGCCGCACCCTCTATGCCAACGCCCAGATGGTTCGCCTGCTCGACACGTTTACCAAGATTGAACATGAACTTGGCCATGCTGGCGGCGAAGCGCGTTATGGGCAGGCCCGCGGCCGCTTTATCGCCGCCATCAACCAGCGCCTTTGGGATGAAAACCTGGGGGCCTACGGCAACTTGCTGGTCGCGGACCAGATTGATGAACGCACGGCATCGGCCGCCAATTCGCTCGCGTTACTGGGGGGCGTGGCCGACACCCAACGCGCGGCCCGCGTGCTCGCCACGCTCAAGGCGAAGAATTGGCGCCCGAACGGCACGCTCACCATCACGCCGTTGATGACCTATAACCCCAACAATGATCAGAACGAAAAAATCTGGCCGTGGTGGGTGGCCTATGAGGCGCTCGCCCGCTTCCAAAACGGCGATGCCGACGGCGGCGGCGTACTGCTCCATGCCTGCGCCGCCACGATCCGCAACCCGAAATATCCCGGGATGATGGACGAAACCATGAACCGCGACGGTCACTCCGAAGGCGGTCGCGCCTTCGCCACGGCGGCCGGCTCGCTGCTCACCAGCATTTACAAGGGCCTGTTCGGGATCGAAATTCTGGCCGGCGGCATGCGCGAGGTAAAGGTCGTGCCCAATCTGCCCGCAACCTGGCAGAATGCTTCGCTCCACCAGCCCACCCCCGGCGGCTCGATGGACATTGAAGTGCGCGACCGGGTGCCCCATATCACCGTGAACGATCCCCGCGTGAAAATCATTTATACCACGGCTGACGCGGTGGTGACCGGCGCCGCGAAAAAAATCTGGCACGCGCCGTCCGCCTTGGTGGTTCAAGCCGACGAGCCGGTCGTCCCGCCCCCGCTCCGCGCGCGCCATGCCGTTTATTTCGATGAACCCGGTTTTCCGCATCCCTCACCCATTCCCGCCGGCCCCATTTTGCCGTGCATTGGGGCGCAGGAGCTCGCGACGCTGGATGCCGCCAAGATTGGGGCGGTGATCATTCGCGGCAACGCCCTGCCATTTGTCACCAGCAATGGCCAACGGCTGCAGGCCGCGCTGGACCGTTATCTCGCGCACGGCGGCATGCTGATATTTCAGGGTGCCACCATGCGCTCCAACCAGAATGATGCCCGCCGGCAACTGGGCGGCGATGGCGGCGTGATCGAGTGGTATGGCCAGACCAATGGGGTTTGGTTTCCGGTGCATCCGCGCACCGGCCGGCGGGAATCAGCCCCGCGTCGCGACGGAACGGTCTATTGGGGGCCGGGCCGTTACTTTGGCGGCTGGGACGCTGAACGCGGGGCCTTTGGCTTTCAAGTGGCCGGCCAGGGCATTCAACTGGCCGCCGATTCGCCCCTGCCCCGGGCCGTGGAGCAGGCCGGGGTGCCGGTGGCGGCCGTGTTCACCGACTTCGCGGTGAGCAGCCCGTGGTATTTTCAACCACTGGCGACGACCCATACCGCTTTTAATTTCCTGATCCCCGCGCAAGGTGAAAATCTTCCTTGTGCCGTGCGCCTGGTCAACCGCGAAACGAAGGGCGAGATCATTCTCATCGCCGAAGGTGCCGAGGCGCAAATCAATTTGGAGAACTTGATCCAGGCCGGTTTGGTGAGTGAACCGCCCGCCGCCATTTCGGCGCCCTGAGGCAGGCGTTCACGAGGATGGTCGGAACTGAGATTGTTGCTGGTATTTGGCGGTGGCTTCGCTGCGCGTATGAACATACAGCTTGGCATAAATATGTTTCACATGCATCCGGACGGTATCAATGCTCAGTGACAACTGATCGGCAATTTTTTTGTAAGCGGCCCCTTTGGCCAGCAATTCCAGCACTTGCTGCTCCCGCGGGGACAGGGCCGGCGTGTCGGTTTTTTGCTCGCCGATTTTATTGAAATAGTCCACCACTTTGCGCGCGATGCTGCTCGACATCGGGGCCCCGCCGGCGCGCACCTGCTGGATCGCCGCCAGGAGCTCGGCCGTAGTGGTGCGCTTGAGCAAATACCCGCTCGCGCCAGCCAAAAGTGAATCGAAGATTTTTTCGCTCTCGCTGTAAACCGTGAGCATGATAAATTTGGCCTGGGGCAGCTTGCCCCGGAGACGGCGGACACATTCCACGCCATCCATGCCGGGCAAGTTGATGTCCATGAGCACCACGTCCGGCGCGTCGGCTGGAATCCGTTCGATGGCTTCTTCGGCGGTGCGAAAATTGTTGATACAGAGGAATCCCGGAGTGGCATTGATCTTCTTGACCAAATCTTCCCGCAACCAGGTTTCGTCTTCCACAATGACGATTTTCAACTGCGTTGGCGAGGGACTGTTTTTGGGGAAGGGCTGGTTCATTGGGTGCGATTATTTCCTGCCTGAAAAACTACTTCGAGTCTCACGGTTGTGCCGCAGCCCGGTTCGCCCTGCAAATAAAATTGTCCGCCGATGGCGCTCATGCGTTTTTGCATGTATTCCAAGCCATTGCCGACGGCCGGCGGGGGGATGAGGCAAAACCCGCGGCCGTCGTCCGCGATCTCGACGGTCAATTTATGGTCTGCAAAATTGAGGACGAACCTGATTTCCTGAGCATGGGCATGTTTTACGGCGTTGTTGAGCGCCTCTTTTACGACCATAAATATGTTATGCCGCACTTCGGCGGTCACGGGAAGGTGCGGCAGGTTCAGGGTTACGTCCAAGCAGCAGGCGAGGCCCGAAGGGCGAAGAAAATCCTCCGTAAAAAACACCAGATAATTGGCAATCTCTTTCAACGTGTCGTTTTTGGGATTAAGCGCCCAGACGATCTCATCCACGGTTAGAATGGTATCGCGCGCGGTGCTGGAAATGGATTGTGCCAGGGTGACGAGATGGTGCTGGCTCTCGGTTTGCTGTTCCATCGTCTCGGCGAGCTTGGAAATTTTGGTCAGGCAAGCCCCCAGTTCATCATGAATGTCCCGGGCGATGCGGGAACGCTCCGCCGCCACGGCACGCTCTTGTTCCAAGCCCCGGATTTGCCGCCGGGCCCGCCGCCGTTCCGAAAGCCGGACCGTAACGGCGACCACCACCAGCAGGACCGCCATCACCAAAACCACGAACGATTTGCGCTGCCAGAAACGCGGCTGAATAAAATCTTCAAACGAGCTGGCCAGGGCCAGGTCCCTGAACTTCCAGCCATCGCCGGTGCCCCGATGAATCAGGCGAATTTCGTCGAAGGTGGCGTTGGCCTCGAAATGGGTGACGATGTTGGTCGGCTGATCGGTTTCCATGGCGCCAAGCGAAAGGTCGGGGTTGAGCCAAACCGTGACGCGGGCATCGTGACCGGGAACGTATTCAATTTTAGCGAGGAGAACAACGGGCGTCCCCTTGCGGACGCATTGCCACTCCTTGCCCAACTCCCGGTCGGCGGAATAGAAATCCACCTGGCCCCATTTGGCACCGGTCACGTTGATGGCACTATACGCAATCGCCTCCACGCCGTTGCCAATGCCCAGATGTTCGGCGCCATGCTCATAAAGAAAAACCCCGGCCTCGTAGAAAGTAGAAATTCCCGTCCCTTCCAAGGCAGCATCCGAATATGGGTCAACCCGGAATTTCAAATACAGCGTGCGACTGGAATTGGTGCCTTGCGGCGGGATGGCTCCATGCAATATGTCCTGGCCGTCGCCACTATTATGCACAAGGACCGGTCCAGCCTGACGCCACATTATGGCGGCATTCGCGGTGCTGGCAAATGCCAGCAGCAGGCAGACAGATGTGACCACCGCAGATCTGACCATCGCCAAGAAGACTTCGCGATGAATGCGCATGAGGGGGATCACGATGAAAAAAATATGATTGGTTTGCTGCCCGCAGCCTACTCCAGCTTGGAGATAAGGTAAATGATTTGAATGGCCCAAATCAACCGCTGCCGCCGTTATTGTCCGCCGTAAACCAGGCCATCACCAGTAATGTTACTGCGCTGGCGGCGCCGCCCGGCAACACATCTTCATGTGTATTGTAGGAAAGGAACGACCTTCGTAGTTTCAAGGCATCACACTTTCACGACGACAACTGAGACGACAAACCTGCTTGGCGTCATGGGAGCATGTATGCCGATTAGTCCGGAGCAAACCATAACCACAAACTCAACGTTAAGAACAATGAAAAATATTTTTCGCAATAGGATCGCTTTAAAAGGTTGGCGAACGAATTGCAAAGCCGCCCTTGGTTTCCTGTCTTTGACCGGAGCGCTGATGGCTGCCATCAATGGCTCAGCCCAAACGACAAACGCTTATGATACGGCTGCTGATCCTGCCTATAGCAGCGGCTTTTCAACCGGACAAAACGGCGGTTTTGGTTTTGGCGCCTGGACGGTTACCATCAATGGGAGCGGGGGTTCCTATATTTCCGGCACCGGTCCAAGTTGGAATCTGTGGAACAACGATGTAAATTCGTCAAGTGTGGCCGTCCGGCCTTTTGCATCGGCGCTGGTTCCAGGACAATCTTTTTCATTCAAAACCCGGTTGCAGAGCTTGGTTAATCAGGATGATACAAATTCAGTGGTGCTGCAAGACGCGAGCGGAAACACGCTCTTCAGCTATTATCATACGGGCTTTGAAGCCAATTCGTCCAATGGGTCTTACACCGATGCCGCGACGAGCAGCGGTGTGGCGGTTGGCTTTGATTACAATTACATGCAGTTCAGCAGTTTTACGTTCACCTTGAACACGTCCACCACCTACACGTTTGCCGATAATACCACCGGTCGCAGCTTTACCGGGACCCTTTCCGGCGCGCCGATCGCCCAGGTGTCCTTTATCCGCGGCGATGGCAGCACGGGTGTGAATGGAAATGGCCAGGATTTTCAGATAACCGACCTCGTGCTGGTATCGTCGGCGCCCCCAACGTTCATTGCGCAGACCCCGGCTCCCGGTACCTATAGCGCTGCCAGAACCAACGTGAGCTTGGAAATCATTGCGGGCAGCTTGCCGGTCAATACCAGCACTATTTCACTTAAAGTGGATGGCAGCACAGTCGCTCCGACCATTTCCACGGTGGCAGCCACCACGACGATAAGTTACGTGCCGGCTTTGCCCCTGAGCCCCGGTGCACAGCACACGGTTCAAGTGATCGTCGCGGACAGTAATAACAGCATCTTTACAAACTCCTGGAGCTTTACCACCGGTTTCCCCACCTTGCCCGCAATCTTGCCTGGCCCCATTAGCAACAGCGGTGGTGACAGTGGCATCGTGATATTCAACGCGTCCGGGGATGATTGGCTGGGAACGAACTACCAGTCCAGTTCGCCCCAAACTCTCTATGCCCGGTTTAGCATGGCGTTCCATGATATGGCTGGCGAAATTGGGGGTGGTGGTGCCTTTGGAGGATTGGAGTTTTATCAGGGCACTGCCGAACGGTCTTTATATGGCAACAATTGGCTTTCCTTAAACTGGAGCATGGACGTGAACGGTACCACGCTGGCGCCTGATCTGTCACCCAGCACCCCCATAGTTCTGGATGAATACCACACCATCGTTGCGAAGATTGATTATCAGGCTGGTGGCAATGCCAATGTCAGTGTCTGGTTGGACCCGGATTTCACCAAGACCGAATACGATCAGCCCACTCCGGCGGTTCAATTATCATTCAATAATACATTTGACCAAATCCATCTGCGTTGTGGCAACGGCTCGGCGAACGCCACCTGGACCAATATTATCATGGGGGCGACGTCAACCGACGTCGGTTTCGTCGCGCCGTCAATTGCGACTTTTCAGGGCTATTTTCCCGGCATGAATGCCGTTCATGTACCGGTAAAAAGTCCGCTTGCCGTCCAAGTCGTTCCGGGCAGTGTCGGGGTAAAAACCAATGCCATTATCGTCAGTCTGGATGGCAGTCAGGTCACACCGAGTTATTCGGTGGCAACCAACAAAATCATATCAGTCAGCTATCAGCCGCCCATCCCGTTCACTGCCGGTTCAAGCCACACGGTCAACGTCAATCTGACCGATACGGAAGGAACTTCGTATTCCACCAGTTGGTCGTTCACGGTTGATTCTTATCCCGGTTTGCCGGTGACCTTTGCCGGTCCGCAGGATGTTTCCGGCAACAATGATGTCACTATTTTTGAGAGTTTTAACGAATGGATCGACGGCAATTATTCAGCCACCTCCACCAACACACTTTATACCCGGTTCAGCATGGCCTTTGTGTATATGAACGGCGAAGCCGGCAGTGGCGGCAGTGGCAATGCCTACGGTGGCTTGGAGTTTTTCAATGGCACCCGGGAAGGCGTGCTCGTGGGCAATGCCTGGGTGTCAGCCAACTGGAGCGCCAACGTGTGGGGTGGCAGCGAGTATGATTTGCTGCCCGTTACACCCATTGTTTTGAATGAGTGGCACACCATTGTG
>Ga0302321_100004077_pt1 | contig 12595 bp, 9 predicted proteins | sample Fen_T0_1_FD_202505 | JGI IMG/M metagenome (GOLD analysis project Ga0302321, IMG submission 202505) | Peat permafrost microbial communities from Stordalen Mire near Abisko, Sweden - Fen_T0_1 | ecosystem: Environmental > Terrestrial > Soil > Wetlands > Permafrost | place: Sweden: Abisko...
CGGCTCCGCTGTGCCCTGTGTGATTGTGGCTCTTGAACGCGTCGTCTTGCATCGTCCCGACCGCGTCCGCCCCGACACCTCCACCCACGGCCTTTCGGTCCGCAGCGTCCGGATCGGTCTTGGCGCCGTGGTCCACTCCGCGCAGAAATCTGCCGCGATAATCGGGCAAATTGAAGGTGGTCATGGCATCACCAATGCCGTAGGTGACCCCAAGGGTGGCGTAGAGCGCAGGGTATTGCGTACGGCTGACGGCGCTACCGTCACATACCAGCCACCCGCTGGGCGGCACCGAGCCCGCGAAGGCAATCACAGACCCGGGCGGCGTCGCGTTGCCGGCGACTGTTCCTTGCAGGGTCGTGACCGTCGCGCCGAGTGTGTTGATTCCGGTCGCCACCGTCGCGAAGTTGTCGTTGATGCTCTTTGCCGACAGCGTGTCTCCGTCTTTGAAGGTGTTGGGTAGGGTGACGTCCGCGCGCAAGTAGTGGGTCAGCCCCAACAGAATGACCGCGGGGAACACACCGAACACACACGCGCGCTTGAGCCAACGAGGAAACGGAACGTCGATTGTGTAGATTCTTATTTGCACAGGGTTCTCCTATGGGCTGAATGTGCACAGACCGAATTGAGATTCCCCGAACCGACACGTTCTTGGCGCGTCCTCGGGAGAAGGCGCGTCCTCCGAGCTGTCGACAGACTGTGAATCCAACGAGGAAGCATCTAGGACAGTGGAATCGAGCGACGCGCCGCCATCGAGGCGACCGCCGTCGATGCCCGAGCCTGCATCGAGCCCCACCAGATTGCTTGGGTTGTAGGGCGGCAGCGGTGTGACGACGATCGGTTGGTTGCATGCGCCCGCAGAGCACGTGAAGTTCGCGTCGGGGCACGTGACGCCGACGCAGGCCTGACCAAGGAAGAGCTTGAGTAAGAGGGCCTTGCCGCTGACGAAGGAAACACGTGCAGCCTGCGCGACGATCGGGTTGCCGGCGAGCAGACCGACGGCGCTTACGGTGAAGGTCTCGTCCTTGGCGCCGAGAGGCACAAGCTGAAGCTCGACGGGCAGCGTGCTCTTCCCGGCCGAGGTGCCAGAAGTGAGCGGGAAGCTATCCGAGGTCTTGCTGTTGCCGTTCACGTCGATGCGAATCGTGTCCAGCTTGACTGGAACCGCGAGGTCGCTCCACACGGCAACGACGATCTTGGTGTTGTCCTTGCTCTTGCAGGCAGGCGCCAAGGCCAGAACGATTGCGAGCATTGCGAGTGCGCGGCGCATACTACTTCACTCCTCGGCAAGCGAGACTGGCGCCGTCGCATAGATTGCTCGATCGGTTCACCAACAAGACGGCCGTGACAACCCCGGCGGTTACGACCGCGGCAGCGCCGGTCCAGAGCCACCAAGTCTTGTAGATAGGCGGTTTGCCGGCGTTGCTGTCCGGCTGCGCGGAAAGGTCCACCCCTGCTGGTTTGTCGCCGGAAGCCGCCAGGCCTGCGGTGGGGTGTGGACCCAAAGCCGTCCCGACGGCTGACGTCGCATCCTTTGCCGGTGCAGCGGCCGCCTTGTTTTGTGCCTCCAGCCGCTCCATTTCCCCGATCCAATGGTCCACGACCTCTTTGTCGTCGGCAGGGACGTCCTTCCTGTCGCGAAGGTAGTTGCGCAGGTTCGACAGTGCCGGCTCCGGTCTGTGCAAATAGTAAAAGCACGCACCCAAGCTGCGCTCGAAGATCGGCATGTCGGGGTGGTCGACAGTCAGCTGGGCGAACAGCTTGGCTGCCTCCTCGTACTGGCCCGCCTTGTACAAGCGCGTGGCTTCCTTGGCCTCGGCTTGGCTGTTGCTGTCCAAGCCCCGGGCGAAAGCTGCGCTTTGCAAGCACGGCAGGCTTGCCGCGGCCACCGTAAGGGCGAAGAAAAACACAAACGGTCCTAGTCGAGACGCCATTGGTCCTGGGCCTCCTTATGTGAGGGTGCGATCGGTCTCCGGAAGCGCGCTTCGGGTGACCTCGCTGGTTTCTGCGCCTTGCGAGCGAGGTCGTCCGCACCATGGGCAGGATGGGCAGGATGGGCACGAGGGGCTTTCTCTGTCTTGGATTCCCGAGGCACCGATGTCGTCGCAGCGGGTATCGGCTTGGCGAGCTCTGGCGTTGGCTCCGGCGGTGAATTCTCCGTTGCGGCAGGCGGCTCGGGCTTTGGCGAGGGGGCGACAGCAGGCGTTCTCACGACCTCAACCGTCTCGTTGACGGTGGCGGGCCTGGTCGCCGAGCCTGGGCGCAAGAGCGCGAGCACAATAATAAGGGCGATTCCCGCGGCTCCCGCGGTCGCGCCCCACAGCCATCGCGCCCGTTTTACAGTCGGACCAGGTCTTTCCATCTGCCCAAGCTCGCCAGCCGTTTGGGTGAAGGTAGTCCGCACGGTCGGGGGACCCGCCAACGTCGAAGTCTCCAAATGCACGGTGCGAGGGACGGACCGCAAGCCTGGCGCCGTCGGCACGGTTCCGCTCATGGCCGATTCCAGCGCCAGCGTGAAATCGCTCACGTTGGCAAAACGGTCGGCCTTGTTTTTGGACAAGGCACGCGCCAGCACGTCCTCGACTTGGGGGGCAAGGTCAGCCGCCCTTGGCAGAAGCGAGGGCGGCGGCTCGTGCACGATTCGATAGAGGATCGATGGCGCATTCTCGCCCACGAATGGGCACTCGCCCGAGAGGCACTCCCATGCGATGCACGCCAAGGCCCACTGGTCGGTACGCTCGTCAATCTCGTCGATGTCGCCCTTGGCTTGCTCAGGGGACATGTAGTTGGGCGTGCCCATGATGGACGATGCGCGCGTAAGCTGGGTTGTCGCCGAACGCACCTTGCTGATGCCGAAGTCGAGCACCTTGACGAAATCGATCGCCCCCGCGGCCGCGAGCAGGTAGATGTTGCCGGGCTTGAGGTCCCGGTGAACGACGCCCTCGGAGTGTGTTGCGGCCAGCGCGGACGCGACCTGATTGGTGATGGACACCACCTCATCGATAGAGAGACGCCGCACGCGCCGAAGACGATGATCGAGATCCTCGCCCTTGAGGTATTCCATGACCAAGAACGGCTCGCCGGTAGGCAGGGCACTGAAGTCGAGCACCTGAACGATGTGAGGGTGACCGAGTGAACTCGTCACGCGAGCCTCGCGACGAAAGCGTTCCAGCGCTTCGGCGTTGGCGGTCAGCTCACGCGCCATCACCTTGACCGCAACACGCTTTTCGAGCCGCAGATGTGTTGCCTCGTACACCGTGCCCATGCCCCCCTCGCCGACAAGGCTCTCGATTCGGTAGGCACCGTCGAGCACAACACCAAGCAAGCTCTCCGTCATTCGCTTTTCTGCCATCACCGTGCCAAGCCCCCCTGGGCTCGCAGCGTGCCTCGGGCATGGAAGCTCTTGGTTTTTCCCATGCTGTGTCTACTCGCCGTAAGTCGAGTACCGCTTCAAAAGATCGCCCCGGTTGAGGGCAAGCACACCCTTGGCGACAAGTTCCGCGGGACGATTGCTTTCCTTGTCCCAGAGACGAACCTTTGTGTTCTCTCTCAGCATGCCCTGCGCGCTCATAGCCGCCAGCCCCTCCAGCAAGGCTTCCAGCTTTGGCCTGTAGTGTCCACTGATTCCATTGACAGCAGCTAGCTCGCCATCCTTGACGACCCATTCGCCGGCGCAGACAACACCAGAACCCGTGAAGGTCGTGTGATGGACACGACCCGCCTTGCAGACGTGGCTGTAGAAGGTCGGCGCAGCCGCCAGCGGCGTGGTGAAGGCGCAAACCCAAATGAGTGAGGGTTCGGCGAAATGTAGCCCCCGACCCTTTGCATCGTGGACAAGATCGCGGTGAAACGAGGTGTCTGCAGGCGAGTCCTGCGGCTTGGCTAGCCGACGCCCCTTCTTTGCGGCGAAGTGACTCCAAATCTTCGTCGTGTCCAGTTTCTCCTCACCCCGGTTGTCCGTGTAGATCATGTTGCCGTCTTGGTCGCGCGAAGCCCTGCCATCCGGCCTCATTTGCTTGGTCCATTTGGGCCGATAGAGCACACCGCCTCTGACGGTGATGTGATACTTCTCTCGTGGATGCAGTCGCTGATCGCGCACACGATTCCGCGCATCTCCGGCTTCGGTGCACGCCATGGGAAGCAACCCGTTGCGCGGATTGGCCTGCGGGGCGGCCGGCGGACCGGGCCTGGCAGCCGGGCCGACGTCGACAAGAGGCCTGGCCAGGTTGGGCAGGATAGCTTGCGGTACCGTTCCCCCATTTTGCGGCAGACCTTGCTGAGGTCCTGATGCTGGTCGGGGTACGGTTGGCTTGGGTGGTGGAGGGGGGGCTGGTCGAGACGGCAGAGGCTGAGGGAGAGGCTCCTCCGTGTGCACGTCGAAGAAGGAGCAAATAGGGTCAAGAATCGCGATATTCGGAGGCGCTGCCACGTAGTGGTCGACCTCATTGGGGCTCTTTAGGACCATGCCTACGGATCCGCATTGGCGACAGAAGCGCGGATTCTTCTCGACGGGGACTGAGATCGTCCAACCGCAACGCTTGCAGATATAGGAAGGCATTCTCTGGGCCTTTCGAAATGACGAGCCTCGGATAGTACATCCTATCCTGGGTGGTTTGAAGGCAGCTCTGATCCGCCCAGCTGGAACTGCCTCAAACCCGAAGGTTCTTCTGAACAACTCGGCCCAGGGGATGTATCTCGACGTGTCGGACTTACCGGTCGGTTTGTCGGGCTTCGTGGCAGGAGCGGCGCAAGCGTCGACAGACGCCGTTCCCCTGCGGGGGTTAGTGTCTGCCCACCCACCCCTACCTCACGCGGCTTCGCCGCGCCCGTCACCATCGGACTGGGGCTTCTTGAAGTCGAGCCAGAGGTGGTCGTCGTCGATGATCGTGAGTCGGTCGTTGGCGAGGGGTGGACGGAGGATATACCTGCTAGGCGCTTTCGCCTGTAGGCGGCTCGCCGTCCTCGCGCTGGTTCAGACAGGCGGCCACGGCGGCGACAAGGCTGCGGCGGTGGCGGCTCTTGGGCAGAAAGACATTGGCCCCGGCGGCGAGGGCGCGGTCGCGCGCGCCTTGCGAGGTGCGCGACGACAGCACGATGATGGGCAGGCCGCGCAGGGTGGCTTCGCGGCGGATGCGCGCGATAAGCTGAAAGCCGTCGAGGCGGGGCATCTCGAGCGCGGTCACCACGGCGTCGAAGCGGCGTTCGCTCAAAACCTCCCAGGCTTCCCAGCCGTCCTCGGCGGCCACCGCTTGGTAGCCGGCGGCCGAGAGCAAGCGCACCCCTGCTTCACGGGACAGGCGGGAATCGTCGACCACCAGCACGCGGGGCTGGCCCCGGCGTGGGGGCGCGGTGGTGGGCTCGGCCCCCGCATAGGCCACGTCGGCCAGCGCGCCCAGATCGAGGACCAGCTGGGCCTTGCCCGCGCCCGAGGCGGTGACGCCGGAATAGAACGGGATAAGTCCAATCAGCGGACCTGGCGGTCTGACCACGATGGTGCGCGGGCCGATCACCTTGTCGCAAGTGATAAGGAAGTTGCGGCCGGCGTAGCGCACGTGCAAGGCGGCGGCGCGGCGGCCGGGCGGCAGCTCCAATCCGAGCAGGGCGTGCAGCTTGAGAATGGGAACGCTCACGCCACCCAGGGCGGGCAGCTCGCCGCTCGAGCTGGAGGGCAGCGCAACGCTGGAAAGGACATTGTGGCCGATGGGCAGCACCTCGATGACGTGGGCCGCGGGCACGGCGTAGACCTGGCCGCCGATCTTGAACAGCAGACCCTGCATGATGGCACCGGCGAGCGGCAGGGTCAGCTTGAAGCGCGTGAAGGCGCCGGCCTGCGATTCGACCTTGACCTCGCCGCCCATGCGCGCCACCGCGCGCTTGACGATGTTCATGCCCATTCCGCGTCCGGCCAGGGCGTCGGACTGGGCGCGCGTGGAGAAGCCAGCCTCGAAGATGGCGCTGACCAGGGCGTCGTCGTCGAGCTCGCCGCTATCGGCAAGCTGCCCCGAGGCCTGCAAGGCGCGGCGGATGGCTTCGCGATCGATGCCGCCGCCGTCGTCCTCGAAGGTGAGGTACACGAAATCCGCTTCTTGCGCCGCCCGGATGGTGATGCGGCCGTGCGCGGGCTTGCCCCGCTGGGCGCGCACGGGTGCGGGCTCGATGCCGTGGGCCATGGCATTGCGCAGAAGGTGCAGCAAGGGATCCACCAGCTGGTCCACGATGGCCTTGTCCAGCTCGACTTCACCGCCGTGTACCGACAGATCGGCCTGGCGGTGGCACGTGCGTTCCAACTCGCGCAGGGCCGAGCCCAGGCGTGAAAACGCCCATTCGAGAGGCACCAGGCGCGCCTGGCGGATTTGCTCCTCGATGTACTCGGAGGTCCCGCGCATGGAATCGGCGTCCTCGGCCAGGCGGCGCGCGGTGCGATCGAGGAACGACAGCGCGTCGGTGAATTCCACGTCGATCTCGCCCAGGCGGTCAAGCAGGCGGCCAAGCTCTTCCAGCCGGACCGGGGTGGGCAGGTCGGCGGCCAGCGCGCCCTGGGCCGCGCGCAAACCTTGCCGGGTCGATCCTAGATCGCGAAGCACGCTGCCCATTTCGTGCACGCGACGGTCGAGCCGCGTGCGCAGAATCACCAGATCGCCGACGCTTTCGAGCAAGGCGTCCAGGCGCTCCACATCGACGCGCAGAACCCCTTCGCCGCCCGCGCGCCGATCGACCACGGCCCGGCGATCCATGGTGCGGCGCCGGTCGACCGCTTCGCGCGGCACGGCCGCCGTTTCGGGCGGCCCGCTGGGGCGTGGCGGGGGCACGGCCAGTCGAGCGCTGCTGAGCAAGGCGCGGATCTCGGCCACGCCCTCGTCGATGCGTTCCAGAATGCCGAACGTCGGCGCCAGCTGTCCGCGCCGGATCTCCGTGCACAGCTCTTCGAGCTCGTGGGCCGCGCGGGCCACGGCGTCGAAGCCCACCGAGCCGGCCGAGCCCTTCAGGGTGTGCAGGTGGCGAAACAGAACATCGACCACGTCCGGCGAGATGTCGAGGGTGGCCGCCGAGGCACGCGAAAGCGATTTCTGCGCTTCGCTGATACGGCCTAGGTGCTTCTCGGCTTCCTCCAAGAAGAGGCTGCGCAGCATCTCGGTTTCGCCCGCATTCCACTCGGGCAACGCCGCATGCTCGCCACTGCCGCTGCTGCCGTCGCCACTATCGGATTTTCCCGCCATGGCGGAAGGCTCCTACGCCTTTGTCCCGGCCGGTTTCTCACCCAGGGCGGTCAAAATGTTCGTCAGCGCTGCGCCGAGTGGCGAGTTCGAGCTGGCGAGAAGGGGCGCGAAAGGCGCCAGCACGCGCGCCAGGTCGCTCCGGCGTTCGTGCAAAAGGCGGGTGATTTCCGCCTCGCCTTGCGCGGCGAAACGGAACTGCGCGATGGCCTCGGCCAGAGCCTTGCGCACATCCATGCGCGCGCCGGCTTCGCTGCTGGCGCGCACGGTGAGGGTGGCCAAGTGATCGGCAATGTTGCGCACGCTCTCGATGGCGCGGGTGGCGTCGCCGGTGGCGCTGGCAATGGTTTCCAGATAGGCGCCGATGTCCTTGGTGGCGGTGGCGGCGCGCTCGGCCATCTTGCGCACCTCCTCGGCCACCAGGCCAAAGCCCTTGCCCTGCGCGCCTGCGCGCGAGGCCTCGATGGCCGCGTTGAGTGACAGGATGTTGGTTTCCGAGGTGACGTCGTCGAGCATCTCGACGATCTGTCCGACCTCTTCCGAACGCGCCTCGAGCGCTTTGAGCTTGCGTGCAATCTCGGCCACGGCGCCCTGCTGCCGGGTCATGCCGTCGGCGATTTCGGGCAGCGCGCTCCCCGCGGCCTCGGCCGCCAGCAGAATAGAGGTGGCCGCGAAGGAGATCTGCGTGGCCCGCACCTCCAGGCTGGCCAAGAGGTCGTTCATCGCTTGCGTGATTTCGCCAAGCGGCCCCGACCCCGGCTTTGCACGGACGGTCAGGTCGCCTTGCTGGGCGGCTCGCATGGTCGCGAGCAATTCATGGAGCTCTGCTTTTTCGTTCATGATCCAATCACCGCGCTGATAGCGTCGCGCACGTAATCGAGGGTGCGCTCCATGTCGAGCAGGAGCGCCGGGCCACTGGCGTCGAGTACGGTGGCCGACAGAAAGGTTGGTCGCGGCGGTGGCACGCGGCTGTGCTGCTCGTCCACGGTGCCGATGCTAACCACGCGCTCGACGGCCAGGGCCACGCGCACGGCCTCGCGTCCCGCATCCGGCGAGGTTTCGATGAGCAGCAACTTATCCTTGGGAAAGCGGTAGGCCGCGCCTTCCGCCATTTCGTCGCCCGCGGGCTGAAAGCACACCGCCAGATCCAGCACGGGCAGAATGAACCCTTGCACGGGCGCGATTCCGCGCACCACCGCCGGGGCCAGCGGCACCGGCGTCACGCCGCGCATGGGCAGCACCTTGCGCACGACCCCAAGCGGAAGCGCGCAGCGCAGGCCGCGTAGCTCGAAAAAAACCACATCCAGTGGGGCAGCCGCCGACATGTTTTACACGACCATGGGCGCGACCCGGCGCCGGATGAGCTTGCTGCGCAGCAAGCGGAAGAGCACCTGGGTCACATCGTAGGAGCCCATCTTCGAGATCTGAATAACGTCGCGAACCGTGTTGCGGCCGTTGACCAGGTCGGCGATGGCGGCTTCCTCGCGCAGCAGTTGCCCGCGGCCGAAGCTGGCCAGCTTGTCCTCGTTGCGCACGAAGGTCATGTCGAAGTCACCGATCTCCTGTTCGATGACCCGCCATTCCTCCACCCGGCGCAGACCCTCTAGAATCAGGCCATCCACTGGCAACGACAGCGCGGCCTCGCGCGCCTGCGCCGGCAATTCGGTCAAGGGGCGGAAGTTGAAGCGGCCGCTGCCCCAGCGCAGGCTCTCGAAAACCAGCGCCGCGGTCTGCTTGGCCATGGCCTTGTGCAGACCGGTGGATGCCAGCAGGCCGCGCGAGCACAGGTAGGCGCCCAAGAGCTCCTTGTTGTCGTCGCGCCGGCGATCGTCGATGACTTTGGCCAAAGTTTCTTGCGACAGATGCGCGCCACTGACCAGAAAGCGGCCGAGCAGGAATTCGTCGGCCACGCCCTGCGCGCCAGCGAAGTCCACGCGGCCCTGGTTAAGGTAGATGTCCATGCGCGCCCGGCCGTGCGAAAGATTTACGCTGCCGGTGTAGCCGCGATCTTGCAAGAGCAAGAGTACATCGGCGATGGAAACAATGGCCAGATCTCCGGCCAGGGCCGCGCCGAATTCCTGCGGCTCGCGTCCGGGGCCTTCGTCCTTGGCCTCGCCCGGGATCAGCGACGCGATGTCGATGCGGCTGTCCGAACCAGTCTTGGCCGCGGGCGAGGCTGTCTTCTTGCCGAACTTCTCCAAGGTGTGGCCGACCACCGCCAGCAGCGCCTCGGGCGAAAAGGGCTTGGAGATGATGTTCTTGACGTTGGTCATGACCGCGAAGCATTCGCCGATGTCTTCGCCCTTGGCGCTCATCACGATCACCGGTACCTGGGCCAGGGTCATGTTGCCCGAGATGGCCCGGCACACGTCGTCGCCCTTCAAATCGGGCAGCAGGAAATCGAGCAGAATAAGGTCCGGCGGATGCGCCTGGGCGGCCTCGATGCCACCTTCTCCGGTGCGCGAGGTTTCCACACGGAAGCCTGCCTTGGTCAGCGACAGCTCGACGAGCTTGCAAATGGTCGGGCTGTCATCGACGACGAGTATGGTCTCACCTGACATCGGCCGTGGCTTCCTTTCGCCCAGCGTGGCGCGGCAGTTTACAACGGGGCGCACCTTGGGGACAACGCGCGCGATGGAAAACGCCCGGAGGTTTGCCTGCGTTGGCCTGCGTTAGTGGCACCAGCGTCGGGAAGTGTAGGACATGGGCCGACTTCATTTTCGCGACCCTTCGACCGATGGATCCACCATGGATGCCGCGACATGGCTGCGCCAGATGGGCGGGGAATCCGCGCAGGCGGAGAAGCGCACCCACCTCGCCGAGTTGTGCAGCTACCTGAGCGGGCTGGATTCGCTGGACAGTTTGCTCTTCGAGGGCATGGAGCGCGTGGCCGCGTTTTTCGGTGCGGAGCGCGCGGCGGCCTTCGTTCCCGATCTCGATAACCACCTGCGCGCGGTGGCCTGGGTCAGCGATTCCGTGCGCGAGCTGCGCCTACCGCGCGATCCCAGCAACCTGGTGGGCTGGGCCGCGACGGCGGGATCGCCTGCCAGCGTCCGCAACGTGTGGGAGCTGGCAGAGCTGGTCCGCCTGCACCCACGCCTGCGTCCCGATGATCGGTTGGACCAGTGGTTGGGCTTGCGCCTGCGTTCGGTGCTCCTGGCGCCGCTGCTCGACCACGACCAGGCCGTGGGCGTGCTCCTCATCGCCAATCGCGCCGACGAAACCGGCGTCTTTCCGGCGCGCGACGTGGGCTATGCCGGCGAGGTGGCTAAGGTCGTTGCCGGCAGCCTGGCCGCGCAACTTGGTTTGCGGACGTCGGTGCAAGCCGCGCCTACACCGGTCGCGTCCAAGACCACCCCGGCCCCGGTCAGGCGCCCGTCCGAGGTCCAGGCGTCCATTCCTACGATTCCGCCACCGACGGCGCTCCGGTCGGCCACGCCGTCGGCAGCTGCAGGCGTGCGACCTGCGACGCCCGGACCTGCCACGGGTCGTGACGGGCCCAAGGAACGGTCTGCGCCGCGGCCCGCGGGCAAGTGGGACTATTTGCTTGAGGCCGGCGTGATACAGCCCGAGCAGCTGGCCAAGGCCCTGGCCTCGGCCGAGGCGACCGCAACCGAAGCGGGGCGCTTCCTCATCGAGAAAGTCGGCATCGCACGCGCCGAGGTGGAAAAGGCCGTTTCCACTTACTATGGCGTTCCGTTTTACCGATTCAGCGCCCAGCAATCGATCCCGGAGGATCTTCGCCAGCGTCTGCGCGTGGAGTTCTTGCGCAGAATCGGGGCAGTGCCCATCGAGCGCCGCGGACCGCGGCTCATCGTGGTCATCGACGATCCCCACGACATCCAGCGCGCCGATGCCTTGCGCTCGGTGGAAACCGATCGCGAGGTCGCCATTCACGTCGGCTTTCGCGACGAGATCATGGCGTGCATCGAGCACACCTACGGACTCAAGTCCGACGTCAACGTCCTGATCAGGGAATTGTCCACCGACGAAGGCACGGGCGCCGTGGACGAGCCCAGCGACGACGACGACGCCGAGGAAGAAGAATCCGACAGCGCCATCATCAAGCTGGCCAATCAGGTCATCATCGACGCCTACCAGCGTGGCGCCTCGGATATCCACATCGAACCCTACGGCAAGGAAGAAAACACGCGCATCCGCTTTCGCATCGACGGCGATTGCATCCCCTACCAGGACATCCCCGCGCTCTTTCGCAATCCCCTGGTGGCCAGATTCAAGATCATGGCCCGGCTCGATATCTCGGAAAAGCGCAAACCCCAGGACGGCAAGATCAAGTTCCGCATGCGCGACCGCACCATCGAATTGCGTGTTGCCACCTTGCCCACGGTGAATGGCAACGAGGACGTAGTCATGCGTATCTTGGCCGCGTCCAAGCCCATTCCCCTCGACGAGATGGGCATGAGCGACCGCAATCTGCGCGAGATGCGGGCCATCATCGCCAAACCCTACGGGCTGATTTTGTGCGTGGGACCGACCGGGTCGGGCAAGACCACCACGTTGCACTCGGCCTTGGGTTCTATCAACACCGTCGACATGAAGATCTGGACCGCCGAGGATCCAGTCGAAATCACGCAGCCGGGCCTACGCCAAGTGCAGGTGCAACCCAAGATCGGATTCGACTTCGCGGCGGCCATGCGATCGTTTCTGCGTGCCGATCCCGACGTCATCATGGTCGGTGAAATGCGTGATAAGGAAACGGCCAGCACCGGCGTCGAGGCGTCACTCACCGGCCACCTGGTGTTCTCGACCTTGCACACCAACAGCGCGCCCGAGACCATCACCCGCATGGTCGACATGGGGCTCGACCCCTTCACCTTTGCCGATGCCCTGCTGGGCGTACTGGCGCAGCGCTTGGCGCGCGGGCTTTGCAAGAAGTGCCGCGAACAGTACGTGGCGGACAAAGACGAGGTCGCCGAAATCATCGCGGCCTTCGGCGAGGAGGCCGCGGCCGCACATGGCATCGGCCGGGCCGATTTCAAATTGTGGCGCGCCCCCGGCTGCGAGCTGTGCAGCAAGACCGGCTACAAGGGGCGAATCGCGCTGCACGAACTGTTGGTTGCTGACGACCCCATCAAGCGCGCCATCGCCAAGCGCCAGCCCGTCGAGGAGATCCGCAAACTGGCCATTGCCAGCGGCATGACGACCTTGCTCATGGACGGCATCGAAAAAGCCATCGCCGGCAAGACCGACCTGAAGCAAGTCTTGGCCGTGTGTTTGCGCTAGGCCTCGGTTACCGCTTCTTGCTTTCCAGGTTTCGGATCTGGAAGCGCGCGGAGCCGGCGTCGGGGCCGCTGGGGAGAAGTTCGACGTAGCGACGGTAGGCCTGCAGCGCGGCTGGATGCTGGTTGGCGGTCCGATAGGCA
>Ga0302321_100004079_pt1 | contig 12593 bp, 16 predicted proteins | sample Fen_T0_1_FD_202505 | JGI IMG/M metagenome (GOLD analysis project Ga0302321, IMG submission 202505) | Peat permafrost microbial communities from Stordalen Mire near Abisko, Sweden - Fen_T0_1 | ecosystem: Environmental > Terrestrial > Soil > Wetlands > Permafrost | place: Sweden: Abisko...
CGATCAACGTCGCCGTGTGCGGCAGCTGCGCCGTCGGGTGAACATAAACCTGTCCCTCAATATGCAAGCCCGGCGTATTTGAAAGGTCCTGGCCGCCGGAAAAATCCTGCGCCTTCAACGCCGTCCCGATCACCTTTAACCATTCCCAAGGTGCAACCTCGGCCGAAAAGAACGGCGCGAATGATTGGAGCGAAGCAGGGAGTTGGAAAAATTCAGAGGCTTTCACGAGACAACACTTTGCGAGGTAAACCGCTCTCGGCGCAAGCCCGAGATGAACGTCCTCACACTGGCCAGTACAAACTGATACAGATCCTCGCGAGCACAGAGTAGCCGTCGCATTCGACGCTTCTCCCGCGATCTTTTCGCACGAGATCTGCGCAGCCTAAGGGGTAAACCTTCTTTGTTTGTTCACCGTTGATGCTGTTGTGTGTGTCGGCCAACAGAAACCCGGACTGCTCAAGTCACTCCGGAACGGCTGAGTTTCTTCCAGCCAAAGCCGTAAAACGCGATGATCACGAAACACACCAAAGGTACAATGAACGCTTTCGACATCCCGTGTTGATCTCCGACTGCACCCATCAATTTTGGCACGATGGCACCGCCGATGATCGCCATGACAATAAAGGATGAGGCCTTTTTCGCCCGACTTCCGAGGCCGTGAATCCCGAGCGCGAAAATGGTCGGGAACATGATCGACATGAAAAAATAGCTCAGGAAAACACAGGCCACCGACAACCAGCCGAGCTTAAGGAAAATGACCCCGCAGACCACCGCGTTAAGCACCGCGTAAAGGCCCAGAATTTTGTGAGCGGAGTACTTCTTAAGTAGAATGGCTCCAGAGAAACGTCCCAGGAGGAAGCAAAAGAAGCCGACCGAAGCGAGTGAGGAGGCGCCGCCGTCGCTGATTTGCAGCGATCCATCGGCCATCTTGTGGACAAGGGTTTTCGTGAGCCAAAAATCCGCCCACGAAGCTGGAATCGCCGGGACCTGCGACGTCATATAATTGATGAAAAAGCTGAAAATTCCCGACTGAGCAGCGACGTAGACGAACTGGGCCACCACCGCGAAAAGGAAATGAGGGTGGCTCCAAATCGAGTGAGAATTACCCGCGCCAGCGTCATCGACGTGGTACTCGTCCTGTGACTTTACGTCGGGCACAGGTGCAAAATAAAATATGACTGCGATGATAATAACCACCACCGCAACTCCCGCGTAGGGAATCCATAATGTTGTCGCGCCCGTGCTATGACCGGAAGCGTCCTCGCCGTAGAAGAAAAGTTTACCGGCGATCGGGCCGAAGATCCAGCCGATGCCGTTACAGGATTGCGCAAGATTGATGCGTGTCGCGGCAAACTGTTTCGGCCCGAGAACGGTCGTGTAAGGATTGGCGATCGTCTCTAGGAACGTCAGCCCAGCCGCAATCACACAAACCCCGAAAAGGAACGCCCAGAACTGCGAGATATGCGTTGCGGGAATAAACCAAAAGCCTCCTGCGGCGACCATCAGCAGACCGGTGATGATGCCGCCCTTGTAGCCGATCTTGGTCGCTAGCCAACCAGCCGGTAGAGCCATTAAAAAATATCCGAGGTAATGGGCAAATTGAACCCAGGCTGACTGCGCGAGCGAAAGATGCAGCTCCTGCTGAAAATGTTTGTCCATCACATCGATCATCCCGTTGCAAAATCCCCAGAGAAGGAAAAGCGAGCTGACGAGGGCGAAGGTGATGGCGTAACTTTTTCCTTCAGGACTGCTGAACAAACTGCGCGCAGATGTGTTTGTCGGGGGGATGCTAGAGGACATTTTTAGGGGATGGGGTGGCGGAAAGACGCCTTGGGGTACTAATGCGAATAACGGCGCCGCAAGTCAGCTCACTGCGCAGTCTAAGAAAAAGGGGCTAAGAAAACGAGAGCCTCAGTCTATACACTGGGAAGGCAAACTGGGAATAGTGATTGCAGGCTTTGGGATGGAAATTTTTGATATATTTCGCGCGCATCCGGCAAGCATAGCGAAGACGATCCAATCAGTTATTCACCTCGCGGGGTCTGGCGTGAACGAAGGTAGTGCTCGGGGGAAAGCCCGTGGATTTTTTTGAACGTTTTCGAAAAATGATAAGGGTCGGCGTAACCAAATTCGTCTGCCGCTTCTTTGACCAGCGCGCCTCGGCGCACGAGATAGAGCGCCGCAGCCTTCATCTTCAGTCGAACTAGAAATCGGTGCGGACTTTCGCCCGAAAAACGGCGGAATACTCTGGCGAGATACGCTGGCGCGATATGGCAATTACGAGCGACATCGTCGGTGCGGTTGAGCCTACGAAAATGATCTTCGATGTGACCGCGGCAACGCAGATAAGTTTGGTGAGCTCGGCCGTAACGGCTGAACTCAGCAGTGTTGGACTCAGCCGCCACGAGCGTGAGACACTCAAGTAGGAGCCGACAAAGGCGCGCACTGGACGGTGTACTGCTCGCACCGGCTTCGATCAAACGGTCAAAAATCTCCAGCATGCCAGAGCCTGGTGGCGTGTGGCGAAAGATGGGGACGGATAAGCCTGCCTTTTTCAGCAAGGCCAGCGCGGCAGGTCCGTTGAAGTCCACGAAGTATTTAACCAAACGGTCGGTCGAGTCCGTTTCAATTTCATGCGGTATACCGGGACCGTAGGTGAACAGCGCACCGGGTTTTAGTTCGTGGACTTTTCCGGCAAGGACTAATTTTCCTCGACCGGTGGCGACCCATTCGATGCAGAAATACGGAAAGTTTGCGCGATCGATGCGATACCCGGGCACTGATTGTTCGCGGCCGCCGCAGATGACAGCGACGCCATCGATTCGCCGTGGTTTTTCGACGTAAAATGTCCGTTCCTGTTCCACGTCTTTCGACAGAAAGATCGGTTTGGCGACAGAGGCGGGGTTGAGCTGCGAACGCGAAGACATATTAAGTCAAAAACCGACATTCTCTAGTCAGAGCTGACCATTGGCGTTGAATATTAATATGTGATAATCGCAAATCCTAACCCCGCCATGGAATATCGTTTTTTAGGCCTCACCGGCATGAAGGTGTCGTGTCTCAGCTTCGGAGCTTCGTCTCTGGGCTCTGTTTTTCGCGAGGTCACGCTCGACGACTGTATCGCCACCGTGCACGCCGCACTGGATGGCGGGATGAACTTTATCGACGTTTCGCCTGCCTATGGCGGCACACTCGCCGAACTGCGTTTGGGCCGGGCTTTGGAAGGTGTGCGGCGCGATCGTTACTTTCTCGCGACAAAAATCGGAAGCTACAGCGAGGCGCGCAAAGACTACGACTATTCGAAGGCGAGCACCGAACGCAGCATCGAGCACAGTATGAAACGTCTCGGCGTCGACTACGTGGACCTCCTACAATGCCATGACGTCGAATTTGCCGATCACGACCAGATCGTGAATGAAACGCTTCCCACCCTGCTGGAATTGAAAAAGCAGGGCGTGATCCGACACATCGGCATCACGGGACTGCCGTTGAAGATGTTTCGCAGCATCCTCGATCGAGCCGGCGCCGATGTCGTCGAAACGATCCTTTCGTTTTGCCACTACGAACTGAACGACACGTCGCTCGCCGATCTCCTCCCCTATTTGAAAGGCAAAAACGTCGGTGTCATCAATGCCTCGCCGACGGGTATGGGTTTGCTAACCAACCGTGGCACACCAGTATGGCATCCGGCGTCGAACTCCATCAAGGAAGGTTGCCTCAAAGCCGCACAACACTGTCGCGCCAAAGGCGTGGACATCGTCAAACTCGCCGTGCAGTTCAGCTGTGCAAATCCCGACATCGCCACGACTCTGGTGGGCTCGGCGAATCCACAAAATATCCGTGAGAACATCGCATGTGTCGACGCGCCGATTGACCGGCAATTGTTGGCTGACGTGCTCGAAATTCTGAAACCGATCCACAACTACAATTTCACCCGGGGATTGCCTGCGCATCGTGACCCCTTGCTCGCGTGAGATTTTTTGCAGACCCTGTTGTTCCTTCGCCTGAACACCGGCACGCCAGCGACCAGCAGAGAAACTTCACAGCACCCTTCGTCGTGGTTGGCGATTTGCCCTGAAAGCAGGGAATGTTTAATTTTTGAATACCCCGATTCCCTCCATGACATTCTTCGACCTCTCGCAACCGCTCACCGACGGCTGTCCAAACTGTCCCGCACATCCGCCGATCAAGTTGCCGCGCATTGCGGATCACGCGGCGAATGACTGGCGCATGGAGGAATTCCACATGGCTTCGCACAGCGGCACGCACCTCGACGCGCCCCTGCATAAGCTCGCTGGGGGACCAAGTATTGACAGCTTCCCGCTCGAAGCATTTGCGGGGCCCGTGCGGGTCGCGGATCTGGCCGGCGAATGCGGATCGGACTACGCCATCGACTCCACTGTTCTCAAACGCGCACTCGACGGCACCTCGCTGGAAAAAACAATCGTGCTGCTCAACACCGGCTGGGGTCAGAAGCGGGCGGCCTCCGACGAATGGTTATACCATTCGCCATTCCTCCACCCCGATGGTGCAGCCTGGCTCGTGGCGCAAAAGATAAAAGGCGTTGGCATCGACCATTTCTCCATCGGCGGAACACGTGACCCGGATAACAGTCGCACGCACGAAATTCTCCTCGGCGCTGGCGTGTGGGTGATTGAAGAACTGTGTTTCCGCCCGGGTTGGCGTGAGGCGCTTGCCGGAGCATATTTCCAGGCGCTGCCGCTGCTTTTGCCGGGGTTTTCTGGTTCCCCTTGCCGGGCGGTTTTGATTCGCGCATGAAGCACCTCTTGCAGATTCACTCGCTCGACCACATGGCGGATGCACCGAAGACGATTCTCGCCGATGCGACCGGGGTGGTCTTTGATTTACTTCTGGCGACTATTTCGGCTCGATTGCCGAAATTCTGCCGCGAACCGATTTTGCTTTCGCGCTTGTTCGCAGGCGAACGCTAATATTTTCATGAAAACCCTTATCCTAAAACAACCCGGCACGCTGGAGGCTGCCGATACCCCTCATCCCGGCAAACCACAGGCTGACCAAGCACTGGTGCGAGTTCACCGCATCGGCGTCTGCGGCACCGACATCCACGCCTATGCCGGCAAACAACCGTTTTTTAGTTATCCACGCATTCTCGGACACGAGCTCGGCGTCGAAATCCTAGAAGTGGGAACCAATGAAAAAGGACTAAAGCCGGGCGACCGTTGTTCGGTAGAACCATATCTCAACTGTGGCAAGTGCATCGCTTGCAGGCGTGGCAAGGGCAATTGCTGTACGCATCTCCAAGTCATGGGCGTGCATGTCGACGGCGGTCAACGCGAGGAGATCTTGGTGCCGATAGCGAAACTACATCGTTCCGAAAAACTTTCGTTCGATCAGCTCGCCTTGGTGGAGACGCTCGGCATCGGAGCGCATGCGGTTGATCGGGCCGCGCTGGTTGAAGGCGAAACCGTGCTCGTGATTGGCACGGGGCCGATCGGTCTTTCGGTCATCCAGTTCGCGAAGGCGGCAGGCGCGAAAGTCCTGGCGATGGATGTCAATGAGCAGAGGCTCGAATTCTGCCGACGAACCATCGGCTTGGAGCAAACGATTCTGGCATCAGCGCCAGATGTTGTGGGAGAATTGCAACGGCTGACGAACGGCAATTTGCCGACCGCGGTGTTTGACGCGACGGGCAATCCGAAGTCGATGGCGGCGTCGTTTCAATATCCGGCGCATGGCGGACGGCTGATCTTTGTCGGGCTGTTTCAGGGAGACGTCACGTTTAACGATCCTAACTTTCACAAACGCGAACTCACGCTCATGGGCAGTCGCAATTCGCGGCCGGAGGATTTCACTCGCATCATCCAGCTCGTGGAGGCGAACAAGGTGGACACGACGCCGTGGATAACTCACCGGGCACATTTCGACGACGTTCCCAAAGTTTTTCCAGAGTGGGTCCGCCCGGAAAACGGCGTGCTCAAAGCGGTGATCGAAATCTGAACAGCTCACCTATCTCGGTAGGGCACTTCAAAACGTCGCGTGGTGCCGACGGATTTTGATCTGAATAGCGTTTTTAATTGGTTCGTCTGAGACCAAAATCAAATATCCTCCGCCGCCTGCGCCGCTGAGTTTCCATCCGTGTGCAGTCTTGCGGTGGCTATCGATCAGATCGCGAATGCTGTCGGTTAACATGTGCGGGAACATCGCAATTTGCGCATCCAGCGAGGCAGTGAACGCCTGGCCAAAGGCCGACGAATCTTTGCGGAGGATCGCCTGCCAGCACGCGTCGGCGGCCACGGATAACGCTTTGGCTTTTGTCGGTGTGACGGAGGTGTCCGCCAAGACACTGTAGTCCGACGCACGAGGCCCGAGCGAGATCAGGTACAAGCGGTTTTCCAGCCAGCTCAAAACATCCTCATCATTTGTTGTTTCGATTTTGTAAGGCCAATGCGCCCCGTCGTAATCGAGCCGGTTGAGGCCCGGATAGACGATGCCGATCGAATCCTGCGAACCAGCGACTTCTTTCGTGCCCGGAGGGTTTTCGTAAGAAAATAAAATTTTGGCGATTTGCTCTTTGTTCCCCTGAGGCAAGGCGGTGCGCCAGAGCTCGATCGCTTTGGCCCGCGTGCTTGAAGCCATACCGCTGCGAGTATTGAAATCATAACCAGGCTCAATCGATATCGTAAGCACGGGGCCCGGGCAAAATTTCGAGACAAACGGTTGATCAAGCCAGCCGCCGGCAAGATCGATGCGAAATGGAATTGTGCATTCGTTGCGCAAGGATGTCGTGCTGCGCGCGGGCAACCCCCCGTGCGGCAAACGTCGCATAACGTGATACTCGATGTTCAGATCGCGGCAAAGCTGCTCTTTGCTCGGCGTGGCACCGTCCTGATTGACGATGAAAACATCGGGTTGGATGGCTCGGATTTCATCGATGAAATCCATGATCCCCATGCCGGTACTGATCCGACACTCCTTCACGCACGCGAGCGATTCGATCATGTATTTGCGTTCGTCCTGCGAATTGACGGGATACCTTCCCTTAAGCGAGAAGACGTTTTCGTCGCTACCGATGCACGCATAGAGGTCACCGTACGAGGCTGCCTCTTTCATAAACGCGACGTGGCCACTGTGTAAAAGATCGAAGCATCCGGTGACAAATACTTTTTTGGGCATGGCGAAAAGTTATGGAAAGGTGTTATGCTCGGCTTCGAAAAACGGAAGGTAAATACTTCTGAAGATTTCCCCGCTGCCGAAGGCGAACAGTGCTCGAGTCATTCGCATGAAACCGTTGCCGGGTCTCATGCGCTGGTGAGGATCATGTTGGCATAGGGCACAGTGTCGGCTGTACGTATGAGCCCGATGGCGCAAGGAACGCGGGGCTTGAAGGCACCTTCGTGTGACTCGTGGATCACTGTCAGGCCTTCAAGGCTGCGGGCGAAAAGCGCGATCGTTTCCGGTGTGTTGTGGTGGAGGAACTCATCAGCCATCCGCACGCTACCAATCGCAAAATTGCCGCGAATCGCCGCCAAAACCTGGAGCACAGATGGGATTCCATCGACCAGTGAAATATCGATGGTTTCTATGGTTGGCCAGAACGGGAAACCGCGGTCCGCAATCACCAGCGAGTTGGTGTGCCGGACGCGGGCAAGAAGTGAATTTATCTGGGGATTTAGAATGCCGGTTTTGAGCATAATGAGGGAATATCGCGACGGCGCTGCGAAAAACACAGCGCGCTCGTTAAAGCAAGATGGGGAGAGATGAAGTCTAAAGCATATGTTGGAATATGCGGGCAAATGAAAAGAGACATCTCAAAGCGCAGAGCCATCGGCGAATGGCGCTGGCGTTGTAGTAGCGATTCGAGCCTAGCCGAAATCGTTTCCGCATGGACGCGACTGCGCCCTGAAATCTGCGGAGCGATGCTCACATTGGTACGCGAGGCAGCTGGCGGTGTACATTCAGCACTTGCAAAACGATAAAACGTTACGTAACGTTTTATCGTGCCATACGAAGCTTTAGATCGAGCACGAATCACCCAGGCGCTACGCCGCTTGGGCGCGCTTGCTCACGCGGAAGGTGTCACGCTAGAAGTTTCCCTCTACGGCGGCGCCGTCTTTACGTTGGTCTACGGATCACGCGATGCGACTAAAGATGTCGATGCACTAGTCCGACCCGCTGCCGTTGCGCAGAAACTGGCGAAAAAAGTCGCGGTGGAACTCGACCTGCCAGCGGACTGGCTGAACGATAACGTGAAGCAGTTTCTCGCCGAAAAAGAATCCAAGCGTGAATTATCCGGAGACGAATTCGGGGAAGGACTACGGATCAGCGTTCCCACCGCGCACTATCTACTGGCGATGAAGCTCCGCGCTTGCCGCCCTCCCCTGCCGGGCTACGCCGGCGACTACGCCGACATCCGTTTTCTGGTCACAAAGATGAACCTCAAATCGGTGGAAGCCGCCGAAGCCATCCACGACAAATTCTTCCCTCACGACGCGCTCTCGGAAGCGGCCAAGGAAGTCGTAGCATCAGCACTAAAACCATCTAAATGAACCAACGTCCATCAACGCTCAAGGCCGTCGCCGAACGATCGGAGTCACTCGCTGACTTCGGGCGACATCTGCGCGACTGGCTCCACGAGCTGCGGCTGGTTTCGTCACGTCCGCTCGCCGTAGTTGCGATCTCTGAGGAACCGCCGTGCTTGCGCCGCAAGTTCGCTCAAGGAGAAGTCGCCGATGCGTGGCTCGCCGCCTACGCCGAACACCTGGCGGTTAAAGCAGGCATCCAGCCGCCAAACTGGGTTTTCACTGCTTCGCGTGTTCTTGCCGAACCATCATTTAACGATAAAAATGAGAGCCCCGGATTGCGCTCGCTCGCTCTGGCCCAGGCCCCACTCACCTTCAAACGCCGCAACATTTATACGCCGTCCGTAGACTTACCGCTTTCGCTCCGCGCAGGACGGCCCCGGAAGTCAGCGGATGAAAAACGCATAACCAATGCCGACCGCCAACGTCGGTTCAGAGAAAAGCGCGCGGCGGAGTTCAAAGCATTGCGCAAACTGTTACGGCAACAAATCGAACCTTGATCCCTTTCCTCGCCCCGGGAACCATTGGAGCCCATAGCTTGGACAGTCGCATCTCTACTTTAGTTTGCCATAGGATCATCGCAGATGAAAGAGGCTGCGAGTTTCTCCGGCGTTGACCAAGGACAAGCGCCACGAGGTGGGCAAGGCGTTGGGTGTTCAGTTTGATGTAGGTCAGCTTCACTCTTGAAACAATAGAGGGTTCGCAGCCGAGAAGCTGCTCCAACGCGCATATTCCTTCATTGTGGCACGCGGGTCTTCGTCGTGCATTGGTTGGCCCGTGGGTTCATCGCCGCAGCTGGCGCGGAGCGTGCGAAAGCACGATCCGTGACAGCTGTGGTCGTTGTGCTGTAGCGCCTGGTTCGGCTCCGTTTTAAGATTTGAACTCACCATATGGAAGCCCGTTCATCCAGATCCAAACATGGCAGAGCGGGCGATAAAAATCGTAGAGTCGGTAGTCACTGCTTTCGTAGTATCCAACACCACCAATATCCGACGTTTGCTGACTGTGGCGAATGCTAGGGCCAATCCAGCCGCGTTCGCGATTGATAACAGGCAAACCAAGTATTTCAAAGTGCCAGCAAAACATCGCGGTATAAATCGCAAGTACAACCGCCATCGCACTCAACGCCGGTTTGAGAATAACCCAACAACGCAGCGCGACTGCGTGCCGCTGCTTTCTTTCCCGTGAGCGCTCAAGCAAATCGCTCAACCAGAGTTTATCGTTCTCGATCATCTTTGCTTTTGCCGAACGTTAAAGGTGTGACAACGGCGCGGAGGACGTCGTCGAAGGAGTTTGCGTCATAGCCGTTGTCACTAGCGCCTGGTTGGGCGGATTATTCTTTAATGAGGCTATTTGCATGCGTAATTTCTGCACCTAGGACCAATTCTTCTTTCCCGGGCGGTAAAAATTTGAGCCATATTTCGAGAAACGTCTCTTTGTTGAGCCGGTAGACGCTTGTACCTCGTGTGACGTAATCTTTGCCATTGATGGTGATAAGGCCGCTGACTTCTTCCATTTCGGGGCTGATATCCGATGGCAACATATCCCTTAAAGTCTTCAAAGGAACCGGAAATTTAGTCTGTCCTAGCGCCTTTCGTAATTTTTCTATGTCGGTGGTGGAGTAAACCCGCACTATTCTAGGCTGTTCGTTCCGCTTAGCTTCAGGAGTAACGTGGTCACGGTTGCCCGGCGAACTGCAGCCGACGGAGATCAACGCGAAAAACAGTATCGTACGAGATGGCAGCATTGTTTTGCCCAACGTTTCAGGTCAGCCACGACCCCGGCTGGCGCGACACGTGCGCACGCACGGGGCGTGACAGCTGGGGTCGTTGTGCTGTAGCGCCTGGTTCGGCCTCTTTTTCATTCTACCAATCACGCACTCGTATTGCTTCTTCAATATCGATGTCGACGTCGAAAAACTTCAACACCCCATCGACCGTCTCCCCTATCGATTCACGCGCCGCAGTCTCAAGCTCACTTTCATTCTCCTCAAATTCCCCTTGAAGACGATTAATCTCCTCGGTCATTTGATCTAACTTTGCTTGGACTTCGTCTTTCGAATGAGGCCCTGTCTCAAGGAAAATGATCACCTCTCTGATAGCCGCTGCCACCTTATCGACGAGATTCTTGGGGAAATATTCGTCGGAATACATATCGTGAAGAATGGGAAAATCTGCCGGTAGCTTTTTCATGGGTTTGTCTTTTGCCGAACGTCCCAGATCAGCCACGACCCCGGCTGGCGCGACACGTGCGCACGCACGGGGCGTGACAGCTGGGGTCGTTGTGCTGTAGCGCCTGGTTAGGCCTTAATTTCATTTACGATCTTGGTGAGAGCTACCAACAAAAGCACCAACTCAATACTGACGAGCGCGCCCTGCAATAGTGTAAGGCGCATAAACATTCTTCCGCCCGCAGCGAAATCTCCTTTTTTTGCCGCATCAAATAGTTCTTTGCACATCGATTTCGCTGGCCACGGCATAGCCTGAAGCATCTGCGCAAAAAACTCCTCGCCGTCCATATGCTCCAGCTTCTCTCCCATTTCTCTTCCTTCTTTCGCTGAATCAGCGCCGCTTGCGATAGTCATAGCGACATATTTCTGGGCGACGCATATCACAGTCGCCACCAAAAATAGATATGCAGCGGTGGCTAGACTTTGCTTTGGAATGAAAGTCGAAACGTCACTCAAATGGGATACAATAAGTGCCAGCCCAGCTCCAAACGCGGCGAGAAACCATGTAGCAAACTTATCGAGTGAAGCTGACGCATGGCCGGCAGACAGAGTGAGTGCAGTGCCCGCTGCAACGCGCGCTATGATCTTCCCCGGGGGCGTTTCGTTTTCGGTGGTCATATTTTTTTGCCTAACGTTAAAGGTGTGCCGATGCGTATGGCCGGCGCGACGGGTGCGAAGCAGCCGGCGTGACGGACATATGCATTGGCACTAGCGCCTGGTTAGCCGGTTTTTGTATCATGGGGTACCGCCCGCCCAGTCGGGATATAAAACAAGACACCATAAGTGTGAACTCGATGGGTCGACTATAAGCTCCCATCTATTTGTCTTACTTCGCCCCACTAATGATCTCCGCTTTTCCGCTTTCGGAATACTTCGATTAGCTGCGGGCAAGTGCTCGGTAAACTGCGGTAATAAGGTCGCCGCGTTGCCATCTCCAAAACCGTTGTCTCGCAAGAAAGCCTCTGTCTTTCCGGCGGGCAATTGCAGGGACATAACGATAAACGCGTCTCCACTGTCATAATCACTCAGTACTTTTGTTCCGCGTGGAAAATGAACCCCGGTGATCTTCTGCGCGTAGGAAACACCGGATTCCCAATAAAACAGCCAAGCCACGATGCCACCGATCAGCAACAGTACAAACGCGATAATATAAGCTCTCTTCATTTGGCTAACGTTACAGGTGAGCCACGCCTGTGCTCGGCGCGACAGCTGCCACGCAGCTGGCGTGACGAGCATAGGCGTTGTGCTCTAGCGCCTGGTTGGGCGTCTTCTTCATTGGCACTTATTTTTCTTTAGAGCCTGTAGTTTAGCAAGTAACCCCTTGTATTGATATACACCCTTCAATCTCTCCTGTGTGAACGACGCAGCGGCTTCGAGTTCTTCCTGCCCTATATCTTCGTAACTCTTAGCTTCAATATGCGCTGCGTCATTCCCTAAAAGCCGAAGTTCATCCATCGCGTCGAACAGTTCCTGCGGCAAAATTACTTTCCCTTTGAGGTCGCGAATACGGTCCTTCAAATCTTTGCCGGTCGCACCGCGGTCCGAGCAAATCTCTTCCAATGTGCGTCGAACCATAATGGCTGCAGCTACGTGGAACCCCTGCGCAAGACAATCGAGGCTCTCGGAAAACGACTGCACAATTCGGTCGGGAATATCTGTACTATCGAAATCGATCCGCAAAGGCGGATATGCATGCGAGAGCTGATTCCACGAAAATACTACAAAAACATGGCCCCGACAATCGGGACAAATCCGCTGACCACAGACATACTGCTGAGAAATGCTCAGATCGTCGCCTATCG
>Ga0302321_100004083_pt1 | contig 12589 bp, 10 predicted proteins | sample Fen_T0_1_FD_202505 | JGI IMG/M metagenome (GOLD analysis project Ga0302321, IMG submission 202505) | Peat permafrost microbial communities from Stordalen Mire near Abisko, Sweden - Fen_T0_1 | ecosystem: Environmental > Terrestrial > Soil > Wetlands > Permafrost | place: Sweden: Abisko...
CGGCTGCCGAGACTGTCGGCGTTAGATAGAAGAAATCCATCACGCGCAAAGAGGCGAACGTGCCCCAGCCCAGGAGCACCCACCCGTAGAGGCGCAGGCTCTGCTCGGCGACAGGTGCCAGCTGCGCTCGGCCTGCCTCGTCTCGCCCCAGGCGCAGAAGCAGCCAAGCCGTGGCCACGTGCCTCGCAACCAGAAAGGCGACGATGAAGGCCTCACAGGCAAAGAACAGCTGATGGTACGCAGCCACAGGCCGCAGATGGCCCCATACGGGCACGGTCCAGTTCCGATCGAGACCGTACAGCTCGTCCAGGTGCTGAAGAGAGACGGCCACTGCCGCAACGGCGACAGCAGCCGTGCGCATCTGCGGAGCGTTGTAGGTGCGCTCGATAAGCGCACGCACTCGCCGCGCGCCGCGCTGCGTAGCGGCGATCGCCAGGTACACGCCCTCCACGATGCGGCGCGCGTAGCGTACGGCGGCCCCGTTCAACAGGGGTATGAGCACGAGATCGCCGAAACTGAAGCTGTAGTACTCGAAAGGCCCACGACGTCCACGCGCGGCAGGCTCAACGGCCAAACCTAAAAGGTACCAAGTCGTGAGCACGCCGAATCCAAGCAGCAGGGTGAGCGTGGCGACGCTGCGCTCGCCGAGCGGCCAGCGCGACAGTAGCAGGCGGAACACCGGGTCGTTCCGGAAGAGAATGGGGACTCCGGCGTTGCCGCCAGCTGCCCCAGGACGCGACACGTCCCCTGTGGCCACGCCGTCGAGTCGCGACGCGACAACTTCCACTCGCAAAGAATGCCCCGGCGGTCCCCGCACGGCAACGCGGAAACGCTGGTGGCGACCCCAGGGTTTTACTGGCGCCTAGGAGCGAGCGCGCCCCTCGTCGCCGGTACACGGGACATGGATGCGCAGCACCGTCCCTGACTGGGGGGACGACTCGATCATGAGCGTGCCAGAGGCGGCTGCCACTCGATCGCGCATGGCTTGCAGGCCGAGGTGTCCTGACCGAAGTGCCTGGCCGGCGCGCTCGTGGTCGAATCCCTGGCCGTCGTCGCTGACCGAGGCGCGGAGACCCTCTGCGGCAAGACGCAGCTCCACCCTCACGCTCCGCGCGCGGGCGTGCGCGAGCGCATTGCGGACTGCCTCGTGAATGCAACGGAAGACCGCCAGCTCTTGAGCCTCGGATGCGCGCACCATCGCGCCAGTCTCGATTTCGAGGATCAGCGCTGTCCCAGCCCTTTCGGCCCGCGGCCGCTCGGATGCGACAAAGGACTCCACGGCAGCGACGATCCCGCGGCGCGAGATGACGTCTGGCGAAAGATCCGAGAGAACCTGGCGCAGGTCGGAGGCGGCCTGGCGTGCGACTGCCTGCGCCTCGCCGATAGCCTCGTTCGCGCGGTCTGGATCGGCCAGGCTGCGGCGGCAGAGCTCGAGTTGCACGCTGGCCAAGAAGCTAAGCTGCTGCAGTGTCAGATCGTGCAGCTCCTCGGCCAAACGCTTGCGCTCCCGCTCCTCGGTCCTGGCGCCGCGCTGTTGCGCCTGTCTGAGCTCGTGAATCGTGCGCTCGTTCTTGAGCAGCAGCAGCACGTAGCCGGCCAAGTGCGCCACGAGATCGCGATCATCGCTGTCGAACGGCACGCCGTCTGTCCGCGCTCCGACAGCCACCAAGCCCACGAGCTCGTCGGCTCCGTACACCAGCGGCAGGCACAGTTGCACCTCCAGCGGCGCCAGCAGGGCGCCAATGGCTCCCGGCAGGGCGCGTAGACCCACGTCCACGAGCCCCGCGGACTGCGCGAGCCACGCCGCGTCGTCCCGCGGTAGCCGCACGTTCGGCAGGTCCCTGGCCCGCGCGTCGACTCGCTCCAACTCTGAGGTCGCGCTCATGTAGAACCAGAGGTACGCCGCCTCGACGTGAAGGATTCGTTCGAGCGCCGATGCCACTGCCCACGACACCGGCCAGCGGGCGCGCTGCGCGTCCTGTCCCTGCGCGCGCACGGCCTCCATCAGGTGCCGCGCGGCCTCGGTTGGGGCGATGCGATAGGGATACAGGAGCCGCAGCGTGAGGCCGCGGAGTTGGTCGCGCAGCGGTCCGAAGAGCCCGGCCACGACCACCGTCGCGAGCAGATGGATGAGCCAACCCGACTCTGGTTTGTCGCCGAGCACCTGTGAGAGCACACCGTCCAGGCGTGTGACGCCGAAGAGCCAACGAATAGCGAAGACGGAGGCCACGTACACAAGGACCAGCGAGCCCAGCAGCAATGAGCCGGCCACGGCTTTGACCAAGGCCAACTTCGCACTGAACACCTTGTAGCGCAGGATCGCGATCGCCGTCAGGGCCGGGAACACGGTCGCGACAGTCATGACCTGAAGCGGCAGAGGCAGCAGCCAGTCTGCGACCGGACGCTGGCCGAGCAGCCGCAGGGGTGACCACCACACGTCCGGGTAGGGACGAAACAGGATGTACGAGCTCATCGAGAGGAAGGGAAGGATGATACCGAGACCGAACCCGAGGCCGGAGATCGCCACCTGCTTTCGCACCTGTGGAGAGCGGCTGCGCGTATACGCCAGCCAAAGCACCGCCGCTGCCCAAAGACAGGCGAGCACGCTGCCAATCGCCGTGGCCAGGAGCACAGTCTGCCGCGGCGCGCGTGGGCCATGGGCTAGAAAGGTGATCGTGTATGTGATCGCAGCAAGGGCGGACACAGCGTAAATTCTCAACCCCCACCGGTCCCACCAGCCGTAGCGCTCCGGGAAGCGCGCAAAGAAGTGGACCGAGATGGCGTTGAACAGCGGCCACACAGGCGCGTACATCGTGCAGAGCGCCCAAGTGGAGACGTGATAGGTATCGACGAAACCGTTGAAGTTGTGGTAGCCGAGCAGACAGGAGAACGAGAGGCACAGCAGTGCGAACAGGTTGGAGACCTCGTCGCGCCGGCCGACTAGGTGCACGAAGAACCCCATGCCCCAGAGCGCTAGGGCAGCGGCGGAGAAGGGCAGGTAGGCCTCGGCAGCGCGTCGCAAACCGAAGACGCCGACAGGCAGGCGAAAGCGCAACAGCTCCCGCACGCCCGGCCGCGCCACTTCATACTCGACCAGCTCGCCCACCGGTGTAGCAGCGTAGACCTGCCCGATGACGTCGGGCCGGCCGTCCAGAGGGATCTCGTGGCCGTTGATGCGCACGATCTGATCGTCGAACATCATGCCGGCGCGTCGGGCCGGCCAATCCCGGCCGGTCTCGAAGCCGACCATCATGCCCTGAGTGTCGTCGTGCAGCCAGACAAAGCCACCGTAGGGACGGCCCACCGTGCTCGCGACGCGCGCGATGCCCACGAGGTTGGCGATCAGGTAGAAGAGGAACGCGGCACGTAGCGCGAGATGGGCCAGCCAGCTGCGTGCGCGCTCGGGCCTGGGTCTCACTCGAGCAGGCCGTGGTACATGAGCACCGCAGCCACGCGCGGGTTCATGCCTGAGACCCCGTCCAGCTCGAGCTTCGAGTAGATGCTGCTGATGTGCATGCTGACCGTGCCAGGCTGCATCTTCAGCCGCTCAGCGATGGCCGAGTTGTCGGAGCCTTGAACCAGAAGCTCCAACACGTCGTTCTCGCGCGCGGTGAGGCGTGTGAGCCGCGCGGGCGCGTTGGCGCGCTGTCCGACCTGCGGGTCAATGAACAGGCCTCCGGCCGCCACAGTGCGGATCGCCGCGGCCAGTTGCTCGATCGACGCCGTCTTGAGCAGGTAGGCGTAGCCGAGCCGACCGTCGCCCAAGAGCTCACGCAGGTAGCTGACGAAGACGTAGCTCGAGAAGATGACCACCCCCACTTCTTCTCGCTGCGCCTTGATGCGATGCGCGGCCTCGAGCCCGTCCAGGCCGGGCATCTTCACGTCCATGACGACGACGTCCACGCCCCCGCCCAGCGCGCGCTCAACGGCTGCGCTCCCGCTCGCAACCGTGCCGACGACCTCGATACCGCTCTCTGCCTTGAGCAGGACTGCCAGGCCCTGGCGGGTAGCCGGATGGTCGTCGGCGATGAGCAAGCGTACGGTCGGCACGGGAATAGGCTCTTGCGGTTCATCTTAGCGCGGATTGCCCGAACTAGCGCGCGTGCACCCAGCGAGCAGGCGTTTGTTGGTCGCGCCAGGCTCGGGAAGTGAGAATGATTCTCACTTGTGTCACCATGGCGCTGCGATGCGACACCTTGCCGAGATCGGGAGCGCCTACGGTAGCGCGCGGTTGAGTCGGCAACGTCAGGCGATCGCCGCGGTCGCCGCCGGGCTGCCCGGCGCCTTCACCATCGATGACCTGGCGATCGCGCTGCGTCGTCGGCGCGTCCGGGCCAGCGTGGCCACGCTCTACCGCGCGATCGCGGCCCTGGAGGAGAGCCGCTGGCTCGAGCGCGTCGGGGACCGCAGCGGCAGCGCGCTCTTCGCTCGCTGCCCAGGGGGCGGACGCCATCACCACCACGCGGTCTGCGGTCATTGCGGACGCGTGGCCGCTGTTCGTTGCCCGGGCGTGGGCCAGGTCGCGCGCTCAGGCAGGCAGCATGGCTTCCTGGTCACGCGGCACGACGTCACGCTCCACGGATTGTGCGCGGACTGTCGTCCGTCCCGCGACGGAGGGGCGTAGCATGTCCCATATCCACATCCCAGACGGTGTGCTGCCCTGGTGGCTGGTCGTACTCGGCTGGCTGCTGACAATTGCCGGAGTCGCGCTCGCAACGCGCCAGGCTCGCCTTCGGCAGCTCCATCGGCGCGTGCCGCTGGTGGGCGCCGTGGCTGCGCTGATGTTGGTCGGCATGTCGAGCGAGATCGTGCCCATCGCCTACCACATCAACCTGACGGTGGTGGCTGGCATCCTGTTGGGCCCCTGGCTATCGATCGTCACGGCGCTCGTGGTGAACGCCTTCTTGGGCCTGATCGGCCACGGCGGCGTCACCGTGATCGGACTCAACACTGTCGTGATCGCGGTCGAGATGGTGTTGGGTTGGCTGCTCTTCGGTTTACTGCGGCGTCTGTTCGGTCGCCAGCGTGCGTCATGGGCGGCTGGAGTGGCCACTCTCGGGAGCCTGGCGCTGTCCACTGCGCTGCTCGTCGGCATCGTGGCGATCGGCGGACCAGCAGCGGCGAGCCGCGAGTCGGGCGCCCTTGACCCGGCGACACTGCGCTTCAGCAACCCGTTCTCAGGAGGTGTCGTCACCAACGTCATCGTCGCGCCGGAGAAGGCCGAGCCTGCGCCGCGGCTGTCAGTCGCACGCTTTGCCGTCGTGGTGTCTGTGCTCGGGTCGCTGGGCTGGCTGATCGAGGCCCTAGTGACTGGCACCATCATCGGGTTCGTCGCGCGCGTGCGACCGTCGCTGATCTTCGAAGGCGGCGCGGTCGATCTCTCGATGGCGCGCGACGTTGGACACGGGAGCCATCACTGATGCGCATCGGCGATGTTGATTCGCTCGCGACGCACGGGACGTCGGCCCTGCACGCTGCCGCGCCGGCAGCCAAGCTGGTTGCTTTCGCGCTGATCCTGGCCGCGGTCGTTGTCGGCAACAACGTGCTCGTGCTGCTGGCCATCCTGCTCGTCCTGACGACGCTCGCAGCCGGAACGGGACTTCCCTTGCGCCGCATGCTGCCGCTGGCGGCGTACTCCGGCGTCTTGGCAGCGTTCTTTGCCTTCGCGATCGCGCCAGGCTGGCTCGGGGCTGCGCTGATCATCGGCAAGGCGATCACAGCCGCGTTCGCCGCAGTCACGCTCTTGTTCACCACGCCGTATCCGTTCGTCTTTGCGCCGATTCAACGCTTCTTGCCGGTGATACTCGGCGACGCGCTCTTCATGACCTACCGCTCGCTCTTTCTTATGATCGACCGCTTCGATCAGGTGCTGACCGCAGCGCGGCTGCGCGCAGGCCTGGTCGGCGCCAATCCCCTGCGGTCCGCTGGTGTCGTGACGCGCAGCCTGGCGGGCATGCTGCTCTACTCGGTCGACTTGTCGCAGCGCACCTACGACGTCATGCGCCTCAGGGGCTACGACGGTCGCTTGTCAGTCCACATTCCTCGCAGCCAGCGGCCAGTGCTGAGCGGCGCGCTCATCCTCGGCGCGCTGGCCATATTCGCCGCATCTGTCGCGTGGCGCCTGAGCTGGCATCGACTCAACCCATACTCTTGGCTACCGGTGCTAGCGGCGTTCATCGCGCTGACGATCGTGGCAGCGCTAGCCGGCATCAGAAAGGCACGCGCGTGAGCGATCGGCGAGAACCCGTGCAACCGCCGCCGGCCGACGAGGTCGTGCGCGTGAGTTGCGTGCGGCACTCCTACGAAGGCGGCACCAGCGTGCACCTCTGTGGCATCGATTTCGTCGCCAGACGCGGAACGCGCACGGCCCTTCTGGGTCCCAACGGCTCCGGCAAAACGACGCTGCTCTATCACATCCTGGGTTTGCTGAAGGCCCAAGAGGGAGTCGTGCGTGTGCTGGGCGTTGACCCGGCCGAGTCGTGGAAAGACATTCGCAGGCGCGTGGGCGTGGTCCTCCAGAACGTGGACGAGCAACTCCTGGCACCGACTGTGCGCGACGACGTCGGGTTCTCTCCGCGCCAGTACGGTTTGCCAGAGGCCGAAGTCGAGAGTCGCGTGGCTGCCGCGCTCACACTGCTTGGCATTGGCGATTTGGCCGGACGCGTGCCCCACAACCTTTCCGGCGGCGAGAAACGCAAGGTCGCTCTGGCTGGCGCGCTCGTGATGGAGCCTGAGCTGCTCGTGCTCGACGAGCCGTTCGACGGCCTGGATCCGGCGGCGCAGATGGAGCTGGTCGAATTGATCGCGCGACTCTCACATAAGCGCGGTGTCACGGTGGTGATGTCGACACACGACATCGACTCCGTGGCTGAGCTGGCAGACTACGCCTACGTGCTCCGGCCCGGCGGCGAGATCGCGGTCAGCGGTACGCCGGCCGAGGTCTTTGCCCGCGCCGAGGACATGGCGCACAGCAACATCAAGCCGCCGATCCTGGCCGAGCTGTTCGCCGCCTTGCGCGCCTTGGCCCCGGACGCGCCGCCACCGGAGCTGACGGTTGCGGACGCGGCGGCTGCGTTGCTGCAGTGGCGTGAGCGGCCCCGCTAGGTCGAGAGCGCGCGGGTCATTCGACGGCCACGACAGCTAGCAGGAGCGGTGGCCGTCGATGTCCTTGAAGTCGACCTCGTGCTTCTCGTCGTTCGACAGCGTGAGGATTGCGCCTAGGACCGAGCCTGTCGGAGTGACGTCCATGATCTTGAGATCTCGGATCGGGAAGAGCTCTTCCTTGGTCCATTCGCCGTCGTCCCGGCGGTGGAGCAGCACGGTGATCATCAGCTCCATCGCGGGATTCTGCGCCGTCCTCTTGCGGTACGCGTACAAGACCGTGCTTTCGTCCGCCTCTGCATTGCGGCCTGCGTGCACCAGGCTGGTCGTCTTGTCCCAGCCGCCGTACGTGATCAGCGCCAGTCGCCGGCCACGAATCGACGCCGTGATGACCTGCCTGTCGTTGTCGGCGAACTGCCGGACGATCGCCTTCTGACCGTCCATGTGCGGTAGCCCGTAGTGACCGAGCGTCAGCTCGTGCTCGAACGCCATGCGACAGCGGTCCACGCGTATCACGCCGCCAGGGATCGTGATCTCTGCCAGATCGATGATGTAGCCGACCCCGTTGTTGGGCGGCTTGCGCATGATCGCTTGCCGGTAGAGCACGCCGTCGCGCACGCCGTTGTAGAGCATGCTCTGTGACGTGGTGAACTTGGCGAGCCGGTCGGCATCGTTTCCGATCGCAAGCCCTGTGAGATAGAAGTTGACGTCATCGCCACGCGTGTCTCTGGGATCCAGGCTGCGGAAGCTGTACTCCATCGCAGTGCCTCCCTCGGGGTTGTGGTCTTCCCAAGGAAAGTGCGTATTGAACGCCAGCTTCGAGTAGTTCTGGTCCTCGTAGTAGGTCTTGCCCGGCACGATCTCGGACGTGCCGGTCACGCCATGGTTCACGAGAACCAGGCCCGGGCTGTCCAGCACGGTCACCTGCGACCGGTTGCCAAGCGCGGGCCACATGCCGTCGTTCTCCTTGGCGGTCCAGAAGGGCGAGTCGTCTGGCAGGGCCAGGCAGATGAACGGCAGGAACATCAGGAACGGGCTGGCCGGGCAGCTATAGTTCTGCAGAACGAACTCCCTGTGACCGTAGAAGCCGAGACTCGGTATGTCGTTTTCGTAGAAGTCCTCGCGCGCGGTGAACTGCAGAATCGATCCTGAGCACAGCCTTCGCGCCCAGCCGGGGTCGAGCGGATGCTCGTTCTTGAGCATGAAAGAGACCGGGAAACCTCCCGAGATCCACGTGCGGTAGCAGATGCTCCGAGCCCACATGTTGATGTAACCGTCCCTGGCAAAGAAGTTTGAGTAGGTCTTCATCAGCTTGTGCGCTGAGTTCTCGATGGTCGCGGCGATCTCTGGGTAGTGCTCGTCCCCAAACGCGCGGTTCCAGATCGTGCCGTACACGATGAACAAGCTGATGGTGTAGTAGTTGTAGGTCTGCTCCAGATACCAGCCGTCTCCGGAGTGATAGGACGCGACCCAGAGCAGATGGCTCTTCAGAAGGTCGTCGTCGATCGCGTAGCCGTGCTTCTTGAGGAACGAGAGCGCGATCATGTTGAAGATGCGCCAGTTGTTTTGAGTCGTGCGATGGTGCGCCCACTTCGAGATGGTCGGCACCATCTCGTCCTTCTGCTGCTTCGTAAACCACGGCCAGAGCACGTCCGGTAGGAGTAGCAGCGTCTTGAGCAGCCCGCCAAACTCGCACGTGAACTGATAAGTCGCGTCAGGCAGCTCCTCGGGCCAGGGGATGGAGCTCGGATGTCCCTTGGTGAACGCGTTGTAGACCTGCTTGCAGTAATAGTCCCTGAGCTTGATGCCGTTGATCGCGGTCTCAGGATCGATGTGCAGCAGCGGTCCGGCCAGCGTGAACGTCCGCTCCAGGGCCTCGAACTCGTGGGCTCGGTGCCGCCAGGCAGGGGCGCCTGGCTGAGGATAGGTCTTGCCTGGTACGAGCGGGAACGCGATGGGCTTGTCGACCGAGTCTACGTGTTTGAAGGCCCGTCCCAGCACGTACTTCGCGCACTCGACGTAGTGCTTCTTGGTCATGCCCGTATGGGGACTCAGGTCGAAGTCCGGGTCCTTGACCTCGAATGCGTTTCTCACGTTCGCTCTCCCATGATGAAACAGGCCTCCGGGACGAGTGCCAGACGTCTATACGACTTGATTATGCCGGAATCGCGCGACGCCGTGCTTCTCAGCGCGAGAAGAGATAGGTCAATCCCACGTTGAGCACAGCGCGCTCCTTCTGGAAGCCGTTGAGCCCGCGCACAACCGGGAGCTGGGCCGCGGCGCGCAGCACGATGCCGCGTCCGAGACTCACGAGCAACTTCGGGGTCGCGTAGACCAGCGAGCCACCCGTGTCGCCGTCGAGTGTGCCGGCTGCGTCCACGCGGTCCTGCTGTGCGTGCCTGAAGTTCAGCTCGATGACGCTGTCAAGCCGCTGGCCGAGCTTGTGCTCATAGGCCACGTTGGCTAGGGCGCTGGCGCCGTAGCGGTAGCCGAAGGAGCTCTGCCCCGTGTGCCGGTAGCCGCCGGAGACGAACACTGCGGAGTGTTTGTCGAGGAGATAGAGGAATGCGAGATTGCCAAAGACATCGGTGGCGCCTGTGCCAGGCTGGCCGTGCTCGTCGACGCGTTCGCCGCCTTGTTTCACGTCATTGCGCCCCCAAGGTGTCTTGACTCCCAAGTTGAGCGAGAGCGACGACCGCTGGCCAAGGCCTCCTGAGAACTGCGAGGACCACAGGCGCATCTGGCCGTAGATCTCAGGGTCTGAGAATCCTGACGTGTGCAGGGCCGTTGCCGAGGAGCCGGGCATGCTCGTCGTCAGGCTGCGGAAGCTATACGGGACGCGCGCGAAAAGCGTGACCCTATTCCAGAGCCCGTACGACGCCAGCGCCGTCATGCGGTTCTCGACCTGAGACTCTGCTCCAGCCGCTGGACTGCCCTGCTCCTTGTCGAACCGTTCCGAGTCCAGGGCGAGCTTGAAACCCTCCACGCCATAGCTGTCCTTGCCCAGGGCATTGAACGTGGGATCGCCACAGCGGCAGATCGAGCAGGCCGCGAGGGGCCGAGGCGCAACGATTGCGAGAGCGGCGACGGCGAGAAGCGCTGAGCGCAATCTCGTCAAGGCAGGGGCGCGAGAGCCAGACCACTCCATTACCGATTCTACGCTTGGAAACAGGCTTCGGATGACGGTCCGCGTCGACACGCTAGCGCTGCGCTGCCGCAGGCTCGCGGATCTCCGGATGCCGAACCAGGCCACCGAGGTTCGCCGTCACGCCGAGCCAACCGCTGGCAACGGCAGCCAGGACCAGCGTCGTAACCACAAGCCAGAATGGCGCTGCCTTGCCGCGTAGGCCCAGCAGCAGCGCCGCGAGCGCGGCCAGGCCTGCGACGCCAATGGCGACGAACGCCTGCACGGCCATCCCCGCGTGATGCTCGATGTCGTCCATGTTGACGCCGGAGAGCTCCCCCACGACGTCCGCAGCCTTCTCGCCGCTGAAGTAGGTCGGCACCGTGAAGAGCGCCGCAACCACGATCACGGCCAGGCCAACCTTGAGAACTTCGGCTCTGCGACGCACCAGGCCGAGCGCCAGGATCACGAGCCCGGCTGGCGCCAGGATGACTGGGACGTGGTTGAGCAAGAGGTGTAAGTGCGCGCCGTTCATGGTCCCTCCAGTGCGGCCTTCTGGCCACGCTTCTATTACGTACGAAAGACCGCCGCGGAGTAGTCAAAGGAGGGACGCTGCGGGCCGCCCGGGTTAATCCGCGCCGTACGCGCGCTCTCGGTCGCGCCGCCGGCCGAGCTCGCTGGCGTAGTGGCGGCCGAGGGTGTCGGCGTTCGCGCGGGCCCATTCGCTCAGCCGCGTCGTGCCAGTCGGAGGTGAGTATGTGGCAAGTAATCCGGCCATCAGACCGCCGATCTCGTCGCGCGTGATGAGTACGTCGCCGGTGATGCGCTCGACTGCCTTGGCTGTGATGAGTCCTTGCCAGGGCGCGACCGAGATGATGCGTTTGTGCACACCGATCGCGTCGGCAATCGTCTGCACGAGCTGGCGGTAGGTGAACGTCTCGGGGCCGATGGCGTCCAGCGTCACGTCGGCGCTGGCGGCTACCTGCTCCACAGCGAGCGCGGCCAGGTCCTCGACATGGATTGGCTGCAGCTGATACTGGCCGTTGCCGAACACCCCGAAGGCCGGCAGATGGCGCAGCATCCAGGCGATGTTGTTGATGAGGATGTCCTCTCCGCCGAAGAGCACGGCCGGCCGCAGGATCGCGTGTGAGAGACCCAAATCGCCAAGCGCGCGCTCGAGGCGTGCCTTGCCGCGGAAATACTCGAAGGGCGAGCTCTCGGAAGGGTTCGTGATGCTGACGTGCACGATGCGCCGCACGCCCGCGGCCTTGGCCGCGTCGAACAACCGCAGCGAGTTCTCGATGGCATGAGCGAACGTGAACTCACGATGGTTGAAGCGCACCCAGTAGGTGTTGACCAGAACGTCGGCGCCCGTGAGCGCGGCCTTGAGCGCACTCGCGTCGCCAAACGCCAGCGGGTGCACCGCCACTCTGCCAGCCAGCGGGCTGTGCCGTCCGGGTGAGTTCGTGAGGGTGCGCACCGTGTGGCCGCCGGCCAGCAGCCGTTCGGCAATGTAGCGGCCGGAGTAGCCGAAGGCGCCTGTGACAGCGCAACTGAGAGGCTGACTCATTGTGCGAGCCGTGCTTTTGTGACGCCGGCGAAAGCGCCGTTCGGCTCTGCCCGTCGAGCGTCGCGCGCAGCGCGCCACCCGACGGGCGAAGCCGGTGTCACTACTTCTTGCTCGCCGGCATCTTTGCCTCGCGATAGCCGGCCTGGAGCGCCTCAGCCTCGGTCATGTACTTGCCGTGCTTCGTGTTGCCGTACCAGCGATCTCCCTCGCGATGGAAGACCTTGGTGGAGAGGTTGACCCAGACCATGCCTGCCGCAGGCGGCGGAACCGCGGCCGTTGGTGCTGCTGTTTGCGCGCGCGCTGGCGCCGGAGCCACCGGTGCAGGTGCTGGCCCGGCCGGCGCTGTCCGCGCGGGTGCCGTGGTCACGGGTGCTGGCGCTGGACCGGCGGGAGCCACGGGTGCTGGCGCCGCAGTCGCCGGTGCCCAGCTCACGGTCACCATGGGCGTGATCTTCGCGATCGTGGCCGCTGGCACGCCGGCGCGAGAGAGCTCAGGAACCGCCGCATACGGCCGGCCGGCCATGATCTTCTTGGCCGTGGCCACGCCCACGCCTGGCAACGCCACGAGCTGCGACTGCGTGGCCGTGTTCAGATCGACCGGGCCGCTCGGCTTCTCGGCCGCAGCACTGCGCGAGCGCGAGTGCGCAGGGGCAGCAGCTTCGGCCGGCGCTGCCGGCGCAGGTGCTGCGCCAACGGTCGCCAACGGCGTGACCTTCGCGATCGTGGCCGCCGGTACGCCGGCGCGCGCCAGATCAGAGACCGCCGCGTAGGGTCGACCAGCGATGATCTTCTTG
>Ga0302321_100004084_pt1 | contig 12587 bp, 7 predicted proteins | sample Fen_T0_1_FD_202505 | JGI IMG/M metagenome (GOLD analysis project Ga0302321, IMG submission 202505) | Peat permafrost microbial communities from Stordalen Mire near Abisko, Sweden - Fen_T0_1 | ecosystem: Environmental > Terrestrial > Soil > Wetlands > Permafrost | place: Sweden: Abisko...
CGCCGGTGGCGACCGCACTGCCGGTACTGCTGATTCCACCACTGCCCACCGTGCCGCCGGTGGCGACCACACCGCCGGTACTGCTGATTCCACCGCTCCCCACCTTGCCGCCGGTGACGACCGCCCCGCCGGTACTGCTGATCCCACCACTGCCCACCGTGCCGCCGGTGGCGACCGCCCCGCCGGTACTGATGATTCCACCGCTGCCACTCATTCCGCCCGTCATGATCGTCGGTGCATCGGGCTCGGTGTTGGCGTCCGGCGCGCCGGTGCTCCCTCCCTGCGCCACGCCGCCAACGCCCGATCCGCCCTTGCTCGAAATGCCTCCACCGCCTCGGCTACCACCGCCACCTAGGGTGGCACCCTCACCGAGCGGAGCACTGATGCCGTCCTGCGCGCCACCCTCGCGGACGAATTGCGATCCACCGCAACCCGCGGCCGAAACCGCAGCGTCTCCGGCAAACAGAAATGCACTGACCATGAGGTAGAGGCTCTTTGAGCTCACGCGACTCCTCCTTCAGATCATCCGCGTCGGATAGGACGGCGCGAAATGGACACAGGCGATGATAGGCCTTTGGCGCACCTATCGCGAGCTGCTCGTGCCAGTCCTTCACTCGGTTGATCCGCAAGCTAGCTAGCCCCGGGGTGGGTCTCTCGATTCTCCGTGGGCCCAGGCAGAGCGCTCTTCTCTGCCTTCTTGATTTGCCCTGACGGTTGGGTCGCCCGGCGCGACAATCCTTGTGGAACGTATGGGGAAGGGAAAGGCAGCAAGGACGACGCGTAGTTTCATGAACCAGTTTCGGCGCGTGCAGCAACTGCTCTATGGATGGCCTTACCGATCGGGAGGTATTACCGATGAGAACGCTGCAATCGACAAGGATGCTGGCACTGGCTTCGACACTGGCCACGGGCTTTTGGGGTTGCAGCAGCGCGCGCTTAGGGGGCAGTGGCGCCGGAGGAACGTCCGGCACTGGGGGCAACACTGGGGGATCTACGAGCCCCGCGGGTGTTTCTGGCGGTACCACCTCCCTGGGCGGATCTGCCTCTGGCGGAACGACCGGCGCGGGTGGGACAACGGCCTCAGGAGGCTCGCGCGCCACGGGTGGTGTGCAGGGAACGGGCGGGGCATCTAGCCGAACTGGCGGCAGCGCAGCCGGCGGGGCGAGCAGCGGCGGCGGAAAGGGCGGCGCGAGCGCGGGGACCGGCGGGGCCGGAGCTGGCGGCGCGGGAACAGGCGGTGCCAAGGTCGATGCCGCAGAAATCACCGATGCCGGTTCGTCCGGCGGAGGTTGCACGGTCGGTACGTGGCCGACAGCCGATCCGGCGGCCGCCGGACCCTTCGCCACGGTCATCGAAAACAACGTCGGTCCAGTGGCGGGCGTGGGTATCGACGGTGGCGCTCCGCCGCAGTTCACCCTGTTCCGGCCCAAGGATCTGGCGCAAGGCGGGCTTTGCCATCCACTCATCACCTGGGGCAACGGCACGGGCGCCAATCCGACCATGTACAAGGTTCTCCTCAACAACCTGGCCTCGCATGGGTTCGTCGTGATTGGCTCGAACAGCCCGAATGTGGGCCAAGGGAATCCGGCACCGATGATCGTGGGCGTGACCTGGGTACTGCAACAGAACGACGACCCGACGAGCGAGCTGTACCACAGCATCGACACGACCCACATCGGCGCGACTGGCCACTCGCAGGGTGCCTTCGCCACCAGTTCGGCAGCGACGGACAGTCACATCACGACCAGCGTGCCTATTTGCGGAGCCATGACCGAGAAGAACCTGCACGGACCGGCCATGTTCTTCTGCGGTGGACAAGATACACTCGTGGGTTGCAGCGGCGCGCAGAATGCGCTCAATGCAGTCACTACACTGCCGGCCATGTTTGCGGAGTACGTGACCGCCGATCATGGCTCTTGGATGAGCTTCACCGGCAACAAGCCCAGCCCCGTCGAGACCGCAATCACCGCCTGGATGCGCGTGCATCTCATGGGCGACACCACGCTTAGGCCGTGGTTCTACGGGGCGTCGTGCAAGCTTTGCGCGGACAGCGCTTGGATCATCACCCAGAAGAATATGGACCAGTAGGGTTTCGCACTGTTGTTCAGATGTTCAAAGGAGTACCCATGACATCGCCGTTCCATGCCCGCAGCGTATCGTCGTTGACTTGTGTTCTTGCGCCAGCGCTCGCGCTATTGCTCTCAGCTGGCTGCTCTCCCAGTGGAGGCGCACTCCCCCAGGGTGCTGGTGGCAGCGCTTCCGGTGGTACCACCAGTAACGGCGGCGCTACCAGCAACGGCGGAACCACCACCTCCGGTGGAACCACCGGCGCCGGCGGCTCAACTGCGAAGGGCGGGACCACCGGCAGCGGCGGAACCTCCACCACCGGCGGGACCACCGCAAAAGGCGGAAACACCAGCGCCGGTGGCGATACAAGCTCCGGCGGAGTCACCGGATCGGGTGGCGCCACGGGCAAGGATGCTGGCCTCGCAACTGGCGGTAGCACTGGCAGCGGCGGCACCGGAAAGGGCGGCACACCTGGCAGCGGTGGCACCTCCGGAATGGCAGGAAGAACCGGCACCGGAGGAGCTCCCGGGTCGGGTGGTATCCCCGGCAGGGATGGTGGTCCCGGAAATGGCGGCGCCCCTGGCAGCGGCGGCTCCACGACGGACGGCGGCACAGGCACAACAACGATGGATTGCACGTCCATCCCGGCAATGCCGAGCGGCGGCTCGTCGCACTCGGGGAATAGTCAGGGCGGCACGGGCAATCTCGCCTGGCAAATCTGGTCAAATGCAGGCTCGGGAACTTTGACCACCTTCAGTACTCCGGCATTCAGTGCGGGTTGGAACAATTCTGGCGACTACCTGGGCCGTCTCGGCTTTGAATGGGGGAATGGCGGCAAGACCTACGACCAGTACGGAACGATTACAGCACAAGTCGCCTTCAAAAAGACCGGAAGCGGCGGCGGCTACTCCTATATAGGCATCTACGGTTGGTCGACAAATCCATGCGTTGAATACTACATCGTCGATGACTCGTTCGGCACCATGCCGTTCAATCCCTATAACTCAAGCCAGAAAGGAACCGCCACTATCGACGGCGAAACCTACAAGCTATTCTCGAACTCGACGAACGGAACCGGTGGCTCGCGATGTAACGCCTCGAGTTGGACGCAACACTGGAGCGTTCGGCAGAAGGCTCGCCAGTGCGGAGTGATCACCATTTCCGATCACTTCAAGGCATGGGCCGCCGCAGGCATGACACTAGGGAATCTGCTAGAGGCCAAGATTCTTGTGGAGACCGGTGGTGGCAGCGGAAGCGTTGATTTCCCAATAGCCAACCTCGCGAAGACCCAATAGGCAGTGCCCCCACAAGACCAGCATCTACCAGCGGGGAGGTGCTGGTCGGCACAAGCACGTTTGTGGGCTTTGTTCGAGGCCCCGAATGTTGAATACTGCGCCCCGTGGACATGAGCACCAACCGACATCCCAGATGGCTTCCCCTGCTCGCGTGTTGCGCGAGCGCCCTTTCTCTCTCGTGCGGCGATCTGCGGCGCAAGGGGCACGATGCAGGTGTTTCGCCTGACGGGAATCTTCAAACCGCAGACGCCGGCGGCGTTGCCCGTTCCACCAGTTGGGCGGACGACCGGATCCTGTCCTTGGTGGCGCAGATGACCTACGCCGAGAAGATTCAGCAATTGCAGAACCATGCTCCGGCGATTTCGCGCCTGGGCCTGGCGGCCTACGAGTATTGGAGCGAGGGGCTGCACGGCATAGGATTTACTGCTGGGGCGACGTCTTTCCCGCAGGCCATCGCGCTTGCCAGCACATGGGATCCTGCCTTGCTGCAGCGGGTGGCCTCGGCAATCTCCGACGAGGCGCGCGGCTTCAACGTGCGGGATGGCAAGGGCCTGACCTACTGGTCGCCGGTGATCAATATGTTGCGCGATCCGCGCTGGGGGCGATTCGAGGAATCGTACAGCGAGGATCCCTACCTCATGGCCAGAATGGGTGTGGCCTTCGTGCGCGGCTTGCAAGGCGACGACCCCAAGTACCTCAAGGCGGTGTCCACGCCCAAGCACTTCGCGGGCAACAACTCCGAATACAATCGGCACAACGGCTCGTCGGACATCGACGAGCAACTGCTGCACGAGTACTACCTGCCGGCCTTCGAAGCCACCGTGGTCGAGGCCGGCGCCTTCTCGGTCATGTCCGCTTACAACGAGGTGAACGGCGTGCCATCCGCCGCCAATCGGCTGCTCTTGCACGACCTCCTTCGCGATACCTGGGGGTTCAAGGGCTACGTGGTGTCGGACTGCGACGCCGTGTGGGACATCGCCAACAGTCACCACTGGACTTCGACCACGACCGAGGCCGCGGCCAAGGCCCTGCAAGCAGGCACGGATCTCAATTGCGGCTCGACCTATCCGAACGAATTGCAAGCGGCGCTCGATCAAGGCCTGGTCACGGAAGGCGATGTGGACACGGCGCTGGTGCGCGTGCTACGTGCGCGCTTCCTGCTGGGCGAATTCGATAGCGCCGCCGACGTGCCCTACCGATCTATCGGCGCGGACGTCATCCAGTCACAAGCGAATCGCTCGCTCGCGCTCGAGGCCGCGCGCGAGGCCATCGTGTTGCTGAAGAACGAAGGTGGGCTGTTGCCGCTCGACCGCGCGACCGTGCACTCCATCGCCGTCATCGGGCCCCACGGCGACGACGTCACGCTGGGTGGGTACAGCGGCACCCCCGACCACACCGTGAGCGCGCTGGCCGGCATTCGTGCGAAGTTTTCCTCCCCCATCGGCGCGACGGTCGCCTACCAGCAAGGTTGCACGGTCACCGGCAGCAAAGATCAATCCGCCATCGATGCCGCCGCTGATCTCGCGCGACAGTCCGACGTGGCCATCGTCTTCGTGGGAACGAACCAGGACGTTCTGGGCGAGGAGAGGGATCGGCCAGACTGGAACCTACCGGGCGCGCAAGGCGATCTCATCCAGGCGGTGGTCGCCGCCAATCCCAGGACCATCGTCGTGTTGGTCACGGCAGGGCCGCTGGCCGTCGACTGGGCCCAGGCCCACGTGCCAGCCATCCTGACCGCCTTCTACGACGGTCAGGAACAGGGCACCGCCATCGCGGATGCCTTGTTCGGCGATGTCACTCCGGGCGGCAAGCTGACCACGACCTGGTACACGGGCGACACCACGCTGCCCCCCATCGGCGACTACGACCTGCGCAAGGGGCGGACGTATCTCTACTACGAAGGCGCGCCTCTCTATCCCTTTGGGCATGGCCTTTCGTACACGACCTTTGCCTACGGCAACTTCCGCGTTTCACCCGCCGTGATCGCCCCCACTGGCTCCGCCACCATCACTGTCGACGTTCGCAACGCGGGCGCGCGGCCCGGCGACGAAATCGTTCAGCTCTACACGCACGACGCCTTCGCCAGCGTGCCTCGGCCCATCCAGGCGCTGCGCGGCTTTTCGCGCATCCATCTGGAGCCGGGACAGTCGCGCACGGTCACGTTCAGCCTCTCGGCCAAAGAGCTCGCCTTCTGGGACACGGCCAGCCACGGCTGGCGCGTGGAAAACGGCGTATTCGACATCGCGGTCGGCGCCTCGTCCGCCGACATCCGCGCCCAGGGCAGCCTGACCGTGCAGTAGTCAACGCGCCACGCAGCGCGTGTCAGCTTGCGAACTCCGCAGTCAAGCTGTTCGCGCGCCATGTCGATACGATTGAGGTAGTGCGCGCACTGGATCACACAGACCTACCCGAAGAGCTCGATGGTCGCTTCCGCCTGGAAGGCAAGACGGTCGCCGGCGGTATGGGCACGGTCTACCGGGCCGTGGATCTGGCCTCCGGCGAGATCGTGGCGGTCAAGATCTCCAGCAGTTTCGGCTCCCAGCTCGGCGAGCGATTTCAGCAAGAGGCGACCTTCCTTGCCGAGATCGCCCACCCTGCGATTGTTCGCTACTTGTCCCACGGTCGCACGGCCAGGGGCGAGCACTATCTCGTTATGGAGTGGCTAGATGGCGAAACCCTGGAGGATCGCCTGCAAAACGGGTCGCCGAGCTTGGCCGAGACTTTCAACCTGGCTCGCCGGATTGGCGAAGCCTTGGTCGCCGCACACGCCCGCGGCATCGTCCATCGCGACATCAAGCCGGCGAACATCTTTCTGCCGGGTGGTGATCTGTCGAAGGTGAAGCTCCTGGACTTTGGCATCGCTCGGCGCTTGTTCGATGACGTGTCCCTGCGGCTCACCCAGGCCGGCTCTGCCTTGGGCACGCCCATGTACATGTCGCCGGAACAGGCCCAGGGATCGCTTGACGTGGATGCACGCGCGGACATCTTCTCGATGGGTTGCGTGCTCTTCGAATGCATCACCGGCACGCCACCCTTCTGGGGCGACAGCACCACGGCGACGTTGGCCAAGGTCGCCGACGGCAGCGAGATCGACGTGTCCAGGCGATGCAAGGGCGTTTCCCCGCGCCTATCGCGTTTGCTCGGCCGCATGCTGGCCAAGCAGGTGGAGGACCGCCCGTCCACCATGCAGGAGGTTATCCTCGAGCTTGGGCGCATCACCAGCGATCTGCGCGCCACGGGGACACTGCCAGCCATTTCGGGTGGCGGCACCCCGCGCGGGCTACTCACCACCACGGGCGAACGCCGTCTGGCGGCGGTCATCCTGGTATCCGCGCAAAAACACGCTGGCGAGCGACCCCACCTCGATCCCACGGCGACCATGTCGGAGCTGGGAACGGTCCTGGCGCGGGGACTCGCCCACACCGAAGGCGACTCAGCCAGCCTGGAAAACGTAGCGCGCGCCATCGCCCCCTGGGGGGCTCGCATCCAGCGCTTGGCCAACGGTGGGTTAGTGGTGACCCTGCTTGCGGACGGCACCACCACGCCCTTGGATCTCGCCGTCCAGGCCGCTCGCTGCAGTTTGCGGCTCAAAAACGCGCGACCAGGATCCTCCTTCGCCTTGAGCATGGGGCATGCCCTTGTAGACGAGCAGCAACTCCACCTAGGGCGGCTCCTCGACGGTGCAGCCCAGCTCCTCACCCGCGAGCACGTGGGCGCGATCCATGTCAGCGATGAAGTTCGGCGCCTGCTCGAGGCGCGCTTCGAGATCGCCTCCGAGAAAGACAGGTCTCGTCTGCTCTTCGAGCGTGGACTGCGCGAGGCGCCGCGCACGGTTCTGGGCCGGGAGGTACCGTGCGTGGGACGCGCGCGCGAGATTGCTGGCCTTCTGAGCGCCTTTGAAGGCAGCGTGGCAGAGCCATGCGCCCAGGTCATCGTGCTCACGGGTGGGCCAGGCAGCGGCAAGTCGCGCATTGCACACGAATTTCTGGAACGCGTGCGCGATCGTGGCCAACCCTTCGAACTGCTGGTGGGGCGGGGCGATCCGATGCGGACCAATGTCTCGCTGGGATTTCTGGCGCAGGCCATTCGCGGGGCTGCCGGCATTGGCGGGACGGAGCCTGAGGAGACCCAGCGCAAGCGCCTCTTGGCTCATGCCGGCCGGCACCTGCCGCCGGAAAGTGCGCAGAGCACGGTGGCCTTTCTGGGCGAGATGGCCAGTATCCCGTTCCCCGACGAGGATCTGCCGCAACTGCGGGCGGCCCGCTCGGATGCACGCCTGATGGCGGATCAAACCCAGCGGGCCTGGGTGGATTGGCTCGAGGCCGAGACCAAACGCCGCCCGGTGCTGATGCTGCTGGAGGATTTGCACTGGAGCGATGGGCCCAGCGTGCACTACACCAATGTGGCTTTGCGCGAATTGCGCGACAAACCGTTCATGGTTCTGGCCTTGGCTCGGCCCGAGGTCGACCAGCGCTTTCCCTCGCTGTGGCGTGAGCGCGGGGTGCAGACGATTGCCATTCCGCCGCTGGGGAAGCGCGCCGTGGAAGAGTTGGCGCGGCGGATTCTGGGCGACATAGCGGATGCAAGGCTTGATTGGATTCTAGAGCAGACGCAGGGCAACCCCTTCTACTTGGAGGAATTGGCCCGCGTCCTGTCCGAGGGCAAGGATGTGGCCGAGATTCCGAGCACGGTGCTCGGCATGGTGCAGATGCGCTTCGATGCCGTGGGCGAAGGCGCCAAGCAAGTGCTGCGCGCCGCCAGCATCTTCGGCCGCAGCTTTCGTGCCGCCGGGGCCAAAGCCTTGCTCGCGGACATGATTCCCGAGGATGTGGATCGGTGGATCGAGATCTTGATCGACAAAGAGATTCTCTTTGCCCGGCCCTTCGGCAATTCCCGCGAATATGTGTTCCGGCACGCCCTTCACCGCGACGCCGCGTACGCACTTCTGCCGCCGGAGAGCGCGGTGGTGGGGCATCGCCTGGCGGGTGAATACCTGGAACAGGTGGGGGAGCGGGACGCCATCGTGCTCGCCGATCACTTCGAGCGCGGTAACGAGGCCACGCGGGCCGTGCGCTGGCTGCGCGTGGCCGCCAACCAGGCCTTGGAGACGAACGACTTGGTGGCGGCCATCTCACGCGCCGAGCGTGGTGTGCTTCTGGGCGCCACGGGCGACGATCTGGCCGAGCTGCGCATCGTCGAGTCCGAGTCGTTCTACTGGCAGGGCAACTACGCCAGAGCCGAAAACGTGGTGCGCGCAGTGCAGGCGTGTGTCGATCCCGCCTTGGCTTTGCGGGCGAAGAGCGCGCTCATCAATTGCATGGGGATTGCCGGTAAGTCTGCGGAGGTCGCGGCGATGGTCGACCTGCTCGACCAGGAGCCGCAAGATCCTTCTCTGGTTTCCCTCTGGCTTGAGTGCGTGCTGGACGTGACGGCGCATCTTTCCTACGGCGGGAACCGGGAGCTGGCGCGACGGGCATTGGCCCTGGTCGAGAGTAAGAGCGATCCGAGGGATGTGCGCCTCGCCGCCCGCGCCGAGTCGGTTCGCTCTCAGTTGGCCCGCGCCGAAGGGAATCTGTCCGTGGCCGCAGCCCATCAGCGCCAAAGCGTGCGGCTTCACGAGAGATCTGGTAATGCACGCGCAGCGTGCGAGGCGCTTGGCAACATGGCCGTGTGGTTGATGGAGGTAGGACAGTTGGAGGAGGCGGAAGAACATGCTCGGCGCGTTCTGGCCATGAGCGAAACCATGCGGCTCAGTCACTTCTTCGGAGGCGTATCGCAGATGCTCACCAACTGTCTCGCCTACCAGGGGAGGCTGGACGAGGCCCGGACTATTGGCCAGCGTGGGCTGGACTGGACGCGCGAGCATGGCGATCGCTGGTTTCTTCCCTACGCTCAGCTCTACCTGTCGATGACAGAGCTTCTGGCTGGCGACTACCCGACGGCTGAAGGCCTGGCGCGAGGTGCGGTAAATTCGACGATCGACAAACCGACTTTGCGCCCCTTTTCCTTGGCCTTGTTTGCCCGAGCACGCCTGGCTCAGGGCTTCGTGGATGAGGCGTTGGCGTTGGCCAAGGAGGCGCATGCCGCGATCGACGCAAAGCTGCAGGTGGAGGATGGCGAGGCAACGGTGCGGCTGGCCTATGCGGAAGCTCTCGTTGCATCGGGAAATCGTGGCGAGGCCACGGGCGTGATTGCGCAGGCCATGCTGTGGCTTCAGCGCCGTTTGCAAACCCTCGATGACCCCAAGATACGGTTGTCTTTTCTTGAACGCATTCCCGAGCACCGCCGCCTGCGCGAGCTGGCGGCCGACCTGGGACTGGCCAAGACAGAGGAGCCAGACAGCCGGAATTGAGGCATGCTTCGGCCATGCCTGCATTTTCCAATCGAGTCACCCTGGGGCGCACCGGGCTTTCGGTTTGTCCGCTGGCGGTTTCGGGCGGCTATGGCGTGGATGACAAGTCCCTGCTGCGCACCTTCGACCGCGGCGTGAACTACTGGTACCACGGCTCGATGCTGAGGCCGGGGATGACCTCGGCCATCAAACAGCTGGTGGCCGCAGGCAAGCGCGACGATCTGGTCATCGTCCTGCAAAGCTACATGCGCTGGCCCTGGTACATGGAGCGCAAACTGGCGAAGGAGCTGCGCCTGCTTGGCATCGACCACTGTGATGTGCTGCTGCTGGGCTGGTACAACAGCATCCCGCCCAAGAAGATTGTGGATTGCGTGGATCGGATGCGCGCCAAGGGAATGTTCAAGCACGTCGCCATCTCGTCGCACCACCGGCCGAACTTCGTCGAGCTGGCCAAGGATCCACGCTATGGCATCCTGCACATCCGCTACAACGCCGCCCACACTGGCGCCGAGCGCGACCTGTTCCCCAACCTGCCTGCGGAGAATCGCCCCGGCACCGTGGCCTACACGGCCACCCGCTGGGGATCGCTCCTCAGCGCGAAGAATGCACCCAAGGGCGAAGCCCCCATGCGCGGCCGCGACGCCTACCGCTTCGTGCTCAGCAATCCCGATTTCAACCTGTGCATGACCGGACCCAAGAACGCCGAGCAGATGGACGAAGCCCTGGCCGCGCTCGACGAAGGCCCGCTGTCGCCCGAAGAGGACGAACGCATTCGGCGTCTGGGTAGCCACGTCTATGCCAAGGCCTTCCGCAAGGGCTGAGGGGAGGTGTTCGTCGTGAGCCCAGCGTGTTGTCTGCTCCTGCTCGTCGGGCTTGGCCCCGATGCGGGAGCGAATCTACCGCCGCCCTGGCTGCCCAAGGCGAAGCGCATGGATATTTCTGACCATGCCGACTATGGGCTCACGCGCTCGGGCGAAAGCTACACCTACGAGACGCCGCACTTTCAGGCCCGGGTCGCCCGCGATGGGGTGGTCTCGTTCAAGGACAAGCATGGTTCGGCGTCCGTCGCTTTTCCCTTCTTTCCGTTTATCTCCAACGCCCCACGCCCGCGCGGTCCGACGCTGGAAAGCACGTTGCGGGGCTACTTCGACAAGCACCGGCGTCCTGAGCCTGAGCCGCCCTACCAGCCTGAACCGCTGTCTCGCCATCTCGAACAGGAAGAGGTTTGTCCACGAAGCTCCCCGTGCCACTGGGAATCCCTCCCGGTCGCGATCGTCGTGCAAGGTACTTTCGACTTGACGGACGAGATCATGCGCAAGCTCGGCGAGGATCCCTACGGCCTAGCGAAGGCGCATTTTCTGTCGGCGACCTTCGAATTCAGAATCAAGCTGGCCCTCGAGGCGCGCAAGGCGGATCTGAAACTAGCGTTCGAGGATCTTCCCGCCCGGCTCGACGACCTGTGGGGCGACGAACGCTACAGCCCGCGCGAACGGCGCCGTATTCTCTACGAGCTATGGTACGAGACCGACAATACGCCCGACGGTGAGCGCGCGGCGAGTATCATCCGCGGGTTTGTCCGGCGCCGGCTGCCCTGCGGATCTCCCGACAGCTTCACCCGCGCCGAGCTGGAAGCCTTCGCCAAGGCGCACCCCGGCCGCCTGCTCGTCGCGCCTGACGACTGCCGGTGATGGTCCTAGGCATCCGCCCCTGCATCTTGGCGGTCGACGAGGACCGACCACACCACACCCGCGATGGTGATGATGCTACCGACCGCTGCGCGAGGGGCAATGGGCTCGCCGAAGAAGAGCAGGCCGCCCACCATGGTGAGTACGACCGTCGACTGCTGAACGATGCCCATGCCGACAGCGGTCAGCATGCCGAAGGCCAAGGTCATGAGAAGTTGGGCCGTGACGCCGAGACAACCGCAGACCACAAGCAGCAGCCATTCGCGTGGGGTAGGGGCCACCCACGCGCCCAGGGGTGGAAGAGCCGTGGGCAGCGTGGTCAGCAATCCGAGCACCGTGAACGAGGCAAAGACGGTCCAGCTGCTTTCGCTCGGGGCGCCGTCCACGGTCTGCCTACGCGTAGCCCGGATCGCGGTGATGGCCATGCCGGACACCACGGCTGAACACGCCCCCACGAGCTCCCATTTGCCGAGGTGCCACTCGCCTGCCCGGCCGCTGGTGACCAGGGCAACCCCCACGAGGGTGAGTCCAAGCGCCACAAAGGCATGGCGGCGCGGGCGTTCGCGAAGCAACAGCCAGGCGAACGTCATGGACCACACCGGCGCGGTGTAGTTGAGTAGGGTGGCGATACCGACGCCGATTTTCTCGATGCAAGTGAAGTAGAGCAGCACGGCGATCCCGCCGAACACGCCCCGGGAAATCACCCACCCCCAACGTCGCGGTCGGAGATTCGCACGAAAGATGGCAAGAAAACCGAGGACGACGACGCCGCCAATCGCGAAGCGCACCAGCGCGACTTGCGACCCCGGGATGGTGTGCGAGAGCCGACGGGCCACCATGGCCATGGCGGCGAACAAGCCCGACGAGGCCAGCGCGGTGAGAACCGCCTTGCGCGTGGATCCTGCCTGGTTGCCGTCGGGCTCGCTCATGGCGTCGGGTGGGCTCCCGACTCTGCCATACCCGAGCGCTGCCGACTACAGCGGCCAAAACCAGGAGTAAAACAGTCCGATTTTGGTCTGGCCGGCGGGCCAGCGGCCATGGCAGAGTTCGCCCGTCAACCCTGTGTCTGAAAGGAGACCCATGCGCCGAAATCCATCGATCCTAATCGTGTCTTGCTTGTTGCTGATCCACGCTGCTTGTGGCTCCGGTTCAGGAGGCGGTGCGGGCGGCTCCGTGACGACGGGTGGG
>Ga0302321_100004086_pt1 | contig 12581 bp, 8 predicted proteins | sample Fen_T0_1_FD_202505 | JGI IMG/M metagenome (GOLD analysis project Ga0302321, IMG submission 202505) | Peat permafrost microbial communities from Stordalen Mire near Abisko, Sweden - Fen_T0_1 | ecosystem: Environmental > Terrestrial > Soil > Wetlands > Permafrost | place: Sweden: Abisko...
CCGCGGACGCCCGTGAGGTCGACCCACAGCAGCGCCGAGTTCGAGGCGCCGGCCTGCTTGAGCGCCGTCTTGAAGCGGTCCGTGGACGCCAGGGACGGGCCGCCCGCCGCCGTGTCGATCACGGCTTTCGTGAAGTCCGTGCCGTAGCCGAGGACCACGACCTTGTCCGTGGTCGCGAACGAGATGGTGAGGCCGCCGGCCGGGATCATGCCGCCCGCGGACGAGCCGAGCACGTTGCCCAGCCCGCCGAGGTCGACCACGCTGATGGTCGTGCCGTTGTACGTCTCGTCCTTGACGGTGAGGCCGGCCTGGGCGCCGCCGAGCTGCACGAACGCCTTGAGCTGGCTGAACAGCTTCTCCGCGGCCGCGGCGTCGGTCGGGGTCACCACGAGGCCGCCGGAGACACCGCTGCCAGTCTTGGTGATGGCCACGCCCGCCTCGTCCATCCAGCTCGTGACCGCGTCCCAGCCGCCGACGATCGCGAGGGCGTCCTCGATCTGCTTGACCTGGTCCTTGAGCTCCGGCTGCGCGGCGAGCGCGTCCTTCGTCCTGGTGAGCGCCTCACCGACGTTGTGCCCCTCGGCGAGGAGCAGGGTGTCGGCGGGGACGAGGCCCGGGATCCTGGACTCGCTGTTCTTGGGCGCGCCGGCCTTCGCGAGGTGCGGCGAACGGGTGTCGATGATGAACGCGCCGTCCTTCGCGCTGACCGCCGTCGCCGTCCAGGCCGGGACCATGTCCGCGGCGATCTGCGGCAGCTTCGGCATCGCGGAGGCCGCGGCGCCGGCGAGGGTCTGGGCGCCCTTCACGATGGTGGCGGTGTCGACGTACGCGAACGCGAGCCGGTCGCCGGTGACCGACGCCTCGGCCTGCTTGAACTGCGCGTTGGTGGGCAGGCCGCTCTTGCCGCCGGTGTCGATGACGGCCTTGACGGAGGCCTCGTCACCCAGCGCGAGCACGGGCCCGACGATCGCGTAGGCCCCCTTCATGCCCGCCATGTCCGTCACGGCGCCCTTGGGGTCCGCGAGCGTGATCGTGACGCCGTTGTAGGTCTCGGTGGTGGTCGTCGCGCCGTCCTTCTTGACGAGCGCGTCGATCCACGCCTGGGCCTTGGCCGCGTCCTTGACGCCCACGAGGGCGACCGCGCGCACGGCCTTCGGGTCGGCGCTCGACGGGAGCGGGCCGACGCTGCCGCTGACCTGGCCGTTGAACCAGGGCTCGATGTCGTTCTTGTAGCTCTGCGCGCCGCCGGTGGCCTTGCCGACGAGCTGGTCGAGCGCCTCGGTGAGCTTGACCGGGAAGGCGGCCTGGTCCTCGAAGCCCGGAAAGGCCTTCATGACCTTGGCGAGCTCGGCGGCCTGGCTGCCCGGCAGGTCGAGCCGCATCTCCGCGTAGGCGACGCTGTCGGCAGGCGCATACGAGAGCACGGCCGGGTCGCCGGCGTCCCTGGTGAGCAGGAGCGTGGCCCCGGCGGCCGTGCCCGCGACGGCCAGCGTCACGACGGCGGCGATGAGCCACTTGAGCTTGCTGCGGCCCGGCCGCGAGCCGCCCTGGACGGGCTCCAGCGGGGCGGTCGCCACGGCGAGCGGGCCCGGGTACTCGGGCGCCGCGAACCCGGGCGCGGCGGGCGGCCCGGGCGGCGGCACGACGGTGGGCGCCGCGGGCGGGGCCGGCGGGGCGGATGCGGCCTCGGGCAGCCCGGTCGGGGGCTGGTAGGCCTGGGTCGGATCCTGGTCGGTCATGTCTGTACCCCCAGCCTCAGCGGCGTCCGAGGAGCTGGCCCATCGCGGCACGGCGTCCGCCGGCACCCGAGAGCTGCTTCATAAGCTTCTGCATCTCACCGAACTGTTTGACGAGCCGGTTGACCTCCGGCAGGGAGGTCCCCGAGCCCTTTGCGATCCGTCGGCGGCGCGAGGCGTTGAGGATCCCGGGGTCGCGACGCTCGCGCAGCGTCATCGACAGGATGATGGCCTCGACTCGCTTGAGATCCCCGCGGTCCACCGCGGCCTGGGCGTCCTTGGCCATGCCGCCCATGCCCGGGATCATGCCCATCAGCTGGCCCATGGGGCCCATCTTCTGCATCTGGCGCATGGACGAGAGCATGTCCTCGAGCGTGAAGGAGCCCTTCTTGACGGACTCCTCCAGCTTCCTGGCCTGCTTCTCGTCGAAGGCCTCCTGGGCCCGCTCGACGAGCGTGAGGACGTCGCCCATGCCCAGGATCCGGCTGGCCAGCCGGTCAGGGTGGAAGACCTCGAGGGCATCGGTCTTCTCGCCTGTGCCCAGGAACTTGACCGGGATGCCGGTGACGGCGCCGATCGAGAGCGCCGCGCCGCCGCGGGCGTCGCCGTCGATCTTGGTCAGGATGAGACCGGTCACCGGGACGGCGCCGGCGAAGCCCTGCGCGACCGTCACGGCCTCCTGGCCGGTCATCGCGTCCACGACGAGGAGCGTCTCGACGGGTTTCGTGGCAGCCGAGACGGCGCGGATCTCCGCCATCAGCGCCTCATCGATCGTGAGGCGGCCCGCGGTGTCGATGATCACCGTGTCGCGGCCGATGCGCTTCGCGTGCTCCACGCCCGCCCGGGCGATGTCCACCGTCGGCGTGCCCACGGGCGCGCGGTAGACCGCGATGTTGAGGCTCTTGCCCAGGGTCTCGAGCTGGTCCGCGGCGGCCGGGCGATACGGGTCCGCCGCCACCAGCAGCGGGGCGCGCCCGAGCTTCACGATGTGCCTCGCGAGCTTGGCCGCGGAGGTGGTCTTGCCTGAGCCCTGGAGGCCCACGAGCGCGATGACGGCCGGGTTGCCGACGAGCCTGAAGGTGCGGTCGCCGGCGGACAGGAGCGCCGTGAGCTCGTCGTTGACGATCTTCACGACCTGCTGGCCGGCGGTCAGGCTGTCGAGGACCTCCGCGCCGATGGCGCGCTCGCGCACGCGCGCCACGAAGTCCTTGACGACCTTGAAGTTGACGTCCGCCTCGAGGAGGGCGAGGCGCACCTCGCGCATCGCGGCGTCCACGTCCGCCTCGGTCACGCGGCCACGACCGGTCAACCCGGCAAGGGTCTTGCGGAGGCGGTCGCTGAGGCTGTCGAACATGCGGGGACGGGGACCCTTGTGACTGTCGGTGAGGATCAGGCCGCGCGGCAGACGCCGGACGGGTGGTGCGCGGGTTCTGGCGACACCGAGGCGTGGCGAGTGTACGCCATGCCTCGCGCGAGCGCGCCCATGACGATCGGCTGGGCCCTCGCCGGAGCCGGTTGGGCGTGTACCCTCCGCCGGTGACCGCGGACCCCCGGCTCGATCCCGTGCCACCCACCCATGTCGAGGCCCCGTCGCAGGGCCTTCGGCGCAACCGCGCGTTCACGCTCCTGTGGAGCGCGGCGACGGTCTCGATCTTCGGGTCGTTCGTGACCCGGATCGCGCTCCCGTTCGTGGCCATCGAGACGCTGCATGCCGGGCCCATCCAGATCGCCGTCCTGCGGTCGCTGGACCTGGTCGCGGCGCTGCTCGTGGGATTCGTCGCCGGCGCATGGGTGGACCGGCTGCGGCGGCGGCCGGTGATGATCTGGGCGGACCTCGGGCGGGCCGTCCTGCTGGGATCCATCCCGCTGGCGGCGATCGGCGGCTGGCTGACCCTGCCCCAGGTCTTCCTCGTGTCGTCGCTCGCCGCCGTGCTCACCACCTTCTTCGACGTCGCCGACAAGGCGTACCTGCCCACCGTGGTCGGGCGTGGGGACCTCGTGCGGGCGAACGGCGCGCTGGCCGCGACGTCGTCCGCGGTGGAGTTCCTGGCCTTCGGCGCGGCGGGCTTCCTTGTCCAGCTGCTCACCGCGCCCATCGCCATCGCCATCGACGCGGTCTCGTTCCTGGTGTCCGCCACGTTCCTCGGCGGGATCCGCCGGCCGGAGCCGCCACCCCCGCCCGCCGCCGACCGCGAGCCCATCGTCGCCGAGATCCGCGAGGGCATGCGGCTGGTGGCGCATGACCCCGTCCTGCGCGGCCTGCTCTGGGGGACGCTGGGCCTGTCGGCGATGTGGGGCGTGTTCGGGTCCACGTGGCTGCTGTTCGCGAACGGCGAGCTGGGGCTGGACGCGGCCGTCATCGGCGTGGTCGCGGCCCTGGGCGGGTTCGGGTCCCTCATGGGTGCCCTGCTCGCCGAGCGGACCGCCGGGCGGTTCGGCCTCGGCAGGCTGGTGGTGGTGTCCCTGCTGTTCGCGGCGCTCGGCAACCTGCTGATCCCGCTCGCGCCGGCGGGCATGCCGCTCGTCGCGGCGGCGTTCCTCGTCGGCCAGCAGCTCGTCGGCGACACGGCCGTGACCATGTACGACGTCACAGAGGTCTCCATGCGCCAGGCCCGAGTCGAGGACCGGCACCTCGGACGGGTCAACGCGACGGTGCGGGTCGTGATGGTCCTCGCGACGCTCGTCGGGACCGTGATCGGCGGGGTCATCGCGGAGGCCGCGGGGCTCCGCTGGGCCGCGTTCGTCGGGCCGGCGTTCGCGCTCGCGGGTGCGATCGGGCTCTACCTGTCGCCGGTCTGGAAGGTCGGGCGGGTCGACGACGCGCGGCGGGCCGGCGGGGCGTAGACGTTCCGCGGGGGCCGGGTCGCGGGCCTCGCGGGCGCGGGTCGCGCGCGCGATCCAAAGCGCTGGTCCCTCGCGCGGTTCTGGCGCCCCGCGACCGAACGAGCGCACGCGGGAACGAACCGGCCGCCGCGCGGTCAGCCCGTCACACGGGTCGACGCCGCGGTGCGCCATTCCCGCCGCCAGGTGGCCAACGCGTCCCGTGACGCGCCGGTTCGGTCTCCGGGCGGCGAATCGTGCCCTCTCCCCGGGAGGACTAGTCGAACAGCGCCGCGACGAACGCCACCGGGTCGAACGGCAGCAGGTCCTCCGCCTTCTCCCCCACCCCGACGAACCGGACCGGCACGCCCAGGTCCCGCTCGATCGCGAACACGATGCCGCCCTTGGCCGTCGAGTCGAGCTTGGTGAGCACGACGCCGGTGAGCCCCACCGCCTCGTGGAAGGCCTTCGCCTGCGCGAGGCCGTTCTGGCCAGTGGTGGCGTCGAGGACGAAGAACGTCTCCACGCGCGCGCCCGGGACCCGCTTGTCGATGACGCGGCGGATCTTGGACAGCTCCTCCATGAGGTTCGACTTGGTGTGGAGGCGGCCGGCGGTGTCGGCGATGAGGATGTCCGCGTGGCGGGCGACCGCGGCGTCAAGGGCGTCGAAGACGACCGCGGCCGGGTCCGCGTTGGGGGCGTGGGCCACGATCTCGCTGTCGGTGCGCTGGGCCCAGATCCGCAGCTGGTCGATGGCGGCGGCGCGGAAGGTGTCCGCCGCGGCGAGCACGACCCGCCGTCCCTTCGCTCGCTCCCGAGCGGCGAGCTTGCCGATCGTGGTGGTCTTGCCGGTGCCGTTGACGCCGACGACGAGGACGATGGCGGGCGCCCCCTCCACGGCCGGCGTGGGCTCCCAGTGGTCAGCGTCGCGGGGGGCGAGAAGCCCGGCGAGCTCGGCGCGGACGGCCTCCTCGGCCGTGACGTCGCGGCGCTTGCGGGCGCGCTCCACGAGGTCCATCGAGAGTGCTGCGCCGACATCGCCGGTGATCAGGGTCTCCTCGATCTCGTCCCAGTCCGCGCCGCCGGCCATGCCGAACGCGCCGCGAAGCCTCGCGCCGAACCCTGACCGGGACTTCTCGAGGCCGGCCTCGAGCTGCTCGCGCTCCCGCTCGCGCCGGGCGGCGTCGGCCTTCTCCGGGCTGTAGTCAGCGCCCCAGGCCCACTGGACCGCCGGCTCGGGCGCGGGCTCCGGGTGCGGCGCACGCGCGGGCGCGCGCAGGATGTCGTCGGGCATCGGCTCGTCCACCTGGGAAGGCGGCGGCACGACGTGGGCCGCCGCGACCTGGCCCGGGATGCCGGGGCCGGGCACGAGCTCTGCCAAGGCATCCGCGACGGGGTCGATCGCCGCGTCCCCGGTCTGCTGCCACTCCTCGCCGATGAGGTCGGCGTTCTCGGGCTCGGGCTCAGGCTCGGCGGGCTCGATCAGCGTGTGCCCCTCGTCCTGGTCGGACGGCTGTGGCTGCGGCTCCGAGGGGCCGCGGCGGAAGAAGCGCACGAGAGCGGACCTCCGTTCAGCCGGCCCCGGCGCCACCGGGGACCGCGCGGGCCCCGGTGCGACGGTGGCTGGCGATGGCCTGGGCCTCCTCGAGGCGGAGGCTGATCACGCGGCTGACCAGGTCGTCGCCGACGGTGACCCCGTAGAGGGCGTCGGCGGCCTCGATCGTCCCGCGGTTGTGGGTGATGACGATGAACTGGGTGGTGGCGGTGAGATCGCGAAGGGCGTCGGTGAAGCGGCCGACGTTCGCCTCGTCAAGCGCGGCGTCGACCTCGTCGAGCACGCAGAACGGCGCGGGCCGGACCTCGAGCATGGCGAACAGCAGCGCGACCGCGGTGAGCGTGCGCTCGCCGCCCGAGAGCATGTTGAGGGCCTGCGGCTTCTTGCCGGGCGGCCGGGCCGTGATCTCGATGCCGGTCGAGCTGAGGTCGCCCGGGTCCGTGAGCAGGAGCCTGGCGAACCCGCCGCCGAACAGCTGCGCGAAGCGGCGGTCGAAGGCGACCTCGAGGGCGGCGAAGGTCGACCGGAACTGGGTGGCGATCAGCACGTCGAGGTCCGCGATCAGCGCCCGTGTCTTGGTGATCGCCTCGCGGAGGTCCCTGTCCTGGGCGTCGAGCGTCTCGAGGCGGTCGCGCACGGCGCGGTACTCGTCCACGGCGAACGGGTTGGCGGCGCCAAGCTCGTGGAAGCGGCGACGGAGCGTGGCGAGGCGGCCGCCCGACGGCATCTCCCCGTCGGGTGCGTCCTCCGCCCAGCGCGGTGCGAGCAGCTCCAGGGCGGCCTCGAGCGCGGCCGTCTCACCGGCCTCGGCCGGCGCGGTGCCCACGAGCCCTCGATCGGCCTCGGTCGCGGCCCGTGCCGCGGTGACGGCGTCTGCGTCCACCCCCGTGTCGCCGGCGGCGTCGGGCGCCCAGGCATCGGCGCTGGCGGCGCCGGCGGGGTCCGTGCCGGACCCCGCGGCGGGCCCGTGCCCGTGGACCAGGTCCGCGACCGTGACCCCGGCCGCCCGCGCGAGGTGCCGCAGCCCGACCTCGCCCAGGCCCGCGAGCTCCACCAGCAGCTGCTCGCGCAGCGAGTCCAGGTTGAGGCGCGCCTCGAGCGTGGCGACGTCGGAGGCCCGTGCGCGGTCGTCGGCGGCCCGGAGACGCTCGCGGGCACCCGTCGCGGCACGCTCGGCCTCGGCCAGGCGGGCGCGCTCGGCGCGATCGTCGGCGAGCAGTGTCTCGAGGATCTCCCGTGCCCGCTGCTCGCGCGACGCGGCGGCGGCCAGCTCGCCCGCGACGGCATCCCGCTCGTCGCCGGCGGTTCGTTCACGCTCGGCAAGCGCGGCGAGGTCCCGCTCCGTCCCGTCGATCCGCCCCTGGGCCATGGCGACCGCGGCCTCGGCACGCGCCCGGCGGCCCTCGACCTCGCGGCGGACCGTGTCGTTGGCGCCGACGTCGGCCGCGAGGCGGTCGCGGCGGGTCCGGAGCTCGCCGACGCGGGCCTCCCACGCGGCAATGGCCTCCTGCTCGCCCCCGGCGCCCTCCCCGGTGGGTGCGGCCGAGGCGGGACGGGCCTCCAGCGCGGCGAGCGCGGCGGCGGCGCGCCCGGTCTCGGTGGCGAGGCGCTCGGCCTGCGCGGCGTGCCATGCCGCCTCGCGCGAGGCCGCCTCCAGCTCGCGGCCCGCCGACCGCTCGAGGTCCTCGGCGCGGCGGCGGCGCGCGGCGGCGGCGGACTCGGCGGCACGGGCCGCCTCGAGCGCTGTCCGGGTCCCGGCGGCGACGGCGCTCGCCGTCTTCGTCTCGGCCTCAGCAGAATCTGCCTCGGCCTGGAGGGCGCCGGCCTCGCGCGCGAGCCGGTCCGCCTCGGCGCGACGCTCCAGCGGCGAGTCGCCCCGCCCGATCCGCACCGTGAAGGCGTCCACGACGGCGACGCCGTCCCGCGTCACGGCCAGCCAGCCCAGCGGCAGCACGGGCTGGACCTCCAGCGCAGCAGCGAGGTCCGGCGTCCAGACGGCGCGGCCGAGCAGCGCCCGCACGGCGCCGTTTGGGTCCCGGCGCACCGCGTCCGTGAGGCGTCCGCCCGCGACCGCCGCCAGGGCGTCCTCCAGTCGTCGGATCTCCCCCGCGGTCCCGCCGCCCGCGACCTTCTCGGCCGCCGCGAGGCGCTCGCGCACGATCACGTGCCCGCGCTCCCCCGCCAGCGTCGTGGCGCCCCCGCGTTCGATGACGTACGCCCGGGCCAGCTCGCCCAGCGCCGCCTCGACGGCCGCCCGCAGCGACGGCTCGATGCCCAGGTCCTCGTCCACGCGCCTGCCGCCCAGCCTGCGGGCGGCGCGCGCGATCCCACGGTCCTCCTCCTCGGCCAGCCGGCGCTCCAGCTGCTCGAGCCGGCCACGGGCGCCGGCCAGCGTCGTGCCCGCCTTCGCGGCGCGCTCCGCGACCGCCCGGCGCGTGCCCTCGGCCGCGTCCGTCGCCGCGCGGGCCACCTCTCGCGCCTCCACCGCTGTCGCCTCGTCCGCCGCGGTGACGGCAAGGGCCGTGCGTGCCTCATCCAGCGTGGCCTCCAGGCGCGCCCGGCGAGCCTCGCTCTCGGCGGCCCTGGCGTGCTCGTCGGCAGCCCGCCGCACCGAGTCCGCGTGCCGCCGCCTGGCCGTCTCCGCCTCGGCCGCGCCGGCCGCCTCGGCCCGCCGCAGCGCCGCCAGCTCATCGCCCCGGGCCCGCGACGCCGCGCGCAGCGACCCGAGCTCCGCGAGCGCCTCGGCGAGGGCGCGGTCGGCGTCCCCCAGGGCCGCCTCGAGCTCCAGGTCCCGCTCGGGGACCGGCTCGGCGAGGATCCGCCGGTGCGCCGCAAGGTCCGCCTCGGCCGTCGTCCGCTCGCCGGCGATCCGCTGCCGGTCCCGTGCCGCCGCCGCGATCTCGCCTGCCGCCCTCGCCTCGCGCAGGCCCAGCGCCGTCAGCTCCGTGCGTGCGGCCTCGTGGACCACCCGGCGCTCGCGCTCCTGCTCGGCGCGCGCCGCCATGGACGCGGCGATGCCCCCCACGGACGACTCGGCCGTCTCGAGCGCCTCGAGCGCTCGCTCCGTCTCGGCCCGGAGGGCGTCCCGCCGCCGCTCCGCCTCCGCGGCCCGGCCGGCGGCAGCATGCCAGCGACCGTGGGCGGCGGCGATGAGGGCGGCGGCCAGCTCCTCGCCCGCCGTGAGGCGCGTCGCCTGCTGCTCCGCAAGCTGGCCGAGGCGGCGGGCCTGGGGTCGCAGCTCGGCCAGGATGTCCTCGACGCGCGCGAGGTTCGCCTCCGCCTCGACGAGTTGGTCCTCCGCCTTGCGGCGGCGGCGCTCGTGGCGCCGGACCCCCGCCACCTCCTCGAACAGCGGCCGGCGCTCCTCTGGCCGCAGCGCCAGGGCCTGGTCCACCATGCCCTGGCCGATGAACAGGAACGCGTTCTCGGCGAGGTTCGCCGAGTCCAGGAGGTCCTGGAGGTCGCGCAGCCGGACGCGCTGCCTGTTGAGCAGGTAGTCGTTCTCGCCGGAGCGATACAGGCGGCGGCCCAGCTCCACCACGCCGTACTCGACGGGGAGGAGCGCGTCGCCGTTGTCGATGACGAGCGTCACGTCCGCCATGCCCTGGGCGCCGCGCTTCTCCGAGCCCGCCCAGATGACGTCCTCGCTCCTGCGGATGCGCAGCGAGCGGCCCTGCTCGCCCAGCGCCCACCGGAGCGCATCGGCCAGGTTGGACTTGCCGGACCCGTTGGGCCCGACCACCGCGCTGATGCCCGGACCGAACTCGACGAGGGTGCGCTCGGCGAAGGACTTGAACCCCTGGACGCGCAGGCCCAGGAGTCGGGCCGGCGCGCTCACGAGCCGGCGGACGGTTCGGTGGCGGGGTCGGGGTCGCCGGGCGCGGCGGCAGGAAGGGCGGTCACGGCAGCGACGGCGTCGGGCGCCGGCAGCGTCTCCCCGGCATGGTGGGCCTCGGCTCGCGCGACGCGGGCGGCCTGGCGCTCGTGGCGCAGGACCTCCAGGGCCTCGGCCGCCGCTGACGTCTCGGCGATCCGGCGCGACGGGCCCTCGCCCACGCCCAGCACGCGGCCGTCCACGACGACCTCGATCCGGAACTGCTTCTCGTGGTCGGGTCCCACCGCCTCGAGCAGGTGGTACAGCGGCCGATCGCCCGACGTGCGCTGGGTGTGCTCCTGGAGCCGGCTCTTGGGGCTCTTGAGCGTGGTGAGGGCGCTGTCGGCCGCGATCTCGTCGGCGGCCCAGCCCACGATCCATTCCCGGGCCGCGTCCCAGCCGAGGTCCAGGTACAGGGCGCCCACCAGCGCCTCGAAGGCGGAGGCCAGCAGCGAGGGGCGAACGCGCCCGCCCCGCTGGGCCTCGCCCTCACCGAGGAACAGGTAGGCGCCAAGGTCCAGGCGCGCGGCGAGGCGCGCCAGGCCCGGGGTGCTCACGATCGCCGCGCGGCGAGCCGAGAGCACACCCTCGTCGTCGTTGGGATGGCGCCGGTAGAGCGCCTCGGACACAGCGAGGCTGACCACCGCGTCCCCAAGGAACTCCAGCCGCTCGTTGTGCCCCCGAGCAGCGTCGGGATGCTCGTGGAGCCAGCTGCTGTGGACCAGCGCCTGCGCGAGCAGGTCTCGATCGCGGATGGGAAGCCCGAGGCGCTCCGTCAGCGCATCGGCCGGGTGCATGTCTCCCGGGGCGACGCGACTACGAGGCGCGCTCGTCGATGTACTCGACGGCGTCCTGCACGGTGCGGATCTTCTCGGCGTCCTCGTCGGAGATCTCGGTCCCGAACTCCTCCTCGAGGCTCATGATGAGCTCGACGAGATCCAGGGAATCGGCGTTCAGGTCGTCGACAAAGGAGGCCTCGGGGGTGACCTCGGCCTCGTCCACGCCGAGCTGCTCGATGACGATCTTCTTCAGCCGATCGTACGTGCTGGCCACAGAGCCCTCCTCAAACCGGGGTGTCCCGACGGGTTGCATCCTGGTCCCGGGCCACTCGCCCGAGCACACCGTTCATGAGCCGTCGCATCGGATCGCCCGAATACGTCCGGGCCAGCTCGACCCATTCGGCAATTGCCACCCGGGCCGGCGTCGCGGGGGAGTGTAGCACCTCGCACAGGCCGCAACGCAGCAGTGCGCGGTCCATCCGGGCCAGCGAGACGACCGGATACTGGGGCGCCGCGGCGGTGATCCGGGCGTCGAGCGAGTCCCGATAGAGGACCACGTTGCCCACGATCTCACGGGCCAGCGCGGACGCCTCGGCGTCGCCCTCGGCGGCCAGGTGACGCTCCAGGACGGCGTCCGCCGTGCGCTGCCCGAACTCCGCCTCGAACACCGCCGCGAGCGCGAGCCGGCGGGCGGCGCGCCGGCTCCGCGTCCGGTCCTCGCTCGCCCTGTCGCGGCGCGGGCGAGGGGCGTCAGGCCCCGACGCCATCGACCAGGACGGTGACACCGCCGAGCTCCAGCCCCAGCAGGCGCACCACGGCGCCGCCGACGGCCGCGCGGACCTGGGCGGTGAGGGGCACGAGGGGCTGGCGCGGGCGCGCGACGAGCCAGATGGTGACGTGGACGCGGCCGTCGCGGACCCGGATGCGGATGGGCGAGCCGCCGACGGTGTCCCGCCACCGCGGGCCGCCGCGGCCGACCTTGATGACGCCCGGGATCTCTAGGGCTGCCAGGCGCACGGTCTCGCGGATGACGCCGGGGCCCACCGACAGCGCGGACATCAGGATCCAGCCTCCGTCGCTGCGGACACCCCGGCGGAGGCCGCGACGACCGCGGGCGGCGCGTCGGCGGCGAGCGCCTCGGCGATCCGCTCGGCGACCCGCTCGCGCGCCGTGGTGGCGCCGACGCGGACCGCGTGCTCGATCATGCGCCGCCTGGCGCGCCCGTGCGTGATGATCACGGCGCCCTTGACGCCCAGGAGCGGTGAGCCGCCCACGACCTCGTAGTCGAACGTCGTGCGGATGCGCGCGATACCCGGCCGCAGCAGCAGGTAGGCGAGGCGGCCGCGGATCCCGCGCTTGAACTCGCCGCGCAGCATGTCGAAGATGAACCCCGACAGGCCCTCGAAGAACTTGATGACGACGTTGCCGAGGACCGCGTCGCAGACGACCACGTCAGCCACGAGCAGTGTCAGGTCCTTGCCCTCGACATTGCCGATGAAGTTGAGATCCGTGGCGTCCAGCAGCTCCGTGGCGCGCTGGATCCGGGCGTCGCCCTTCCCCTTCTCCTCGCCGATGGAGAGCAGCGCGACGCGCGGGCGATCCACGCCCAGCACGCGCTCGGAGAAGATCGCGCCCATCCGTGCGTACTGCGCCAGGTTCTCCGGGGTCGAGTCGGGATTGGCGCCGATGTAGAGCAGCACGAACGGCCGCTCGGTGCCCACCATCTGGATGGCGAGTCCCGGCCGGTCGACGCCCTTGAGGCGGCCGAGGCGCAGCACCGCGGCGGCCATGCCGGCGCCGGTGTGGCCGGCGGTGAC
>Ga0302321_100004087_pt1 | contig 12578 bp, 14 predicted proteins | sample Fen_T0_1_FD_202505 | JGI IMG/M metagenome (GOLD analysis project Ga0302321, IMG submission 202505) | Peat permafrost microbial communities from Stordalen Mire near Abisko, Sweden - Fen_T0_1 | ecosystem: Environmental > Terrestrial > Soil > Wetlands > Permafrost | place: Sweden: Abisko...
AAAACAGACTCACTTAGCAGAGACGTTCGACTAAAGACACGTGGAGTATTTCGGAATCAGTATTGTTATTTTCCTCCTATCGAGCTTAACTTCAAAAAGACTTATTTCGGTTATTCAGATCTTGATAGCATTTACAAATTAAAGGTTGTAACGCAATGCAGCTCAGGCAAGTTCAAGCAGGATTATATTCTGAGAGAGTACCTGGTATATAAGTTGTTTAATATTCTTACAGACACAAGTTTCAGGGTTAGGCTCCTGACTATTAATTATGTTGATTCAGAAAATAGAAGAAAGTCAGAAAAACAAACAGGCTTTTTCCTTGAACCGGTTGAAAGACTGTTAGCCAGGACAAATTCATATCAGATTAAAACTGCCACCCTTACCCAGAAAAGTATTGTTCCGGCAATTATGGACAGGTTCGCCATATTCAATTATATGATCGGGAATTATGATTGGGCAGTGCCGGGCCTTCATAATGTTTTGGTTATAAGGCCTAAGACAGCCAGTCCACAGGAATTGGATATCGCAATTCCACATGACTTTGACTGGACCGGAATTGTGAATGCTTCATATGCAATTCCTGCTGAAATAGTTGGCACAGAGAATGTTCGCGAGAGAATTTTTTTTGGTGTATGCCGGACCAGAGAAGTATTTAATAATGACCTTGATTTATTTTTAGCAAGGAAAAATGATTTTTACAGGGTGGTCAATGAATTTCCCTATATAGATCAGAAAGATAAGAAGGATATTACCAAATATCTCGATGGTTTCTTTAATCAACTTGAAGGAAATAGAGATGGCATTCTATATTACTTATTGAGTTCGTGTAAAAAATTTTAAACAACATAATATGGATAAAGTACCTGATGGTTTTTTTAGTTTGAATAACCCGACCTTTTTATCAATCATGGGGAGGTTTGGAATAGATTTAATCTTTCTGTTCCTTCTTATCGTAGTTGTATATTACAGACACTCTCAGAAGGAAAAGTTTGTATTTACCTTATTCCTGATGGGTATAATGGCCTTTTTTATATGTTCAATGCTGGGAACAGTTTTTCTAGACATGACATTTGCTTTTGGCTTATTTGCCGTTTTTGGAATACTGAGGCTCAGAACAAGAAATTTCAGTGTAAAGGATATGGCATATACTTTTACGACAATAGGAATTTCGCTGATTAACTCGCTGAAGGTCCTTAAATTCCCTCTGGGAGGTATCCTGTTAATAAACATTATTATAATTCTTTCTGCATATCTGCTTGAGCGATTCCTGCTGAACCACAAATCAGAAACCCTCTCAATTGTTTATGAAAAACTGGAACTGCTCAAACCTGATAAAAAGGAGAAACTTTTGAAGGATGTAGCAACACTTACCGGAAAAACAGTGTTGAAGATCAGGATTCGAAGAATCGATTATAAAAGGAAAACAGCATTGCTTGATATTTACTGTAATGATTAATACTTGAATCTGAATAATCTTAAAAAAATTAAGAAGAATGCCATTGAGGAGGTTGTTTGGTACGATTACGGTGCGAGGTTTTATGACCCGCAGTTAGGAAGGTGGAATTCCGTGGATAATAAGGTGGAAAAATATTATTCATATAGCCCTTATTTATACGCTTTGAACAACCCAATAAAATTCATTAATCCAGACGGAAAGCATATTAAGATTTTTTTTGGTAGTATAACAGTCAATCTTTTATATTTAATGGAACCAATGGAATTATAGCCTTTAACGGATCATCTGCACCGAAAGGAATTACGCAGACGTAAACCTGAGGAAATAAATTTTGGATAAAATTGGATACAAAATGGATATGTCTTAAAGATTTTTGTTTACTTTTGGAATTGGATACAAAATGGATATGTCTAATAATATGAATCTAAAACTGGACTTTAGCAGTTCAGTTTATCAGCAAATAAGTCAACAGCTTAGCATAATTGATACCTTTAAGGGCAACTGGAAAGCTATAGAAATTCATCAAAGCAAATACCTGAAAGAACTTCGGAAGATAGCCACGATAGAAAGCATAGGTTCTTCGACGCGAATAGAAGGAGGAACCCTTACTGATGAAGAAGTAGAAAAACTTTTAAAGTCGGTAAAAATTGTAAAGATGCAGAGCCGGGACGAACAAGAGGTGGTTGGATATTATGAAGCGTTGGAAATTATTTTGAATAATTATTCCGATATCAAATTAGAAGAACGTTACATCCATCAAATGCACGGTATCCTCTTAAAATACAGTGACAAGGACCAGATGCATAAAGGGAAGTACAAAGCTCTTTCAAATCAGGTAGTGGCAAATTATCCTGATGGTACACAACGGACTATTTTCAGGACAACAGAACCCTATTTAACACCTGGTGAAATGCAGGGATTAATCGCATGGACCAACCAGAGGATGGAAAAAAAGGATTTACACCCGCTAATGATAACAGCAGCATTTGCTTATGAATTTTTGTCCATCCATCCGTATCAAGATGGAAACGGGCGTTTATCGAGACTTTTAACCACATTGTTGATGATGAAGCAAGATTACAATTTTATCCAGTTCGTATCTTTTGAAAATGTGATAGAAACCAGGAAAGAAGAATATTACAGGGCTTTGATGGAAGGACAGAAGAACCGAAACAAGGAAAATGAACGAATTGATAGCTGGTTACTTTTCTTTTTAGAGTGTCTCATTGTATTAACCCAAAGATTAAAAGCTAAATACGAGATTTACAGCAAGCTAAAAACGTCAATAAACGAACGTCAACAGGCTGTTTTAGGGTACATTAATGAACGAAAAAATGCACAAGTAGGAGAAATAGAGAGCCAATTAAAAATCTACTCCCGGAATACACTAAAAAAAGATCTTGTCTATTTGGTTAAGGAAGGGTTACTTCTCAAAACAGGTGAAGGACGTGGAGTACGGTATCATGCAAAAGAATAACTTCAAATTCACGACTTTGCCCATGTTTAAATTCTAACAGGAGGTTCTTTTCTTTTTCCAATCTTGAAGTTTCTTTTTAGATTCTTCCAGAGTAAAAAATGGTCCCTTCTCAGCTTTTTAAATACCAGCTTTAAACTCTATAAGAGAAATTGGACCGCCAGGTAAAGCCCAACTGTCTGTATTTTTTGACTTTACTATTTTTGTTTTCATAACTCCAAATTGATTATAAAGGTCTGGAAGGCTATCATATTTTGCAAAGCTGCTGTACTTTAAAGGGACATCAAAAATCAAATAATTTCAGAATAAAAAGAAATTCGGAACTCTATATCAGACTTTTAGCGATTTCTTGGCTTCGGCCCAATCCAAAAGTCTTTCAGGGTTCTTTCGTACTTTGTCAAAACGTTCTAATACCAGTTTTTGATGGGCTTCAGGAATGTCTAAAACTTCTTTTTCTTTCTTTGAAACATATTCAAGCAAGCTGTTAATAGCATAAATGAGACTAATATCGCCAACCTGTCTAAACTGTTGTATTATAATCTCTTTTTGTGTTTGTAGATTCATGTCAATTTATGTTCAAATTCTTCCAAGCTTAAATAAGCTTTCCGGGTGTCCTTTCATGCGTTTAAGTCTTTGCCTTACTATTTTCTTATGGTCCTCGGGTATGTGTATTTCTTCTTCACTGGTCTCGTCCCATAAAACACTGCTCAACTGTTGCTTTTCCTTTGTGGAAAGTTGCCGCACAATGTCAATCAGCTGGTTAAAACTAAGTGGAACCTTTAATTGAATATGTTGTGGATCCATAGCAATTAATATTTTCTCAAAGATACAAAGAATAAGCAAAATGAGGCTAGCAAACACTCAGACAACAAATGATTTTATAAAAACCATATTCCCAAAATTATGCATGGATCCGAAATTCCTGAGCTGATTAATCTGCTCATTTAATTTTTAACTCGAAAGGTATCTTCTAAGGAGATAATCGGCAGATTTTAATAAAAAATTGCTAAATTCACCTAATAAATCACTCCGAAACGCAGGTTTTACACTGTTTTATGGTGAAAAGTTCTTTGAAATACACCCTTTTAAACTATTAACCAACTGTAAATAAAGCCTTAGAAAGCAATTGGTACGATTACGGCGCAAGGTTCTATGATCCGCAGATCGGAAGGTTCAATACCCAGGATAGATATGCTGAAAAATACTTGAATTTAACTACGTACCAATATGCAGCAAATAATCCTATTCGATATATTGATGTAAATGGAGATAGCATTAGAGCACATCAAACGGATGCACAGGAAATGATAACTAACACTTTAAATAAAGGGGATACAAAATATGTCCGATTTGATAAAAGTGGGGGAATAAACCTTAAATTACTTAATTCTCATAAAAGTAAGAGTGCCAATTACAACAGTCTTTTAGAATTGGCAAATTCCCAAACTAATGTAGATGTAAGCCTTGATGATCATTTTGATTATGTTAATGAAAATGGAGTAGTTGGTTCTTCAAAGATGTCTTATCAACCTGCTGGTACAATGGATCCGGATGTTAACGGAGAAACGATAGGTGGTACGACAACAGGAGAAGCAGGTTTGATGGGGAAAACTCTTTTCCCTGATTTAAAAGGTAAACAAAACTCCCCAGATGAAACGTTAAGAATTGTTGTGAATAAAAACTTATCGGAAGCTGGTAGAGCTGAGAACTACAGTCATGAAGCTAATGAGGTGTCCAAAGCAGAAATCCTAAAAACAATAAAGTCGTTCTTAAACAATAATGTCGTTTACGTGAACCAAAACATCTTAAGCAAATACTTTGATTTGAAACTATTTATTACAAAGGCAAGTTGCTTTGCTTAGATTGGAATGATTTACGAAAATAGTTAGAACGAAGCCTGAAGCAATCTGGGATTTGGTGTTACTTATAAATATTTTTTCTATGTCCAACAGAGACCAGGGTAACGATAATTGTATTGTCGTTAATTTCATAGATAACCCGGTAATCACCAACCCGGATGCGGTAGGCATCTTCACCTTTGAGTTTTTTGTAGCCGTATGGCCTGGGATTATTTGCAAGATCAGCAATTGAGGCTTTAATAACCGGGATAATCTTTTTATCCAGCTTCATTATTTGTTTTTGGGCAAACCGTTCAATGAGAACTACATACTTCATTTTACAGCTTCTTCAATTTCCCTGAAAGCCTGCTCAAGAGGTATTGCATGGCCTTTATGGGCTTTGGCTTTTCGGTATTCCTTTATCTCGTCCAGCTCTTCGGAATCAGCCACAAGTTTTTCATATGTTTTAATTGGAACCTGTACAGCTATTTTGCGGCCGTTTTTATCGATTATATAGTTTTCCTGAATCATATTCAATTTTATTTATTCAATGATGCCTGATTTTACAAAGATAAGCTACCTCTTTCATGAAACAAAGCATTTGAACAGTGGATTCATTATATTTTACCTAAGCGCCGTAATTCCCAGAAACATTTCGCTGTTGCATTAATGTCGATGGCAGCATTGTGAGCTTCCTGAAAATCAGTTCTGAACAACTTGTAGTGTAATTCGGAAAGTTTAGGCCATTTATAGCCATAAGGACCATCAATCTTGCAAAAGTTAGTTGTGCTTTGCATTGTACAAATCTTCCTTTTCATTCCTATACTGTCCTGCATTCCATTTCTTAGAAATTCAGCTCCAACAATTTTTTCATCAAAACTCATATTATGTGCAACGAGATATTCCGCCTGATCAATCAAAGATAGAAAGTCTAATAAGACGGTACGAAGATCCTTACCTTCCTGGATTGCTTTTTCGTTTGAAATTCCGTGAATCCTTGAAGCTTCTGCCGGAATTGTAAAACCCTCTGGTTTGATTAAAAAGTCACCGCCAGAAATTCTATTCCCGTTCTGGTCGTAAAATAAGTATGCCAATTGAACCAGACGGGGCCAGTTGTTCAATTCAGAAACAGGGGCTTTATAGTTTTTAGGAAGACCGGTTGTTTCGGTGTCAAAGAATAGGTACATGTTGTATGTTTTTATATGGTTAGAAGATCTTCTGTTGAGTGAGGGAATTAGTCTAATAAACATTTAACGAACTCAAATTCTTAATGACTGATATTCTTTTTAAATTATTTCCCGGGATATAACCTTACTTCAACCCCCTTGCTTTCACCTGTCAGAGCGCTTACCGTGGTTAATGAAATTTCATTCTTTTCAGGATAATACTTTAACAATCTGAGCAATCCATTGCCGGATTTTTCATTTGACCCTTTTGCTTTTTCATCCTGGTAATCGCTTAGTATTTCGTACAATACTCTGGATGTTCCTGAATTCTTCGACTTTTTTATTTTAACTTTTTTCTCAAACTCCCCGTTTTTATGGCCGCATAATACCATCATAATGTTAGGATTTTTCCTGATAAGTTTATCAAACACCTCCTCAGCATTGTTCCCTTTTAGTTTATCCGTTTTATCCCTGCCCTCCAGGCCAAAACTCTTCAGATCAGCCAGACGCTGACCGTCTTTGTCGATATAGTCATGGGTTACAACAATAACTTTTCGGGAAGGGTTCTGAGCGACAATATTATCAGCCCACTTCAATACTGCACTGCGGGGTGCTATCTCAAGGCTCATGATTAAAAATTTATTCTCTCCAAAATTGAAAAAAGAATAATAATTATCAATTTTACCGGGTTCAAAAAATCCACCGCTCCACCATGAATCAGGTTTATCAAAGCGTGAAACAGGGAAATACCGGTTTAGCAATTCAGTATGTCTGATCCCGTCATAATAATTTTTATCAGGGTTTTTCATGTCATTGTCGCCATAGACAATAGAATACGGGACATCGGCATTTTCCAGGATTTTAAATGATTTGCTGGCAACTTCCCAGGCATATTCTTTATTGTTATCTGTAAGATCGCCTAGTTGGATAACATATTGGATATTAAGAGCTTTTCTGTTTTCAACAATCCAGTTCATTTGCTTATAAAACATTTCAGGGAACCTGGCAGAATAATATTGAGTGTCAGGCAGAATAATTATGGAAAAGGAATCATCTTTATCGGAAAATGAGAAACTTGTACCTGCCAGGATAATTATAATGATGATCAGAAAACGATGGTTTTTAATTTTCATGCCTGCTTTTTACTTCTCTATCAAATTTTTCCTGAATAAGCTTTGTTACCGATCCGGGAACTCCGTCCCCAATGGTATTCCCCCCAAGATCTATAACCGGAATAACTTCTCCTGATGTGTTTGATATAAAGGCTTCTTTGATAAATCTTATTCTGCTTTCCTGAACAGCTTCCTCCCTGATTTTTATCCCCAGTTCATCAGCAATCCTTAAAATGTTTTTACGTGTAACACCTGAAAGGATATGATTGTTTTCAGGATGAGTACAGAGCATTCCATCGATTACAAAAAAAATGTTTGAATGCGATCCTTCTGTAATGAGTCCGTTACGAACGAAGATGCATTCTTTCAGCCCTATTTGGCTTGCCTCCTGAAAACTCAATGTGTTAGCGAGAAGAGCAACAGACTTAATATCACACCGGCTCCATCTGATATCCTCTTTTAACATAACTTTAATTCCTGATTCTTTCGACTGACTATCAGGGGCAAATCCCCAGGCATATGCATACACGGTAGGAGGGACTTCGGGTGATGGAAAACTATGAGAACGTGTTGCAACACCTCTGGTTATCTGCAGGTATATCATTGCCGGCTGATTTTCCAGATTGTTTTGTTTTATCAACTCATTCGAGAAGGAAGGAAAGGTATCCACCTCGGCCCAGTGTATGCGCAACTCCCTCAGACTTCTTTTAAGTCTGCTTAGGTGACTGTCCATATCAAAGAAAAATCCATCATACCATCGTACAACTTCGTAGACCCCATCTGCAAAAAGGAATCCACGGTCGTCGGGACTTATTTTGATGTCATCTTTTGGAAGAAATTTTCCATTGAAATAGGAGATTTGCATGATTATTAACTTATTAGATTAAAAAGATCCAAATTTATTATTATTTCTGAATTTCAACCCCCCAACCCCCCAAATGGGGGGCTATGAATAAACAGTCTAAATATGACAGCCGCATCAAATGGGCATTTCAACAAACTTTCTAAATGCTCAACCCCCCAGATGGGGGGCAGGGGGGTAAAAAACAAGGGGAAATGATCATTTCTTTGGTTCTATAATTTCAGTTTTATAATTAATTGCCGATCGTGCTTCTTCAGGTGATGCTGCATTCCCGCATGCAGCCTGTACAAAGAATGAAGCCCCGAGTACTGTAGATTCTTTCTGATCAATAATCTTGAGAGGGACTCCTGTGAAATCAGCCCTTAACTGGTTCCAGAGCCTGTTTTTTGATCCTCCTCCAACACAGAGAATACTTTCAGTTTTAAAACCGCCGGCTGCCTCAAGTGCTCTCTTGCCTTCTACGAGTCTTTCTGAAAGAGCTTCGAGCGTAGCACGGTATATCTCTTCGCGGGTTGATTTCATAGTAAGGCCAAGTATCCCGCCACCGGGTTTCCCCTTAAGCTCTTCATAGAATTTTGGAATAACCTTAACTCCATTGCAGCCGGGAGGAACTTTTTCAGCTCCTGAAATCATTACTTCATAAACATCATCTTTAACCTCTCCGTAGAGATTTCTGCGTACCCATTCGAGTATTCCCGAAGCAATCCATTGGTTGCCAATATTATATAAAAAAGGTCTTGAGTCAAGCTCAGTTGTAATTCCCATTTCAAGCTGCTCTTTCCCCGATCTGAATGCTTCTGCCCGTACCATAAGTATCTCCCATGTTCCTGAACTAAGAACAGGCTGGTTTTTTTCAGCTCCAGATCCGAAAATTGCGAATTGGGTGTCGTGCCCGGTTGTTACAACCGGAATGCCTTCAGGAATTGAAGTTTCAGCAGACGCTTTCTTAGTGATTTTTCCTGTAATTGTCCCTGCTTCCACAGGTGTCCCAAGTTTTTCTAAGGGGAAGCCGATTTTTTTGACAATATTTTCTGAAAAGTTCCGTGTAGAAAGATTAGTCAGCATTGAAGTTCCCGACATTGATGCATCATTCACCATCTCCCCGGTAAGAAGATAGGAGAAAATGGAAGGCATGAAAAGGAAACGATGACTTTTTTCGATTAGCTCAGGCTTTTGTTCAGCAAACCAAATAAGTTTATTAATGGTATTGAAGGTGAAAGGAAGGACCCCGCATTCTTTATACAAATCATTAAGTGATATGTATTTATCAATATCGGACATTATAGGGTTTGTCCTTTCGCACTGCCACGATATTACCGGGTAAAGCATTTTACCTGATCTGTCGAACAGAGTTCCGTCGACACCGAAAGTTGTAACTGTGACACCGGCAATATGATCTTTATTAATTTGACTTATAATCTTTTTCGAAGCCTGACACATTTTACCCCATATCTCATCTACATGCCAGATCCGGTAGGCAGGATAAAATGGATCCGTTTGAGTATTGTTAGAATACGATTCAGATGCAAGGATCTCGCCTTTACTGTTGATTGCCATCGCTCTGACATTTGTAGCACCACAGTCGAAAACGATTACAATATCACCTTTTTGCATTTTTACATTCCCTTTAGAAAGGCCATTGAAGATCCGGCAACTACTAATGCAACCACATATAAACAAAGGCCGAGAATTGTCAAAACACCCATATATACACAATACGATTTGAGACTCCTGAAAGCTTTATGGAGGGCCTCTTTATCAAGGTTATGCACAGCATGTGCAGTTTGTTTTGAAAAACGGAACAGAAAATGCACCGGAAAAAAATACACTACAGCAAGGACGAAAAACAGAATTATTATTAATGATTCCGGAATACCTGCACTTGCCCCGCCCGATTTAAATGCCGACAAAAATGTTCCGGCAATTATTCCAATAATTATAACCAGACCAAGAAAGATGAATCCCAATATCGAAAAGAACATTGCCCATTTTCTGATAACGTTAAGATTCTTCAGGATATCCTGGTCTATTTCTATTGTTTTCTTTTCAGGAGTTGTTTCCATTGAATTATTTTTTATTTATACAACGCTCCGTATGTCTCACAAGCCCTGTAATCTGCACCTTCCTTATCCATTCCGAATGCATTCCAAGAACTTGGACGGAAAACTTTTTCTTCAACAACATTATGCATACATACAGGTATTCGCAATATCGAAGCAAGGGTTATAAGATCGGCTCCGATATGTCCAAAGCTTGAAGCGCTGTGATTGGCACCCCAGTTGGCCATTACTGAATATACATCTTTGAAAGGGCCTTTACCTGTAAGCCTTGGTGCAAACCAGGTTGTTGGCCATGTTGGATTTGTCCTGTCAGTAAGTATCCTGTTCATCTTTTCCGGAAGTTCAACTGTCCATCCTTCGGCAAGTTGAAGAACGGGACCAAGTCCTTTTACAAGGTTGACCCTTGATATAGTCACTGGCATAGTTCCTTTTGTGTCAAATTGAGAGGAGAAGCCTCCTCCTCTGAAGTATCCTGTATCTGCAGGAGGCCATTGTGTTGCTTCGAGACAGGCATTAGCATCTTTGGAAGTAATCTCCCAGTATGGTTTAATAACCGATTCCCCTTTTTTAGTCTGTCGACCTGAAAAATCAAGGGAGGATGCTCCAGAATTAATAAGGTGAATTACCCCATTTGCGGCAAGTCCCTCCGGTTTCATCTTTGTAACTCTTTTTATTGCTTCCGGGCTCCAGTACGTGCGGATATCTGAAAACATCTGTGCAGTGTTGGTAAGCAAATAGCCAAACAACATTGGAACTCCGTTCATTGCATCGTTTTCTGTTGCAACCAGATATGGTGGTCTGATTCCGTTCCAGTCGAATGAAGAACAGAGGATTGCTTCAAGAAAATCACCATTTGGCAAGTGGTCGGTCCATTGACGTTGTCCCTGGAACCCTGAAAGAATTGCATTATGTCCAAGCGCCTCTTCGCCAAATCCGAGTTTTTTAAGTTTTGGATTTCCTACCATCAGATCGCGGGCAATCAGTGTCATCTTTACAACAGTTTCCCACTCCTTATCCTTTTGTTTCCTCGATTTTGGAGCAGCATTTACGTCTTTTCCTTCCTTGCAGTTTTTCCTTGTCCATTCAAGAGCTTTTTTGAATTCAGCCTTATCAAAGATCTCTTCATTGAGCCTTCGGTTGAATTCACTCATATCAACATATTCATTTCTCATTCCAAGATATTCCTGGAAGAAATCTTCGCGTACAATTGAACCTGCTATACCCATTGAAACAGATCCCATTGAGAGATAAGATTTACCTCTCATTATTGATGCTGCAAGTCCGGCCCTTATAAATCTGAGTATTTTTTCACTTACATCTTCAGGTATGGACTGGTCTCCTGAATCCTGTACATCATGTCCGTAAATTCCAAAGGCAGGTAGACCCTTCATTGTATGTCCGGCAAGTGCCGCGGCAAGATAAACTGCTCCCGGTCGTTCAGTTCCGTTAAAGCCCCATATTGCTTTTGGAAAATCGGTATTCATATCGATTGTTTCGCTTCCATAACACCAGCATGGAGTAACTGTAAGACTCACTCCAACACCATTCTTACTGAATTTTTCGGCGCACATTGCTGCTTCTGCTACTCCACCTATACATGTGTCGGCTATGACACACTCAACAGGTTTGCCATTTGGATATTTCAAATTAGCTGAGATAAGTTTCGCGGCACTTTTTGCCATGTTCATTGTCTGATCTTCAAGTGACTCACGAACACCATTCATCCTTCCATCGATTGTTGGACGTATCCCGACTTTTGGGAAATCGCCTATAACTGTCTGATAATTATGATTTGTCTTTAATTCATTATTTGCCATTTCTTATATATTTTAATAAGACTTTAAGTTACAATTGAGGAATAACAAATATAAGTTTTTATATATAAATTCTCTTAAAAGATCAAACTGTTTAATTGCACATTCTTCCTCTGTGCAACTCTGTGGATGGGGTTGTCAAACAAATAGAAATCCATTAACCGCAAAGGGCGCTAAGTCCCGATAGCTATCGGGATTACGCAAAGATCGCAAAGGCTTGATAGGCATTGTTTTAACTTTGCGTTCTCTGCGCCGACTTTGCGAACTCTGCGGTTAAAAAGGACTTTTTATACAAATCCTTCATTTTTAAATTCGCTGATTTGCGCAGATTGTGATAACTTTGGATTTTTAAAATTGATATGCAAAAAGGAAGGCGATTACCCTCATGGCTTAAGATGCAGAGAGCAAGTGGAGAAAACTATTCAATGGTAAAACATGTAGTTGATGAGAATCATCTTCATACTATTTGCACCAGTGGTAATTGTCCGAATATAGGCGAATGCTGGAATGCCGGCACAGCAACTTTCATGATTCTGGGAGATATATGTACCAGGGCCTGTAAATTCTGTGCCACAAAAACAGGAAGACCTCTTCCTCCTGATCCTCAGGAACCAATGAGACTGGCTGACTCAATTAAAGCAATGAGCCTCAGTCACTGTGTTTTAACTTCAGTTGACCGCGATGATCTTCCGGATGGGGGTGCAGCATTCTGGGCTGAAACAATAAAGTACGTAAAAAGGGTGAACCCGGGAACAACTATGGAAACCCTGATTCCTGATTTTGACGCTAATCAGCT
>Ga0302321_100004088_pt1 | contig 12577 bp, 11 predicted proteins | sample Fen_T0_1_FD_202505 | JGI IMG/M metagenome (GOLD analysis project Ga0302321, IMG submission 202505) | Peat permafrost microbial communities from Stordalen Mire near Abisko, Sweden - Fen_T0_1 | ecosystem: Environmental > Terrestrial > Soil > Wetlands > Permafrost | place: Sweden: Abisko...
CGACGGCGAGGCCTCAGTAGATGTGCCGGTGCAGCGATAGGGGCAGATGGAGCGAGTCGCCCAGCGTTCGCCGCGGCTTGCGACTGCAGCCACTGGCCCGGCACAATCTTGCCGTACTTCGTGACCAGCAAGCCAGGCATCGCCTCTTCGGATTTCGCCTTGCCGACGAGTGATTGCACCCGATTGCGGTGGGCCATGACGTGCGAGAAGATGCTCGCTGTCTTGCGAGCGCCGATGTCGCCGCGCTGCGCGCGTTGCGCGATCTCTTTCAGCTTGTTGCGCACCGTCACCGCCTTGCGGAGCGTGTCGGCGATTTGCGGCGCCTTTGTGCGCAGCAGCGCTTTCTCCGCGGCGGTCCCCGAGGCCAGCACCTTCTTGGCCTCGTTTTTGACTGCGTTTGCCTTGTCGAGTGTAGTCAACGCGGCGTTTGCCGTCGCGTACGCGGCCGCCGCAGGAAGCCCGACCGGCGGGAAAACAACTGCCGCCGCCCCGATCGCAGCCCCAACGAGCTTGCTCTTCACGACCGACTTCACGGCGCCCGCAACGTTCTTCAGAAGTTTCGACTTGCCGACCTTTTTAACCGCCTTGAAGAAGCTACCCGGAAACCCGCCAATGTGAACGCCATGCTTCCTGCGGTACCAGTCGTGGAGCGCGCGCATGATTGGACGCAAGTCGACTTCGACCGAGATCGTCTTGGGCGCAGCGCCAGCCGTTTGCACGTGCACGACAGCCTTGAAAATCGGCCCCTCGCGCCAAAACCGGCCGCGTACACTGACGCCAGCGGGCGCGATGCGGAGCTGCACAGTATCGTGTGGCGCTTCGTCGTGATCGCCACCAAAGCCGATCGCACGCGCCAACTCTGCGCGCGATTGGAATGTGGAAATGGCGGGGAAATAGGAATCAGCCATGGGAACTCCGGCTCAGGCGAGCGATGCCCTCAAAGCGCTCTGGCGCAGCCGCTCAGCACGATCGGTCTTGCCGACCTGATCGGCTTCGAGCGCCAGGGTCTGAATGTTCGAACGGTACGTGCTCAGGTCTTTCTGCCCAGCCCCCTTCTTCCAATAGAAGGGCGGCGGAACGTCAGCCACGTATCGGCCGACGTGTTCGGCAGTTGTCGGCCCGTAGTTGCCGTCCGTAGTAAGGCCCTCTTGCGACTGGAACCGCGTGACGAGGCCTTTGTCCTCCTTGAAGCGCGCCTTCGGTACGCTGCCGAAGCGTTCCAGCAGGTCGTTCAGGCTGCTCGACAGAGCTTCGGCGAGGATCTGGGCCTTCGACTTTTCTGCCGGCGGCGCCTGTGGTTGCGGGCTGCTAGGTACAGGTAACGGTGCCGCGGGTGTCGCCGTAACCGTGAGCGGAAAAGTAGCTGTCGGCGGCGTGACCGCGGGCGTTGCCGGTGACGGAAATGGAGCCGCACTCGTCGGAAGCGTGGCGGGCGACGGCGCGACAATCCCCGGCGATTTGAACTCGGTGTCGATGTCGTGCATCGTCCGCGCGGCGTCGAGCATTGTTCGGATCTGCTGCGCCTTGGCTTGCACCTGGTCGGCAGTGGTGTTGAAGCCGCGATTGCGCAGTTCGGTCGCGAGCGTGTCGAGCGCGCCCGGATCGCCCTGAAGCTGCAACTGACGCGCAACCTGAAGCGCCAGGTCGGCCGGCATGCTCGGATCGAGTGCGGCATTCGGATGGTCCTGCACCGGGGGCGGCGGAACGCTCGCGGCGGCGTCCTTGGCTCGTCGCTTCAGCTCGTCGGCGGCCGATTGGAAGCCGGCCTTCTCAAGCACGAAGGCGGTGCTCGTCAAGACTGGGGGAGTGCCATTCTGGATGGCGTCAGCCACCATCTTTTGAAGGTCTGGCGAAAGCACGGCTGGCTGGGCGTTTGGCGCTGCCGGTGACGCAATAGGGACGATTCCCGGCGAGCTCGCGCTACTCGGAGCGGCAACGAGACCTTGCGAGCGTCCCCGCAGCGCGGTGGCTTGCGCGCGCAGGAGTCGAGGTTGTTCTCGAAAGCCCTGGGCCTCGAGCTGTGAGGCCACCTGTTCGAGCATGCTGGGGTCATTGGTCGCCTGCGCCTGCCCAGCCATTTGCTTCAAGTTGTCCGGCAGCTGGTCGAAGACGTTTTGCGAGCGCTGTCGAAGGGCGGTCGCCTGAGTGCGCAGAAGACCCGCCGACTCGCTGAACCCGCGAATATCGAGCTGCGTCGCCATCTGCTCGAGCATGTCGGGATTGTTCGTGGCCTGAGCCTGCCCGGCGAGCTGACGCAGATTGTCCGGCAACTGATCGAATGGGTTCTTCGGCGCCGAGCCCGCGCTCGAACTGGGGCTTGCGCTCGCTGCCGACGACAGCAGAAAGATCAGACCGCCACCAACGGCGAGTGGAACGAATAGCTTTCCAATCATGACGACATCCCAGTCAGCACCCTGTGTGCGTTGCCAATCACATCCCGAGCAGTCTCGACGGATCCTCAATGCGCCCATCACCACGGCGAACGACGACGTGGTACAGCCTGCGTTCACCGTTGCGACGCCAAGTGATGCGGATCGTTGCCTTCTCGCCGGCTTCTTGGAGTTCGGCCACGCGCCATGGCGCGAGGTCATCGCAATCGGCCCAACCGCGGCTCAAAATCAATGGAATCGCCGCGAATTCCTCTGGCCTTCCGTCCGGTGGCTCCTGCTGATAGCGAACCCCGGACTCATAGAGTGCTGGCACGTGATGCGCGCGAATAAACAGCCGGTTCACCGCTACCAGCGCATCGAGAACCGGCTTGATGAAGAGGCCGAGAAACCGGCTCCGCTTCAACAAAGGGAACTCGCCGAGGCTGATCAACACGTCCATCGCGCGCCGTTCGTCCGATTCCGGCCTACGCCTGCACCACAGTGCCGACGACGCCCGCCGAGAATTCGATCGACGCGCCGGTCTTATTCCGAACCGACACCGACATTTGGTTACCGATTTCGGCCGTCTTGAAATGCACATGCGTATCGATCGACACCTCGGTGAACAGCGCCGCAGGCACTTCCCCACCGCTCACGAGCTGCGAGGTATTGCCGACCTTCACGTCCTGAACGCCGAAGTCGAACGCGATATCGCTCGGAATCACCAAGCGCTCCGGGCGGAACATGTCCTGCGGAGCCGCGGGGATATTGCTCGTGGAACCGGCAAGCACCGTGGTCGGCTGGAAACCGAGCGGAAAGCGCCGACGTTTAGTTAGATCGCGCTGGCGAATTGCGACCGCGTTCGGGTCGATCTTCCGGTATTCGGTCAGCTTGCTCGCCGCCTTCTTCAGCGCACTCGCCTTCCGGTGATGCCCACGCCGCGCCGCGCCGATCGACAGCGCGTGAAGCAGGTCCTCGTCACCGATCTCGTCGTCCTCGCCGATGATTTCCGACGTACCCATCCCAGCAACGAGATCGAGCTCAGCGCCAATCTCGCCGAAGTCGTCATCGTCACCCATGATCTCTTCCCATTTCGCCATGTGCTCTCTCCTGCTGAACGCTGAACGAACGCGCCTCGAGCCGAACTCGAGACGCACGAAACCACCGCGAGCTGCCGCTCGCCGACGACCCCGGCCCGTCGTGAACCGCTTTACGTCAGAGTGACTTGCGCAAAGCCGCAGCCAGCTCGTTGTCTGACATGGCCGCGCCGATCGAAGGATGATTGTGCGTGATCGGCCCGCTCAGCTCGGGCAACCCTGCCCAAAATTTATTCGCTTTCCGACCAGCCTGGGCGTGCTTACGGAAATACATCGCCGTCGCGCCGCTGAGCACGCCGTTCGAGAAATTCAGCACGTCCTCATCGGCCCGGCCGAACATGTCGAAGAACGCGAGCCCGACGCCCGTGAGCCCCATCGCGAAATCGGCAGGGATGCTCGTGCGAGGGATGAAAAAGTTCGCATCCGCGTCCTCGAAGCGGCCGTGCAGGAAGCCCACTAGCGCGGCGCCCAGGCTGCTCTCCGCGACGACCTTGGCCTCGTTGAGCTTCTGGCGCACCTCGACCTTGCGCTTCTCCTCGCGCGTCTCGAAGCTCTGCAATTTGGTCGCGACCTTCTGCATCGCGGTATCGCTGATGAACGGCATGTGAACTCTCCTCGAGTTGGAGAGTGCGGGAAGGGCGGGCCAATCCCAAGAGATCGCGTGGCGAATTCGATGTCATTGCCGGTCCTCGTGGGATTTTAGCACCGCAAGATCTGTCGTGGCGAGGCTAGTACTTTGGCCCGTCGTTGCCGGCTCTGCACCGGCTCGAAGTGCGGTGCAGAGCTTCATAGGCACTTCCGTCAGCCAAATTCCCGGCTACACTGGATCTTCAGCAGCAAGGCTGTCGATGCCGGTGGACTGCACTGTTCTCAATCGCCGACGTCGTGGAGGGAGCGTACAGCGGACACTGGACTACGGGACTACGGGGGTGCCGGGGGGCGTTCACTGGCTGATGCAGCCATCACGGCGGCAAGTGGGCCCCAATCCGCGCTCACTCCCTGCCCATACTCACGGAAAATACCCAGCAGCACCTCGGAATCTGTGAACAACCGCGCGGCACTGTCGGTGTCGTACGCATAACCTTGGTCAAAGCCTCGGCGGGCGTTCTCGTTCTCTTGGACTACGAATCGCGCAACCTGCGGCAGCACGACATCTGGGTGCTCCCTGGCGCTCTGAAGGAGCGTCGCCGCAAACTCGCTCCAGCCGGAAAACGGCAGCGCGCCGATCTGCTTCGCGCGCACTCGGCTGCGCGTCCACGCGACATAGTAGAGTGCATCGTATCGCCTTCCTCGCAGCGCCTGCGCGAGCTTGCGAGGAAATCCGTTGAAAGCTGCGGTGAACATCTCGTGAAGACGCGCATGAAGCCCTGGACCAAGCTCATTGTCGCCATCGCGCAAGAGGCTTTCGACTTCGGAATCGACCATTGCGAAATAACGCATTAGCTCGTCGACAAGGACGATACTGTGCGGGAGTGCTGCAGTGATTCCACGAAGGAGTGTGGCATGCAGCACCCTCACATCAATGGGCGGAGACTCCATCCGATTGCGCTGAAGCATCATTCTCCACGCTGGCATGATTCCTGGCACGCGATCGCCCCAGTTTGCCGGATCTTCGCCGCACCTCTGCTCGATGACAAGGGACAACAAAAGCGGCAGGTCGATGGGCGCCGCCCGGACCGACAGAAGTTCAGCGGCCCGGCTTGCGTGAGGGTTGGCCAGTCGTCTCGCCAGTTCGGCGAGATCCCCGCTCTGCGCAGCACGAAGCATTGGTTGGTCTCGCTCGTCGTACCCCAAGTCGGGGACGGACATGAACCGTGACCAGTAGTCGCGATGGTCGAACAAAGCGATTCCTTGCGGTTTCGTCACCGGACTTTGGCGTTCAAATACAAAATTGATGAGGGCCGTTATCGTTTCAAGACGAGCATCCTTTCGCCTGTAGCGCTTTTTGAGTGCGCTCCAAAAATCACGCGCAGGATCTTCACCCATGTGACGCCTGGTCGCTCTGAGGTCGTCGATGTGATTGCTGACCAGATCAAATGCCGACGGCTCCGCCTCCCGCAAGACGCACATCGATAGCAGATCCTCGAAGTCGATTTCGCCGCGAAGTACGTCCCATTTTTCCAGACAGGCGCGCAGCGCCTGCTTAAGCACGCGCGGTGTCGAACAGAGCTCCGACAACGTTCGCGCAATACCTCGCGGGTGCTCCCCGAGAATAAGTCCCTCTAGGTCGTCGCCATCGTCTGGGTTTGTCCTGGTGGGGACGAGTTCACGAAGCTTCCGCCCGATGTAGACAAACGGTGGGCCGTCGAAGCAACCGCGCGCGAACGCTTCAAGCACCAAAGCCACCGCGCTTGGCTCCAGTTGCGGCAATTGCTCCACATATCGCGCCACCTTCTCGAAATCGAATCGGTCGCGGGACGTACCGCTCGCAAGAAGCACAGAAATATTCTTGCTTCTGTCTAACAAATGTAGTGCCGACCGCACGAGACCAATTGGGTCATTCGCGGTCGCCTCTCCCGCGATCGTTCGGGCGAATCGTTCGTCGTCCTCAACCCACAGGATAAAGCGCCTCTCGATGGCGCAAGCAACGGCATCGAACTCCTTCAACAAGGACTCGGGCGACGCGTTTGAGCGAAGCAGGCGCCCGGCCTTGCTAGGGAGATCACCGGCATGCTCGAGCAGGTCTAGGTATTTGGCCGGCAGCCCGCGGAGTGGCAACGTACTGACGTGTGCGCCTAGGGCATCGAGGAGGGCGTCGAGGATTCCCAGAATCGCTGCCTCCTGAGTCCTGTACGACCAAATCGAAATCCCGACCACCTCAGTGCGCGTAGAATTGCCCTTCGCTCTCAGCTCATGCTCGAAGAGTCTGTAGACGGATGACTTGCCCGCACCCAGCGCGCCAAGAAGGGCGACTGTCGTGCTGGGATTTGTAAGCACGCGCGTTGCAATTCGTCGTGCGATGGCATGATGGCCAAAGGCATCGTTCCTGGGATTATTGATGGGCTTGTCGTCGCTCAACCATTTGCAAAGCGCCGGGAAATCCGAGGTTAGGTCACATTTTTCCGCCTCAAGACCGGTGCGCCAGAGCGGCTTACGGCGAGGCAACGAGGCGGTAGCAGCGCCAATGAACAGCCAGCAGGCAAGCGTCGTGTATGAAGCCCACCTGGCGAGAACGAGGAAGTCGCCAGGTGCGACGGCGGAGGTGGCCGCTCGGCCCGCGCTAGGTACGAGGCCCCAAAACCAGAGCAACAACGCCACGCCGAGCGGAGCTGCGCTCCAAGCCGGCGGATAGCGGCAGAAACTTCGGACGCCGAAGCGCTTGCGCCATAGCTCCGGGAGCGCTCGCACGAACAAGACCGTACACAGAACAACGATAGGAATTGCGGACCAGGCTCCCCAACCAACGGTCCGAAGATGCCGCGGCATCTTCGCAGTGGTCCATGGCCAAGCGAGCGCCACGATCGCCGAAGCGACGATCCCGTAGCAGAGGATGGTCAGCCATCGCACTGCGACCTGTCTCACTGGAAATTCGAGTATCGCAGATCGCACTGAAGCCACGGCGGTTCTAAGGTGCCGGTCAATGCTCAACCTTAGGGTACGACGCTTTGCAAGTGTTCCCATTCTCTGTGCTCGGAAAGGTAGGCGAATCTCGGGCGCGACGCACCAAGCGGTCTTTGTGGCAACGCTGATCCGCCCGAGCAAGGATTGACCTGCAACCCGCGGCCCTCACCGCCTTCTCGTTTTCTTGGGTAGCCTATCGAACGCGATGCGTCAGCAAACGTTGAATCGCATTCTTGCTATCCTTCGTCATTGCCGCGCGCCAGCACGATTCGTGGGCCGGGAGCACGCCCGTGACCAGAATTGGGTTTCCTTGAGATCAGAACGTCGGCTGTGTCACTCCTGATCCATGAGGATCTACCGACTGAGTCAGGCGGAGTTCCGGGCGTGGCGCGATCACGACACGCGCATGGAGCTCACGAAACGCATTTTCACCGAGCACGGGCTCTCGCAAATCCGCACCCCCAGCGGGCGCGTCTTGGGTACGGCCCGTCAAACAAGCGAGCGCGTCCCGATCGAGCGCGCTAAATTCCGCGCGGCACACCACGCCGTGCGTCCCGGCGAGTGCATGTGCCGGGAGTGGCAGAAGCCCGCTGGCAAGGAGGACGAGCACCACCCGATTTGTGCGAACAAGTCCGCTTGGGAATCCCAGCAGCTCCATGATCCGGACGCGCCGCGTGACCGGGTCGTCGTGTCGGCAACGGCCGCGCATGAGCCCGAGCCGGCTGACTCGACGGCACCCACCGAGCCGCCCCCGCCGCCGGACATCACGACGCCCGGAGCGCCGCCGCCCGCCGCTCCGGCAGCGCCTCCTGTCCCCGCCATCCCAGACCCGCAAGGCTGCGCGTGCCACGTCTGGGCCGGCGGAGTCTCCGGCCACCACCACCCGCTCTGCCAGTTCAGGAGCCCCTGGGAGCGCAGCCACGGTGTCGCGACACTTCAACTCGTCGACCTGGAAACCGGCGAGGTGGCGCGCGAGGCATCCGCCGAAGAGGCTGCGGCCAGCAAACGAAAGGAGCCGGAAGACGGCGTGGGAGCCATCGAGCTGAGTGATGGCAAGCTGTACTACGTGAGGGCGGGATGAGCGACATCATCCGCATCCCGCTCGACCGCATTGTTCCCAATCCCAAGCAGGTCCGGAAAACGTTCCGCCGGATCGATGAGCTGGCGCGCTCGATCGAGCAGTACGGCTTGCTCCACAACCTCGTCGTTCACCCGCACGCCGAGCCCGGCTACTATGAGATCGTTGCTGGCGAGCGCCGCTACCGCGCTCTGACGCTCCTTTCCAAGGAGGGTCGCCTACTGTCGGCGGAGGCCAGCTGCCTGGTCATCTCGGGCGATGGCGTCTTTACCAACGTCGTCGAGAACCTCGTGCGCGAAGACGTGCCGCTTTGGGAGGTCGGACGGACGTACCTCGGCTTCTACGAGTCGGGGTTCACTCAGGCCGAAATCGCGGCGAGGATCGGAAAATCGCAGGGTCACGTCTCGACAGCGATGATTCTCGCCCGGAATCTCGCGCCCGCCGTTGTCGTCCGACTAGCGCAGCTGCCCCCGAATACAGTGCCAATTCAGCGCCTGCTGCGTATTACGACCCTGGTCGACGATGAAGAGGAGCCCGACGAAGAGGCGCAGTGCCGGCTGTTCCAGCAGATGCTCGACCTCCCTGTTCGCCGAGGCCGGCGCGCCGCGCGGCCGCGTACCCAGAAGGAGGCGCTGTGGCTGCGCTTCCAGCGCCTGCGCCAAGGCAAAGTCGGCAACCGAGTTGACCCTGTTTATCAGAGCTTCCTCGATTCGCTCGTTAAGTACTTGGCCGGTGAGACCAAGGGGCTTGTTCCGTGATCCCGTACTTTCGCCTGAGCACGCCCCTCACCCGCGCCTGGGCGGTCAACCGCGAAGCCCGGCACAAGCTCGCTCGTTGGCTCGCGCACCAGTTCGCGAAAACGGGCGTTGCCGTCTGCACGGACGAACTTTCGGTCGTCGCTTGGGTCAATCCGCTCGCGCAAGTGAAGTTCGCCGTCCCGCCCTTCCAAAAGATCGAACGGCATCAGTGCGTGAACAACCCGTCATGGATCGACTGCGAGTGCCGGCGCTGGTTCGATCCAGAGAGCGCTGGGCCGTGGGGTAGGCGCAACTCGGCGGCGCATCACCCCCTCTGCATTTTCGACGAGAAGGCACTGGGGCGGTGGCGCGAGTACGATTTGCCGCAAAAGGTGCGAGAACAGGCCGAAAGAGGCGGTTTTCTCGCTAACTCGGAAGCCGCAGGCGGCTAAGCGTTGACCGCTGCGCACGCCCTGTCAGCCGAACCGCAAGATGACGCGCCCCTTCGAATCGCTGACATTGCGAACGCTCAAGCCGTTCGGATGTTCCCGAGCCTGCGCGACGAGCTCCTTCCACCCCTCTCGCGTTCTCGGCCAATCGTGGGCTTCGCCACGCGTGCGAACTACTCGACGAGTGATCAGCGCGGTCGCGTGTCCCAAGCACTCAGCGATGCGGAGCGCCATCAGGCTCTCGGAAACGGCGAATGATTCGCTGAGCCTGGTCAGGTCTTCACCGTATTGGCGATGAGCCGGCATGAACGCAGGGCGAGGCACGCAGATCGCCGCGGCCACGCGACTCGAGAGTTCCTCCACGTCTGCCTCGGCATAGCCGCGGCAGCGCAGGAACCACTCGCCAAGTTCATGCGCAATCGCGTGATTGAGCTGCCGCGAATTCAAAGATTCGCGGTAATAGATCACCCACAGCGCACCAGCGCGCTGAAGGAGCGCGCGACCGGGAAGGTCTTGGCGCGCCACTGCGTGCAGGCAACTCCCGCCAAGCACGGCCGTCGCGACGCGCAGCGCCCCGGGCGCCTGCGCGGGATCTAGGCCGGCGTTGACGTAGATTTCCCCTGCAAGGACGTCGCCGATTTCATCGCTAACAAGGTCCACCTGCAACCCATCCCGCGCCCGAAGCCCCGATAACGCGCAAACATTGAACCAGATTCCCGCGTGTCGCAAATTTGATCTTTTGGCGAATCGATCGCAACTCTACTCAGCCCTCAGGAGTACCCGCTCTACCTGACCTTTTGCGCTTTGACCCGAGCGCGTGCACTAGCTTTGGACCGACCGGCGTCCACCAACTTGATCGCCCGCTCAGTCTCTTCCTTCGAGCCGTGAACGGCGAGCGACTTGCTGCGCATGATCTTGACCCACCACTCCACTCCCGGGTCACCGTCGTACTTGAGTGACGCGCTCAACACTTCCACGATGCGCCGCGCCGGGATCCCCTCCAGATAGGCGACTCGCGCAGCGATCACTCGTGTCGGATATCGACGTTCTTGCTCGTCCGTAAACGTTGGCATGCGCGGTAGGCCAAGCACGTCCTCGACCGGACGATTCAGGAGGTAGGCGACGCGCAGTGCAAGGACGATGCTCGCGCCCTTGGTGCCCTCCATGAAATGAGAGAAGTTGCCCTGAGCCATGCCGACGGCGGCGGCGAGTTGGTACTGCTTCGGGATGCGCGGCACCAACTCGGCTTCGATCAGCGCGCGCAGAAACTTGTTCTGATCAGGGCTGAGGTCGCGCGCAAGATTCGTGGTGGCCACACAAAGCTTCCTTGCACGAACCTTATCCCGGCATATACTCCAGTCAATTCAAAAGAAACCTCGGGGTTTTCCGGATGGAATCAGAGCAGCGTTTGGTGCGGGGAATTGTCGCCACGGGAGCGTGGTCGTGAACGTCCGTCGCGTGGCGACACTCTTGCGGGAGCTGGCCGAAGCTCTCGAACAAGAACAGTCAACGAAGCCGCGCCGACGAGCCCCTGTGGAGCCGACGAACCCACCGAGACCGGACGCAGTAGCCAAGGTGCGCCGCGCGCTGAGGCGCCAAGGAGTTGCCGCATGACGCGCCGAAAGAACGGACAAGCCAGCGTTGAGGAGCACCCAAAGGGTTCCGGTGCCTATCGAGTCCGCGCCCGTGTTCGCGATGACCGCACCGGGAAGAGCCGTCTGGCCACCATCGCCTCGGGCGTGCCGCGCGCCGAGGCGGACGAACTCGCTGACGCTTACACGGAAGTGCGAAACACGAGCGTGCTCCGGGAAGGCCTGACCCTCGAGCAGTTCGGGAAAGGCTTCCTAGACAGACGTGAACGCTCCGGGGTCCGTGGAATTCGAACCGATCGGAATCGCTGGAAGAACCACATCACAGCCGACGAGCTCGGCGGCACACTCCTCTCGACGATCGGCCGCCGAGATATTTTGGACTGGGTCGACCGCCGCAAGGGCAAACACCAGACGCGCAAGAACGTGCTCAACCTGCTCCGAGTCGCGCTCCAAGAGGCGCTGGACCGCGAGCTCATCGCAACAAACCCGGCTCGGGACGTCCGCCTTCATGCGGCCCGCTCGATGTCTGAGGACGATTTGGAGGGCATTCTGAACCCCGCCGAGCAGCAACGGCTCCTGGCCGCGGTGCCGGAAGGCTCGCGCCCCATGGTCGTCTTCGCCCTGCTGACCGGGGTTCGGCAAGCCGAGCAGTGGTGGCTCAAGCCCGAAGATGTCTCACGATCGAGTGTCATCATCCGTCGCAGCTCCCGCGGCAAGGCGCCCAAGAACGGCAAGAACCGAACCGTGTTCCTCCTCGAGCCCGCCCAGCGCGCACTCGAGCTCGCGCCTCGCGACCGCGACAGCGACTGGGTCTGGCCCGCGATACAGGGCGGCCGTCGCGCAGAAGGCAAAGCCCCTCGCGGTTGGCACCGCTGGGTCAAAGCCGCAAAGCTCCGACGCCGCGTCCGATGGCACGACTTGCGCCACACGTGCGCCACGTCACTGCTTGCCGGATGGTGGGGCCGCAAGTGGTCGCTCGACGAAGTTTGTCAGATGCTCGGGCACTCGAGCGTCAAAGTCACTGAGCGCTACGCGCGCAAACTTGCCGAGACAATGCGCCTCGCAGTGGCGGAGACATTGTTCCCAAAAAGTTCCCCACTGCTACTTCCTGAAATCGCTAAAACAGCAGGAAAGATGCGGAGCCGATTTCGAGACTTGAACTCGAGACCTGCGGTTTACGAAACCGCTGCTCTACCACTGAGCTAAATCGGCCGGGGCGCGGGAGAATACGCGGGGGGCGCCGGTAGTCAAGGTTTCTTGGCTGAGATTTCGCGGGGATGCGGGCCGGACGGCGATTCATGCCGGCTGCCTTCCCGCGGGCAAAGTGCAGCGGAGTGCTCGGCGCGCGGTCCGGGCGGGATTTACCAGGATGTGGCGGCGTGGGGTGCTATGAATCGGCGGCTGGCGAGTGGCGCCGCAGGAGGAATGAGTACGAGATGACTTCGACGATTGCAGGGTTTCGGTTCGCAGCGGTCTCGGCGGGCATCCGCAAGGACGGGCGTGTGGACGTGGCCTTGGCGGTTGCCGACCGTCCCGCGGTGGTGGCAGGGCTGTTCACGCGTAACTTGGTGCGCGCCGCGCCGGTGCTGCTCGCCGAGGAGCGCGTGCGCTCCGGTCTGGCTCGCGCCATTTTGGTCAACGCGGGCTGCGCCAATGCGTGCACGGGAGAGGCGGGGCTTGCGGCGGCGCGCGAA
>Ga0302321_100004089_pt1 | contig 12576 bp, 12 predicted proteins | sample Fen_T0_1_FD_202505 | JGI IMG/M metagenome (GOLD analysis project Ga0302321, IMG submission 202505) | Peat permafrost microbial communities from Stordalen Mire near Abisko, Sweden - Fen_T0_1 | ecosystem: Environmental > Terrestrial > Soil > Wetlands > Permafrost | place: Sweden: Abisko...
TGGACGAGCCGACCGCAGCGATCAGCGTGCGGCAGGTCGCCGAAGTCCTCAGCCTCATCCGCAGGCTGCGCGATCACAACATCGCGGTCATTCTCATCAGCCATCGCATGCCGGACGTCTTCGCGGTCGCGGACCGAATCGTCGTAATGCGACGAGGAGAGAAGGTGGCGGACAAACCCATCGGGGGCAGTTCACCAGAAGAGGTGACTGGCCTAATCACCGGCGCAATCGAGACCGCATGAACGATTCAAACACAGGACGCGCAAAGATGGCGACGAGTCTGGAGGAATCGATCGGCAAGCAGGCGCACGGCAGTGTGCTGAGCTGGCTCATCAGTCGACAGGCATTCTGGGTCTCCATGGCTGCGCTGGTTGCCTTTGTCATTCTGTCCGTAGCGAGCGATGTGTTCGCGACGCAACAGAATCTTTTCAACGTCACGCGCAACTTCGCCTTCGTCGCGATCATTGCGCTCGGCATGACCGCAGTCATCATTACCGGCGGCATCGATCTCTCGGTCGGTGCGGTTCTGGCGTTGTCCGGCATGGTGATCGGCATGTCGATGAACACCGGCACGCCGTTCTGGGTTGCCGTTCCAATGGCCCTCGGAGTTTCGTTGTTCGTGGGCTTTTTCAACGGCGTGATGATTGCGTATGTCGGCGTCCCGCCCTTCGTCGTGACGCTCGGGATGTTATCTATCGCGAGAAGTCTCGCGATGGTGCTGTCGAACAACCGCATGGTCTACGAATTCGGCCCCGACCAGGCTCAACTCCTGTGGCTTGGGGGTGGATTCATCGACATCAGTCTCCCATTCTTGGATACCATCAAGGTTCCCAATCCGGTCCTGTTTCTGATCGTGATGGTACTCATCACCGGATTCGCATTTCGATGGTCGAAGTGGGGCCGGCATCTATTCGCCATCGGCGGGAACGAACGCGCAGCGATCCTGACGGGCATACCGGTTCGTCTGGTGAAAGTGAGCGTGTATATGTTCTGCAGCCTCTGCGCTGGAATCGCCGGCATACTCGAAGTCGGCTGGCTCGGGACGATTACCACGAGTCTTGGTCAAGGCATGGAGCTGACGGTTATCGCAGCTTCAGTCATCGGCGGTGCGAATTTGAGTGGCGGCATAGGCACCGCTTTCGGCGCGGTGGTAGGCGCCGCTCTGATCGAGGTTATCCGAAACAGTCTCACGCTGCTCGGCATTAGCACATTCTGGCAAGGCACATTCGTCGGTTGCTTCATCATCATCGCCGTGCTGTTTGATCGGCTGCGGACGAGGGGTAGCAACGATTGAAACGTCGAGCGCAGTACTCGCGATGCACACGCAACCAGCCTCACGATTGGAGGCCGGGCCACGATAAGGCAATCAGTTCATCTTCTCGTCGGGGAGTAAGCGGTCGAATTCTTTTTTGACTACCGCGTAGCACTCGCAAGCGCGCAGCTCCAACCCAGGCCGGTCGAGTACCGTGATGCGCCCGTCCTTGTATAGAATCAAACCGTCGTCCTGCAGTTTCTCGGCCACGCCCGCGACGCCCTCGTGACGCACCCCCAGCATGTTGGCAATCAAGCCCTCTGTCATGGCCAACTCGTTCGAGGGCAATCGATCGATGCTCAATAGCAGCCACCGGCAGAATTGCTGCTCCACCGAATGATGCCGATTGCACGCCGCTGTCTGGACCATCTGTGTAATCAGCGCTTGCATATACCGCAGCATCAAACGTTGCACTGGTCCGCCGCGGTAGAATTCCTGCTTTAGTGGGTTCGGCTGCATCCGGAACGCTTGGCCAGCGCACTGCACTACCGCCCGGCTGGGCGTCGTCTGGCCACCCATGATCAATGCCAGCCCGACCAGGCCTTCGTTGCCTGCGATGGCGATTTCGGCCGACTCGCCATCCTTCATTACGTAAAGGAGGGAAACGACCGAGGTGGTGGGAAAATAAACGTGCTCCAACTGGCCGCCAGACTCGTACAAGACTTCACCGAGCGGCATCGGCACGTGTTCCAGATCGGGACGCAAGCGTTCGTATTCGGCCGTGCGGAGGGCGGCAAGAAGATGATTTTGCCTCGGTGAGGGGGATCCCGATATTGGGTATGCATTCATTGCAGCCTCGAAAGTCTTGTGGTTAATGCGGTGAAATGCAAACACCGCCAGTGGCCCTGCTAAAGCTTGTCGAAACAATGGTGCGTGGCGTGGTTCCTCCGAATGCGCTATTCCGCCGCAGCGACGCTCCCCGGCGGAGTAATATCCGACATCAAGCGATCGAATTCCTGTCTGACCACTGCATATGCATAGCACTCGCATGCCTGCGCTTCGAGTGCTGGCCGGTCCATTACGTCGATGCGGCTGCGGCTGTATCGGATCAAGCCGGCGCGCTGCAACTTTCCGGCGGCCTCCGTGACACCTTCGCGGCGCACCCCCAGCATGTTGGCGATCAGTTCCTGCGTCATGGTCAATTCGCTCGAGGGCAACCGATCGAGGCTCAGCAGCAACCAGCGGCATAGTTGCTGCTCCACTGTGTGGTACCGATTGCAGACTGCCGTCTGCGCCATCTGCGTGATCAGCGCTTGCGTGTAACGCAGCAACAGACGCAGCAGCGGTCCCCCGCGGTTGAATTCCTCCTGGAGTTGCTGCGCCCTCAGCCGGTATCCGTAGCCTGCGCTCTGGACCACTCCCCGGCTCGGCGTGGTTTCGCCCCCCATGAACAGCGCAACGCCGAGCACTCCTTCATTGCCGACCACCGCAATCTCGGCCGATGCGCCGTTCCTCATCACGTAGAGCACCGACGCGATGGAAGTCGTCGGAAAATAGACGTGGGTCAAGCGGCCACCGGACTCGTAAAGCGATTCGCCCAGCTCCATCGGCGCCAGCTCGAAATCGGGCGACAGGCGCTCAAAGGCGTCCGCGGGCAGGGCGTTGATCAGGTGGTTTTGCTTCGGGTTATGCAGACTGGGCATCGGCGATCCCTCGCGACTCTGGAGGCAACTTCGAGCGCACAGGAACTTGGCCGAACGCATACCCCAAAACAAAACGATATACGCAGTGCAATATCTTGTATGTGCGGCTCCACACAGAACGGTCGCGAGCGAAAAAGTACGGATTCCCGCAGATCCAAGGTAGATTTAAACTTCACTGAACTTCCGGCGAAGCGCTCATGACCCTCACCTTCGATGCAAGCAATAATCCGTTCTTGAACGGAATCTTTGCGCCGCTCCAGACTGAACTGCACGACACGCCTCTGAAGGTGATGGCCGGCGCTATACCGAAGGACCTCACTGGCACCTATCTCCGTAACGGGCCCAATGCACGGTTCACCCCAATCGGCAGCTACACCTATCCGCTAGACGGCGACGGCATGATCCACGCGGTCAGCTTCGCAGAGGGGCGGGCTGCTTACAAAAACCGCTACGTGCGCACGCCCTCCATGGCGGCGGAAGAGCGCGCCGGCCGTGCGCTGTGGGGTGGTCTCATGACGCCGATCCAACCTTCGCCCGAAGAAGTCGGACCCGAGCTCGCGGCTCGCTTCAAGGATCTTCCCGATGTCAGCATCGTGCGCCATGCCGGTCGGCTCCTAGCATTGGCCGAGAGCGCGCGTCCGTTTCTGCTTTCCGACAATCTCGATACCGTTGGACCTTGGTATTTCGGCGGCAAACTTCCAAAGGGCATTACGGCGCACCCCAAGGTGGATCCGGTAACGGGAGAACTGGTCGTTTTTCGATACGACTTCGAGGCCCCGTTCCTGACCTGGGCAGTAGTCGGCAAGGACGGCGTCGTAACTCGCGCGGAGCGGCCAGTGGAGATCGACGCGCCCTACATGATTCACGATTTCGTGATCACCGCTCGGTTCATCGTGTTGTTCATCTGCCCGGCCAGGTTCGATCTCTCCGGTGGGCAGATGCTGCGATGGGAACCGGAGAAGGGCACCCGGATCGCGATGATCCCTCGCGATGGCTCGGGCCCGACGCGCTGGATCACTACGGAAGCGTTCTGGGTGTGGCACTTTGCCAATGCCTTCGAAGTAATCGGCGACGACGGAGCTGTCACGATCGTCGTGGATTACCCGCGTTGGAGCCAGTTGCCGCTCGGAGGGCCTCAGCCGGTCACAGGTTCGATCGTCCGAGCGCGCCTCGACCCGATCGCCGGCACGGCTCGCTTCGAAACCATCGATGACAAACCTGCCGAATTCCCCCGCATCGACGATCGCCTCACAGGTCAGCCACATCGCTACTTCCATACGGCGGCGAAGGATCGCGATCTCAGCAGAGGCATGTGGAACCTGCTGCGGCGATTCGACACGAGGACGGGCGCGGTGACCACCCGCTCGAACGGCACCGCGATGATCGGCGAGGCTGTCTTCGCGCCGTCGGCGAACAGCGATAACGAGAACGACGGGTACCTGCTCAGCTATGCGTTCGATGGCGACGTCACCAATCTGCTCGTCCTGCACGCCGCGGATATCGACGGCGAGCCGGCGGCAGTTCTGCGAGTCCCTCAGCGCGTTCCCTTCGGGCTGCATGGGTGTTGGGTACCCAGCACGGCCTAAACCGGCACTCCCGAAGCCGTTAGTGTATTTTGGTGTCCGATCCGCCGTAGTCGCGATAACGATCCTTCGCAATCCACCAACTCGAGGAGGTACTCGTCATGGGCAAGATACTTGGTCGACTGCTTAAGTGGGCTGTGCTCACGACAATCTCGCTATCTCCTCTGATTGCGAGCGGGCAGCATCCACTGGATCCTTTGAGCGCGGACGAGATCATCGGGGCAGCCACGATTCTCCTCGCTGGCCACGCCGCGCAACCGGGCGCCGCATTCCAAAGCGTCGAGTTGCGGGAGCCCCGAAAGGAGGCGGTTCTCAGTTACTCCGGCGGGGCGATCGACCGCGAGGCTTTGGTCTACTTCCGGCAGAATCGCCGCAGTTTCCGCTCCGTCGTGAATCTGACACGGGGTAGCTTCACGCCGCCCGTGGAGATTCCAAGGAAGGACGGGCAACTCGGCCTGACTATTGGCGAGATCTTCGATTTTGCGTTTCTGCTACGTGACCCCGCCTTCAAGGCCGCGATGGCAAAGCGGGGCATCGACACACCAGATGAACTGGCGAAAGTGTTCGTCACGCCGCTTACCGCCGGCTCTTTCGATTTGCCGGAGGAATCGCGGCGCATCGTCAAGGCCCAGATGTACTCTCTGGAGGGCTCTGGAATCAATCTGTATGCGCGTCCCATCGAGGGCGTTCAAGCCATCGTCGATCTCGACACCCAGCAGGTCATCCAGATTCTCGATACGGGAGTCATTCCCGTTCCGACGGCAAGTCACAACTTCGACGAAGACTCGGTGAGAGCACAGGTCGGCCTGCGTGACCCCATGAAGCCTATCCGCATCACGCAACCCCAAGGCAACAACATCACATTCACCGGCAACTTCGTGGAATGGCAAAAGTGGCGTTTTCACCTGAGATTCGACCGACGCGTCGGAACGGTGATTTCCACGGTGACCTATGACAACCGGTCGGTGCTGTACCAAGGGGCGCTGTCGGAGATCTTCGTTCCCTATCAGGACCCCGATCGCAACTGGTTCTATCGTACCTACATGGACGCGGGCGAGTTCGGCGTCGGCGCTCTCGCATCTCCGCTCAAACTGGGTCTCGACGTTCCGGAAAATGCAACACTGAGGAGCGCCGTGATCTCCGCGGCGATCCCCGGGCAAGACGTGCCGGTCGTGCCATTGCCTCTGGACAACGTGATCGGCGTGTTCGAGCGGGTCACCGGCAATCCAATTTGGAGGCACTACGAGTTATTCGCGCCCGGCGGCCCGCTCTATGAAGGGCGCGCAGAGGTCGAACTGGTGGTGAGGATGATTGCCCAGGTAGGCAACTACGACTATCAGATCGATTGGATCTTCGGACAAAACGCAGTGATCCGAGCCGAGGTCTCGCTTACCGGTATCGACGTTGCACGGGGTGTGGTCAGCAGATCAGTCAACGATCGTACGGCCGAGGCGGACACCGCGCATGGCGCCTTGGTGGCACCGCAATTGGCCGCCATCTACCACAGCCATCACTTCAATTTCCGTCTGGATCTCGACGTCGACGGACGCGCCAACAACTTCGTCCTCGGCAAACTCGTCACGCAGGACACGCGGAACAGTCCACGGAAAAGCGTATGGGCACTCGAAGAAAAGACCTTGCAGCGGGAGCGCCAAGGCATCCTGGATGACGAGGAAAGCGTGTGGAAGGTCATCAGTCCGACACGCACCAACGATCTGGGCTATCCGACAGGGTACATGCTGGAATCGGAGGGCAACGCCGAGCCACTGCTGAAGCTGGCCGATTATCGGCGAGCTATGTTCATCGAGCACGACCTGTGGGTCACCGCATACGACCGCGATGAGCGTTTTGCATCCGGCGACACGCCCAATCAGAACCCCGGATTTCCCGGACTACCCGAGTACGTTCAGAACGACGAGTCCATTCGCAACACCGACATCGTGTTGTGGCACAACCTGAGCTTTCATCACGTGACCACGACCGAGGACTATCCGGTGCTGTCTCGAGAGCACAAATCGTTCGAGCTGAAGCCGTCCCACTTCTTCAATCAGAATCCAGCGCTCGATCTGCGCCGCGCCCCGTTCGAGGTGAAGTAACGACCGGCCCGAGGTCGAACATCATGAGACCTCGCTGCATCTGGTCAAACCGGAGGCCCAAATGCCGACGGAAACAAGTTGGCGATCATAGCTTGCGGATCAACCTCGAGGGTCTGCGCGAACGCATGGACTATTACTTCGTGACGATTGCGCTGACCCGGCACCGGGAAGACGTGTCTGATCTGCAGCCCATGAGTCCTTAGTTCCCTGAGGTCGCGCCTCTCTATGGGTGACAACAAGTCCGGAAGTGGGGTGTCGTCGAGAAGAACTGGGACAACGACTTGTCCGAGACTGAGTGCGAGCTTGTACTCTCTTTCGACTTGAAGTGACTTCGAGGAATGTTCGCACCAGAACACGAACATCCTCTCGGCACGTGTTATCGCTGCGTCAATTTGGTCCTTCCATCTACCACCAGGCTCGATACTGTCTACGTCCTGAAATACAAACTCCCAATACTTTCCCGTTGCCGATGGAACACCTGCGATTGCGGCGCGAAGGATACCGACTATCGGGGTAACGAACTGCTCATCATCTCGACTGTACGAGACGAAGATGTAGGCGCTCATTGTCAATAGCTCCTTGCTTCCGAGCAGAACACTAGCAGGACTGCCGTCACGAAGAGATTCGACGCCATCACGATGTTCTCGGATCGTTTGCGTTTGTTGTGCATTGGACTGCGTCTCCCCCCAATGCTATCGCAAACAGGCTGGAAGCCCCTGATTCTCCTTGGCCGGTCTCGTCAGTGTCATTGGACACTCGAGTGTACGTTACCGAACAGAGCGCACAACCCGGATAGCATATCCTGACGGGTTGCGGGGGTTAAGTGGCTCGCGCGCCCGCAACTGCACCGGAACCCCATGATCGACAAGACCACCATCGTACTTCTCATCGAGGACGATCCCGCTGATGCGAAACTGATCCAAGAAGCACTCGCCGGGGAAATCGACAGCCCGTTCCGTGTGGAGTGGGTGACGCAACTTTCCGCCGGACTCGAGAGATTGAGCAAGGAAGGCGTCGATGTGATCCTGCTCGATCTGTCGCTACCTGACGTTCAGGGCATCGAGGCAGTCGATCAGATATTCCTGGCGGCACCGGATCTTCTCCTCCTGGTTCTCAGCGGCTTGACCGACGAGGAAGTGGCGCGCCAGGCTGTTCAACGCGGCGCCCAGGATTACCTCTCCAAGGGCCACATCGACGCCCACTGGCTCCCGAGGGCTTTGCATTACGTCATCACACGCAGGGCGGCACTGGATGCGTTGACAGTCAGTGAAGCCCGCTTCCGTGCGATCAGCGACGCCTCGCCGTTGGGGATTCTCGTTACCGACAGGCAAGGCAGTTGCTCGTACACGAACGCCGCCTATCACCGGATTTCCGGTCTGAACTTCGAGGAAGCGCTGGGCATGAACTGGAAAGTCGCCATCCACTTGGAGGACCGCGAGCGAGTGTTTGCCGAGTGGCAGGACGCGGCCCTCAACCACAAACCATTTCAGACCGAGTTCCGCTTTCTTCGGGGAGACCAAAGCATCATATGGACGCGCGTCAATGCAGCCCCGATGAGCCAAGGGAAGAAGTTGCTCGGCTACGTCCAAACGGTGGAAGACGTCACTGAGCGCAAGTCGGAGGAGTCTCTGTTGCAAGACGTACAAGAGCGTTTGTTCGAAGAGAAAGAGCGCGTCCAGGTCACGCTCAACTCTATCGGAGAGGGCGTACTTAGCACGGATAGGGCAGGCAATATCACGTATCTAAACCGGGTCGCCGAAGAAATGACCGGGTGGCAGTGGGAGGATGCGGCAGGTCGACCGCTCGCCGAGGTGTTCAATGTCATCGACGGTACAACTCGCAAATCCGTTCACAATCTGGCCGAACTGGCGGTGTCGAAGAATGAAGGCGTGAGCCTGGGCATCCCATGTGTGCTTATTCGCCGGGATGGGATCGAGTCCGAGATCGAAGATTCAGCCGCCCCCATCCACGACCGGCATGGCCGCGTGCTTGGCGCTGTATTGATTTTCCACGATGTCAGCGAATCACGCGCTGTTGCGCTCAAGATGTCTCACCAGGCGCAGCACGACTTTCTGACCGGCCTGCCGAACCGTCTGTTGCTGACCGATCGTCTAACCCAGGCCATCGCGCTGAGCCGCCGCCACGGCAACAAGGTCGCCTTGCTGTTTCTGGATCTGGATCACTTTAAACGCGTAAACGACTCGCTGGGGCATGCGGTAGGCGACAAGTTGCTGCAATCGGTCGCGCACCGCCTGACAGCCTGCGTTCGCGCTTCGGACACCATATGCCGGATGGGGGGAGACGAGTTCGTGGTGCTCCTTTCGGAAATCGAGCACGTCGATGCCGCCACTCACCATGCGGAAAAGCTGCTCAGGGCGGTGGCAGAACCACATCTGATCGGTGGACACGAGGTCCATGTCACCTTGAGCATCGGTATCAGCGTCTGTCCCGACGACTGCAGGGACGCCGAAGCCATGCTCAAGAATGCAGACACGTCGATGTACTACGCCAAGAAAATGGGACGGAACAACTTCCAGTTCTTTACGCAGACATGAGCCGATAGCGCGACCATATTGGAGTGCAGCAACCGGGATACTTTCGGAGCCTTCGAGTGACCAGAAAAGAATAAGTGATGATCTTCCAAGCAGTTAGCATCACCGACTTACCTGGGGCAAAGCCGTCCTCGCCTCGCCGGTGGCGGTGGATGGGCGAGCATTCGGCAGAACCGTGCAGTCCGTTTCCATTACATTCGTTTAACCTTTCTCGGCATTGTCTTCGGCGCGGACCATGATGCAGCCCATGGAAAACGCGACGCCGGAGGGCGATGACCAGGTGAAGCCTTGGCCACTGAACGGCCAACCCCGATACATTGCCTTGGATGAGGACAAGCGCTCTGCGGTATTCATCGACCAACCCGCCACTGTGGCACTGGCCGCGAAGAAGGTGACCGAGCAGGAGTTTGTTAGCCTCTTGACGAAGGCTCTCGGCGAGATCGGCTTGCCGCTCCCACCGAGCGGCGCCGGAGTGGTTAAGGTGGTGGCTGGAGTCGCTCTGACAATCGACTTTGCACCGGGCGGACTGATCGTCTCCAGATTGGCGCTTTGATGCGAAACAAGAAACAACTCTAGTTGTCATGAACGCATACCGGGTGGTTTTTACCAGGGACTTTTCCACTTCGCAGGCACAGTGTGCTTTTGAGGTCGAGGCAAAAGATCATTTCGACGCACTGCGCGCAGCCCACGCGAAGGCCGTGGCCGCAAAAATTCGGCTTCCGAAGAACGGATTCTGGTCGGCAGAGGTAACGCGTTATCGCGCGTCAGCGTCGCGCCGCCGTCGATCGCAACCGCCTGTCGACGCAGCGTTGAAGGATCAAATAACCGACACTCCGCACCTCTACCCCATTGCGAGGCAAGTCAGACGCACGAGGCAAAAACCCTAGTAAATCCCGATAGTCGGATTAGTTGCGCCGCGTGGGAATTTCTTCAGCAGCCGGCCACTCAGACTCTATTCCGACTAGCACCGCCTCTCATCACAAGACGTTCGCTGCGCCGCAATCAGTCTCTGCACCGAGGACGTTCCACTCCAAACTGCTCACGCATTTTGTGGAATCAGGCGCGACCACCGAACCCGGCGCGTAAGGCGAGAACTGAAAGGCCCCCGCGTAAGGCTTTCCATCGTCGACTTTGCGGTCCATCTCGGCCAGCAGCTCGACCGGCAACAGACTGCCCGTCTTGACGTTGTGTCTTTTGATGGTATTTCCCGCCACACCCCAGTTGGTGTCATAGCCGAGTTGCAGATACATCTGGTAGGGATTCTTCGGCGTGTTCGTTTCGTCGGGCACTGCAACGGACGCGTTGGCCATGACGTAGTGGCCGCTGAGGAAGCCCGCCGCGGATAGATGGCTCCAGGCCAAGATGTCTTCATGTACGACGGTGCCGGTCGCCGCAGCCTCGATATACGAGTTGTTGTTCCCGTTCATACACGGGCTGGCGCCGCAATTGATGTTGCTGTCGGCCGCTCCGTAGTCGCCCGGAAGCGCACGATAACGGTCCTGAAAACCGAAGAACGCCGCTTTGATACCGTCCTGCTGTGAGATGACGCTGCGGGCACGGGAGCTGCTGATCATTTCCTGTCCTTTTACGACGCCGCCGAGCAGCAGACCGATGATGACCAGCACAATTGCGATTTCAATAAGGGTAAAGCCCTTCTGAGTATTATTCACTTCTTCATTCCTTTCTTGTACGTAACGCTTTGGGGCCGTTTGCACGGCACGTTGCGTTGGTTCTGATGGTCTCTTGTGGAACGTCTCCGGCGAGTCGACGGTCATCGCCGCTCATCCGTATTGCGAAAAGCGTGCCGGCGCACGTTTCATCCAAAGTGCGCGATTTGATAAGCACTTGGCAAAAATTGCGCGAGGAGCAAAGACAGCAATTCGTCGATACGTCGACAGAATTGTCGAGGGTTCTTCACTCGAGGTGAGGTCGATCCCATCGCCAGAGGGCAGAATGTTTCTCTCGCGTCGCCTGCCGAGTATGATTTGGATAGGGAAACGCCGGAGACGAGTAATGAGATCCGTTGCCAGCTTCTTGCTGTTCCTCATCGCAGCTACAGCGCACGCCGAACTCACGGTCTTCGCGGGCGTGGAGTATTTCAACTGGCAGGAGGACACCTCGCCAACGGTGAAGGAAACCGGTCCTCTGCTCGTCGGCGGTCTGATTTGGATGCAGGACAAGGACAAAGGCATCCTCTTCGGCTATCGAGGCCAGGTCTATTTCGGCCAAGTGAACTACAGTGGCTCGGATCTGTTCACCGGCGCACCCCTTACCGCAAAGGTCGATTACTTCGGTGTCCTGAATGAAGGGCAGTTCCGCTATCGGTTTCCGTTGAGTGGCAATGAGCACCTGGATGCAGTGCTTGCGGTAGGTGCGGATATCTGGAGACGCCAATTTTCAGATAGCGACCAGGTAGAGGACTGGGGTGTGATCTACGCGCGATTCGGCGCGGAGCTGGGTCCCTCGCAAGGCAAGCCAGGATTGATCGCCGCGCTGGGACTGAAGTACCCGGTTTATACCTACGAAAATGCAAATCTCACCGATATCGGGTTCGACCAGAATCCGACTTTGACACCGGGTAAGGACTGGAGCGCTTACGCGAGTATCGGCTATCGCTTCGGTGGGAATTGGAGCGTCGTGGGGTATTACGACTCCTACCGCTTTAAAGAGTCCCAGACCGTGCAGGCGACGTTGAACGGGACTCAGTACACCCTCTTTCAGCCCAAGAGCTCGATGAATGTGGTTGGAATACAGGTGTTGTATTCGTTTTAGAAGGTCTAGTCGACGAACGCTTCGTAGCTATTGGGCTGATTTTGTTTCGAGGCGTTGAGACCAGTCTATTGGCTTCTCCACTTTTGTGGACTGCCAGTTCGCGTCGGTTGATGGGGTGTTCGGAATAAACAACATGACGAGATTGACTGAGGAACTAGGTCCTGCTCCAACCAACCCCATGGATTCGAAGTCTGAAGGCAGTACCGCGACAGCTTCGTTGAATTGGTCATAGGTATCCTTCACCTTTCTCGGGAGACCATTGGTGCTTGCGCCGGACGATAGCAACAGGCTCGTTTCCGCCACCCTGCGAACGATGGCCTGATCGACGACATCTTTTTCTCCCCCGAGCGTCCCTACCAGTCTTGCCGCGTGCGACGCGTAGAAAACCTCCTGGTAGAGAACGTGTGCGTCTTGATTGGCGACGCACCAATCGACTACCGCCAGAACGCCCGCTGCATTGTTGCTGGCCGCAACGAAGTATCCACGGATGACGAGGTGAATCTGGAGCTCAGATCCTGTGGCCGGACTCCCGCGGGATCGCGTCGCCGCTGCAAGGGTGTCCTCGAGGGATCCACGAATATTCTGCAAGTCATCGGCGTCGAATCGCCCCCAGGGCTT
>Ga0302321_100004090_pt1 | contig 12575 bp, 7 predicted proteins | sample Fen_T0_1_FD_202505 | JGI IMG/M metagenome (GOLD analysis project Ga0302321, IMG submission 202505) | Peat permafrost microbial communities from Stordalen Mire near Abisko, Sweden - Fen_T0_1 | ecosystem: Environmental > Terrestrial > Soil > Wetlands > Permafrost | place: Sweden: Abisko...
CGGAATCGCCGGGCGGCTTGCCCACGCGCGGCGGCGCATCTGGCTCCACGATATCGAGCAGGCTGAACACGCGCTCGGCGCCAGCCATCGCAGCCTGCAGGAGCGTATAGCGTTGCGCAAGCTGTGAGATCGGCTCGAAGAACTGCGACAGATACGCGGTGAACGCGACCAGCGTACCGAAGCTCACCGCGCGGTGACCAAAGGAGGCGATCACCAACGCCAAACAGATCGCGGCGACGGTATCGATCGCGGCATCTTGGATCGAGTCCCACTTGATCGCGCTCATGTTCGCGTCGCGATACGAGCGATTGCTCTCGTCGAACTCGCTTGCTGCGGCGTGTTGGCGGCTGAAAGCCTGAATCAACGTCATGCCCGTCACCTGTTCGTTCATGGTGGCGTTCATGCGCGAGGTCTTGGCGCGAATGGCTCGGAATGCTTCGCGAATGTTGCGCCGCACGAGCATCACCAGCAAGGCCATGGGTGGCACGGCGGCAAAGGCGATCAAGGACAACTTCCAGTCCAAAACCAGCATCAACGTGACGATGCCGAAGAGCCGCGCCAGATCCCCGACGGCGTTCAACGCACCGGAAGCGAACATCTCCAAAATCGCGTCGGTGTCGTTGGTCACCCGCGAGACCAGACGCCCGACCAGCTGATTGTCGAAGAAGCCGAGCCGGAGCCCCTGCAAAAACTCGAAGACTTCACGGCGCAGGTCGGCGACGGCGCGGGCGCCGGCGACCTGGACCGCGTACATCTGCACGAGGCCGAGCAACTGCTCGATCACGAGCACCGAGGCCAACAGCAATCCGCCGTGGAGCAGCGCGACTCGGTCACCCTTTTGGACGACCCCGTCGATCGCCGAGCGCATGATGAGTGGCCGAACCAAAGCCCCGACGCTGGTCAGCAAGATGACCGCGACGGACGCCCAGAGCAGCAGGCGATAGGGGAGCAAATAGCCCCACAGCCGCTTGGTCAGGCGGGCGTCGTACGCTTTGCCGAACCGCTCCTCTTCGTGAAAGGCCTTCAGGATGCGTTCGGTGCGCGTCTTGTCAGCGCGACCGCGCTCTTGCCTCGTCGGGCTTGCGGGGGCGTTCATTCCGCCACCTGCTGGTCGTCGAGCGCCACCCCGCCCAGCCGCTGAAGCTCACTCTCGATGCGCTGTTCTTCGGCAAAAATGGCGTAAATCCCGCCATTTTTGCTCAGCTCCTCGTGGGTCCCACGCTCCACCACGCGCCCCTTCTCGAGCACGAGGATTTGATCGCAATGCGCCGCCGCCGAGACGCGATGGGTGATCAGAATCAGACCGCGCTGACTGCGCTGACGGTCGATGGCCGAAAGGATTGCTCGCTCGGTGCGAGCGTCGACCGCGCTCAGCGGGTCATCGAGCACCAGCACCTTGGGTTCGGAGGCAAAGGCCGCGGCCAACGCGACCCGCTGCTTCTGCCCACCGGAGAGTTGGACGCCGCGCTCACCGACAACGGTATCGAAGCCGTCAGGAAGGTCGAGCACTTCGCTCTCGATGCAAGCCTCCCGTGCCGCTTCTTCGATCTTCGAGATCGCTTCGTGCTCGTCTGGTTCATCGAGCGAAAAGCCAATGTTGCGAGCGACGGTCGTGGAAAATAGAAACGCGTTCTGTTGAGCGTAGCCGACGCTCTTCCGCACGGTGGCGAGGGGCAGATCACACACGTCTACACCGTCCAAGAACACACTGCCGCGCGGCGTGGGCTGAAGGCGCGCGAGCAACACGGCCAAGGAAGACTTACCGCTGCCGGTACGCCCCAAGATGGCCAAGGATTTCCCTGCCGGCAGCTCGAAGCTCACGTCGTCGAGAACCGGCCGCCCGTCGTACGAGAAGGAGAGGTGCCTCACCTCGAGGCGCCCAACCGCGCCCGCTGGCAATTCGGAGTCGCCGTCAGAGATGTCCGGAATGGCGCTGAAGATGTCAGTCAAGCGCGAGAAGGCGGCACGGCCGCGCTGCAGCAAACCCAGCACGAAGCCGAGCGAGATGAGCGGCCAAGTCAGGCGCCCGAGCGCTCGGTAGAACGACAAAAAGCCGCCTGCGTCGAGCTCGCCGCGCAGCATCATCGAGCCGCCGTACCAAAAAACGACCAGCACGCCGATCGAAATCGTGGCGGTCAAGATCGGACCCAGCGCACCGCGCAGCCGCGCCAGCGCCAGACTCTTGTCGAGGTAGGCTTGGTTGGTCTTCTCGAAGGCTGCCACTTCTTGCGGCTCGAGCCCGAACGATCGAACGACGCGCACACCGGCCACGCTGGACAGCACCCGAGCGCTCATTTTGCCGAGGGCGTCTTGGTTGTCGCGAGTGCGGGTGTAAAAACCGTGCGAAAAACCACGCGTGATCAAGAGCACGAAAGGCAACGGGGACAGCGAAGCGAGCGTGAGCTTCAACGAGATCGGCAAGGTGACAGCCAGAGCGCTGACCAGCGCAAAGCCCGTGTTGATGATGTTGAGCACGCCGAAACCGAGCAGCAGGCGGACTTGAGCCAGGTCGTTCGTGACCCGGCTCATGATCTCGCCGGTGTTCATCTTTCGATAGAACGACGGGCCGAGCTTCAGCAGCCGTTCCAAGATTTCCTTTCGGAGCTCGTATTCGGCAATGCGCCCGGCGTTGAAGATCGCCACGCGCGAGAGCACCCGCACCACGAACCCAGCCAGCGCAGCCGCGACCAAGAGCTCGCCGAGCTGAATGGCCTGGGCGCTCCGCCCCGCGGTCGCGAAATTGATGGCGAGACGCATGCGCGTGTCGAACCACCACTGGAACAGCTGGTAAGCCGCGAGCAAGAGCAGGCCCACGCCGTAACGCGGCGCGTGGCGATAGAACTGCCCCATGAGCCGAACCGGAACGGCGGGGGTTTCGGGAAGGGGTTCTTTGGTCACTGAGCAGGGCGGGGACGGGGCCGAGGCGTCGCTTTATAGAACCGGGCCGCCCGACTGGTAAGCCCCTGGACGTCAGTGAGGTGCTTCGGGCAGCAGCTCGCGAACCATTGCCAGGAGTTCCTGCGCTGTAAATGGCTTTCGGAGAAAGCAGGCCCCCTCGGTCAGCGAACCGAGGTGCTCTCGCGAGTAACCGGAAATGAACAGCACACGCGCCTGCTCGCAAGGCGTCCGGAGGCGACCGACCAGATCCTGGCCCGACACGCCCGGCAACAGCAGGTCCGAGATGACCAAGGCGATTGCCGGGCCATACTGCTCGGCGTGCGAGAGTGCGGTCCGTGCGTTGTGGGCAGTGACGACGGCGTAGCCAAAGGCGCGCAAAATGCGGGCCGTGACGGCTTGCACTTGGGGCTCGTCCTCCACCAACAAGATCACCGGACCTTCATGGGGCAGCGCCGTGGGGATGCGCCCCGCTGACTGCGTGCCCACCCAAGCAGGCAAGTGCGCCACGAAGGCGGGTGCGCTGGCTGGCATGAGCAGGACCTCGAGGCGTCCGCCCAGCCGCTCGAGCAGGCCCTCGAGCGCGGGAAGCTCGACCGCTGGCCGGGCAGACGGCGCTGCCGACTCGGGTGACGAGCCGCCGCCCGGTTCAGCGCGCACGAGCACCCGAGCGCGCGCCTCAGTCACCGCGACGACGCCCGAGATCGGCCCAAAATTCGGGTCATCTTGGCCGCGCGACTCGATCCACAGCCGCCCGTTCAGCGTGAGTGTGCTGCGCGCCACCGAGCACAGTCCGACAACGATCTGCTCGAGCGCGGACGCGGGCACGGCCACCAACGTTGCGCTCGGCGACAGCGCGAGTTGCACGCTGAACCCGGCCCCGGCAATGGCCACGATGGATCGCTCCGCGCCGGCAATGACTTGATTCAAGTCGCTGCAGCCCTCTTCACCTTCTACCGGTCTAAACCGGCTGGCGAACGCGGTGAAACTCATCCCGATCGGACTATCGGACCCCCGATCGAGGCGGGTGTCAACGCCCGGTCCCACTGATAACCCTTACGGGTTATTAGCGATCGAGCGAGCCGGTTCGGCGCGTCAGGGGAGGGCGCACCCACATCCGCCTACTCCGGGTTACGTCGCGTCAGGCCTGACTCAATTTACGAGGCGGCGCGGCGCGGGTGAAGTTCGGCAATTTGGGCCAAGAGATGGCTGGGATCGGGAAAGCAGGCCGGGCGAACAAGTAGCCTTGCCCATAGTGGGCACCGGTGTCGATCACCGCCTCGAGCTCCGCCTCGGTCTCGATGCCCTCGGCCACGACCCGAGCCCCGAGCTCCTTGCACAGTGAGACCACTTGGCGCACCAAAATCTGCTGGCGCTTGCTCTTCTCGATGCCGCGAACCAGCGCCAGGTCGAGCTTCACCACGTGCGGCTCGAGATCGATGATCCGCTTCAAGTTGGAATGGCCTGCGCCGAAATCGTCGACGACCAAAAACGCACCACTGCGAGAGCAGATCTCTTTCAGCACATTGACGCACAGCGAAAAATAGTTGAACGCCGCTGACTCGGTGATCTCCAAGTACACCGCGCGATCGTGAAAGAAGAGGGGATCGTCTGGTCGGACCAGCCAGCCTTCGGCGAGCTCGTGCGGGTGTAAGTTGACGAAGAGCGGTGCGTCCGTACAGAGTGCGAACGCGACTTCGCGCACTTTGCGACCCAAGCTACCGCAACAGCGCTCCTCCTGCGCCTGCTCGAACAGCTTCATCGGGTTCTTGAACTCCGGCCATTTGCAGCGCGTGAGCGCCTCGTGAGCAAACGTCGTGCCGGTGCTCAAATCGACGATCGGCTGGAAGACCACGTCCAAGTCACTGACCGTCAAATCGCGAACCAAGGCAGAAACCGCGCTCCTTGGCAGCTCGGCGGGCACCGGGCGCGCGACGGGCTGCGTCGTAGACAGGGGAAAGTCTCGGGTGCCCGAGCTCGGAGGCCTGCACGTGACTGCGTCGTGGATCGCTGCCGGCGGGGGCTTCGAGACGCGTGCCATGAACCAAGACTGGGAACGGCAGTAAACCCCTCGGCATAAGCGCCCAGCGTCAAAACCCCGACGGCCTGCCGACTGTCGTCAGTAGAGGCCGATGCTGAAGTGGAAAGCGCCGAGGTCTTCCCAAAACCGCTGATTGTCTCGCTTTGGGAAAATGTCGTCGAGGACGCGATCGACGTTGAAGCCATAGTCGAAAACGAGGGGCCCAATTGGCGTAGCAATGCGCAGGCCCGTGCCGACGGCGTAGCGTAGATCGAACGGCTGCACGCGGGCCGGAGCCGTCCACAGATTTCCAGCGTCCAAGAACAGCGCCGTCTCGACACTGCCCCCGAGGGGGATGCGCAGCTCGGCGCGCGGATTCAAGAAGATGTCGCCGCCACGGATCACGACGTCATTCAGGCTCAGGCCGGAGCTCGGGTCGAGCAGGCGCTTGGCAATGTCCTGGGGAACCACGGAGTCCTGCAGGAAGCCCCGCAGTGAGTCGACACCGCCCAGGAAGAACAAACGATCGGGGTAAGTCTGCGAGCCGGACAGCAGGTGCTGGATGACGCCCCAGCGAAAGCTCATGGCCAAGGCCAGGCCCTTGTCGCTCAGCCGAACGTAGCCGGCGAAGCGGCTCGTGTAGCGTAAGAAGTCGCTCGGCACGGATTGAAACGGGTCAATCAAGGGTTGGCCCGTGGCGACCTGTGGCGCGCCACCGCCAGCGCAGCCGGTGTCTTGCGAGGCGGCCCGGTCGCTGGGGTTCGCGTGCACGTGCTCGACGCTCGCCGAAATGAACGTGCCACTCGTCGCGTTGAGCGGATTGTCCCGGCGATCCCAAGTGACGCCGAGACGCTCGGCGATCGCGATCGAAACCCCTTGCGGCACCCGGAAAAGAGCCTGCTGTTGGGGATGATCCTGCAGGTAGCACTTGAGCGCGTCCTTCTGGTCGTCCCCGAATATCTGAGCGTAGTTGCGTTCGAGAGACGTGCCCAGCTGCACGGAAAAGCGGCGGTCGGGACGGTACGCCAGGGTGACGATGCCAGCGTCTTTGCTGAGCCCGTAGTCGCGGGCGTTGTCGCGCACATCGACGCCTTCCACACTCAAGCGAAAGAGCGGGCCGAGGCCGATGTTCGGAAACTCCACGGTTGCGGTATCGCGGCGTTCGAGCCGCTCGCCAACGTGCAGCTCGTTGTACTTCTTTTGGACGTCGCTCTCGAGAATGAACGCCGTCGGCAAGTAACCGAGCTGCGAACGCAGTGTCAGCGAAATGGCCTGACCGCCGAGATTCCGGTGACCGTACTCGAACGAGACACGGAAGCCCTCGCCCGTGCTAAAGCCGGGCCGAACGTCGAGGTATTGTGGAACGCGTTCTTCGACGTCGACGACCACGACTTTCTGGCGCGCGGGCACGTAGGGGTCTTCGAAGCCGACGCTCACGCTCGAAAACACCCCGAGCGTCGCCAACCGTTCCTCGGTCTTGCGGACCAAGCTGCGCTGATAGAGCCCGCCCACCGAGAGCGCGATGCGACTGCGAATCAGGCTCTCACTCGTGCGCTCGGCGCCATGAATGACGAGGCGCGAGATGCGCACCTGCTCTCGTTCGCTCACGATGAAGCGCACTCGCGCTCGCGTGTGATCGAGCGAAAGGTCGAGAGCGGTCTCCACCTCTGCGAAGGCGAAACCTCGCTCGGCGTACTCGTCGAGGACGCGGCGGCGCGCCTTCTCGATTTCGACCTGAGAGACCGGCATCCCCAGGCCGAGCTCTGCCAGTTGCTGCAAGTCTTTCTCGACGATTGCTCGGTTGCCTTCGAACCCCAAGTCGTAGAGCGTCGCGCGCGGGCCAAGCTTGACGGGCACGCGCAGAACCAACGAGCGCTCGCACTTGATGCCGCGCTTGGGGTCCGGGACGCACGACAGCGCTGGGTCGATGGGGGACTCCTCCAGCGGCAGGCCAATCGCGTCATAGCGGCACGCCGCTTTCTCTCGGCGTTCGGGACCGACTGGCAGGCACTGCCCAGCCGGCGAGCGCGGCGCGCAGGCGCGACGCAAGACCTGCACGGGGCCAACAGTCGCGGACAAAAAGCCCTCCGAACGATACAGGTCTTGAACGTGCTTGAGCGCGCGATCGTAAACATCCGGGGCATAGACGGCCCATGGATTCATCTGCTCGGGAACGACGCGGAGGCCAGTATCCGAAGTCGGGCCCTCGAGCGCGTCGAGCACGGCGGGGTCGACGGCGTCGAAGACCTTGCCTCCGGGAAGCTCCGAGAGAAAGCTATCGATTTCACTGCCCACTTGCTTGGCCGTGCGTGCGCCTGTCAAACAGGGGTATTCGCGCGTGGCGACGTGGATCTGCGCGCCTTCGCGCACCTCGAACACCACGTCTTGAATCGGGTCCCGGTCGAGCCCTCTCACGGAAAAGCTGACCTCGACATCCAAGAAGCCGCGTTCTCGATAAAACCGCGTGATCTTCTCGCCGAGCGCCGACGGCGACAGATCATTTTCAGTCTCGATATCGAGCACGTTTTCCAGTTGCGAGGCATCGAAATGGCGATTTCCCTCGAACCGAAAGCGAACCTTCGCGTACGCATAGACGGAGACTTGGAGCTGTGGCGAAGCGGCACCCGACAGTTGGTGCGAGACCTTGGCCCGATGAAAGCCTCGGGTCTTGAGCTCGGCTTCGAGCGCCCGGTCGGCGTCCGCGAGGATGTCGTCATCGGCCCGATCACCGGCGCGAACCGCATAGCTCGCGAGTGCCTCAGCCATGCCACCGGCTTCCGGATCCGGCCAAACCGCAAAGCGCCGCGCGGCGATCACGCGCGGCGCGCCCGGGGTGACCTCCAGCTGAAGCAAGATCGACGACGGATCGTCGGTGTCGACCGCATTCACGACGACGCGCGCGCGGTCGTAGCCGCGGCGCGCCGCGAGCGCGGCGACCCTCCCGCGCATGGCAATGAGCTCGGCGGCAGTAACGGCGCGCCCCTCTCGCACCCCCGCGGCGCGCAGCCCGTGGTCTTGGTCGCGCGCGCCGGCCGACACTCGGATGCTGGCAACCAAACGGCGCGGAACGACGTGGATGATCAGGCGCACCCCTCCCGGATCGCTGTCCACGCTGGCGCGCAGATCGGCAAAGCGGCCGCTGTCCGCGAGCTCTTGCAGGGCACGACGCACGACGTCGGCAGTCATCAACTGGCCGGGGCGCGCGTGTTCGAGGCTCACGGGGGACGCCCAGCGCCCCCCCTCGGTCAGCACCAGGATCTGCACGATGGGCCTGCCAATGAACGCCGAAAGGTCCGGCGCTGATTGCAACACCAAAGCTGGTTCGCCTTCCGTCGCTCGCGCGGGGGCCGAGAACAGCAACGATAAAGCGGCTGCCAGCACCCAGAGCAAGGGCATCTGTCCGAGCCGCATGCCGGATGTCTTACACCAGACAGCGCCGCTTCGGGCATCGTTCGACGAAACTGCGACCAGCCCTTGGCACGAGGGCCTTCCTCTACTATCCGGCCATGGAGTCATGGCGCAGAGAGCGAGCCGCAAGGGCGACCGGAAAGAAGCCCGGCAGAACAAGCCTCGTTTTGCGCGGGTCGCGCTCGGGTTTCTAGGCAGTACGCTGGTCCTGATCGGCGCGGTTTGGTACGCGGTGCACCATTTCGACTGGGCGGGGCCCCTGCTGGCCAACTCGCTGCGGGCCGTTTTCGGCGACGAACGCGTCGCGCGGCTCGAAGACTTCGTGTACGGCGCCGAGGATCGCGTCAACCGTCTGCTCAAGAAGAACGAAGCCCCTAAGGCCTATTGGCAGGTCCCGAGCGCGCCCTCGGCGAGCCCGAAGATCGCCTCGCCCGCCCCGGTGACCCCGGCCGCGCTCCCAGAGACCACGCCCAGCCCCAGCGAGTTTCATCCGGACAATCCTGGACCCGCCCTCAAGGAATGGTCGGCTCCCGGCGACGGCGAGTGGCTGGGCATCGTCGACGCGCGGCACCCGAGCGAGCTGCCGCGCATGTGGAAGACGCTGCTGCATCCGGACAAGGCCCGCTCTTGGGCCGAGGTGTTCGTGGTCGCTATCGACTTGAAGCAAATCGAGCTGCACCCAGTGCTCGGCACCCAAGAGCCGCAGCCGGATTCGGACGAGGCAAGGCGGTACCTGCGCGACGGGAAAATCCCGGTCGCGCGGCAGGTCGATCTCTTGGCGGCCTTCAACGGCGGCTTCATGAGCGAGCATGGGGGATACGGCATGAAGCTGGATGGGGTCACCATCGCCAGACCAAAGCCTCGCGCCTGTGCCATCGCCCTGTACGGTGATGGCTCTTTGCACATCGGCAGCTGGGCCGCCTTGTCGAGCGACGAGTCCAGCATGGTCTGGTTCCGCCAAACGCCCGAGTGCATGTGGGAGAACGACAAGCTGCACGCCGGGCTCGAGGCGGGCGCGGGCCTGAAGAAGTGGGGCTCGACCGTCGATGGCGAAACGGTGATTCGCCGCTCAGGCATTGGCCTGAACGCCGCTCGCGATGTGCTCTACGTGGCGATCACCAACCACACGACAGCCCGCGTGCTGGCCGAGGGCCTGCACCATGCGGGCGCGACGGACGTCGCTCAGCTCGACGTCAATTGGTCGTACCCGAAGTTCGTCACCTTCGAGCCGATCGGTCACACCACGGTCTTGCGCCCGGTCCCGCTTGCGCCCGGCTTCGAGTACTCGGACGACGAATACCTGCGCAAGAAAGAGAAGCGCGATTTCTTCTACATCACCCGCAAGGACCGAGTCGCGCACTGAGCTCGCCTGACAACTCCGGGCACGCGACCGCAGAGTTGACCCTCACAAAAGTGGAAACCCCTGAGGGCCGGGGGGGACAGCCACGTCAGGGGATCCACCTGAAGCTTTGATCACTCATTTGGATTCCGCAAGCGCTCCCGCCCAAACTCGAGCTCGAAGCGGCAATTGGCGGCGTTTCTTGGCACCCTCGGGCGCCCGGCGCCGGACCGTGCGGGCGGCTATACTCGCCGCGTGCCTGAACTCCCCGAGGTCGAGGTGACCCGCCGCCGACTCGCCCCGCTCCTGATTGGGCGCGTCATCCTGCGGGTGGCGACGACCGAGAACAGCTACTTCTTTCTCACCGAACCGGAGGAGCTGAAGCGTCGGCTTCGAGGACGAACGGTCTTGGAGCTGAACCGGCACGGCAAGTATTTGCTGGCCACGCTCGACGACGAGCGAAAGCTGCTTCTCCACCTGGGCATGACGGGGCAGCTCTTCTCGTCCGCCGTGACCAGCGTGCGCTTGTTTTCGGCGAAGACGCGGGGCTCCTTGCCACCCGAAGCGCTCCCTGAATTCAAGCCCGATCTCCACACGCACCTCAGCCTTCACTTTCGGGACGGCGGGCCTTCGGTACTGTTTCGTGACGTGCGGAAGTTCGGCAAGGTGCTGCTGCTCGCCGCCGGCGCGGCCGACCCGCGACTCGAGAAGCTGGGAGTCGACGCGCTCTCGGCCAGCGGTGAGGTCTTGTTTCGTGCCACGCGTAGCCGCAAAATTCCGATCAAGACGCTGCTGCTCGATCAGGGCGTGATCGCGGGCATCGGCAACATCTACGCGGACGAGGCGCTGTTTTTGGCCAAAGTGCGCCCAACGCGCGGGGCGGCAAGGGTGACGGCTCGGGAATGCGCGGCCATCGTCCGGGCCACCAAGCAGGTGATGGAGCGCTCAATCGAGACCGGTGGCTCGAGCATCAGTGACTACGTGAACCCCGACGGGTCCGACGGCGGCTATCAGGACGAGCGCAAGGTTTATGCGCGAAAAGGGCTACCGTGCTCCGTGTGCCAGGCGCCGATTCGGCGCGTGGTGATCGCCACTCGCTCGACGCATTATTGCGCCGAGTGCCAGGTGTAGTCGCCGTCGAGCGATGATACGCTGCCTTCCAAATGAGCGACGATGAAGCGAAGAAGCGAGCGGCGCGAGCCGCGCTCGAGCTCTTACCCGAGTCTGGCGTGATCGGTCTCGGAACCGGGTCGACGACCCGGTTCTTCATCGAGGCGGTCGGGGAGCTCGTGCGTTCCGGGCGTAAGTTCAGCGGTGTGCCGACCAGCCAGCAGAGTCGGGCGCTGGCCACCGAGTGCGGCATCCCGCTGCTCGACGACGCAGGTCCGTGGAGCATCGATCTGTGCGTCGACGGCGCCGATGAAGTGAGCGACACCCTCGACTTGATCAAGGGTGGCGGCGCGGCGCACACGCGCGAGAAGATCGTAAACTACGCGACGCGCACCAACGTCATCATCGTGGACGCCTCGAAGCTCAGCCGAAGGCTGGGAGAACGGCGAGCGATTCCCGTCGAGGTCCTGGTCTTCGGACACGAGACCACCCGTCAGAAGCTCGAACACTTCGGCGTGCCAACGCTGCGCCGAAAGGACGGCGCGCCAGTCACTACCGACTCTGGGAACTACATCTACGACTTGGCCGTAGCGCCGATGGCGGACCCGGCGCGCGTCGACGCCGAGCTCGGGGCCGTCCCCGGAGTCGTGGAGACGGGACTCTTTTGCGGCCGCGCCGATTGGGTCATCGTCGCGGAAGCACAGGGGATACGGCGGCTTTCCCGACAATCGTGACGGCAATCCCCGAGCGGCCTGTTTGGCGCTAAGCTCTGCCGCGTGAAACCGCGCTCATTCGTCCTGTCGGCACTGCTCACTGGGTCACTTTCGCTAGCCAGCCTCGCGCACGCGGCTCCGGGCGACGCGGGCCCGCTGCCCACACCCTCGCCCACTACCGCGCTCGCGCCCTCGCCTGGGACCATTGCGGCGCCGAGCGCACCCGCGGGCAGCGCGGTGCAGCCGCTCACGGCGCCCAAGGCGAGCGCACCACCGCAAGTGCCCGTCGCCCCGCCCGCTCCCGGCAAGGCTTTGCCGAAGCCGCCAGCTCCAAAGACGCCCATCGAAGCGGCGCTGCTGCAGGTGGTCATGCTCGAACGCGCGGGGCGGCCAATCGGCATTGGCACCCTGCTGAGCAGCGACGGGCGGATCCTCACGGCACTCTCGCCGCTCAGTCACGGAAATCTGATCGACGCGCGCTATCCCGAGGGCCAAATCGTGCGCGTCCGCATCAGCCATTCCAATCGCGCGTGGGATCTCGCGCTGCTCACGCCCGAGGGGGACGCGCGACGCGCGGGCCTCCGGGCAGCGCGTGGAGCGACTCCTAGCGCGGGCACGAAGCTCCACGCCGTGAGCTACGTAAAGGACAAACAGCTCGGCGCCTCGGACATCACCATCAAGGCCAAGAGCACGCTGCGCGGCGGTGACAGCGCAGAATTGCCGGACGCCCTCGAGCTCCAGTACGTACCCAAGGCGACTGATATCGGCGGCCCACTACTCAACGACCAAGGCGAGGTCGTCGCGATCATCGCCCGCGCCTGCTCGGTGACCGACAAGCAGGGCTGCACGCTGGCACCGTACGCGGCGCCGGTGAGCGCGCTGCGCGGCTTCCTGCGCGGGGTCCCGATGCGCCGCGGGCCGTGGCTCGGCGTCGAGGTCGTCGCGTTCGACGCCGGGATGGCGCGCGGCGTGCGCGTCGCTGCGCTCGCTCCTGATGGCCCTGCCAGCGCCGCCGGGCTCCGCGCCGGCCCGCCGGGGGTAGGAGATGTCGTGCTGGCCGTCGACGGTTCGCCCGTCACGACGGCCGAAG
>Ga0302321_100004091_pt1 | contig 12573 bp, 8 predicted proteins | sample Fen_T0_1_FD_202505 | JGI IMG/M metagenome (GOLD analysis project Ga0302321, IMG submission 202505) | Peat permafrost microbial communities from Stordalen Mire near Abisko, Sweden - Fen_T0_1 | ecosystem: Environmental > Terrestrial > Soil > Wetlands > Permafrost | place: Sweden: Abisko...
TACTCAGATTTGAACTGAGAATGTGAAGTTTGAAGCTTCAAATTTTACCATTAAACTATACTCTTTGGCGTTATATATATAGATTTTTTTCAATGTAATGTAACGTGAGAGACGCTTGAAAACAGATTAAGAATTCCCTATACATTTCTAGCATGTATTAGTCTATAAACATGTAACTAATTTGGGGTTTATTTTATGCTTTTACGCGTATACTTTTTTTTAGATTTTATGTTATTGTTTTCATTATTATTTTATTTGATTTAAACGGTTGTATAATCTTAAAGTAAGTACAAAACTAAGGGGTGTACAGGAATAAAAAGATCAAAATTAATTCAAATAGTGCGGCGAAAATAGCTAACATTTTATATACATATTTAGACTTAAATATTATACTTTTGTATTTATATTAAGCAATATTTTTTGGTTTTATTGTTATAAGTATAGCACCAACCATAGCTAACAGTAATATAATAGAAGTAATTATCAATCATATACTAAAGTTAGTATACATAATGTTACCTATGCTTGTGATATGACTATTTTCACTCAAATTTCCATCTCATAAAGGAGAAGTAACATAATATACCTTATTATTGTCTAAAAATGAGGTGTTAAAGAAAATACCTTTATAAGGCAATATAGGATAAACTGTATTAATAAAAGAAATTATTACAAATATTGCCAATGGAATACTTTTATTACTGCTATTAAATAATTCACTTATTCTTACATTTATTAACATTAAAATAAATAAAAATAATATAGAAACAGCACCGACATATACTAATAAGTATGAAAAACCTATAAAATTTAAACCTAACATCATAAGATAGCATGCTATACTGAAAAATAAAGCTATTAAAAATAGTACAGATATAATAGGATTTTTACTTATAATAACTAATATACTAGATAAAATCGCTATTATAGATAACACGTCCAAATTTTCAATACTAAATCCATTTGTATGTATTTCTTTCAAAAAAAACAATTCCATAATAATAATATATAGATAATTTATCTCATAAGCTCAGCAATAGCTGATGACAACTACTTTTTATAAAAACCAATGCTTTAATTTTTATATTTTGAGATGGCTTAATAATTATACAATTATACATAAAAAATTTTATGAATTAAATAAATTAGCATATCTTATATTAAATGCACTTAAAAATGTCTAAGTTTAATAATAATTTAAACTTATATTTATAATTTATTATAGGTTGGTTTTATTATTATTTTTTTAATAAAGTAAATACCTTAATAATTTAATAAAACGTAGTCCGACAAAAAAAAAGTAATAATATAAGAGACTTAAACCTAATAAAGATAATATACAATGCTGAAAAAGAAAGCTAAAAATAAAGAATTACTCAGCCTACAGGATGAATCGAACATCCATAACAATATTAACAGTATTATGTTTTACCATTAAACTATGAAGGCTTATAAAAAAAAAAATACTAATTATAGATATAATAACTCTCTTTTTTTATTTATAATAGATAACCAGATAAAGTTATAAATATATTAATGAATAAAAAATTACGGAAAAGAGATGAATTGAACATCCAAGTGAATAACACAATATTTAGCAAATATCTCGCCTTACCAATAGCAACTTTTCCTTTGAAATATTTTATTATATTTTTACTTTTTAAGTTATAAATATATACGGACAGTCGAATTCGAATCGACACTAATCGTTTGGAAGACGACAAGTCTACCATTAACTTATGACCGTTGTATAAATATTTAAGAATATTTAAATAAAAAGAACTAAAAAAAAGAATATTTTCTTTGTAGTCAATATAAATTGAATAACTATATATAAAATTAGCTATATATTCCCCTAAAACGTTTATTAAAAGAAGTAAACCCAATAATGTATTTAAATGCATTAGCACTAAGATCCCCAGTAATAAATTGATATAAAAAGGAATAGCCATACCACATCTACAAAGTGTCAATATAGAATCGAAGATTCTAAACCTAGGTGATGATTTTCGGTAGAGTGATAAGCTAATACTCGTCATAAACCCACAGCAATAAAAGCAGTACCAATCATAACATGTACAAATGTATCAATAATTCACATTATTGTTCAGACTATGTAATCATATAAAAAATAAAATTTTGTATTAATACTTATAAATTTTTACATGTAGAGTTTAATGCCTTTATTAATATTTAAGTTTTTATAATTATATATTATTTAAGGGCTAGTCGTTGAACCTTTATATATAGTTTAATATATACTTGGCAGCAAATTTTCTTACTATTCATTAATTATATAAGTTAACCTAGGCTATGTTAATATGCCTAGAAAGATGTAGGTAAGACTATAAAATGAATAGTAAGACTTTCTTGCTATTAACTCTATTTTAATAATAAATACTTGTATTGATATAAAACAAATGTAAGTATTTATAAAAGGGCTACGAAACTTAACCCATGGAAACCAGTACCAAAATAGAAACAAGAACCAAAGGCACCATCACTTATTGTAAAAGAAGAAACATTATACTCTATACCCTGAAAGCCTGTAAATACTATGGCTAAAATAACTGTAGCAATTAAGCCATACAAAGCTCCCTTTCTATTTCCTTCTATTACAGAATGATGGGCATATGTTACAGTAACTCCAGATGATAATAAAATAACCGTGTTAAGTAAAGGTAATTCAAAGGCATTTATTGCTTCTATACCCATGGGAGGTCATTGAGCTCCCAACTCTACAGTAGGAGATAATGCACTATGAAAAAAAGCTCAAAAAATAGCTAAAAAGAATAAAGCTTCAGATACTATAAATAAAGCAACCCCCATGTTTAATCCTCTTTGAACTGCCAAGGTATGATTACCTAAGTACGTTCCCTCTGATATGACGTCTCTTCATCATAAAACCATTGAGTATATCAAAGTTATCAAAGCTAATTCTGCAAATAAACTCGCATGATTAAAACCATGCATGGTTAAAACCCCGGTTGTTGTTAAAGTAAGTAAAGAAATACAAGTGAAAATAGGTCAAGGTGATGGAGACACCAGGTGGTAAGGATGAGCTTGAAAATTAGATCTAACTAAATAATTCAAAATAATTCTTAAAATTATTTTTACTACTAAAATATCTACCACTGGCATACTAAAAAGTGTAAACGAATACTAAAAAAATTTTACTTAAATATCTTATTAAAAATAATTTCTATTTTTTTTAATATAAAGAAATATTTCCGGGTCAAGCCGGGTTCGAACCGACAACAATCTTCGTGACAAGAAGATATCCTACCTATTGGATCATTGGCCCTAGTTATGTTTATAAAAAAAGTATTAAATTTATTAATTATTATATATTAATAATGATACTGAATAATGCAGTCCATCTAAAATAGGGGCTGTGTATATACCTAATATAACTGTGAATAAGACTAAGGTGAATAAAATAAAAAATTCTCGTTTATTGACATCATTGATATTAGCAACAAAAAATTTACTAAATGATCCCCCAAAAGCTATTCTATTAAACATGTATATAGTGTAGGCAGCAGAAAATATAATAGATGAACTAGCAAGTATACCCAATAAAGGTAATCTTTCAAATACACCATAAAGGGACATAAATTCACCTACAAAATTTAAAGTAAGAGGAGCACCACAATTACCTAAAGATAGTATAAAAAATATTATAGAAAACAAAGGCATTAACTGGGCAATACCTCTATAATAACTAATTAATCTGGTACCGGATCTATCGTATAAAACACCCCCAGCACAAATAAATAAACCACTTGATACAAAACCATGAGCTATACCTAAAGTTATACCACCTTCTATTCCTTGCATTGTATTACTAAATACACCTATAAGATAAACAGCAGCATGTGATACAGAACTATAAGCAATTAATTCTTTAACATCTATCGTTCTTAGAGTGCTAAAACTAGCATACACTATAGTTATAACACCTATAATATATATTATATAAGTATATTCTAAAGAAGCTTTAGGTAATATAGGCAATATAAGTCTAAAAATCCCATATAAACTTAATTTTAAAACAATAGCTGCTAGTATGATACTACCACTTAAAGGAGATTCAACGTGAGCTTTTAATAACCATGTATTTAGAAATATAGTAGGTGTTTTTACCGCAAATGCTATAAATATACCATAAAATAAAAATAATTGTGTAGAATAATTAAAATTAGTTTTATATAAGCCATCAAAGTCTGTTGTTCCCATAATAGAAGACATAGCTAATATAGATAATAATAAAAACAATGAGCCAAATAATGTATATAAAAATAAGTAAAAACTAGCTCTTACTCTATTACTTGAACCATACAAACCAATTAGTATAAATAAAGGAGGTAATATGCTCTCAAAAAATATATAAAACAATAAAATATCCAATACTAAGAAAACACTTAATAATAATGTTTCTAGTAATAGAATTATTATTACAAATGATTTAATATTTTCATTTATAGAATTTCAATTACTTAATAATGCAATAGGGGTAATTAGAGTTGTTAAAACAATAAAATAAATGGATAAACCATCTATACCTAAATATATGTCATATGAATTAACTATATAATGTTCTTGGACAAACTGAAATTGATTACTACTAAAATCAAACAAAACAAAAATCAAATAAGAAAGATATAAATTAAATATAGATGTAGTTAAAGCAATTAATTTTATACGGTTAACGGATGTATATGTTAATTTATAGGACATATTAATATAAATAGTTAAAATACCTAACAAGGGTACTAATAATAATAATAAAAGCATTTAATAAAAATAAAAATAAAACAAATTTCCCTCTAACTAAATGATAAATATAGTTTTTATCTCTTAATTTTCTGACACATCATGTAACCATGTAGTAATGTATATGGAATATGGAATATGGAATATGGAATATTTAGTTTAAAGATAAAATATTAATAGATATCTTTAAACCAAAGGCTGCTAGTATAATAATACGGCTTAAACAAAATTAAATAAAACATGTTTTAGGAAGAAAAGGACTTGAACCTTCGACAGTTGTTCACTATTGAGGTTACAGCTCAACCCGTCATACCTACAAACGGAACCTTCCTTTGTATAATCGTGAAATTATATTGTCTTTACTTATTTGTTAAGAGTTAATCAATCCCGTGCAACTTCCGCTACACGAACCGTATTTCGACTTAACACCAATTAAAGTCACGCATACGAAAATCTTCCATACAAAAAAACTAGGAAAAAAAATACCTAGGATAATAAAAATATAAAAGACTAAACTTATTGCACACACTTTTTTCAGTGCCTGACGAGTAGTTAGTACCTATCTGAGATTAAATCCACCGTGACATGGTGATTCACGATTACTAGTAATTACTTTTTCATGTAGTCGAATTACAGACTACAATCCATATTTTATCCTATTTTGATTAGATTTGCTCAAATTCACATTTTTGCATCTTTTTGTATAGGAACATGTGGCACATCCGTAGCCCACAACATTTAGGCCATGATGACTTGTATTAGCCCCTTTTATCATAATCCCATTACAGGTTCTGTGTGCTGTATTTGATCAAAATATCGAAAATACAACAAGGGTTCTCGTTAATTAGTGGTTTACCCGGACCTCACGACATCAACTGCAGACAGCCGTGCAACACTTGTAGTATCTTAAAAGATAATATTCAAGTTGTGGTAAGGTTTTTCGTGTGACTACGAATTAAACAACATACTCCACTACTGGTTTCAGAAACGGCCTAATGATTTCAGTTCCTGCGTTGCCACATTACTCTTGAGGTGAAATGCTTACATTTTAATTTATACACAAAATGGTTTTACCATCCAATCTATAGCATTTATCATTTTCTGCTTGGACTACTAGGGTATCTAATCCTGTTTGTTACCCGAGCCTTCGTCCCTCAACGTCAGTTATTACATAAAAGGTTGCCTTCGCCTTTATCAGTCCTTATGGTATCAACAAATTTCATCTTTACTCCATAAATACTCCCCTTCTTACATATAACTCTAGTATATAAATATCTCAAGGATATATATTACCGTCTAGGTACCCTTTAAACCTATTAAAGATGAATAACACTAGTCTTATAGGTATTACCGCGACTGCTGGCACCTAGTTTGGTCAAGACATATAAATAGTTATCTGTCATAATCAAAGGATAAAAACTATTTAGAACTTTATACGATAAAATCGTTTTTATACTGTCCGCCCATATAATTGAGCAACAAATTCATAGTAATTCTAACCGCACGCGGTTGCCACATTAAGAATCCTCTTAAGAGGTTGCATTCTTCTCGATGGAAACATCCCTAAAGAAATGTTTCACGAAAGTTTTCTTTTTGATATTTTAAACCAAAAAAACAATAAAAGCAGATTCTTTCATAACTATTAGATAAAAGAAATAAATTTCTTTTAACTACCAATATAAATAACTACATGCATAGTTATGCGTTCCCCCAAGTTGCTGGTTCAGCCGTTAGGCTATTGACCAATATTCCCCACTGCTGTACTAAACGTATTGGGGTTTTTTCAGACCCAATGTGATCGATCGACCTTTCAGCCTCGATTACGGAATGTTAAGCTAGTTAAACAATTACTTTAACAACTACCTATCCGAGATATTAATGTCCTCTTAAAGCGGAAATTTTTTCCTTTTTATATCATAATTTGCAACCCAGACAGTGACGTAACTTAATTAATAAGTTACGCCATTAGCTAGTTAATTAACGTTATAAGGTATTTATTAACCTTACTTTAAGGCAGTCAAATATCATTTACTCACCTGTACACCACTTCTAATAAAAGATAAAAAGTTTTTTAATTATTTTAAATTAGACGTTCGATTAGCATGTGTCAAGCACTTGGACAGCGTTCAATCAGAGCCATCATCAAACTCATATGTAATGAAGTAAAAAATAAAAAATATTTATACTTCATTACTAATTATATGTAATTAATATGTCTTAATTTATTATAAATGATTTTTTTTTATCTTATTTTTTATAAATTTATTTAGTTTTCTTTAAAATAATTTTTAACTTTATTTTTATGTTAAATTATTTTTATTTTAATGTATACTTTTTTTATTAGATAATGTGTATTGTTATAGAAAAAGGGTTGACCTATAAGCAAATATAAACCTTTTATTTTTTATTGAATAAATAGGTTAAAGAACAAATAGATTTTTCGTAATGACTTATTTACTTTTTTTTACTACACATCTCTTCATTAGTCCATTTTAGATTAGAAATAAATTTTAATTTACTAAAAGAATAGAGAGTACTATATTATATAGATATAACACATTACAAAAAGACAAACATTGGTTTAATCTTTAGACATTGTTTAGAATTTTTTTGGTTACATGTAAGGCGGGTTCTGTTAAGAGTTATTAGTCTTTATTAGGGCTTAACTTAAAGCTTGTATGTTCGTTAATAATACTATACTGAAAAAAAAAGATTTTTTTTTCATGTAACTATAAATATAAATTATAGAAGAATATTTTATATTTTCTCTTAAATACTCTAGTTTTTACTAAACACTCTTTATTAAGGTGTTTATGCATAATAAGCGCTGGACTTTCCTATACTATTTCAGTATATATGCTCTTTGTAACACAAAAAAAAATATCTACAATATAGTCATAAAAATTTTTAGCTTAAACATTAAAAAATATATTATATATTTTATTAGTTTTTTCGTTATATAAAGCTAAAGTATTTATACTTTATTTCATAATAACTTTTTTATATTTAAACTTCTACTTAATACTTTTGTCAATCCATTTTTTTTTTTAAGTACTAGAAATCTCTTTTACTAATTTAATTTTAAAATCTTATTTATTATTTATAGACTTCTTATAAATAACTTTATTAGAAAAAAACGAGAAAGATATTAATATTAATATTAATAGACTAGCATCTCTTAAATAAAAATAGGGTATTAATAAATAAAAAATAAGACCTATTAAAATATACAAGGCATAAGTAGTTATTATCCCTTTATCTAAATTGGCTATATTAAGACTTAAAACAATTAAACTTTTTTCCAACCCATATGGTCCTATTAATTCTACTGCACCTTTGTCTAATACTCTGGTAGTTTGACCACCTAACTTTAAAACTAAACCAGTTATATACTTATTATATAATAATTCTATAAAGAAACGTTGGTTAAAAAACTTAAAAACATTATAACCTAATTTAGAAAATTTAAAGCTAGTTATATACTTAGGAGATAATTCTAAAAGAACTATTGCCAAAATACTAACAGAAAGAGTTAATATTAATGGCAATAATTTAAATAAAGTATACACGGCAAACTCAGTATTTAACATTATTTCATGTTTAGGGTGAATAAATAAACTATTATCTGCAAAAAAGCCCGAGGCTAACCCAACAAAAATATCTTTGGTAATATATCCAAAAAATATTGAAAATAAAGCTAATATTATTAGAGGTAAACTCATAAACATATCTCCTTCATGTGCTACTTTTGGAAGAATATTTGGTTTAAACTCATAATTTATTTTAGGTCCTATAGGATTACTTAAAAAAGTTAAATATAAAACTTTAATAGAATATAAAGTAGTAAATATTGCACCAATCGTAGCAATACAATATACAATAGTACCACTAAAATAAAATTGACCATAAGCAGACTCTAATATAAGATCTTTACTATAAAACCCGGTCATAAAAGGGAAGGCAACTAAACTAAGACTGGCTATTAACATAACAGAATATGATAAAGGTAAATAAAGTTTTAATCCACCATACTTTCTAAGATCTTGATTGTCAGATACTGCATGAATTACAGCTCCTGCACCTAAGAATAACAATGCTTTATAAAAAGCATGATTTACTAAGTGGAATAAAGCTATATTATATGAAGATAAACCTACCGCGATCACCATCATCCCTAACTGACTCATAGTGGAATATGCGATAACTTTCTTAATATCTTGTTGGAACAAACCAATAAGACTACTAAAAACTGTAGTTATAGCTCCCAGTCATAAACATAAAATTAATACAGTAGAACTGTATTCTATTAAAGGACTTGTACGCATTAGTAGATATACACCTGCAGTAACCATAGTAGCCGCGTGTATTAAAGCACTAACTGGTGTAGGACCTTCCATGGCCATAGGCAATCAAACGTGTAGGCCAATTTGAGAACTTTTAGCCATAGCACCAATTAATAAACATATACCTATAATTGTAACAATATTTTCATTAACAAAGGGGGCTAAAGAGAAAACCGTACTATAATCAACGTTACCAAATGATCATAATATAGCGAACATACCTATAGTTAAAAAACAATCACCCACTCTGTTAGTTAAAAAAGCAGACATAGAACTTTGATTTGCAGCAATTCTAGTAAATCAAAAACTAACTAAAAGATATGAACAAACTCCCACACCTTCTCATCCTACAAACATTAATAAAAAACTATCTGCTGTAACTAATATAATCATCATAAAAGTGAATAAACTTAAGTAGCTAAAAAATCGTTGATTATGAGGGTCATGACTCATATATCCTATAGAGTATATATGAACTAAAGAACTAACTATTAAAACAGGTATCAACATAGATACCGTTAAACTATCAAAATGAAAACCTCACATTACATTAAGAGATTCACTATCTATTCATCTAAAAAGACTTATTGATACAGGTATGTTATTTAAACCTACTTCAAAAAAGGCTATTATTGCTAATATAGTTGTTACAATTACATTAGTACATGTTATTAATTGTGCTCCGCTAACACCGACTTTTCTACCAAAAAAACCGGAAACTATCGATCCTAATAAAGGTAAAGTAATTATAGCTAAATACATTATTTATATTCTATTGCGATACTTCCTCTTAATCTATAGAAAGCCACCAGAATACCTAAACCAATCGCTGACTCAGCACCAGCTATTGCTATTATATATATAGCATATGTTTGGCCTAATATATCATCAAAGCTAAGTGAACTTATCAATATTAAGAATGTAATAGCCAATAGCATTATTTCAATTGAAATAAGCATTAATATTATATTTTTCCTATTTAAAACGAAACCTAAAATTCCGATTATGAAAAGTATTAAGGTTAGATTCATTGTATATTATTTATATTTAATTAGAGTATTTTATTTATTTACTTGGCTTTATCATAAATTTTATAAAATTTATGCTTTCTCCAGCAATTTCCTTCTAAATAAGGGATTAGCTTAAAAAATATTAAACAATTTTATCGGACTAATTTTAGCTAAGAATAAAAGATTCGAACTTTACTAATAAGATATTTAGTAGCTTTACCAATTAAGCTATTTCTTTTTTAATTTATATTAAATAAATCTTTAAATGCATTTAAATATATTATTATTTAGTAAAAATTTGGCAACTGCCTATCTTTTTTAAGATATATTTTTTATACTAACTCAGCTAAATAGTATGGAATAATTTATATTTATATAAGATAAATTATATCTATAAAGTATTTAGTTTAAATAAGATGCATTATATAACAAATGGTTTAGTCATTTAGTGGTTAAGTTTAATTAATGTAGATCCAAACCATCTTTTATATAACTGCTAGTTAACACTACAAAAACTTGGGCTTGTATAAATGCTATGGCTAACTCAAGGCCTGAAAAGGCTATAATAAAAGCTAAGGGTACTAAACCAAAGAAGAAAAATAAAAAACCACTTGTCATTATATTATAAGTAAAGCCAGCTAGGATATTTAACAACATATGACCACTTAATATATTAGCACCCAATCTAAGCCCTAATGAAACATTTCTAGATAAATATGAAATAAATTCTATTAAAACCAATAAAGGTAATAAGGCTAAAGGACAACCAGCAGGTACAAATAAAGAAAAGAATTTTAAACCATGCTTATGGAATCCTAAGATAGTTGCACCTAAAACTATACTAAAACTAAGTGAAAATGTCAATACGAAATGACTAGTAGATGCAAAACTATAAGGTATCATACCTATTAAATTGTTTATTAATATAAATATGAATAAAGTATAAATAAAAGGAAAGTATATTTGTCCTCCTAAAGCATTTATTTGATTAGTAACAATACTATGTAAAGTAGCATATATCGATTCTTGACTAATAGATCATTGGCTACTTATAGTTTTATTATAATTAGAAGTCAAAATATTTAAAATTAATATTAAAGTAACTGCGATTGTTAAATAAAAACTTATATTATACATACCTAATCTAATATTACCTAATAGAGGCGAAGTTAAACTTATTAAGTTAACTATTTCAAACTGATCCAAGGGACTATAAACTATATTAGGGTTAAAAAAAATTTCTTCCAAACTATTTGTAATTTATTGTATTTTTATTAAAATATACTATAATACTAAAAGACCTAAAAAAAAGTATAAACTAAAAAATAATAAATAGTTTAGGTTATATAGCTTATTGAAGATTAAGCAACAAAAAACTAAACGTTTTGTATCAAGTCATCTAACTATGTTTGTGATATGACTATCTTCACTCAAATTTGCATTTAATGCTTAAATTATTATATTTATCTTTTATTTGTTTATTATAAATATTAATCTATAGCAAATTTATATTACTAGGTATTATTTCAAAGCTATATAATATACAAGGGATTAAAACAACAAAAGCTATAACTAGAGGTAATAAAATTATTCAACAAAAAGACATTAACTGATCAAAACGTATTCTAGGAAATGAGGCTCTGGCTCATATAAAAACAAATATCATAAAACAAGATTTAACACCTAATGTCAAAGCATAAACTAATCCTTCTATTAAAGGATCAGATAATACATTATGATTATTTAAGTTGTTTATATAATAATCAAAATCAAAATATTCTACTATTCAAAATAAAGAAATATAATCATACAAATAGCCACCTAAAAACAATATACTAGATAATACACATATTAAAACAATACTGGCATATTCAGCCAAGAAAAAAAAAACAAAAATTACCGCCGCATGTTCTGTCATAAAACCACTAACAAGTTCAGATTCTGCTTCAGCTAAATCAAAAGGAGCTCTGTTGGTTTCAGCTATCGACCCTATAAAAAATATGATGAAAACAGGGAATAAAGGTACTATAAACCATATAGCTCTTTGAGCTTCTATATTAACTGTAAGATTTAAGCTACCTGTTAACATAACAACTAATAATATAGCAGAACTTAAAATCAACTCGTAACTTATTAATTGTGCTGTACTTCTAAGTGAACCAAGAAATGCGTATTTACTATTAGCACTTCAACCAGCCAATAGAATACCATAAGTTGATAACGAAGAAACTGCTAACATATATAGTATACCCAAATTTAAATCCGATAAAGCTAAACCGGGACCATACGGTACTACTAAATAACCTAATAATGAAAAGATCAAAGTAATAATTGGACCAAGAAAGAATAAGCTCATATTAGCTTGTGTGGGTGATACATATTCTTTTAATAGTAACTTTAAAGCATCCGCGAAAGCCTGTAAAAGACCATAATATCCCACCATA
>Ga0302321_100004094_pt1 | contig 12566 bp, 12 predicted proteins | sample Fen_T0_1_FD_202505 | JGI IMG/M metagenome (GOLD analysis project Ga0302321, IMG submission 202505) | Peat permafrost microbial communities from Stordalen Mire near Abisko, Sweden - Fen_T0_1 | ecosystem: Environmental > Terrestrial > Soil > Wetlands > Permafrost | place: Sweden: Abisko...
ACGCGCTGATGTTCCTGGCCGACAGCAAGGTGACCTTCCACAAGATCGCCACCATCCTGCGGTGGGCTGCGGATGTCCTGGACGCCGCGCCGAAGGTTGCCGGGGATCTCAAGGCGGGCGATCTCCCAAAGGCCGTGAGCGACCTCCCACAGGTCCCAACGCCGTGAGCTTCCGATCTCCCGAGGAAGCCGCCAGGCGCCGCCGGGAAATCATCTCCCTGGGATTCCGGGGCGCTCTGTCCTTCGCACGGGCGACCGACGAGTTCTGGGCAGAGAATACCAACGGCGTCGGGCCGGACTCGTTCTCCGATGGGGAGCGGGATGTCTTGACGCACCTCGTTCCGTACGGCGACCTCGCGGCGGACCTGCACGACCTGCGATTCCGGTACTCCGACGGGTCGCACGACGGGTTCCTTGCGGCCAACCAGGAGTGGTACGACAACTGCCTGATCTGGATCCGGAGGTGCCGCCGCTGGTGGGATCCGCGCCGGTACATCGAGCCGGGGCGCGCCGCTGCCGACCACATGATCCTGGACGGCGATGCCGGGTGGGATGCGTGGACATCGGCGCATGAGCGGTACATGGAGCCCGGCCCCGAGCGCATGGACCCGGATGTATCTTCTCAGCAGCTCCCACTCAACCAAGGAACGATCTCATGAAGAAGTGGCTTTCCATCCTGATCCTGGCCCTGACCGTCTGGGCGACTTCCGGCGAAGTCCGAACCGTCCCGTTCAGCCGCGAGAACTACTACAATCAGGTCACGGGCGCGCGCTCCGACATTCTGGCGTACACCCCCCTGATCGGGGTTCCGTTCACCTTCGGATTCGCGACCGACGACGGATCCTCTTGGCTCTACGCTTCGAACGTGGGCCAGTGGAAGACTCTGGGACAGGGAAACATGGGAACGATCATCCGGGACAGTGCGGCCACGGGCCAGGGAGCCAGGGATACGCTGAAGACATCCCAAACCCGTGTTGCCGCCATCGCAGCCATCGCCTACGTGATTGACACCGCAGCCATTCGCCAAAAAATGAGTTTCACCATTCTCAACAAGAACGTGATCGACACGATTCGCGTGGTTGGAGGTGGAACTGTGATTTACAGCGGTGGTGCAGCCGCGGCTTCTGCGGTGGTAACCGGTGCCAAGTCTGTGGTTTCGATCCACACGGACGGCTATTTCGTCTACATTCAGTAAACCATGATCTACGACGAGAGCAAACCGATCAAGGTCGAAGAATGGCCCATTGGATCTGCCCCCAAGGAAGTGGAGCAGCGGATCTCGGGAATCGTTCTGGCCGGATACGAGGCAGCTCGTCTGTATTGGATTCCCCAGGCTGACCAGGGGAGACTGGTATACCGCTACATCCGGGCGAACTTCTTCGACGAGGCCACCCTCGACGAGATGGACGCCGAAGGGAAGATCCCCATCGAGATTTCCGAGGGCTGGCCCAAACTGCTGGCCGAACTCGGAATGGCCAAGGGCTCCATGAAGGTGGGCAAGCCCATGGCCCAGGCTCCCGAGGATGCCCTGGACGCCGAAGGCGTGAACATCCTCCTGAATGCCCTGCGGGTGAAGTCCAGGCTCGAGGAGAACAAGCTCGAGGCATACAAGGAAAACCTCATCACGGGAATGCCCAAGTTCATTTGGCTGGAGAAGCCTTCGAACCCCACCGGGGGCCAACTGGTCTCGGTGGACAGTGATCCCTGGGATTGCACCCTAGGAGATCCCAATTCCCGTATGGGCGCCTTCGAAGACGGGGAACTGATCTACCGGATCCGCTACCCATCGAAGGACGATCTCCTGGGGATGTTCCCTGACCGGCACGAAGTGATCGAAGAGGCCTTCCAGAACATGGCCTACACCCCGGAGCAGCTTCTCAGCTACGGGATGACGATCCAGGATCGGGACTTGATCTACTCCGCGATCCAGGCCGCCCAGAACACCTCCCAGCGGACCGGGCGAATCCACCTGATCCAACGCCATGCACTCATCAAGAAGCCCATGGAACTCTGGACACACCCTGGCACCGACGCCTTCACATTCGTGGAGCCCGAGAAGCTGGACGACTGGAAGGCAGCCAACCCCGGCGCCAAGATGGTGAAGGCCATGGCCAAGATCCACTGGGTGACCTCTTGCCTTGCTACCGGGCAACTCCTGGACAACCGCCCCCACTGGTTCCAGGACCAGCGGTTCAACTGCGAAGTCCTGAATCTGATGATGTTGGACAACCGTCCGGTCTCCGTCCTGGGATTCGCTGCGGCGAACTGGTACTTGGCTGCCATCGCCAAGACCGAGCACATCCACCAGCTCCGCCTGAACTCCGGGAATCCCGTGGTGGTCCAGGAAGGTGGAATCAAGAACATGGACAACCTGGAGTACGAGACCTCCAGGCCCAGGGGAAAGATCATCGCCAACCGAGGGAAGGATGTCCGATCGGTCATCACCCCCTTGCAGGCCAACCGGCCGACCCAGGAGTGGAACCACCTCTACCAGGAGACCCGAGAAACCAACGATCGCCTGACGGTGGACCCCAACATCGAAGGAGGCTCCCAGTCCTCCCAGGAGTCCGCCAAGGTCGTGGCGATGCGCGTGGCCCAGGCCACTAACACGAAGTACGCCCAGATCCTCGACAACGCCAACGACTTCTACCTCCGCCTGGACAACCTCATGGTCAGGGTGGCCCAGCGACTCGCTGGCAAGGACTACCTCTCTTTCTCCTGGCTGGATCCCAGGTCCCAGGAAGAGAAGAAGGTGGAGATCAACGTCCCCCAGATGGACGAGAACGTCCTCCTGGGCGGGGAGCCTCGCAAGTTCCTCAACCGCTTCGACTTGACCGACTACCAAGTGGTCATGGCCGAGAAGGACAACTCCATGACTGGCCGCGCGGCCGAACTCGCCGAGGCCATGGAGATCATGGAAGCCCTTGGGTCCCGTGTTCCTCCCGAGGAGCTTGGAGAGCTTCTGGTTTCCCTGCCGAACACGATCTGCCAGCGCATGGGAAATGCCCTGATCGAGCGAGCCAAGGCCATGGCCCAGAAGAAGCCCGAGCCCGACGAGAAGGTCCAGATGGTGTTCCAGGCCGACAAGCTGGCCTACAACCCCACGATGCAGGCGGCCGCGGCGCAACTCCTTGGACTCCAGTTCCCTCCGCAGGCTCAGCAAGCCCCTCCGGGACAACCTGGACAGCCCGCACCCGACCAGACTTCCGCTCCACAAGGAGCACCGCCGCCCGCGGAACCAGGGCCCGGGGTGAGCGCCCCGGCACCACTGCAACAGGAGAGCATCAATGGCTGACGAAATAATCACTTCTGCGGGTTCGCCCGCGCCCGATTCTTCTCCAGCCGCTTCGGCGACCAGTGGCGAGGTTTCCGCTCAACCTTCCACTGCGGGAGCCGTGGGCGGGGGTGAAGTCTCTCCCACTCCGTCTGCCTCGGCTCCCGTGGAGAAGTTTCTGGATATGCCCGATCCTGGCCTGGATCCGGAAGGCTACTCCCAGCGATTCGAGAACCTGACCGACGAGGAGGCCGACCTCTTCGCCGAGGGAAGGGTAAAGTACTCCGAGAAGCCGAAGGAGGCAGAGAAGCCCGCGGCTACCGCTCCGGTCGAGGCCCAGCCCCAGGAGCAGGGGAACCCCACCCTTTCGAAGGAGGAATTCGAGAAGCTGCCTCCCAGGGCCCAGGCTGCCATCCAGGCTGCCCAGAAGCAGCTGGACGAGTTTGGAGAGCTTGGCCCTCTGCTCCAGCCGGAAGCCCGTCAGGAACTCGACCAGCTTCTTGGTGATCCCAGGGTCCGGCAGGTGGTGGAGCAGCGCGCACGTGGCGAGAAGCTGACGTTCGACGAAAAGACTATTCTGACTCCGCAGAATATCGGATCCATCATGCAGAAGGCTGGCATCGACCTGGCCGCACTGGATGGAATCTCCGACCCCGCAACGACCCAACAGGCCATTGCGAAGGTGGTCGCCGTTGCGCTCCAGGAAGGATTGGACGCCGGAAAGCTCCGAGCCCAGATCGACCATTCCAACGAATTGCGGTCCCAGGAAGTCAACCACTATTTCGAGAGCGAATTGAAGTCGTTGGTCTCGGGATTTGACGAATTGAAATCGGACCTCCACCACAACGATCCGAAGCACCCGGCGAATGGATTCGTTTCCTTCCTGAAGGAATCCCTGGGCAAGGGTCACATCTCCTACGACTTCCTCAAGAACCAGGGAGAAGGAGCCCTCAAGGGCCAGTACATCGCGTGGCGTGCGACTCAGAAGGGCGGCATCGGAGCCCTCCTCAAGGCGCCCCAGGCGAACCAGCGAATGCAAATCCTGGAAGATCTCGCCCAGGCGGCAACTCGGGAAGCGGTGAATACCGCCAATCGAACACCCTCGAGTGCTCCGGTCTCCAGCATCCGAACGATCGACGGAGTGCAAATCGACGGCCAGAAGTATCTTACGGATATTGCGTACCGGGACTGGGCCGATGACCAAGTTTCAAGTTCTGCCGGGGCTTCCGCATTGGCGGGACTGGCAGTCAAAAATTCATGGTAGCTGAGTGCCGACAGGCCCAGGAAAGTCCTGGGCATGACCAACACCGTGAAGGTTCATTCGGCTGAACCTTGCGAGTCTGAAACGAGGAACGTATGTCCGCACCGGGCAACACCGTCAACATCGGAGCCGCAAGGACAAATGCCGGCTTCTTGAACCTTCCCGCCTTCGAGCGCACTCGCTTGGCAGCGGCCCGTCTGCGCTCTGGCGTGTTCGGGAATCTCTCCATCAAGCTCTCCACGGGGGAGTACAAGGAAAACTCGGGCACCGAACGCACGGGAACCGACATCACCAAGTCGGCCGCCATCGTGCGTGTCGAGAAGTCCAGCGGGGACACCCACACCTGGACCATGACCAAGCAGCTCAAGGGTCCTCCCACCTTTGGCGACGTGCAGCCCGAGAAGGCCGGGTTCCTGGACTTCCTGAACGCGGAAGTCGTCCTGGCCAAGACCCGGAGTCCCGCATTCCAGGTCGCCCCGGACATGGACCTCCAACGCATCCGCTCGGTGACCGACCTGACCGAGTCCCAGTACGAGCAGGAACTCCGGGACCAGACCGTCAAGTGGTACGCCGACGCGATCCCACACAACACCATCACGGCCTTCCTGAAGGGTGCGACCGACAACGCCCTCCAACCCGTGACCAACGGCGGACGCGCCATCAACCTGGGCCGCGGTGCCGGCGTGCAGGTCTCTCCCCTGAACGCCATCGTTCGCGGAGCCTCGCCCGACGGGATCATCACTGGCGCCACCCTGGCGGCCCGTGAAACGAACCTGAAGGCGGCCCTGGCGAACCTGTCCGCCTCCAACGCCAACCACCTCATCTCCACCGCCGCGCTTCAGGAAATCTCCGAGATCCTGTCCACCGGCACGATCCTCCTGGATCCCGTGGACATCGGTGGCGAGCCCACGTTCTACTGCATCCTGCCCTCCGTGTGCCGATTGCAGTTGCTCGGCGCCGGCTCGGCGGCGGTGGACTACGCCAAGTACACCGCGGCATGGGGCAAGAACTCGCCTCTGCTCAAGATGCAGCCTCTCCAGGTCGGAAACCTCGTCGTGTTCTTCGACAACATCCTGTCGAAGTACGCGCCGGACGTGACCGGCTCGGAAATCGTGTGGGGCAAGAACACCACCAACTTCCAGTCCTGGGGCTACAAGGATCTGACGGCCGCACAGAAGGGCCGCGGCATCGGCATCATCCTGGGTCGTCGGGCGCTCCTGGAAGCCTCCTACAAGGGCATCACCTACACGCAGGACGAAGGCCCCCACGGGACCTCCAAGGAAATCTCGTCCTACGTCAAGGACTCCATGGTGCGTGCCATGTGGGTGGACAAGTCCGACTCCGCGGTCATGCCCATTGACCAGGGCTCCCTGCTGTTCGGCTTCGCCTACAAGGGCATCACCAACGGCAACTGAGTGACCTCGCCGGGGATCATTCGGTTCCCGGCTTTCCTTTTCTCAAGATCAAGGAGATCATCATGGCAACTGCCACCAGTGTTTCGGATGCCAACAACAACATCCTGCCCTCGATGAAGGAGCAGGACAACGGGTTGGCCAACCTCATCAGCCTCACCACCAAGGGCACCTCGATCCTCTGCGAACTCGCCATCCGTCTCGACCCCGAGAACACGGTGGTCGCCGTGGGCACGGGCCTCTCGGGAGGCGTCACGCTCCCGCTGCGATCGTTGATGCGCGACTTCCGTGGATATGGCTCGAACGTGGTCGCCACCAAGGCCGCCTGGGATGCCTTGGCCGACGACGCCACGCGCGACAACACCAACATCCTGACCGACACCGATGCCCCCATCGGGTCCACCTACACCGGACTGGCCTTCTCAGCTGGCGCGGTGACGGGCTCCAAGATGTGGCTGAAGACGGCAGCCGCGACCTGGACTGACCTCACCCTGTAATCGAAAGAGGAGAGACAACTCATGGACATTCGAATCGTATTTCACCCGGAAGTTGAGCCACTTCCGGGAACCCTTCCCTCCATCGATTTTCCGGATCCCATCCGCCCCAACGAACGGGTGGCCCCGGATGTGGAACTGGGGGACGAAAGCAAGCCCGAGGAGGCCGGACGGTTCTTCTTCACGGTCTCGGAGCTTGCCGCGCGCAAGATCCTGGCCGGAGACAGCGCCGTCTACCTTCTCTGGGAGCCCGAGGAATTCAGGCTGCCCATGAACACCGGAAACGGTGGTCTGGAAATGGTGACCATGAAGAGCGTGAAGCCTCATGCCATCAACGGCGCGACCAACCTCCGGAATCCCCATTCGGCGCCCAAGAAGATGGTCCCCAAGGATCCCCCGAAGGAGCCCGAGGAGCAGGAAAAGACGGAAGATTCCTCCGACGAGTCCGGCAAGGAAAAAGCTCCGGCGCCCAGGGTCGTAAGGGGCCCCAAACCAGGCAAGAAGGGCGCGAAGAAGTAGCCCATGCGAACCCTCACCGACATCCTCAACACGATCCCCGAGACGGGCTGGAGGCGCTTCTCCGAAGCGTTCTGGGTCGCTAAGGCCAATTTCGTGTTGAACGAGATCGAGACCGCACTTTCCGGGCCGTTCCTGACCCAGGAAGTCGCTGTTCCGCTCGTCGGTGGGGTCTCCATGTACCGCATCCCCGATTCATTGAGGAAGGTCCAGCGCATCCGCTGGCCTTCCTGCCACGGATTGGGGCGCTACGACGACGACCCGAGCACCAAGCCATGGTACGAGATCGTGGGGAAGAACTTCCGCCTGCGGGAGACCCCTACCTTCACCCCGGACCCTCCGGACCGGACCGTCACCCAGCAGTACAACGACACGGACGCCGAACAGCAGAAGTTGGAATACGTCCAAATCTTCGATCCGCAGCTCGTTCTTGGTGGGTGGTCCGAATCCCAGGCCGGACGTGCCGTGATCCTGAACCACGGAGACGGCACCTACGAGACCATGCGAGCCGTGGGAACGGTTGTGGATTCGTTGGGGAATACCGTTCTCCTGATGAACGGATCCTTCGAAAAACCAGCCAAGGCTGGCCAGACAGCTCTGGTAACCTCGAACTTCATCTTGGTGGAGGGCTTCAAGCGCCTCGCCAAGTTCGTCTCCCTCACCAGCGAATCGCCGATCCCTGACGAATGGGACCGAGCCCTGGCCAAGGGGCTCCGCTACTACCTTGAGGTCCAGCAGGACGAGGGTGGAGCGAACGCGGGAACCGTGTCCGAGTGGTACAAGCTGTTCCGGGACGACCTGGACGCCTGCCAAGCGGACTACAACAACCTCGACGGCGACAACTACCCCCTGAAGCCTTCGGCGCCCCTTGCCTTCGGAGCGCTCCGAAGGAACCGGCCTCGGATATGAGCTTCCTGGTCCTGGAATCCACGGACTCGTCCGGTGGGTATAACACCCGGGAGCAGCCGCGCGATCTCTTGAAAAGCGAATGCCAAGCCCTGGTGAACCAGTTCCCCGGGTCTCCGGCGCCCCAGGCACGCCCTGGGATCTCGTTTTGGGGCAGAGGCTCGCAAGGCACTTCTCAGGGTCGAACCGCCGACCTGGTCGAGCTTATCCCATTCCGCAGGCCTTCCGGGTCCGAGAACATCGTCCTCCAAGTCTTCACGGACGGCGTGAGGGCTGTTCCGCGGGTCGGGGACTCCTACTTGGTGGAAGATGGCTCCGGAACGGCGATCCCCGGCCCACGGGCATCCAGCATCGTTTCCTGGGCCAGGATCGAGGCTGCCGTGGTCTCGTACTCCACTGATCCGACCTGGAAATGGATCTTCGAGGAGGTCCAAGGGGTGATCGTGGCCCGTCGGCCTGGGATCTCCCGCCCTTCCTTCAGCATCGTGCCTGCGGAGTCCACCACCACCGGCCGCATGGCCACCGGGTGGTACAAGTATGGGGTGACGTTCGTCAACCGAGGGGAGTCGAAGGGGTCAAGTCGAGTTGACCAGTACGCCCCTGGGCTTTTGGAGTCCGCGGAGGACTCGGCCGCGCGCGTGATGTTCAACCTGTCCAGCGCTAGCGCCGTGGACCTGACGATCTCCTGGCCCTCTTCCGTGGTCCTGGATCCCCAGGTGACCCATGTCAGGCTCTACCGGACCGATGTGGCCCTTTCCCTGGACACCGTGGATGCTCTGACCCTTCATTGGGTTGCGGACCTGGCCCTTCCTGTCCTTGGAACCTCCATTTCCTTCACGGACACCGTGGCCGTGGCGGAGACGGACTTCGCGCCCGAGACCACCGACCTGGACGAGGTTCCGTCGGCGGCCCGGATCTACTACAACGACGGCCGCCTCTGGTTCGTTGGGATCCAAGGCCTTCCCACGGGGAATGCGTGGTTCTCCCGGATCTTCACGACGACCGTCCTTTCTCCCCTCAAGTCCCTGGGATTCCTCGACCTGACGACGGATTTCGTCCGCATCGCCTCCGACTCCACCGAGCGGGCCATGGGCATCGGGCAGGCGAACGGCGATCTGTATTTCATGACGGAAAACGTCGTAGCGTACCTCGCCGGCGGGAATCCCGAGGCGGGGATCAAGACGATCTCCACCAGCATGGGTTGTCCCTTCTTCCGGAGCGTTGTGGAGTTCGAGCAGATCCTCGTTTGGCTTTCTCCTGTTGGACCTGTCTACGCCCAGAACGGATACGTGGACAAGATGGTGCAGCACAAGGCCGGGGAGGTCTGGTTCTACACCTTCAACGGCCGCGGGGCTTTCCACGACTCGACCCAGGTGGACAAGAACGAGGTGATCGGGTTCCGGTACCGTGGGGCCTACTACCTCGCCTACAAGCGGAAGGTGATCGGATTCTACGAGTCGGCAGACAAGCGGGTCCAAGGGGCGTTCCAGGTGGAATTCTCTGACCCGGACATGAGCCTGGACCGCGTGTGTGTCCTGAGCCCAGATGAGGCTGTGTTCGACAAGATCCACCGGCCGGCCTGGACCTCGGGATCCCGGGTGTACCCGTGGCAGTTCCTGGACCTGAACGCCACCACAGACTGCGGCTACTTCATCACCCTCAAGCAGACGATGAAGCGGTACCACGTCAACCTGAAGGACCTCTCCATGCTCGGGGAGCCCTACTGCATTGATATGTGGGCCAACTTCACCGACAACGGGCAGTTGAAGCTCTACATCAACGGAGACGGGTTCCGATGGTCCAAGGTGTTCACCTACACAGAACGGGGCTTCGCCGACATCCAGCAGCCCCAGGACCGTGACCATCGGACGGTGTTCGTGTACCGGCAGCCCGTTCCCGCGCCTGGGCTCCGGGCCTCCTGGTTCGATGTGACCTGGGAGAAGGTCTTCCGTCCTCCCTTCGACTTCAACGCCTTTGGAGTGCTCCTGAAGGTGATTCCCAGGACCGGACTCCCTACCGACTCCATTTCAATGGACCTGGGGACCGATGTTCCCGTGGATGTTGGCATGGCCGTGTTCGATCCGAACTACAATTCCCTCGGGGGGCAGCCATGAAGAAGTTCGTCCAGCTTTTCTCGCCGACCACGGGACTTCCCCTCACCGGCCGAGGAATCACCCTCCAGAGGGTGTTTCCCAACGACGGCGCCCAGATCGCTCTTTCCGAGGTTGGAAACGGCGTCTACAAGGCCGCGACCATTCCCCAGGGCCTCTACCAAGCCTGGGATACAACTACCGGTCCGATTGGTGGATCTGGAGTGGACCTCGAGCAGCAGGTGGACGCCGGGGCCGCTCTCATGGCTGAACCCGTGGTAGCTGCGGGAGCCAGTGGGTTCTACGCGTTCAACAAGACGTGGCAGGTTCCGGGGGTTTCCGACATCACTGGACTAGAAAGCCGACTGGAGGCGGACGAGGCCGAACTTGGGGCACTTCAGACCGGGATCGACGCCAACGCCGGAGCAGTCAACACCGAGGCAACGATTCGGGCCTACGCCGATGCAGCTTTGGCCAAGGCGATCAATGCAATTGCGGTTCCTGCTGTGAAGCCTTCCACAAGGGATGGATGGTGTATCACCGTGAGGGAGGCGTTCAATAGGACGCTGTCTGGAAAAGACTTCACAAACTCTCTTGTATCTTCTGAAGGGTTGTTCCCAAGGACACCAAATGGCGGTGATCTTCTTTTTCCTACCGATCCTGCGGATGGAATTGCATATCCTCTCGCAGTTCTCCCTACATACAATGGTGCACACGCTGATATTGTATATGCGAAGTGGGATACTCCTCTTGCACTAAAGGATGTGTCATCGGGAACCGCTTACTCATTGACAAGCGAACTTTCCGTCGCTTTGACGGAAAAGGTTCGTGATGTGAATTGGTTCTTTTTCCCATCTCCATCTGTCGGATCCTCCACCACACAAGAAGCTACACTCATTCTTTCAATGGTTCAGACTTCCGATTGTGATTTTACCGTTTATGTGAAAGTTGATATGTCTGCAACAGGTATCGCAGTAACAAACTACGATACTATCTGGTTGTTTGTGAATGATGGAACAAAACTACTTTCGTATCTATTCGACATACAATCCGCAATGGTCACTGCCTTTTCTGCTACTGACCATCCAAAGCAGGCGAAGTTCGCAGTTCGCTTCAAGCGAACGAATGGAGCCCTGTTCACAGGAATCAGGCAAGTCTCGTTCCAGGTGGGTGCATAATGGCTGACACGACCACCAACTCGGGCATCCTCACTTCCGCAGTCACCAAGCCGGTATCCTCCTTCCTGGATGAGTATCAGCGCCAGCAGCTCCAGAAGAAGGCCCAGGGGGATACCTCCCTCTACGGCCAGTACGTTCCTTCGGCCGCCAAGAGCCTCGCGGATGCTTCCAACGGGGTTGTTTCGCCTGCCCTCCAAGCTGCCACCCAGTCCAGCCGGGAAGCCCTGGCGCGGCAGGCAGGGAACGAGCGCATGGCCACCTCCACGGCGGTTGCGGCCCAGGGAGCGATCGGCCAGGGGTCCGGGTTCAAGGCCGTCCAGGGAACCGAGAATACAATCGCCAAGCAGCTCGCGGACAGCCGGCTGAACGAGGTCCAGGCCATTGGGACAATGCAGGAAAGCGCCAGGAACACCCTTCTGACCAATGCCAATCAGGAGACCCAGCAGAACACCTCGAACCAGATGGGGATCTGGAACAACCTTCTCCAGAACGGCACCGCCGCCCAGAAGTTGCAAGCCCAGGCGGGATTGCAGGGTCTCACTGGCATGGCACCCGGAGCGAACACCGACCAGATCAACAATGCTGCGTACCAGGAAGCGGTTTCGGATCCGAAATACAAGCTGGACCAGTCCCAGGCACAGCTTGCCCTGCAAAAGAGCGGAGACGAGACGGCGAAATACCAAGTGGACCAGCAATACCAGCAATTCAATGATCTCGCAGAAAGATCTGGATCCTATTTCACTTCCACCGATACAAAGTATCGCAGTGGATTCCAGACAAATGCTACTCCTGGGCAATACGTCATGTACGACGTAACCCCGTGGCAATTCGTCAGCAAGAAGAACAAGGACGAATCCGGAGACAATTCGACATACGGGTACAACGATAATCAGATGTACACGTACACACTCAAGAACCCCGTTACCGGGGAAATCAAGACTCTTTCCGATCAACCCAAAGACGTTGGGACATTGGACTACCTGTTCGACTAAGGGGGAATCATGGCTGACGCGACTACCGAGACAGCGGCGACTTCTTCCCTTCCGTGGGCCAAGTTTGGTCTGGGTGCCGCATCCACGGCCGCCAGCGGGATCATGGCATACCTCCAAGCCAAGGAGCAGGAGAAGCAACGGAAGCTCCAGGAGAAGATGCTCAACGACGAGAACGACCGTGCATGGCAGCAGCTCAAGGACAACGAGAATGCCTACCGGGAAGCCTCCGTGCAGCGGAACGCCAACGTCCTGGCCACCACGGGACAGGTAGTGAGCCAGGGGCAGTCCCTCCGTGACAAGTTGATGATGCTCCGGGGTGCCGTGTGAGCGCGGCAGGACAAGGGCTCGCGACCTTCATCTCGGGATTGGCCGGGGCCGGATCGAATCTCGCATCCTCCCTGGACGAACAGGAACAGGCACGCCTGCGCCAGGAGGCCGCACGCC
>Ga0302321_100004095_pt1 | contig 12564 bp, 13 predicted proteins | sample Fen_T0_1_FD_202505 | JGI IMG/M metagenome (GOLD analysis project Ga0302321, IMG submission 202505) | Peat permafrost microbial communities from Stordalen Mire near Abisko, Sweden - Fen_T0_1 | ecosystem: Environmental > Terrestrial > Soil > Wetlands > Permafrost | place: Sweden: Abisko...
GGGACTGAGTTTCAAGTAGGAATTAGAATAATTCCAATGAATATCGGAAGATGATTATAAATAAGCTATTGCGGGAAAATATATCCGCTCGATAGAGAGAATATGCGCTATCATCCGCGCCCGGCGACAGGAACGCGAAGATCTTATCCCCAACAAAATACCTCCGGTTCGACTTATCCGCGAGGTGGCCGAGGCGACGCCAAATTTTTTGCCTTATGCCTTCAGGGCATTCGGACAAGGGCGACTGGCGCCAAAATCGTCGAGGTTACCGATGGTCGTTTCGGCAATGGCGGTGATCGCCTCGCGCGTGAAAAAAGCCTGATGGCTGGTCACGAGGACATTGGGGAAAGTGAGCAGGCGCGCCAGTTGGTCGTCGGCGAGGAAAACGCTGGAATGATCCTCATAAAAGACGCCCTCTTCCTCCTCGTAAACATCGAGGGCCAAGGCGCCGAGCTTGCCCGACTTGAGTGCCATGATGACCGCATGCGTCTCAATCAGCGGACCCCGACCGGTGTTGATGATGACAACTCCGCCGCGCATCCGGGCAAGGGCGGCATCATTGATCAAATGGCGCGTCTCGGCCGTGAGCGGACAGTGCAGGCTGATGATGTGGCTCTCCGCGTAAAGTTTTTCAAGGGTCGTGTACTCGACGCCCAGCGCCTCGGCCGTGGGATTACGCGCGAGGTCAAACGCCAGCAACCGACAGCCAAAACCGCGCATGATCTCGGCGAAGCACAAACCGATCTTGCCCGTGCCGACGATGCCGACGGTCTTGCCGTGCACGTCGAAGCCAAGCAGGCCGTCGAGCGCGAAGTTGCCATCGCGTACGCGATTGTAGGCGCGGTGCACGCGGCGATTGAGGGTCATGAACAGCGCGACCGCGTGCTCCGCGACTCCGTGCGGCGAGTACGCCGGCACGCGGGCGACGGAGATGCCATACTTGGCGGCCGCGGCGAGGTCGACGTTGTTGAATCCCGCGCAACGCAGCGCGATGTGCCTCACGCCGAGTTTTGCCAAGACAGCCATGATGGCGGCGTCGGCGTGATCATGCACGAAAAGGCAGACAGCCTCGGCTCCCGCAGCGAGCGCCGCCGATTCGGGAAGCAGGCGTGCTTCCTGGAAAATTAGCTCGTGGAGTCCGGCATTCGCGGCCCCAAGGAATAGGCGATCATGCGGTTTGCTGCTGAAGACAACGACACGCATGATGGGGACGGCGGCGCTCAGGCCTCTTTCTCGGCGAGCCAGCGCTCGGCCTCGATCGCGGCTTGGCAGCCCATGCCCGCGGCCGTGATGGCCTGACGGTAATGGTGGTCGGCGCAATCACCCGCAACATACACGCCGGGAGTCTTGGTTTTCACCTGACTATGGCCGACCGGGACAAAATAACCTTGGTCGTCGGTATCGACTGCGCTCTTGAATGGGCCGGTGTTCGGTTCGTGGCCGATGGCGACGAAGATGCCTTTGACGGGCAGCACGCTTTCCGCGCCGGTCTTGACGTTCTTGATTTTCAGACCGCTGACGGCGCCTTGCTCGACGCCTTCGACGGCGACGGGCACGCTGTCCCACACGCACTGAATCTTGGGATGAGAGGTGGCGCGATCAGCCATGATTTTCGACGCGCGGAGCGAGTCGCGACGGTGGACGAGATAAACTTTGCTGGCGAAACGGGTCAGGAACAGAGCCTCTTCGGCCGCGCTGTCTCCGCCGCCAATCACCACCACATCCATCTTGCGGTAGAACGCGCCATCACAGGTCGCGCATGTGGTCACGCCCTTACCCCCGAAGAGTTCTTTTTCACCAGGGATGCCGGTCATTCGCGGCGAAGCACCGGTGGCAATGATGATGATTTTTGCCTGAATCTCGCGATCCGCGAGCTTGAGCGTGTAAGGCCACCTGGCCGTGTCGAGGCCCTGCACCGACCCACTCTCATAGCGCGTGCCAAATTTTTCCGCCTGCTTGCGCAGGTTTTGCATGAGCTGATAGCCGTCAATCCCCTCAGGAAATCCCGGAAAGTTTTCGACCTCGGAGGTCGTGGTCAGCTGGCCTCCGGGCAACACACCCTCGAGGACGAGTGGCTGCAGGTTGGCGCGACCGGTATAGATGGCGGCGGTAAGACCGGCGCAGCCGGTACCGACGATAACGACGTTTTCAACTTGGGCGGACATGGATAGAAGGCGCCCAAATGAGCCCAACGTCGCTCCCAGCGCAACTCCGGAGATAAAAAACTGCGGGCAGGGAACGATTTCTGTGTGTCCGGTTCTTAAAGTCAGCCTCGTTTGTGCCGAAGGAATGGTTGCAGTGGTGCGCCCGATTCCGGGCCTGTTCCTGCCTCCAAGTCAATCCATCCAAAAGCCAAATCCGATGTTGTTCTTCAAACGCATCTTGAATGCCGCGAAGGGGAAAAGCGCGTCGCGTGAGAAACGGCGCACCAATCGCTATGAGATCAATCCGGCGTTCCCGTTACGGGCGGTATTGAGCCTGACTGGACGGGACAATTTCGGCAATCCGCTCAAGGCGGCGGACGACAAGAGTTGGGATTGGAAGGGACAATTAGTTAATTTCTCCAGTACGGGCGCGCGTTTGGCCCTCCCCCCGGCGGCACTCGCGGCGCGCGGCGATGACTGCCAGTTGAAGCTCACGCTTGATCGCTACCAACTCGTCATCCCCAGCCGGGTGGCTCATTTGCGCGAGCATCGAGATCACGTGGTATTCGGTCTGGAGCTGAATCTGACCGTGAGCGAAACGCGACAGGCGTACCGTCAGCTCGTGGAATTGGTTGCACTCGGCGCCTCCCTCAAGCTCGTGAATGGCGGCCGCACCGACGCTGCCGGTTATCTGGTTGAGCAATATGGCGGGACGGAAAGCGCCGCGCTGACTGTCTGGCGCGATGCAGGATTGCAGATGGTCACCGCGTTTGAGCTCCGGGTGAGGGAATTCTATATTCGTGGCACCTCAAAAAACCGAAAACTGAAATATTTTGTAGCGGGTGATGACAAGGTGCTGCAGCCCGTGGCCAGCCCGATGCACCCGGAGATGCAGCGGCTTTTCCATTGGATCGTTCCGAATCTCTCCAGTGATGTGCCGGCAGATGTGCAGGATTTTCTGAAGCTGCACGACTGACGCGAAGCGGCAGGGATTCTCTTCCGCTCAGTCTTCGATCACCTGATTGGAAAGTTCATTGGAGTCCTTTTCCCCGCGCGGGAAATGCTCGGCCAAGAGCGCGCCGGCGAGCTCGATACCTTGACGCAGGCCGTTCGTGTACGCGCCCTGTTTGAAATGCTCGGTCATTACCATAGCCAGCTGCGCCCAAAAATCGTCGCCGCATTTCTGATGCACCGCCTCATCGCCGATCACGGCAAAAGTCTGCGAAGCGGGTGCGACGAAGATCAGCACGGCGTTGCGTTCCTTCGTTTTTGTCATCCTGAGCCGCTCGAAAGCGGCTTGCGCGGCGGCAAGCGGATCGTTGGCGGGATCGTGGGTCACGACCACGCGGATTTCGCCCGAGGTGAGGACTTCGGCTTGGGCGATGGCAGCCTCAATCGCGCCATGGTCAAGCTGTTGGATGAATTCTGATTTTTTCATATTACCATTTTCCTCCTGCGCCTCCGCCACCAAAACTGCCGCCGCCGCCGGAAAACCCACCACCGCCACCACCACCCCAGCTGCCGCCGCCGGACCCTCCGCCAATGTCCCACCAGGTGGAAGTGCGACGGCTCGGGTTCATGAAAATGGAGGGATTGCGTGCCCGGCGAATGGCATTGATCACGATGAACAGAATAACAATGCCGATAAAAATGAAGCGAACGAGGGAACCGTGGCCTGACGAGTGGGAGTCGGCCTGCGTGCGCCCGGTGCCGCGGTACTCGCCCTTCGTGGCGGCGATCATGGCGCTGACGGCTTCGCTTAGGCCAACATCGAAATTCCCCTGCCGGAAGCGCGGCTTTAGAACGTTTTCGATTATGTCATGGCAAGTGGCGTCCGTGAGCGTGGGCTCCAAACCATAACCGACTTGAATGTAGAGTTGATGGTCCTCCTTGAAGACGAAGAGCACGGCCCCGTTTTTCTTATCCTTCTGTCCGACCTTCCATGACTGCGCAACGCGGATGGTGTAGTCCTCGACGGACGAATCGGTCTCCATCTTCGGATAGAGGACGACCAGCAGCTGGTTGGAAGATTGCTGCTCATATTGCTCGAGCTGCCGATTGAGCGAACTGGCGGTGGTGCTGGAGACGGTGCCGGTGTAATCGTTGAAATACTGCGCCGGTGCGGGAGGCATCCGTTCGGCCGCGGGCAGCCATGCTCCGACGAAAAGAGCAACGGCCAGCGCGAGGTGACGAAGATGAATTCTCACGTGCCTTTAGGGTTTGGCCGGTTGCTTCTTGGAGAAATCAAACTGCACTTGCGGCGCCTTATCGGCGCCGGCCACTGCCGCAAAGTAGGCCTTCTCCTTGAAGCCCATGACCGCAGCAAAAAATACGGCCGGCACCCGCTTGATGGCCGAATTGTAAGTGAGCGCCACCTCATTGAAGCGGCCGCGTTCAACCGCGATGCGATTCTCGGATCCCTCGAGCTGCGATTGGAGCGTCTGGAAATTTGCGGTCGCCTTTAAGTCGGGGTAGCGTTCGACCACAACGAGGAGGCGCGAGAGCGCCGAGGACAGCTGGCCCTGCGCGCGGTCGAACTCCGCTAGTTGAGTGGCATCGGTTGGCGCGCTGTTGGGATTGATCTGCACCTTGCCCACGGAGGCGCGGGCCTCAGTGATTTCGGTGAGAGTGGATTTCTCGAAATTGGCGGCACCCGAGACGGTGCCGACAAGATTGGGAATGAGATCTGCCCGACGCTGGTAAACATTCTGCACCTGGGCCCATTGGGCATCGACCGCTTGCGAACTGTTGACGAGCCCGTTGTAGACGCCAACCGCATAGAGCACGACGGCCCCTGCGATGGCGGTGAGAATTCCAAGAATGATAAGGACGGTTTTCATAGGACGTGAAAACAAATGACTCAACTGACGTGCAACGCAAGCCGCCTACCGTTACACAATCGACACGGCTTTCGACTGAGCCCAATCCGAACAGGGAAGATTCACCCGCGGCGAATCTCAGAACCCTTGAAGCGGATGATCGTGCGATAGACTTTTTTCACGCGACAGGTGATCTTGCCGGTGGCTTGGTCCACGAACTCGGGAATCTCAATGCGGTGCACATCAACGACGGCATGGTAACCGCGCTCGGAAAAAATATCGATGAGCATGGGCAACGCGTCGGCCTCGTGAAGGGCCGGGTCCTCACTGTTGATATTCGAGTGGCCGGAGAGTGCGTGGCGCACGACGATGGGCATCATCTTGCTCTCGATCAGATTGATCACCCGTGCAAAAAGATCGGGCTGGGTCAGGGCATACGTGTCGAGCCGCTTGACGAGTTCCTGCCGCGCATGGACGACGATCTCGCTCGCAAGCGGGATGGACCGGAGGAGGGAGAAAGTGTGCGGATCGAGCTCGAGCGAACTTTGATACTCGAGTTCCTTGACGATGTTTTCCTCCACCTCGGCGATCGGGCCCTGCGCGTTGATGAGGTGGTAATGGAAATTGTCCTTCAGGGAAATGAGCGCTTCCCACGTCTGCTCCTTGAACACGCGATATCGTCGGGCGGCGAGCGCCTCGTCGAAGTCGGTCACGCGTTCCTCCATCAGCTCGCCCCGTCCGGTCGCGCGAACTTTTTCGTTGTGGGCTTGGACCTCGCGTCCGCGCTTGAGCTGACGCGCGATGCTCTCGTGCTCGTCGACGAAGAGTACCACGATGTGGAAAATCGGTTGGCGAAAATGAATGCTCAGCGGAGTGCCGTGAAACTCCCGCCACAGGAGCGTCATGCGTTCGAAAAGCATCTTCAGGCATTCCACCTGCACCTTCGTGCGGGGAAACCCATCGAGAATCACGCCTTCGCGGTATTCGGGCTTCAGGAGCTCACGCAATAAGGCGGTCAGCACTTCGCGGTCGCCGATCATGTGACCGGCGTCCTTGATCTTCTTCATTTCCGGCGTGTCGAGCAGGGCGCTCATCACGACCGGAGGACGGGTGAGCCCACGGGTTTTGGCAATGAACGCAGTATTTGTCCCTTTGCCTGCGCCGGGTGCACCACCAAGCAAGATGAGCTCCTTCGGGAAGCGAAGCTGTTCGCGGCCAAACTCGACCTCGAGATCGGTCCACATCGGATCGAAAATGATCATCGCGTCCTTGATCTGCAGATCAGCAGGACGTGCGGGGGTTTTGCCGAAGGGAATAGGCGGCGTGGAAAGTTGGCTCGGTGACTCCATAAGGCCGGCGCAGCGTAGGGACGGACGTTTGCCCGTGGCGACAAAAATTGCGGGCCGGAAGGAGGAAAGGAGAGTGATCGAGGAGGGGGCCCATTACCCGGCCTCAATCTACATCATCCCTTGCGGCGGATCGTTTGTGGCGTGGTTTCCAACTGGCCGCGGGTGACACCGAGTTGGTTGATCAGCTTGAACTCGCGCCAGAGTTCCGCGCCGGTGATTTCGCCGCGTAGAAGCTGCTGATAGCACTTTACCGTGCGCTGCAATTCGTCGCCGGTTTCATTCAGGAATTCGATGCGAAAGGAGCGGGCGCCGAGAGCAACGAGGCGGGAGGCGAACTCCGCACCGGTTTGCGCGCGGGAATTATAGACGGTATTGCGGCAACCGGCGTCGGCTTTGAGCGGATGCTCGGCGCCCACGCGGTCGCGCAGCCGCACATCGTGTGTATCGCACGGCCGGCCACAGTTGCGATAATCGGTGCCGGTGGAGAGGAAGGCGCAGAACACGCAGTGCTCCATGTGAAACATCGGCATGTGCTGGTGTAGCGTGATGTCGAACCACGCCGGCGGTGCCGTTTGAAGCAGGGCTTCCAGTTGCGCGACGTTGAGATCGTAGGACGCGGTGACCCGTTCGAGTCCGTAGCGTTCGAGAAAATACGCGGCGGTAACCGGATTGGCGACGTTGAGAGAAAAATCGCCGCGGCGTCGTTTGCCTGCGAAGACTTTCAGGTGGTCATAATTGCGGACGAGATAGCCGTCGGCTTCGCACGATAGCACCTGCTGGAGAATCCAATCTTCGCCGGGCTTGAAGATGCGGGGAGCTGCGACCCAGATCGTGGAATTCGAGATTTTTAAATCTGGATTCTCGATTGTGGTGCTTTCGGCTGCGACCGTTTTCAGTTCACGGAAACGGGTAACGGCAGCGCGGTATTTCTTAGGATCCTCGAATTCGCAGTAGATCGTGCGTGCGCCAGTGAACCAGGCCGCATCGAGTTGGTGGAGATGGCGGATAACGACGATGAGTTCCGGCGTGTCAGCGACGGGCTCTTGGGATTTGAAACTTGGAACTTGGAACTTTGCTGCCATTTGCCAGCGCTTCGGAGAGGTGCGTTGGGAATCAAGATCCGCGATAACGCGGCGGCGAAGCTCGTTCAGTTCCGTCAGGGACACGATCACTTCACCTTCGAGCCGGTTGCTAAGTTCACCCAGTACGAACGGGGTGCCGCCCAGTCTGCCGAGTTGGTCCCGGAGGCGTTCGGTGGTGAGCGGCTGTTTTTCCGCGCGCTCGAGTGAAACGGCGGAATCGGCCTGCGCGACGTGACCCTCTTCGTCGCGCGCGATAAGCGTGATCGGTACTCCGGCATAGCCGTGGACTTCGAGGTGCAGCGGGCGACGATGCCGAATCTGATCGCCGGCAAATGTCTGGCGTACGCGACGGTCGAGCTCAGGATCATTGGTTTTCCAAACGCGATCTCCGGAGCGAATGCGGGCAAAGTTAATATCGCCGTGGCCGAACCGCAGGACGGTTTCCGTTTTGTTGGGCTCGACCTGATAGACTCGCCCGCCTTCTTCCTTTTCGTCGGGCCGGCCGGCATCGAACACCAAACCGTCACCCGGTTTGAGTCGCGCTTCGAGCGCGAGTGCAACGTGGTCGCGACCGACCCGAATGACCGGCCCGAGGAAAACGCCGCGTTTCGTCCCGAAGCGCGCATGAGCGAGTTCCTGGTTATTGACGCCGCGAAACCAGCCGGTGTAGAGGCCCCGGGAAAACCCCATCTCGAGATTGTAGCGCGATTCGCCTCGGACTGACTCCATTGTCTGCCGCTCGTCGCAGCTTTGGGTGAAAACTTCCGCCATCACGCGATCGAGCGCCTGACGGTAGACGCGGGTGATGTTGGCGACATACTCGGCGCTTTTGAGACGACCTTCGATTTTCAGCGAAGAAACGCCAGCTCGCACCAGATCGGGCAATACTTCGAGGCCGGAAAGATCCTGCGGACTGAGCAGGTAGCGCCGATCTCCGAGATCAACTTGTTGACCGTCGGAAATCAGGCCATACGGCATGCGGCAGGCTTGGGCGCATTCGCCGCGGTTCGCGGAGCGACCGCCGAGCGATTCGCTGGTGAGACATTGGCCGGAATAGGCGACACAGAGGGCGCCGTGGACGAAAACCTCGAGCGGCATTTGGGCACCGGCTGCTAACTGCGCATCGCGCATCGCAGCAATTTCCTTAAATGAATTTTCGCGGGCAAGCACGACGAGTTGCGCCCCAAGTTCGCGGGCAAACTCCACTCCCACGGCGCTGGTAACCGTCATCTGCGTCGAGGTATGAATCGGGAAATCGGGTGAGAGGCCGCGTATGATGCGGCAAATGCCAATATCTTGGACGATGGCGGCGTCGACGCCGGCGGCGATGATACTGCGGAGGTATTCGGTGGCCGAAGCAATCTCGTCGGCGAACACGAGCGTGTTGAACGTCACGTAGCCGCGCACGCCGCGGCGATGGAGAAATTCCATCAACTTCGGCAGATCGGCGACGGTGAAGTTGTGAGCGCGCATCCGGGCGTTAAAGCGCTCCAAGCCGAAGTAGACAGCATCGGCCCCGTTTTCGACCGCGGCTCGCACGCATTCCCAGTCACCGGCAGGCGCGAGCAGCTCCGGCCTGGTGAGGGGCGGCACGGGCGAAGCAGCAACAGTACTGGGAGATTCAACGGGCATGGGGGTTTCTTGATCAATAGTTCACAACAACACCGCCGGTGCAAACCCGCTATGGAATGGTTATCCCTGGCGGGCGGGTGAAAGGGGGAGCACTCACCCGTGGACCGACGACCGCGCGTGACGCCTCGGCGAAAAGTTGAGCTCCTTTGCTAAGATAGCGTCGCCGATGGCGGATCAGGGCGATTTCGCGCGTGAGCGGAGGTCCTTCTAGGCGGCGGTAGATAAGGCCTTCGGGATCATTCACATTACGCGCACTGCGTGGGAGGATTGTCACGCCAAGGCCTAGGGCGGTCAGCGATTTCACCGTGCTGAGTTGAGCGCAACGGTGGGTGACGTTGGGGGTAAACGCATGCTCGCCGCTGAATCGTTCCATAAGCTGCGAAGTGACGGAAGAGGCACTCCCCGTCATGATAAAGTTTTCATCCCGCAGATCGGCCAAGGTGATTTTTTCAGCCTTGGCCAGATGATGCTGGGCTCCGATGGCGAGGAGAAGAGGTTCGGTAAAGAGAGGAAGGATTTCGAGATTCGGGTCGGCCAAGGGGAGTGAAATCAGACCCCAGTCCAGTTCTCCTTCGAGGACTGCGGTAACAATAGCTGCCCGGAAATCTTCTCGGCTGCGAAGCTTGATATTGATATCGCTGGCCCGGCAGTAGGCCACGACCGCGTGGAGGAAAAAGTGGGCGACCGTCGGGATGGCTCCCACGGAGACCCGATGGCCGAAGCTTGGGTCTTCGCGCAATTCACGAATCGCATCGTCGGTATCGGCGATGATCCGTCGAGCTCTTGCGAGCAAGAGCTGGCCGGCGTCGGTGAGCGTTACTCGACGCCCAAGCCGGTGGAAGAGCGGCTGATTTAGCTCTCCTTCTAAATTTAAAATCTGCTGACTAAGAGAAGGTTGCGATATGTTTGCTCGCGAGGCAGCCTTGGTGAAATTGCCTGATTCGGCTACAGCGACGAAATATCGGAGTTGGTAAATATCCATAGGTTAAAGCTATTGGTTGGATAGATATTAAGTATTTCAACTATTGCAAGGGATGTCGTAGTATAGGCCCGAGACCGAAAGGTTTCTTTCAAACATGAATACCACGACCAATACCAAGCTCACATTGCCGATGATTGAGTCCCTAGAGCGAAAGGTTCAACGGACGCTCAAAAAGGCGATCCAGCGGGAGCGCAATCATCGCGCTCATTCATCCGTAAATCGCTGGCCTGCAGAACACAAAAACACCTGTACCGGCGCCGCTCTATCAACCGCTACCTATAACCAATCCTTTAACTCAGATTCGAACATGAAAACTCTCAATCTCCGAAAACTAGCTCTCGTTACTCTCGGCTTCGTCGCCGTCCTCCTCATCGGGAAGACAGTGATCGACGCTGAAGGCCTTAATGTCGCCGGTGAAGTCATCGGTTACGTCGCCGGCTTAGGGATTCTCGGCCTCGCGGCCTTGGATAATACTCGTACCAAACGTAGCATCTAACGCTCGATTTTTTGCAGAAAGTATAATGGCACGAGAGGCCGGAGGTGAGAACCTCCGGCCTCTTTTTTGTGCCCTTCGGCAGCGCGAGTGAATATTCCGGTCAGCTAGACAAATGGCTGTCCCAATGACGCTCTTCATAAAACGCCCAACGCCCCAAGCAATGGAGGTCACTCATGAAACAGCGCCTTGGAAACAATGGTTCGCCGCCCACGGGCCGAAATTACTGCTTTGTGCCCGGCAGTGGACCCGCTCTTTGGCGGATGCCGAGGACGTCGTGCAGGAAGCATTCGTGCGTTACTGGCGAAATCAGCGTAATCTCCCGGGAGATCCGCAGGCGCTCCTCGTTACCTCGGTCCGGCGCTCAGCCCTCGATCTCGCCCGTCGCAACAGTCGGCGGGCAGTTCGTGAGGATCTGTCTGATGGCGGACTGGATGAAACTGAGGCCAATTTCGCGCCATTGCCTGGCGAGGGGGAAGAACGTCGGCTCGAAATCGAATCGGCCATTCGCCGTTTACCGCCTGAACAACGCGAAGTTCTCGTACTTAAGATCTGGCAGGAACTCACCTTTGAAAAAATCGGCGAGATTCTCGCTATTTCACCCAACACCGCCGCGTCGCGCTACCGCTATGCTCTCGTCGCCCTGCGCAAAGAACTAGAACCACTCTGCCATGGATGACTCACTTTTGGAGTTAGAAAATGAGCTGAAGCGACTGCCGCCTCGGCAGCTGTCTGCTCAGCTCATTGCGGCCATCGAGGCACGGCTGGCTGGTCGCGAGCCCGTGCCAATAGTCACGCAGATTTCTCCTGTCTCTCGACAACAATTCCTCGCGTCGTGGTTGAATGGGTGGACGACTGCCGTAGTCGCGGCGGGATTGGCTTTTGCCGCGGTACTGGTCACTGCTCGCCGCCCCGTTTCCGTTCACCCGGCTCCGGTTGCCTCACAGCCGATCTCGGCCGCGATCGGACCGTCCCCTGCGGAAGTCTCTCCTGCGGCCAATCTAATTGTCACGACGGCAGAAGCTCCCGCAGACCGCTATCGTCCCGTGGGGGCAGCTAGCGTCCTCTATGATCTGCGGGAAGACGGGGCTTCTTCGCCGCAGAACAGCGCCCCGGTTCGTCGGCTGCGCTATCGTTACGTCGATACCTACACTTGGAAGAATCCCGCGACCCACGCGTCGCTGAAATGGAGCGTGCCTCGCGATGAAGTGCGTGTGTTACCCGTCAGCCTGCACTGAAAATACCAACCGCTCCCCGTTATGAAAAATCAATTCATTGTCCGCTCGCTCGTCACATTCTCCCTTGCTACAGCGTCGGCCTTACACGCGGAGGAAAAAAAAGACATTCAGATTAGACGCGTCGAAAACCCGCACCACATGGCGTTCGACAAGGAGCGTGACTCGGGCTCCGGGGAAAAAATACCGGTCACCTTTCTGGGCGTCGAAACAGCCCCGGTCAGCCGCACCTTGGCTTCTCAACTCAGTCTGCCCGACGACATCGGCTTGGTTGTCATGCGGGTCATGGTGGACAGCCCGGCAACAATTGTCCTGAAAGAGCACGACATTCTCACCAAGTTCGACGATCAGTTGCTCGTCGACGCCCGTCAGCTCAGCGTCCTTGTGCGAGCGCGCAAGGAAGGGGAGGAAGTCCCGGTCACACTGTATCGTGCGGGTAAAGAAATTACCGTGAAGGCCAAGCTGGGTCTGCGGGAAATGCCTCGGTTTATCGGCCGCGAAAGTTTTCCGCCCGGACCTGAGGGCAATGTTGGATTCTTCAACGATGAATTCCCTGGATCCGGTGAAATGTGGACTCGTCGCCTGCCCGGCATGGAAGCCGACGATGTGCACAACGTGCTTCGTATGATTGGTCGCGAGCGTCAAAATTGGTTTGGCGCGCCGCCGGTGCATTTCTTCCGCCATCACGGAGGAAAGGATTCCACGATGCTTAATTTGGCCGAGGGGAATTTCATTTTTTCAGATGACAGCGGCTCAGTCGAAGTGAAAGCCGGCGAAGGGAAGCGCGAGTTGACGGTCATGAACGCCAAGGGTGACATGACGTTCCAA
>Ga0302321_100004096_pt1 | contig 12563 bp, 12 predicted proteins | sample Fen_T0_1_FD_202505 | JGI IMG/M metagenome (GOLD analysis project Ga0302321, IMG submission 202505) | Peat permafrost microbial communities from Stordalen Mire near Abisko, Sweden - Fen_T0_1 | ecosystem: Environmental > Terrestrial > Soil > Wetlands > Permafrost | place: Sweden: Abisko...
GATAGGTTCTTGGGCGGAGGTCAGGAATTCAACTCTAAGTGCTGAGAGACCCACGCGCAAACAGCAGCATAAGTAAAACTCGTGCGACGCGGTTTTCGTATCAGTGGGGTTTCTTCGTTGGCCCCTGGCTAGTGGTGGTGGCCACCGCAGCTTCAAGAAACGAAGCGAGGGCAGGGTCGGGTTGAGGCTTTTGGCGCCAACCGAGCACAAGACGGCTCTCCGGAGCGTGGCCGACAAGTTCGCAAAAACGCACGTCCGGCGGAAGCTGCTTCGCCTCCGACGGAGTGATGAAAGTGGCGCCCAATCCAGCGCGGACAAGGCCGATGCCGTTGGCGCGCGGCCAGACTTCTTCGGCGATGTGCGGTGTAACACCTGCCGCAGCAAAAGAGGCAAGAATGCGATCGTAGAAACCGGTATTGAGCGCACGCGGAAAAAGGACGAAAGGCGTGTTGGCCAAATCGCGCAGTCGGAGCGGGGATTTTCCAGCGAGCGCGTGATCTGCGGGCAACAACACGCCGTTGCGCTCGCGCAAAAGCAGGTGCGTGTGCAAGCCAGGCGTCGGCGCATCGGGATGAAAAAATCCACAGGAAACCTCTCCGGCTTGGAGAGCTTTGAGCTGGGCCGCGGTGGGGGATTCGTTGAGTTCAACCCGAATCCCTGGATGTCGTTTGTTGAACTCGCGCAGGATGCCTGGCAACACCGTGGCCATGGCGAGGCCGGTAAAAGCGATGCGGACGTGACCGGTTTGGCCGGATGCCATCGCGCTGACTTCGCCAGGAATACCCGCGATTGAGCGCAATAGCGGTTCGAGGCGCTCCAGCAGCGCGCTACCGGCAGGCGTAAGTTCGACCTTGCGGCGCGAGCGGATGAGCAACGGCGCGCCGAGCGCCTGTTCTAGTTGCGCGATCTGGCGACTCAACGCGGGCTGCGCGACGGCGAGAGCCTCGGCGGCTTTGCGAAAATGCAGCTGCCGTCCCACCTCTCGGAAGTAGACGAGGTGACGGAGCTCGAACGGGAATTGATACTCACGAGGCATCACTGGAAGAGAAACAAGTATTTCTCGGTATGGCAACTTTTTGATACATTCTAGCCCTTCCTACAAAAACTTCGATTTTGGTAGGGCGAATCGTCCCGGTGAGCTGCGTTTGATACGGCTCGGCAGGGACGTCTCGCCCGACCACTTCAAACCTCACATTGTTTTATGGCTAAATCGCTCTTCCAAAAAGTATGGGACGCCCACACCGTCCGCCAACTGGCCAACGGCCAGACGCAATTGCTGATCGGCACGCACCTGATTCATGAGGTGACGAGTCCGCAGGCGTTCGGCATGTTGCGTGATCTCAAATTAAAGGTCGCGATGCCACATCGCACATTCGCGACGGTCGACCATATTGTTCCTACGGATCAGTTCGCTGAACCGTATAGCGATCCACTCGCGCAAGCGATGATCGAGGCGATTCGCAAAAATTGCGCGGAGTTCGGCATCACATTTTTTGACCGCGCCACGGGTAAGCAGGGCGTTGTGCACATCGTCGGACCAGAACAGGGCATCACCCAGCCTGGCACCACGATTGCTTGCGGCGACTCGCACACCTCCACGCACGGTGCGTTTGGCGCGGTGGCGTTTGGTATCGGCACCACGCAGATCCGTGACGTGCTGGCCACGCAAACGATGGCATTGGGCGAATTGAAAGTCCGGCGCATCGAGGTTAACGGCAATCTCCACCCTGGTGTTTACGCCAAGGACGTCATCTTGCACATCATACGCACCCTTGGCGTGAACGGCGGCACCGGTTTCGCCTATGAATATGCCGGCGACCTGTTCGATCGCATGTCGATGGAAGAGCGCATGACCGTTTGCAACATGTCCATCGAAGGCGGCGCGCGCGTTGGCTACGTCAATCCCGATGAAACAACCTTTGCTTATCTCCAAGGTCGTCCGTACTCGCCGAAGGGCGCAGCGTGGGACGAAGCCGTGAAGCGTTGGAAATCTTTCGCGAGTGACGCAGGTTGTCACTACGACGACGTTGTGAAAATCGACGCCGCGTCGATCGAGCCGACCGTGACCTGGGGCATCAACCCCGGCCAGGGTCTTTCGGTCAACGAGTGCATCCCCGATCCCGCGCAGGCCAAGAGCGTGGACGAGAAAGCTTCGATCGAAGAAGCGCTCGCCTACATGAAGCTCAAGCCCGGCGCACCGATCAAAGGCACGAAGATCGACGTCGCATTTCTCGGCTCTTGCACCAACGGCCGTTTGAGCGATTTCCAGGAAGTCGCGAAGTTTATCAAAGGCAAAAAAGTCGCCGCAGGCATCAAGGCCATCGCCGTTCCCGGCTCACAGATCGTCGCGCTCCAGTGCGCCAAGCTCGGCATCGACAAGGTGCTCAGCGAAGCGGGCTTTGAGTGGCGCGAAGCCGGTTGCTCGATGTGTCTGGCGATGAATCCCGACAAGCTCGTCGGCGATCAGGTCTCGGCCAGCTCGTCGAACCGCAACTTCAAAGGCCGCCAAGGCAGCCCAACTGGTCGCACACTCCTCATGAGCCCGCTTATGGTCGCGGCCGCTGCTGTAACCGGCAAAGTCAGCGATGCCCGCGAGGTCTTCGCCGTCAACTGAAATATTAAACCACCCATTACCACTAACATCCACTAATTACCGGGAATGACGGGAATTCATTCTGCTGATTTCTTCTCATTCCCATTTATTAGTGTAGATTAGTGGTTAAACAAATCTTACATCATGGCTCTCGCAAAAATCACTCAAGTCATCGGTCGCGCCGTCAACGTTCCAGGCAACGATATCGACACCGACCGCATCATCCCCGCGCGCTTCATGAAGTGCGTCTCGTTCGACGGCCTCGGCGAGTTTGTTTTCTTCGACGTTCGCAAAAACGAAGACGGCACGCCGAAGAAATATCCGCTGAATGAACCGCGTTTTCAGGGCGCGAAGATCCTTCTTTCTGGCGCGAACTTTGGTTGCGGCTCTTCTCGTGAGCACGCGCCGCAGGCGATTCAGAAGTACGGTTTCCGCGCGATCATCGCGGAAAATTTCGCGGAAATCTTCTTTGGTAACTCGACCACGCTGGGCATCCCTTGCGTGTGCGCGAGCCGCGAAGACATTGCCAAGATCGCTGCCGCGGTCGAAGCGAATCCGCAACTCGAAGTCACGGTCGACGTCGCAGCGCAGGAAGTGCGTTTCGGCGGACAGAAGATCAAAACCACTCAGCGTGAAAGCGCTCGCGACGCCTTGATAAACGGCCGTTGGGACTCGATCGGCGAATTGCTTGATGGCAGAGACGCGGTTGCGGCTCTCTCAAAGAAGCTACCGTACATGGCGGCGTAAGTTTTTTTGTGAGCGGATGGCTTCCTTTGCAAATAACCCGGTTAACCACGAAGTAAGTGCCTTCCGTCCCCCAAGATTTGGCAAAGCCCAGAAAGAGGATTAGCCTGTTTAGTCAGTTGAATGTGCGCGAACCGGCGATGCTTGTTCGCGTACATAAACTTTTTGAACCTTTTTTTCATTTGGCGAGTCACAGGTGAAGTCCTATTCATACAACCCATGATTTTTGCAGCCGTTGATCTGATCCGCATCATAAAATCCGCCGGTTATCTGGCCTACATATTGTTGCCGTTGTCGTTTATCGCGGTGTTTATCATCTGCGAACGTGCCGTGGCGCTTCGCAAAAGGGCGATCATCCCACAAGATTTGGTCGACGCCTCGCTCCAGGGAAAATTTCAACAGGACATGACGTTCGAGGATAAAACGTCGGCACTTGGACGCATCATTAATTTTGTCGAACAACATCCCGGCGACATTGAGGGGGCCAAAGCTTATGCTCGCCTCGAAGTGATCAAGATGGAACGCGGTGTCAGTTATCTTGATGTAATCTACACGGGCGCGCCGTTGCTCGGTCTGATCGGTACCGTATTCGGCCTTATCAGCGCTTTTAACGTGATCGATCCCGAAACGCATATGCCCGATCCGGTGCAGTTTACCGAAAGCGTAGGTTATGCACTATCGGCGACGCTAATCGGCTTGGTTGTCGCGATCATTGCCCTGGGCGGCAACGGCTACTTGCATCGACGCATCGATCATCATGCGGCGCGTCTCGATGTGTTGCTTGAACGCATTCTCGCACAGAAAAGTGGCCCTGCTACAGCAGCCGAAAAAGAACTTGTCCAATGAGCGGCGTGAGCGGATTGCGAATTAAAAAACGCCACCGGCCCGAGCTGCCGCTGGTGCCCTTGATCGACGTGTTAGTGATGCTTGTCTTGTTCGCATTTGTGACGATGCGCTTCGCGACAAACTCGACGCTCAACATCATGCTGCCCAAGGCCGACACGGCGGGCAAAAACGAATTCAAAGGCACGGTCGTTATCGAGATCAGCAAGGACAGCAAGTTCAGTTTCAATGGTAAAGAAGCGACCGAGGCGCAGCTGGTCGATCTGCTGAAAAACGTTAAACAGATCGATAAAGAAATTCCCGTGCTTGTGAGTGCCGATGAAAAAGCGACATGGGACAAAATCACTTTCGCGATGGATACCTGCCGCAAGGTTGGGCTGACGAAGTTCAGCATGCAGACGCGGCAGTGAGCGCAGTTTTGATTGTCTAATGTTTGCGTCTGCTTGCAGGCGATCTTTGGCGCGGAATCGCCTGCAATCAGGCTCCTACAGAAGCATTCTGCGTTTCAGAACCGTTCTTGAGTTGTATGGGGCAAACCGTGTACTTGCCCCGCATGAAAATCGTCATCACAGGCATCACTCGCGGACTCGGGCGCGCCCTCACAGAATACTACATCGCTACTGGGCATACGGTGATTGGTTGTGGTCGGAGTGGCGAGAGCATCATGGATCTGCGTTTTTCGCATCCTGCGCCGCACGATTTTTCCGTGGTCGACGTGGCTGACCCGATCAGGGTTGAGATGTGGGCCGAGAAGGTTTTGGCGGTTCACGGCTTGCCGGACTTTTTGATTAACAACGCGGCATTGATGAATGATCCCGCGCCGCTTTGGGAAGTGCCGGCGGATAAATTTTCGAAGTTAATTGACGTAAACATCAAGGGCGTGGCGAACGTCGTTCGCGCGTTTGTGCCGCCGATGGTGAAGGGGAAAAAAGGCGTGATCGTGAATTTCAGCTCAGGGTGGGGGCGCTCCGTTTCGCCGAAGGTTGCGCCCTATTGTGCGTCCAAATGGGCGATTGAGGGCTTAACCAAAGCTTTGGCCGAAGAATTGCCGGAAGGCATGGCGGCGGTGCCGCTAAATCCAGGCGTCATTGACACCGATATGCTTCGGCAATGTTGGGCAGATGACGCAGCGGGTTATCCGCAAGCTGAGGCGTGGGCAAAAAAGGCAGGACCGTTTATCCTCGCACTTGGGACAAAGGATAATGGTCGTTCGGTGAGTGTAGGTGAATAAAAGGTTAAGCGAGCGAGATAGGGAATAGGCCTTAACGCAGGGAATTGCCGGCTCGATAAGGGCTCTTATTTGTCTCTAGATGCGTAGCTTATGGATTGGGGTGCTCAGGGCTTAGTTTTTGCAATAAAAAGGTCCTCTATCAGGTTTTCGTGCCTCTGCCGTTCAGGCTTTAGCCAGACAACCGATATACCTGATACACATGCTCCCGATCCGTACCGTATTGTTCACTCTGCTCTTTGTAGCTGCGGCTGCTTATGCTCAGGACAAAAAACCTGAGTCCGCCGCTGTTCAGACGCCGGTGGCTCTGCCGCCAACTGAGTTTGCTTTTGGCGGAGATTTTCGGGTGCGTTATGAGGCTTATGACAGCGCGCAGACTTTGAACTGTGACGCTCCTTTTCATATCCGCGATTACTTCCGTCTTCGCCTGCGTACCTGGGAAAGCTACAGCCCATTGCCGAATTTGTCGTTCTATGGGCGCCTTGCTGCCGAACCGCGCTATTGGTTTAACAACGCTACGACTGTTTCAGAAGGGAAAGAGTGGAAATACGCCATTCTTGATAGCCTGTATTCTAAGTGGACGACCGGACCTGCGAGCTCGCCGATCACTTTTATGCTAGGTCGGCAGGATATTCAACTGGGAGATCAATGGCTCGTGGGCGACGGTACGCCGCTTGACGGCTCGTGGACCACATTCTTTGACGGAGCTCGTGTCACCATCGATGCCAAAAGCATCAAAACGAAATTTGACGTGATTGGCTTCAACCAACAAGCCCACCCCAAGGATCATTTTCCTCTTTTGGGACGTCAAGGCGCCTACACGCTCATGGAGCAGGACGAAAACGGCGCGATCCTTTACGCGTCGAACAAGTCGATCAAAAATATTCAGCTCGACGGCTACTACATTTACAAAGGGGACGAGAAAGTCACCAGTAACGGTAATAACGGCAAAGCCCATACGCTCGGTGCACGAGTGGCCGGCACGCCCACCGCCAAATGGCAATATGCTGTAGAAGGAGCTTATCAATGGGGCCATCGCGATCTGCAGGTGCGCTATCCGACGACGATCACCAGCTCACGCGACATCTCGGCTTATGCGTTTAATTCCAGATTGACCTATCTTTTCAAGGACGCGCTCAACAACCAAATCACGTTCCTGGCTGAATACCTTTCCGGTGACGATCCAAGCAGCACCGACAAAGACGAGATGTTTGATAACCTCTGGGGACGTTATCCGCGACTCGGTGAAACCTGGGCTGTAGCCTACGTGCCTGAATCGGGTGGACGCTCTTCTCAGTACCAGAATCTCTTCCGCACGGGCGCGACCTGGACCATTTCTCCGACAAAAGACACGACGATCGCGACTACGTATTGCGCGATGTTTGCTCCGGAGGAAGTGCCTACGCGTACCACCAACGCGAGTCTCTACAGCCGCGATGGAAACTTCCGCGGCCACATGCTGCAAGTGGTCGCAAAACAGAAGTTCACGAAGGTTATCAGCGGACTGCTCTTTGCTGAGGCGAGCTTCTTGGGCGACTATTATACACATCACGACACGATCACTTTTGTGCGAGCTGAGGTCTTATTTACTTTCTAGATGCGAAGTGGTTTTTGGCGAGAAAACAGGCGCGACCCAACCGGTCGCGCCTGTTTAGTTTTGCAGGCTGATGTGTTCTATTTGGCACAGCTGTCGGCGCCTCGCAGGGCTTCAATGTTCGCGTTGGAAGCTTGCGGGAACGGGTTGTGGGTTGACGGAGAGGCGCGAATATCGGAGGACTTAACTCCGTGCGATGCCTTCAATTTCATCTCCTGTGCGCGATCTTGCTGTCGATGGCCCAAGGTTGTTCTACTCTCGAAAAAGCGGGAAGTTCGAAGTCATCGTCCTCTGTAAATATGAATCACTCTGCAGCCCGATTTGCCGCCTCTGACGCGGCTTTCCGATTTGAAGGGCGCATTGATGCACGTGACATCTCAAGCCCGGTGCTCATCTGGCAAGGCTCGCGAGTGCTGGTCGATTTCGAGGGCACTGAGTTGGCGTTGCATTTTGGCGCTGCCAAAGGCGTTTCGTTTTTCGACTTCGAGGTCGACGGCGACGTGAGTGTGATAGAAGTGAAGGAGAGTGCGGAGCCGGTGTTGATCAAATACTCCAAACCTCTCTCTACGGGGAGACATCGGTTGAGGCTTTTCAAGCGCAGCGAGGCCGATGCTGGGTATGCGGCGTTTCGCGGAATCGAACTAGCGTCTGGAGCCAAGGTTTATGCGCCGGAATTAGTGCCGACCAAGCTAGCTCTTCAATTTTTTGGCGATTCTATCACGGTCGGTGCGTGCGACGAAGATGGCACGGTCGATCAATGGGAGAATCGCGCCACACATAACAATGCGCTTAGTTATGGAGCGCTTACGGCGAAGGCATTGAGCGCTGGCTATCGCAATGTCGCAGTCAGCGGTATGGGTATTGTGATTGGTTACGTGCCTAAACGTGCAGGAGAAGTGTGGAATCGATTGTACCCTGAACCGGGTTCCCCCAAATCAGAAGAGCGGGGTTGGGCGCCTGATGTGGTTTTTGTGAACTTTGGTGAAAACGACGATTCGTTTTCGAAAAACCAACACATGGATTTTCCAGCCGGTTTTACGGACGGATACGTTGCGCTCGTACAGGAGATGCGTAAGATCTATCCACAAGCAGAGATTGTTCTGCTCCGCGGAGGAATGTTCGGTGGGGCGAAAAGCGAAACTCTGCGTACAGCTTGGGAGATGGCCGTGCAGCGTTTGGAGACTACGGACGGCCGCGTGCATCATTTTGTCTTCCAGCATTGGTCAGAACTCCATCCGAGGGTTACCGATCATCAGGAGATGGCCAAGGAACTCGTGGCCTGGTTAAAAGCTCAGCCGTTTATGCAACGGTTCTTGTAAGACAGTCTTCTAGAAAATAGACCCGATCGAAATAGGTTCGGCGGGGGGCTGGAGCGTTTCAAATTTCGGTGTAGCGCGGGGCGCTGAAACCGGCCTCCTCAACCCGGCCTCGGCGCTACTTTAGCCAATCGGCGAGCGGGAGTTTTTGGGCGCGGATTTCGTTGGCGACGAGCTGTGAGATTTCTAGAGCACCTTTTTCGTTGAAGTGAGTGTCGTCCTCGCGGCCATTGGGGATGGAGGCGTATTCGCCGGGTTTTACCCAGACAAAGAGCGATTTTGAATTTTCGGGTCCGAGCTTTTCGAGCAGAGGACGAGTGAGCGCGTGTAAATCGATGAGCGGGACTTTTTCCTCGACCGCAACCACGCGCATCGCATCCGGGTAAGCACCGTGGGTGTCGGTGAGGTGGCCGTTGTCATCGAATTTACGTCTGTTGACTGGTGTGGCGAGGATCGGCGTGGCGCCTTTTGCACGAACTTCGCGGATAAAACGGCGAAGGTTTTCTTTGAAATCGGTGTCAGCGGCCGCGTAACGCTTGGGATCTTCCTTTTTTTCGTCGTTGTGACCGAATTCGATTAGAACGTAGTCACCGGCGGCTAGCTGTGAGAGTACGTTTTCCCAGCGACCTTCGGCGCGGAAGCTTTTTGTGCTGCGGCCATTGACGGCGTGGTTGACCACGCGCGCGGGTTCTTTAACGAGCGTGGGGAAAAGCTGGCCCCAGCCGCGCTCGGGATTGGGTTTGTCGACCGGCTTGTCAGCCATGGTGGAATCGCCGACGAGATGTAGAGCGGGATGGATCTTGGCTTTTGGTCCGACGGGCGCCGGAGGGGCGTCTTCAACCGCGGGCAGCGGCAGCACGAGAGATGCGATGAGTGGAAGGAGAGCAAGAAAGCGGCGGAGCATGGCGAATAGTTGTGGGAAAACGGCTTTGTGTCGGACGTTGCCAACGCTAAGGCTTTTCGGAGTAGAGGCGCCTAACTACAACAGGAACGATTGAAAATGAGGCTGGGTTATCTCAGATCGTTGAGCAACGCGCGGAGTTCGCGTTCGGGTTCCTCATGCTGTTGGTCGACTGCGAGGCGTAGTGCTTCCTGCAAAAGGAGGCGAGCTTCGGGGCCGCGCCCGAGTTCGAGCAAGAGTTTGCCGAGGAGGATGCGGGGCATCATCCAATCCGTTTTTTTGCGAACGCAGATTTTGTAATGTTCGACGGCGTCGAGATAGCGGTGCTCGGCTACGAGTGCTTGGGCAAAACTGAAACGGAAGAGTTCATTGTCCGGCTTCTGGGCAACCAGGCGCGCAAACGTATCTGAACGCTTTTCCTCACTCATGGCGCATGATCGACAAATACAAGCACGCCAGTGGCGTTGTCGAGACCACCGCGGATGTTGGTGAGTTCGATGATCTCTTGGAGAATGTTGGCTGGTTCGTCTTGTCGGGAAAGATGCTCGGCGATCTCTTCTTCGCGCAACAGTCGGGTCACGCCATCGCTGCAGAAAAGGTAGCGATCTTTTGGCATGATGGTGCGCGTGCTGACGTCGACTTCGAGCGGGGTAGACTGGCCAATACAGCGCGTGAGGGCGTTGCGGTGCTGTTCGTTGACCCAGATCAGTTCGCCTTTGGCGCGGCGGGCGCGGGCCTCGTTCTCAACTGAATGGTCAAGGGTTAAGCACTCGAGCTCGTGGCCACGAAAAAGGTAGCACCGGGAATCGCCGACGTGAGCGAGGCGAAGCTTCCCTTCGCGGAAGATCCCGAAAGTGAGTGTCGAACCGATGCCGAAATGCGGGCTCAGACGGAACCCGAGTTGAGAAACAGCGTGGTTAGTTTCCAGTGTAATCAGCTCTAGATCAGGTGGATTGGAGGAGTTGATCACCAATTTTTTAACCAGATCGACGGCACATTGAGCAGCTTCAGCTCCACCGGGTAGGCCGCCAACGCCATCGGCCACCCCAAAGAGGTTCAATGATTCGTCGCACAGCAGGCGATCTTCATTTTGGCGGCGGATTCGACCGATATCAGTGAGGGCGGCGCTGCGAAGTTGCATGTAAGGGCCTTAAGATAACGGGCAAAACGCTCAACCGAAAGGCTGAAATCGTTCTTCGCGGTTTTCACGGCTTATTTTTTCGAAATCTTGCTTTGGCAAGCACTCAATGAAATAGCGTCCGTAGGGCTTGGCAACTACACGCGAGTCGAGAACGGTCACGATCCCGCGGTCGGTAATAGTGCGGATGAGGCGACCGACACCCTGGCGGAACTTGATGAGCGCGTCGGGCAGAGTGAGATCGTTGAAAGGATTGCCGCCCTGGTCGCGGATCCACTCAGTGCGGGCCTCGAGCACGGGATGCGAGGGAACTTCGAAGGGTAGACGCGTAACAATCACCTGCGCCAACGCGTCGCCTGGCACGTCGACCCCGGTCCAAAAACTGTCGGTGCCAAACAGAATGGCGTTGCCGGAGGCTCGCATTTTACGTGTCAGCTCGGTGCGCGAGAAATCGCCGCCTTGCATAAGAAACGGCCTTCGGGCTTCAGCAAAATCGCCATGGAGCGCATCAGCAACTTGGCGCATGTCGCTGTAACTTGTAAAAAGCACCAAGGACCCTCCTTTCGTTCGCAATGTGCAAAATCGCACGTAGTCGGTCAGCACATCGAGCGCGAGTCGGGCGTCACGCGGTGAGGGCAGGGGAACGTCACTGGCGACGTAAATGCGCATGTTGCGCTCGAAGTCGAACGGCGAATGCGCCACCGCTGAGCGCACTTCCTCGGCGCCTATGCGCTGTTGATAAGGCTCGATTCGTCCGCCCATCGCGAGTGTGGCGCTGGTGAAGACGACGGATGTTTGGCGCTGCAGCAGCTCCTCGCGTAGGTACGGAGCAATGTCGATCGGCGCGCTGCGCAGCGTGACGATGGTTTGGCGTTTGCCGGAGCGCTCGAGCCAGTAGACGTGTTTGTCGTCAGCTAGATTGAGAAATTGGCGCAGTCCAGTTTGGTAAGTTTTGAGCTTACCGGCTTGTTCGAGAAGTTCGTCGCGCTCGCGGCCTTCGTCGAGTTTGTCCCCGAGGGTGCGCACGGATTTTATGAGCGCCAGCAACGGTGCGTCGAGCCAGGGTTCGGCAAATCCTTCTTCGCGCATTCGAATGACCGGCTTTTTATCGAGGTGTTTTTCTGCGAGAAAGGTGAAGAATTGTTCCGACGCGTCGAGCGCGTCGACGACCAGCTGACAATCCGTGGCATTGCCGAATTTCCTTAGTATGCCACGCTTGGTTTTAGGATTGAAAAGGTGTTTGAGCATCCGATCGGTGCCGTAGCTGCTCAGGCGCAGGCCGAAGTGATCGGTGGCGACTTCAGGGACCGTATGCGCTTCGTCGAGTACGACAAAATCATCGGGGAACAAGACACCACGCGAACCACCTTTTTCGGCCGCGCCACCGGCATTGATGTGGGTGAAAAGGAGCGAGTGGTTGACGATAATAACATTCGCCATGCGCAATCGGGCTCGTGCGCGCTGATAAAAACATTTTTCGCAATCGCAGTATTTGCGCGAACAGCTGGAAGAGTCGGCGTTGACGAGTTCCCAAACTTCGTGGGAGATAGCGGGCGTGAGCTCGTGGCGCAAGCCGGTGGTTGTGGCCTCAGCCCAGGCGGCGACGCGTTGCAGCTCCTCGTGCTCGGGCGTGGTGAAGAGCTCGTGTTTGTCGCGGAGCGCCGAGGCGAGGCGAGTGGTGCAGAGGTAGTTCGATTTTCCCACGAGCACGGCGCTTTTGAAACTCGTGTAACGCTCCATCTCAGGCGCGGCGGCGAAAACGCGGCGGCACAGTGGCAGGTCTTTCGTTTCCAGTTGTTCCTGCAAAGCGATGGTATGGGTCGAAACGATCAGTTGGCGCCCTTGGTCAACGGCGTGGATGATCCCAGGTAGCAAGTAGGCGAGAGATTTGCCCACGCCGGTGCCGGCCTCGAAAAGCAGAGGCTCGTCGGCCTTCATCGCGGCGGCCACCGCTCGAGCCATTTGCTCCTGTTGCGGGCGATGTTCGAGCTTAAGCCCGTCCTGCAACCAGCCGCCTTCGGCGAAAATCCGCGCGGCCAGTTCCGACGCGCGTGAGGGCGGCGGTGGCGGTGTAACGGGACCTTCGTTGATTCCGATCATATTTGAGACTGAGTCTGACAAACATCGATTTCATTGGGCGAAGCGCAATTGATATTTGCGCAGCGCGGGCTGGTCTTCATTTTTCTGCAATGCCAACGAAGTCCGA
>Ga0302321_100004097_pt1 | contig 12563 bp, 10 predicted proteins | sample Fen_T0_1_FD_202505 | JGI IMG/M metagenome (GOLD analysis project Ga0302321, IMG submission 202505) | Peat permafrost microbial communities from Stordalen Mire near Abisko, Sweden - Fen_T0_1 | ecosystem: Environmental > Terrestrial > Soil > Wetlands > Permafrost | place: Sweden: Abisko...
TACGTAGGAAGGTACAGCATAAAAGCAATCACAACATGTTTACAGCTTCGTATCGATAGGGCCACCTCCCGTTTCAGGCCACGATGGAGAGCTCAAAGAACTGCTGCTATTCTTACCATCCTTACCATCTTTCCCATTTTCACCATCCTTACCGTCTCTACTATCCTTACCATCTTTCCCATTTTCACCGTTTCTACCATCTTTCCCATTTTCACCATCCTTACCATTGCTGTCATTATCGTTGTAGCGATTATTGGATTGATGGTGCTGATCATGTCCATGAGATTTTCGTCGAGCAACAAAAACCGTGTCATAAACTACATTGTTTGCTGGATTGGCATCGTTTAGTGCACCTACAACTGCGGTTGTGGTCAGATGTGGGCTGGCATCTGTCGTCAGTTGACCGGTGATGGAAAGTGGCGGCAACACCTGACCTGGCAGGACGGGATACGTACCAAAGTAAGTTGCAGTAATCAGAGTTGGACTCATATCAGAGCTAGTTATAACATTCCAATCATAACCGACGACCTGAATGTGACGTAGACCGACAGGAATCACAAAGGTCACGACAACCGAGTCAGGAGCAGTAACTGGCCCTGCACCTGCCACATTCTGCGTATTTAACTGATACACAATCTTTTGACCACTCTGGTAGTGGTCTCCTTCATCGTGAGCCAGCGTAATTGCCAGATCTGACTTCGCAACAATGATGATGGTATCGTCAGAAGTATCAATAGCAGTGCTCGTATATCCTGACGTACTCACCGAAGCCGTACTGGTCATATTGGGTGTTGCAAAGGCATTCAAAGTTCCAGTCACCGAGATAGGAGGAAGAGTGGTTCCGCCTGATACTGGAAATGGGCCAACGTATACAGCAGTCAGCACAGCAGGACTCGTCGTAGCACTTAACGTCACAGACCATGCAGGGCCAACAGTAACTATCAGATGATCATAGCCCGATGGTATATTATCGGTCACGGTAATTCCACCAGACGGAGCGGGCATACTCACGGACAGACGACGTGGAGATAACCTCTGGCTTGCGCCAATCGAGTTAGGGGCCACAACAGGGCCCGCACCAGCAGCATTGCTAACGACGATATTATAAGTTACCGTCTGCCCAATCTGGAAAATATTGTTCCCAACATTTGTGTTGCTGATCGTCAAGCTAGACGGCGGTTCTGGCGTTGGCGTCGGCGTACTCGTTGGTGTTGGTGTTGGCGTACTCGTTGGTGTTGGCGTCTGGGTGCCTGTTGGTGTTGGTGTTGGCGTACTCGTTGGCGTTGGCGTCTGAGTGCCTGTTGGTGTTGGTGTTGGTGTTGGCGTTGGCGTCGGGGAACCCGAAACTAAGATAGTAAAGGTCGAAACATTGTTGTTGGAATTGACATCACCAAGAGCTACCACAGAGGCTGTATCCGTTAACGTCGGCACCGCATTACTGGTCAGGGTCGCACTTACCACAATTGGCGGGAAAGTACCGCCAATTGCTATTGTCGAGCCTGTATACTGTGCTGTCAACAGCGCAGGACCCGTTGCAGATGTCGTTGAGATACTCCAATTGGTACCCACAACGTTTATGTTACTAAGGCCTGAAGGAAGGACATCAACGACTTGCGTCTGCGCACTTGACGTAATTGACGTATCTGTACTTGCGTTGCTCACGTTCAAATCAAAGGTCAACGTTTGACCGACTGTAAAGGTTGGACCTCCAGTCACATTCACACTTAAGGCGGCATCCAGCCCTGTTGGTACACTCTTTTTGACGCTCACATGTGGCTTCAGGGTGTGATTAACCACACCATGCCTGTTGTTCGTCGAGGCGTACATTTGCTGTGTCTGAGCTTTCACAAAACCAGCATTTACAGCATGGTGAATATTTCGTGTGCTAATTACGGATGTTCCTTGCGCAATTACAAGATTTGTCAGAAGAGAAAACTGGATTCCGAATACTAGAGTACACAATAGAGATACTCGCAAGAAAGCGAGAGCATGTGTCAGGAGTTTGCTCGCGCTACAAAAATAATGCATCGTACTATCATCCTTCTTCCATCACATAAACCTCAAAAGATTGTGAGAAGGTATGATAGAAAGCATATCTAAATACAACGCGTCTCTAGTAATTATAAACATTATTCTTACCATACCTATTTCAAATTAAGTATATAGAGTAAAACCAAAATCCATATTTATAAATAAATATACTATTATATTAGAAATGAGGATATTAAACAAAATACGCAATCAATCATCTATTGTACGTCTTGACGCATATATTCTTCCTGCTTCACGTTCTTAATATTGTATAATATGTATTACACAAGTGAAGGATTGGCCGCTGACACTGCTAAGCAGGGCTAGTCCAAAGTAGTCGCAAGATTGAGGCAGGCCTCCAACGATCAGGAAGGTCAGACATTCACGCTTTTTATTAACTACATGCACGTGTATCTATTCAAATCTCAAACACTTTACCTCTACCTCTTTTGGACGATTAAGAAAAGCAGGGAGAAAAATTACCAATTTGCCTATCATCTTCTATCTCTCCCGTGGCGACAAAATAATCAGAATAGAGGTTAGAGAAAATGTTGAAATGGATACGCTTGGGAGGCGCTACATGTGTCTTTTCCCTTTTGCTGAGCATGTGTCTTCTCGCGACAGGAGTAGAAGCCCAGTCATCTTCGGCCATGAAAACAACGCATGGATGCAATCATTCACACTGTCATCACCATAAGGACACTCACCGTGGACCACAAGGTCCCATTGGCTTAACCGGCCCTGCTGGCCCTCAGGGAGCTCCTGGAACTACTGGCCCTATTGGCTTGACCGGCCCCACTGGCCCTACTGGAGCAACCGGAACTACTGGTCCCATTGGCTTGACCGGCCCTATTGGCTTGACCGGCCCCACTGGCCCTACTGGAGCAACCGGAACTACTGGCCCTATTGGCTTGACCGGCCCCACTGGCCCTACTGGAGCAACCGGAACTGCAGGCCCTATTGGGCCGCAAGGTCCCATCGGCCCTGCCGGCTCTACTGGCCCTGCGGGAGTATCGAATACACAAATGATAACAAATACAGCATCAGTAGCAGCTGGTACTAGTGCATCTGTTAATGCTACTTGTCCAGCAGGAACACATGTAACAGGAGGCGGTTACTTTTACCAGCCAGCACCATCAATAACAATTTATGGTGCTGAAGCTACCTATACACCAGATCAATGGGTTATATTCGTAAATAATGCAGATACTGCTGCGCACAGTATTACAGCCAATGCCATATGTACAGCTTAGATAAGCATTCATAGGCATAAAATTTACACAATGTTTCTATACAAATCAAAAACTTGCAGCATGAAATAAAAGAAAACCTTTTGCTGCGCACAAAGTCAAAAGAAGCAGGTGTGTTTCCTTCGAGAGAGGGAAACACACCTGCTTCTTTTGACTTTTCATCCGCGATACGCCTGTTAGTCGAGAGCCACATGCACCGACTCTATGCCTGCGGTCTGTTCGGGCATGATCTCTTGTGCATTTCGTCTGGCACGCATCGTACTGGCTGCATCGCTATCCTTCACGGTTAGCCCTATACATGCAGAGATGACGATCAGGACTGCGGCTGCAAAAAAGGCAGCCTGATAGGCGGCGATGTTGGGCACAACGGCCCCACTCGCACTCACCTGCGTCATACCAACCCCACTGATGACACTACTGAGCAAGGCGACGCCAAGCGAGCCGCCGATCTGCCGCTGCGCACTGAAAAGTGCGGAGGCCTGCCCGGTCTGCTGGGATGAGATCGTAGCAAAGGATGCCGCCTGCACAGACGTAAACGCAAATGCCATGCCCGCCCCCGTGAGGAACATCAGCGTGCGCATCAGCCAGAGATCGGTATTCTGATTCATCAGCGCCATGAATATCATAAAGATCGCGACAGAAGTGAGTCCGCCAACCAGGAGACGGCGCGGCCCAATGCCTGGATAGAGCCGCGAAACTATCTGAGTCGCAACTAACACGCCCAATGCCTCCGGAAAGGTGGTCAGGCCGGAGGTCAGCGCCGAAACGCCACGTGCCTCCTGCAGAAACAATGGAGCAACATAGAGCACACCCAGAAAACCGGCAGTAGAGAACAGCGTAATCAGGTTCGTCGTACGGAATATGCGGTTATTGAACAGGCGTAGATTCAGCATTGGATGCGTCGAACGCAGCTCGACGAAGACGAAGAGCACGATGAGAATCAGGCCCACAATCAGACAACCAAGAATGCCAGGAGATGCCCAGCCATAACTTGGTCCTTCACTCAAAGCGTACATCGTCAGCGCAAAACCGATACCGGCCAGCAGAAAGCCAAGCCAGTCAAAGGATTTCGTTGCACTCTCGCGATGCTCGTCCAGATAGAATAGGCCAAATAGAAGGGCAACAATACCAATCGGTACGTTGACATAGAAGATCCAATGCCAGGAGAGCTTATCGACAAGGAAGCCACCGAGCACTGGACCAGTCGCAGGTGCCAGGACCGTTGGTATGATAAGCACACGTGATACACCGACGCGCTCAGCGGGCGAAAATGTACGATACAGGATTGCGGTCCCCACTGGAGTTAACGCGCCACCGGCCATTCCTTGCAAAACGCGAAAGCCAATGAGCATCGGCAAGCTCGTTGACAATCCACAGAGCGCTGATGCAATCGTGAACAATGCCAGAGCACTCAAGAAAACGCGCCTGGTTCCCAGCCGATCTCCTAGCCAGCCTGAAGCCGGGATAATCACGGCCAGGCTCACAAGATAACCGACGACAACGGCACCAATCGAGGTACCTGGAGCATTGAACTGACGGCTCAGCGCGGGAAGGCCGACATTCACAATCGTCCCATCCATAATTGACATAAACATAGAGACGACGAAGATAATACTCACACTTATTTTCGGATTGATGTAAGGACGATGCATGTAATACGCTCCAAATACGACACGTAAAGCGAAACGTGCCTCTAAACGAGGAAGAAACTCATAGAGTATAAGCGGCGACGCCTATCAAATAGCGAAATTACGATCCGCACAAAGTACTTTTCCGCGTTGACGATCAAGTCACTGTTTTTTAGAACATAACTTTCTGTCTATTCTATTCCCCAAATGGAGCCATTTTGCACTCTGCTTTTCTGCATATATCGCTACGCGATGCGAGCCGTTCACATGATGTGTGCCAATCCAGCACCCACACCTTTTTCTTGCTTATGAATAAACACAGCACGATATGTTATACTGTGCAACATGGGTAAGGATGCCTCTACGTTCATGTATTTTTACAATGCAGTATGGTGAATCAAACATGATATTTTCCAGATGAAAGGGAAAGACGATGTACGACTATGTTGTCGTTGGAGCAGGCTCTGCTGGCTGCGTGCTTGCTGAACGCCTGACCGAAGATGCCGCAACCTCCGTTCTACTGCTTGAGGCGGGTCCAGCCGACGAGGCACAGGAGATCCACATTCCCGTTACCTTTTCTCGCCTATTCAAGTCGGCCATCGATTGGACCTATTATACAGAGGAAGAGCCTCACCTCAACAACCGCAAGCTCTACTGGCCGCGTGGAAAGGTGCTGGGCGGCTCCAGTTCGATCAACGCGATGATCTACATACGCGGCAACCACTACGACTACGAGCGCTGGCGTGACGCAGGTAACGAGGGCTGGGGCTACTCAGCGGTACTTCCATATTTCAAAAAAGCCGAGAATCAGGAGCGCGGCGCATCTGAATATCACGGCGTCGGCGGCCCACTCAACGTCATGGACCGACCGTACACCAATCCGCTCTCCGAGGCCTTTATCGAGGCAGGTGTAGAGCTTGGCTGGCCACAGCGCGACGATTTCAATGGGGCCACGCAAGAAGGCTTCGGCAACTACCAGGTTACGCAACGCCAGGGTAGACGCCACAGCGCCGCCGTTGGCTACCTGCATCCCGCACTTGGTCGCAGCAACCTCACAGTACATACCCAGGCCCTGGTCACACGTATCCTCTTCGAAGGGACCCGCGCCATCGGCATTGCCTATCTCAAAAATGGCACAGAGCAACAGGTACGCGTCAACAAAGAAGTCATCCTCTCCGGAGGAGCTGTGAACTCGCCACAGATCCTCCTGCTTTCAGGCGTCGGACCAGCCGATCAGCTCCGCGCGCTTGATATACATGTCGTCGCAGACCTACCCGGCGTTGGCGGCAACTTGCAGGACCACCCATTTGTCAGCGTCTGCAATACCAGCACACAGCCCATCTCGCTCTTCGACATTGAGAAACCAGAGAACCTGCAAGAATACCTGGAACACCAACGCGGCCCCTTTACCTCAAATGTCGGCGAGGCGGGCGCATTCATCAGAACGCGACCCGATCTCCCTGAGCCCGACATCCAATATCACTTCGCACCTGTCTTCTACATCAACCATGGCCTCACGCCAGTTGAGCAACATGGCTATACGATAGGCCCCACCCTGGTCACTCCACAGAGCCGTGGCCATCTGGCATTACGCTCAACGGACCCAACCGAGCATCCAGCCATCCACGCCAACTACCTTGCCAGCGAAGCAGATGTGCAAGCGCTTGTAGAGGGCGTAAAGATTGCAAGGCGGCTCGGCCAGACCAAAGCATTCGCCAGCTTCCACGATGTAGAGACCCTACCAGGGCCCCAGGTGCAGAGCGACAAAGAGATTACCGCATATCTACGCAGTACCGTAGAGACCCTCTACCATCCCGTCGGCACCTGCAAAATGGGCCACGACCCACTTGCAGTCGTCGATGAACAACTGCGTGTACATGGCATAGAGGGCCTGCGTGTCATCGACGCATCTATCATGCCTACGATCATCAACGGCAACACCAATGCACCGACCATTATGATAGCCGAGATGGCTGCCGACATGTTGCGCCAACAGACCCAAAACTATAGTTAACGTTACCAACCTTTCTACTTCTTTAAGAGGATAAGTTTCTCTCTGTATACACTAGTCGGCGGCGCTGCCATCTTTCCATACAGTCAGAAACTCTTTCTCTTTGTCATGGATACTAGTGCCGAGTACCGGGTGGAGTTCGATGACCGGCGAGTATTTGCTGGCGGGTACGTTGCGGCCCAACGCTTCGGCCATGGCGCGCACATAATGCGGCGCCCCTCCGCAGCAGATACCAATGTAATTGACGCCAAGTGCTTGTGCACTACGAGCGAAGTCGGCCATTTCGAAGCGGTTGGATTGAAATGGCTCCAGGGCGATGGGGAAGGCGTTGTCTCCGCCGGGCAACTTCAGAGATTCGAAGGTGGGAGCGTGGGCATGAGTCTGATAGGGGACCGGCTGAGCGGCAACATAGCATTGGACGGATGCGCGTATCTTCTCAATGAGGGGTAGCATCGTCGCGGGTCCGCGATCACAGTTGAGGCCAACGATATCAGCCCCGTGGTCGGCCAGGATCTTGCAGGCCTCGACATAGTCGTAACCGTCACGTGTCTTTTCAGGCTGGACCGATGCCAGGGTGACCATAGCAGGGAGGCCGAGCTTCTTGATCACGTCGAGGGCAATCAGGGCTTCTCCCAGGTAGTCGTTGGTCTCGGATATGACGAAGTCGATGCCTTCTTCGACGGCCCAACGCAGCTGCTCTTCATACTGAGTACGCACAACCTTCCCCGATTCCTCAGGATTGTGTTGATCGTAGGCCCAGGTGTTGCAAATATTGCCGGCCACAAGCGCATCACCTTCATGTGCAGCAATGTTGGCGAGGCGTACAGCCTGGCGATTCATCTGTTCAAGGTCGTTTTCGCGCCCAACATCTTTGAGCTTTTCGCGGTGCGCATAGTAGGTCAGGGCAACCATGACTTCGCTGCCGGCACGCAGGAATTCGCGGTGGAGCTCCAGAACGGCTTCCGGAAAGTCCAGGACGACTTCTGGTACATAGAGGCCCGCTTTAATATAGCCACGGCGCTCCAGCTCAAATACATAGCCCTCTGCCCCTAACACAATGCCTTGTTGCAGACGCTCGATGATACCACGGGTAGCAATGTTGCGCATAAGATTTTTCCTTTCAACGGAATAGTAAGTAATACATGAAGAATCTCTGCGAAGCAGAGTCTCTTCATGTATTATATGTTTATTCCGTTTTTCTTTTATATTTCAATATATTCGATTTTTCTTACGTTGGTGCGGATTGCGCACGATCAATTCGGCGCTTCGCAGCGTTTCTTCCAGCCACCTATTGCCTGATCAGCGTTATGCATTCGCTGTGGCCAGGGCGCTTTTGGCGAAGCGATGCGGATTGAAGCGCTTGATATCGTAGACCGTTCCCTCTTGCAGGGCGAGCTGCATCAAGACTTTACCGACCCAGGGCGCATATTTGTAGCCGGTACCACGCCAGCCGACGCCAACATAGACGTTGTTGAATTTAGGGATGCTGCCAAGGATAAAGTTATCATCGGCTACAAGGTCGTAGAAGCACTGGTCAACGTCCTGCACATCGATGGTCTCGGCATCCTGGAGCTCGGGCATGCATTCGGCGACAAAGCTGTGTACATCATGGATATGGGTCGTGAGGGGAGTGATATCGGGCGGATTGTAGAAACCGATCTTTACACCTGGAGTCTTACCTTCATAAATGGGGTGCCCGTAGATACCAACGTCCAGGTAGGCAAAGACCGGCAGAACATCAGAGGTAAACTGAGCACGCTTCTCAACTGGCGGAATAAAATATTTGCACTGGCTCGGACGATCAGGCCGAATAGGAAATTGCAGATTGCTGCCGAGCTGCTGCAGGACCTCGTTGGTACCATGTCCAGCCGTAATAACAAGCTTATGCGTAAAATAGAGACCCATATCCGTCTGAACATGCACGATATCGTCGTACTGCTCTATCGAGGCGATCTGCGCGTTTTCCACGATGTGTACGTTGCGCTTGTGTAGTGCGTCGAGCAAAGCCTGCGTCACGGCTGGCAGATACATAAAGCCGGCTTCGACATCAAGGCGGCCCAGGCTGGCGGCAAATTGCGGGAAGCGCTGCTGGAGCGTCTGCTGGCTGGCAAACTCTTCGGTCTTTAAATGGAGATCCGTCAATACATGGAAGCTTTTGACGGCGTAGGTCTCTGCGAACTGAGGGGTGACGCTTGCCGTTGCGAGGTTCAGACAGCCACACTCGATCAGGCAGGACGCATCATTTGTGTGCTGGAAGTCGAGCCAGAGTTGGCGCGCTTCGTAGGCCAGCCGGGCGTATTCGGGATCGATATAGTCGTTTCTAATTGAGCGTGTGTAGCCGAATGAGGCCGTCATTTTGTCGCCAATGGTCGATCTTTCTAAGACCGTGATGTTTGAGGTGAAGTAGGAGGCGTAATAGGCGGTGAAAAGTCCCATGACGCCCCCGCCGATGATGGTCAGATCCTGGATGTTTTCTCTCATGCAGTTCATTGTCCTTTGTTCCACGGTACGCCTGTGGTGTCTAGCGGTATTAGACTCAGGTACGTAAATACGGCGGTCAGGTGTGCATAATGGTCGTTACTGTGTGGGCGAGCTTTTACCTACGAATGGAGATAGGGGCAACCTCTTTGTGTGTAGCCGATCTAACATAGTAGTGCTTTCCTAATGATAGCAGATCGACAGCTATTTTAGTAGGGGGGGAACGCTTATAATTTTGCTTTTCTCACGCGGCATATGCTTTTTCACCGCCCGGTTCCTCTCCTGGGGGCACAAATGGGTCGCATGATAACAGGAGGAGAGTTGCAAAAAAGATGATCAATGCCCCCTCGATTGCTACTTCCGCCAGGAAGATAAAGGTTGCCTGTTGCTCACTTTGCCCTTGTAAGACATTAACAATAGTATTCGTCGCCTCAACACATCCATGTGCATGAGACACGACCGTATTAACCACTGCCATGTCAGCGACTTCACCTGATTGAGTGGCGAGCGCCTGTGTTGCTGTACTCATTATCTGGTGCTCTACCGCTGCCTTTTGTGCTTGCTTTAGCACATGCACATTCTTGTTTGTGAGCAGGATAGCCTGTTCTTTTTGGAAAAGAGGTAAAGAGACCTGTATATCATTTAAGGCTTGCAAGTTCTCTGCCGCAGGACGATAGGCAAGCACCATTGCTGACTTGGCAAATACCTCACATCTCGTCCTTTGTAGGGTTGCTTGATCGAAGTATTCCATATCGCCTCTGATGCCAGGTGGTATGGCTTCCAGCCCCATTAGCACAAGTATCAGTGCACACATGGCTATTTTTCTCACAAAAAAGGGCGTTTGTACTAACCTGGTTTCTTTGTGTGTCTGCTTTTTCCTGCCAAGTGTGGCTATGACCATGAAGAACAAAATGAGAAACACAACTTCAATCACGATCTGGATTACAAAGAGCTGAATATTGCTGCTCTCAATATCCAGGGGCAAGGTAAGCACGAGAGCGGTCATCGTGGAAAGGTAATTATGCTCATGCGTGATAAGAATGTTGAGCTCAAGAGGATCAAACGTGTTGTTTGGGTGATCGATGATGATCTGTGCTGTCGTCGCTAGCGAAAGGTAATCACTCCTTGCCTGTAGCAAGAAATATTGTATATTCGCCGCTGGATTGGTTAGCAACAGATTTTGTTCTTGTTCAAAGGCTGGTAAGACGGTCTGCAGATCATGCATTGCCTGTGCCTGCTCATCCACCGGGCGATAGACGAGCGTATAGGCGGCATTGACCAATATCTGACTGCGTGTGCATTGTTGAGATGCTTCATTTATATAATGTACGTTGCTCCAGGAGAAAGCCTGCACACACTCAAATCCTATCAGTAGTAGCATTAAAAGAATCTTTGCCACTTTCGCAAAGGTATTAAATGTTCTTATAAGCATAGCCCCACCTCTCCCACATAGCTAAAAATTAGAGGGTCATTTCTGCGCTAGAAAGATCATCACTGATTATCGTCGCTTTCCCTCAATTTTTGTACCGCTATATAAGAGACGTTCAGGGAACGATATCTTAAAAAATATGCGAAAGTGGCAAAAATATAAAATAAAAGAAAGATCTTAAAAAATAGATAATTCAAGTTCCCAGCTATCTGCCTCCAACTGGGATATAGGGATCAGTCGGTGTGGAAGACCTCTTTTGCGGCAGTCCACCAGGAGCCGGGCGTGTGGTCTGCAAGGGGCTCCTGCATCGGGTCAGTATGCGTCCACCATTCCTGCGTCTTGGGATCGGCTGCCATCTTCTGCATATCGGCTGCATAATCGTCGCCGATATATTCGAAATAGGCGATGAGTAACGTTCCATGACGAAAAATAGAATAATTGCGTATATTACAGGCATGGATCGTTGACAGTACCTCCGGCCAGACAGCCTCGTGGATACGATCGTAATCATCAATGCGGTCTGGTTTGACATTGATAAGCTGTCCAAAACGGCGCATAACGCTGGCCTCCTTTTTGTGCTACTATTCTTGTTCTGAGATAAGCACCACTGCGTGGCCTTGCTTACTTAATGAGTTTGTCAGATAGCGTAAGAAACCTGCAGGTACTTTGCCAGAGGTATGGAGCACATGATAATGCTGATGCTCCTCGTCTGTACTGTTATCTAGTAAATCCAGGTTCAATTCGTCGTCTTGCTCTGTCTCTTCTTCTATATGAAATGTCTTGGGGCCTATGGTAAACATGGGATCTCCTCGTGCTCTGTTTTTAGTATGGTTGCTCAAGTGCCTCTCTATTATAAAGATGTTTGACGTAGGGAAATGGCACGTTTCGTGTCGATATACAGTACTTATGCGCTACTTTAACCTGGATTGAAGCTGTTACTTTCTTGTATACAAGCCGCTCTTCGTAAGGAAGCTTCTACTCCAGATAACGAATTTCTGCGCTTGCTTGTTACATTGATATGACTCTATGGCTATATAGAGTCATAGAAAAAGATGCTTGCCGTAATTATCTCAACCACAGCAAGCATCTTTTCTAAGCTATTTGTTCGCCCTATTTAGATTGTGCACGAGTCGTCGTCACAGACGCCAGCCTGCTGGACGTTGCCGACTTTGATGAGTGGATGGGATTCGCCCCAAACTTGCTCAAGCACCTGACTAAAGACCTCGGTTGGCTGTGCACCTGAGATGCCGTATTTTTCGTCGATGGCGAAGAAGGGTACACCATTGACGCCAAATGTGCGTGCTCGCCGTACGTCTGCTCGCACATCGTCGGCATAGGTATCACTATTAAGCACGCTGCGTGCCTCGTCGGCGTCGATGCCGACCTCTGAGACGAGCTTTATGAGCGTCTCGTGATCTCCCATAGCGGCTCCCTCGGTGAAGTATGCCTTCAGGAAGCGTTCTTTGGCTGCGTCCTGTTTATTGTGCGCAGCGGCGAGATGGATTAGCCGATGGGCGTCGAATGTGTTGGAGTACTGCACGTCTTCAAAGTGATAGTCGAGTCCCTCGGCAGTTCCCAGAGCGGCGAGATGGTTATTCGCGGCGCGTGCATCCTCTATGCTCATACCATATTTCTTTGCCAGGACCTGATTGACTTTTTCCTCTGAGACCCGAGGGGCACTCGGATCAAGCTGATAACTACGCCAGATGATATTAACTTCGTCGCGATGCGCAAAA
>Ga0302321_100004098_pt1 | contig 12562 bp, 10 predicted proteins | sample Fen_T0_1_FD_202505 | JGI IMG/M metagenome (GOLD analysis project Ga0302321, IMG submission 202505) | Peat permafrost microbial communities from Stordalen Mire near Abisko, Sweden - Fen_T0_1 | ecosystem: Environmental > Terrestrial > Soil > Wetlands > Permafrost | place: Sweden: Abisko...
ATCTCTCGCGTCAGCCAACCTTCGCTCAGGGACTGTTCGAGGGACGCTCCGGTGACTTGCATTTCGACGTCGCGATAGTGCTGGTCGTGTACTTGTTGCTGGCCGATACCTTGCAGCAGCGCCAATTCGTGCGACTCCCACATCGGCAGCAGCGGTCGCATGGCCGGATGCAAGCCAAGCTGTTCGGTCAATTGTATGACCTGGTCGCGCGCTACCGCGATATTGGGACGAAATGCGTAGTAGCGCGGGTCGGCGTACGGGACGAATGTGTTGTAGGCGTCGTTGCCGCCCTTCAGGTAAACCAGAACCAGCAGTTTGCCGTCGGCGACCGCAGCCTGCGAAGCAAGTGGCAGCCACGAGCTTGCCGCGATGGCGGCGGCGGAAATCTGCAGAAATTGACGGCGATTCATTGTGGTAGCTCTACTCTGGTTTGCGACAGGCAATCCAGTAATTCACATCGACGTCCCGTCCCAAGGCATAACGGCGGCTAAAGGGGTTGTAGGTCATTCCGGTCAGCTCGCCCGGGATCAGGCCGGCGGCGCGTACGGCTGCGGTCAATTCGGCCGGTGTGATAAAGCGTGCGTATTCGTGCGTGCCCTTGGGCAGCATGTTCAGCACATATTCGGCGCCGACGATGGCGAACAGGAAGGACTTTGGATTTCGGTTCAACGTCGAAAAGAACAGCTGACCACCGGGTTTCGCCAGCGCGGCACACGCGCGAATGATCGCCGGCGGATCGGGCACATGCTCGAGCATTTCCATGCAAGTGACGCAATCGAACGAGGCCGGCCGCTCGGCGGCCAGTTGTTCCGCCGAAACCAGCTGGTATTCGACCTGGACGCCGCTTTCCAGCAAATGCAGCTTGGCAACCTTCAAGGGTTTTTCCGAAAGGTCGATACCGGTGACGGTGGCCCCGCGAATGGCCATGCTCTCGGCAAGAATGCCGCCGCCGCAGCCGACATCCAGCACGGTCTTGCCGGAAAGGCCGACCAGCCGGTCGATATAGTCCAGCCGCAGGGGATTGATATCGTGAAGCGGCTTGAATTCGCTGTTGCGGTCCCACCAGCGCGCGGCGAGGGCGCCGAATTTGGCGAGTTCGGCCGGGTCAACGTTGGATTGGGTGGCTGTCATATTGATGGTTATGTTGGGTCAAGTAGCGAGGAATCGGTCGTGCCATAGCGCGGCTTTGGCCTTCAGTTCGGCTTCATCCTGCCGGGTAAGAATTCGATTCACCAGCAAAGGTTCACCGTCCACCCAGACATGGGTGACGTTTTCGCGTCCGGCCGCGTGGAACAGGTGCGATACCGGATCGTAGCAGGGTTGCGTTTCCAATGCGCCGAGATCGACGGCGGCAAGGTCCGCCCGTTTGCCGGGCAGCAGCGAGCCGATTTCAGTGTCCCAGGCCAGCGCCTTGGCGGCATTCAGCGTCGCCATTTCCAGCGCCTGGTGCGCAGGCAGGGTGGCGGCATCGCCGGACACGCCTTTTTGCAGGAGGCTGGCCAGTCGCGTTTCGGCGAGCATGTCGAGGCGATTGTTGCTGGCGGTGCCATCGGTGCCAACGCCGACATTGACGCCGGCTTCCAGCATCGCCTTGACCGGTGCGATGCCGCTTGCCAGCTTCAGGTTGGAAACTGGGCAGTGCGCGACGTGTACGCCGTGGTGCGCAAACAGCGCGATTTCGGCGGGACTCAGGTGGACGCAATGCACGGCGATCAGGTTCGGCGCCAGCAGGCCAAGCCGGTGCAGCCGCTCGACAGGGCGGCAGCCGTGCTCCTTTTCACCCTGCATCACCTCGTCGGCAGTCTCGTGCACGTGCAACATGATCTGCACGTCCATTTCGGTGGCGATGGTGGCGATGCGCTCGAACGTGCGATCGCTCACCGTATACGGCGCGTGCGGCGCCAGCATCAGTTTCAGGCGAGGTTCATTGGCAAAGGTATCGCGCGAATCGACGGCCTTGGCGATGTACGATTCCGCATCCGCCGCATACGGCGTCGGAAATTCCATGATGGCGCCGCCCAATGCCGCGCGCATGCCGGATTTCAGTGCCGCCCTGGCGCCGGCAGTATGAAACAGGTACATGTCGGCGAAGCAGGTGGTGCCGCTACGGACCATTTCGGCGGTCGCCAGTTCGGTGCCGTCGAACGCATAGCCATCCGAGAGATGCTTGCTTTCGGCGGGCCAGATATGCTGCTGCAGCCACACCATCAGCGGCGTATCGTCGGCAAATCCGCGCATCAGGGTCATGGCGGCGTGGGTATGCAGATTGACGAGGCCCGGGAACAACACGTGGGTCGGCAGTTCCACCTTGGTGGCGTCGGGAAATTGCCGGAGCGCCTCTGCGGTTGGCAACAGTGCGACGATGCGTCCGTCTTGCATTGCCAGACTGTGCCTCTCCAGCGTTACGCCGCGCGGTTCTACCGGGACGATCCAACGGGCGTTGATCAGGGTAATGGGATTCAAATGCGTTCTTTATTATCTGCAGTGCATGTGGCTAAAACAAAAAAGCCCCGCGCGAAGGCGGGGCTCCTTTGATTGCTTCAAATTTACTTGTTCTTGACGCCTTTGAACTCGATGTCCACGCGACGGTTCTTGGCGCGGCCTTCGGCGGTCTTGTTGGTGGCAACCGGTTGCGTTTCACCCTTGCCGAGCGTCGTGATCTTCGCCGCGGCAACGCCCTTGGCAACCATGTATTCCTTGACCGTGTTGGCACGGCGCTCGGAAAGCTTCTGGTTGTAGGCGTCGGTGCCGACCGAGTCGGTGTGACCGGTAGCGATGATCATTTCAACATCGATACCCTTCATTTTGTCGATGGCTTCATCGATCGATTTCTTGCCGGCGGGCTTCAATACCGACTTGTCGAAATCGAACAGGGCTTCGGCCTGGATTGTGATCGATTGCTTGACCGATGCCGGGGCGGGGACAGCCGGAGCAGCGGGCTTGGCGGGTTCTGCGGGTTTCGCCGGTTCCGCCGGGACGACGGGAGCAGCGGGTTTGGCCGGCTCGGCTTTCTTCGGCATGCAATCCGGATGTTCGACGCCGGAGGTCTGCACGCAATTGCCGCTCGCGTCGCGAACCGGTTTGCCGCTTACGTCCAGCAAATCGGGCGTTACGCCGGCAAAGGCGGTGGCCGCCGCCAGCAGGGATGCCGTGCCGAGCAGCTTTGCAATCAGGGAAATCTTCATTCGTTACTCCCGGGAAAGTGGTGGTTGTTTTTGTGCTGCCAGTTTTTTGGAAAATCTTGGGGGGCCAATTTTTTTGCGCTGCCTGAATTTACGGCAAGCCTTTGACGGCTTGACGACAATTCCCTGCAGAATACTTCGCAAATCATACACGATACGATTTGGGCCATACAACCTTCAATGTGCATTTTCACAACAGCCCGCGCCATTTGGTAGCGAAATTGCAACAATCCGGGCGCGAAGCGCGTCGCATACTATCTATTGCGGTTGCCGGGGGGCGGACCTCCCTAGCGGTGGTGGTTTTGCGCCGCGTGCATAGATTTTTTTGCGCCGTTGTGCTAAATTAACTCGTTTGGCTTACGCCAAAAACTTTATAAATCAAGCATTTAGCACAAGAATAAAGAGAGCAGAGTCGTGACAGAACCGCAATTGCCGCAATTCGCCAAAGAAACCCTGCCGGTCAGCATCGAAGAGGAGATGCGCAAGAGTTACCTCGAGTACGCCATGAGCGTAATCGTGGGCCGTGCGCTTCCCGATGTCCGCGATGGCTTGAAGCCCGTACACCGCCGCGTGCTGTTCGCGATGCACGAACTGTCCAACGAGTGGAACAAGCCGTACAAGAAGTCGGCGCGTATCGTCGGCGATGTGATCGGTAAGTACCATCCGCACGGCGATACTGCCGTGTACGACACCATCGTGCGCATGGCGCAGGATTTCTCGCTGCGCTATCCGCTGATCGACGGCCAGGGCAACTTCGGTTCGGTCGACGGCGATAACGCCGCCGCGATGCGCTACACCGAAATCCGCATGGCGAAGATTTCGGCGCAGTTGCTGGAAGACCTCGACCGCGAAACGGTCGACTTCGGACCCAACTACGACGGCAGCGAACAGGAACCGCTGATCCTGCCGGCCAAGTTCCCCAATCTGCTGGTGAACGGCTCGGGCGGTATCGCCGTCGGCATGGCGACCAACATCCCGCCGCACAATATGAACGATGTGATCGACGCCTGCCTCAAGGTGCTCGACAACCCGCACGTCGATATCGAAGACCTGATCGCCATCGTCAAGGCGCCCGACTTCCCGACCGCAGGCATCATCTACGGCCTCGACGGCGTTCGCGACGGTTATCGCACCGGACGCGGACGCGTCATCATGCGCGCGCGCTGCCATTTCGAGGACCTCGAAAAGGGTTCGCGCCAGGCCATCATCATCGACGAACTGCCGTACCAGGTGAACAAGGCATCGTTGCTGATCAAGATCGGCGAACTGGTTCGCGACAAGAAGCTGGAAGGTGTGTCCGACCTGCGCGACGAGTCGGACAAGTCGGGTATGCGCGCCGTCATCGAACTGAAGCGCGGCGAAGTGCCGGAGATTGTGCTGAACAATCTCTACAAGATGACGCAGATGCAGGAAACCTTCGGCATGAACATGGTGGCGCTGGTCGACGGCCAGCCGCGCCTGCTCAATCTCAAACAATTCCTCGACGCGTTCCTGCGCCACCGCCGCGAAGTCGTCACGCGCCGCACCGTGTTCGAACTGCGCAGGGCGCGCGACCGCGGCCACATCCTGGAAGGCCTGGCCGTTGCGCTGTCGAACGTCGACGAAATCATCGAGCTCATCAAGAAATCGGAAACGCCGGCGGTTGCCAAGGAACGCCTGATGGGCAAGTTGTGGCGCTCGCAGCTGGTCGAAGACATGCTCAACCGCGCCAGCATCGAAAACTACCGCCCGGAAGGTCTTGCCAAGGATTTCGGCCTGCAGCGCTCGGGTTATCGCCTGTCGGAAGCGCAGACGCAACGCATTCTGGAAATGCAGTTGCAGCGCCTGACCAACATGGAGCAGGACAAGATCGTCGGCGAGTACAAGGAAGTGATGGACCGCATCACCGACCTCCTCGATATCCTCTCCAAGCCGGAACGCGTTTCGACCATCATCGCCGACGAGCTCGGTGTGATCAAGCAGTCGTTCGGCGACAAGCGCCGCTCCGAGATCGTCACCAACGGCCAGGAAATGTCGATGGAAGACCTGATCGCCAAGGAAGACGTGGTGGTCACGATGTCGCATTCCGGTTACATCAAGTACCAGCCCGTCGCAGACTATCGCGCGCAAAAGCGCGGCGGACGCGGCAAGCAGGCGACGGCGATGAAGGAAGACGATTTCATCGAAACGCTGTTCATCGCCAATACCCACGACTACGTCCTGTGTTTCTCCAACAAGGGGCGCGTGTACTGGATCAAGGTGTACGAAATTCCGCAAGGCTCGCGCGCTTCGCGCGGCAAGCCGATCGTCAACCTGCTGCAAATGCAGTCGGATGAAAAGATCAGCGCCGTGTTGCCGGTGCAGGCGTTCGCCGAAGACCGCTATGTGTTCTTCGCCACCTCCGAAGGGGTGGTCAAGAAAACCTCGTTGTCGGATTTCGGCAATCCGCGCAAGGCCGGCATCATCGCCATCGCGCTCGACGACGGCGACAACCTGATCGGCGTGGCTCTCACCGACGGTACGCATGACGTGATGCTGTTCTCGGACGAAGGCAAGGCGGTACGTTTCGAGGAAAGCGACGTGCGTTCGATGGGTCGCGACACCCGCGGCGTGCGCGGCATGAATCTCGCCAAGGGCGGCAAGGTGATTTCCATGCTGGTGGCGGAGGACGAACAGCTTTCCGTGCTGACCGCCACCGAAAACGGCTACGGCAAACGCACCGCCATCACCGAATACACCCGCCACGGCCGCGGCACGCAGGGCATGATCGCCATCCAGACTTCCGAGCGTAACGGCAAGGTGGTGGCAGCCACGCTGGTGCGTCCGGAAGACGAAATCATGATGATCACCACCGGCGGCGTGCTGATCCGCACCAAGGTGAAGCAGATTCGCGAAATGGGCCGCTCCACGCAGGGTGTGACGTTGATCAATCTCGATGCCGGCCAGAAGTTGTCCGGCCTGCAAAAAATTGTCGAATCGGACGAAGAAGGAGATGAAGGAAAATGATTCGCAAACTCGTTCAAATCTGCCTGATTGCTTCGGTCGCCGTCGCCGCGTCGGCGCAGGCGCCGGCAACGCAGGCTCCCGGCTTGCAGCCTCCCGCCACCATCAACGAAGAGCAGCGCACCGCCATCAACGAATTGCTGACGGCGATGAATTTCAAGAAGACCATGTCGCAGATGGCGAGCGCCATGACGCAGGCGATGCCGCAGGTGTTCGACCAGATGCTCGATAACGTCGCCAAGTCCAATCCGAAAATGACTCCGCAGAAAAAGGAGGCGATGCGCAAGCTGGCGCTGGAATCGCGCGCCAAGGTGCAGCAGGAATTGGTCGAAATTTACAACGACCCGCTGGTCGTGCAAAGCCTGGAAGACATCATGGGCCGCGCCTATGCGAAGCGTTTTTCCACGCCGGAGATCCGCAAGATCACCACGTTCTACAACAGCGCGGAAGGGCAGAAGATGTTGAATTACCTTCCCGAAATCATGCGCGAATCGATGCCCGAAATCATGCAAACCTTGTCGCCGCGCATGACGCAAATGATCGAAAGAACCGCCAAGGAAGTTGCGGCGCGGGTTGAAAACGAGTCGCCTGCAACATCTACTCCGGCAACGCCGGCAGCCTCGAAGAAGTAGTGCGCATCCACAATTTCTCCGCAGGTCCCTCGGCGCTACCCGCCGAGGTCTTGGAGCAGGCGCAGGCAGAACTGCTCGATTTCCCGTTCAACGGCAAGAGCACCGGCATGTCGGTGATGGAAATCAGCCATCGCGGCAAGGTGTACATGGCGGTCGCGGCGGAAGTGGAACGCGACCTGCGCGAGTTATTGGCGGTTCCGGCCAACTACAAGGTCTTGTTCCTGCAAGGCGGTGGCAAGGGAGAGTTCTCGCTGATCCCGCTCAACCTGCTGCGCGGCAAGACCAGCGCGGATTACGTCGATACCGGCCACTGGTCGGTGGGCGCCGTGCAGGAGGCGCGCAAGTACTGCACGCCGAATGTGATCGCCTCCAGCAAGGACCGAGACTACGTTTATGTTCCGCCGCAGGCGGCCTGGCAACCGAACGCCGATGCCGCCTACCGCCACATCTGCAGCAACGAAACCATCCACGGCGTCGAGTACCAATGGACTCCGCAGGTGGACGACGACGTGCCGCTGGTGTCCGACATGTCTTCCAATATCCTGTCGCGCGTGTTCGACCTGTCCAAATTCGGCTGTATTTACGCCGGCGCACAGAAAAACATCGGCCCGTCGGGCGTCACCGTGGTGATCGTCCGCGAAGACTTGCTGGGCAAGCCCCACCCGTTTACGCCCTCGGTGTTCGACTACACGCAACAGGCGGCCAATGAGTGGATGCTGAATACCCCACCGACTTTCGGCGTGTACCTGGCGGGCCTTACCTTCAAATGGCTGAAGGCTCGCGGCGGCGTCGCAGGCGTTGAAAAGATCAATATCGAAAAATCACGGCTCCTCTACGATTGCATCGACGGCTCCGGCGGCTTCTATCGCAACGGCGTCGATAAGGCGGACCGCTCGCGCATGAACGTGCCGTTTTTCATTCGCGACGATGCGCTGCACGCGGCCTTTGTGGCCGAAGCGGACGCGGCCGGCTTGGCCGGGCTGAAGGGACACCGCGCCATCGGCGGGATTCGCGCATCGCTCTACAATGCCGTATCGCTGGCGGCGGTGCAGGCACTGGTGGATTTCATGAACGATTTCGCCAGGCGCCGGGGATAGATTCGCAGGCAGCGCGCAGGCGTATCGGTGGTGCTTCGGCTGCGGCGCCCGGAATAATGCGAAAATCTGCCTTGAGCGGGCACTTGTGCCCACCGGCAGACCCTCGAAAAAACCATTCATGTCCGACGACCTAGCTCGCCTGCGCAGCGAAATCGACCGCCTCGACGCCGAAATCCTGGCGCGCCTCAACGCGCGCGCCGCCGTTGCCCGGCAGGTCGGCTCGCTAAAGGTCGGACAAGCGTATCGTCCCGAACGCGAAGCCGAGGTGCTGCGCAGCATCATGGCCAATAACCAGGGTCCGCTGCCCAATGAAGTGGTGGCGCGCCTGTTTCGCGAAATCATGTCGGCCTGCCTCGCGCTGGAACGGCCGATCACGGTCGCGTACCTCGGCCCAAAGGGTACCTTCAGCGAACTGGCCGCCGTAAAACACTTCGGCGAAGGCGCGGTGACGCAACCTTGCGCGAGCATCGACGAGGTCTATCGCAGCGTCGAATCGGGTGCGTCCGACTTCGGCGTGGTGCCGGTCGAAAATTCGACCGAAGGAGCGGTAGGGCGCTCGCTCGACCTGATGCCGCAGACGCCCTTGAAGATTTGCGGCGAAGTGCTGATCCGCATCCATCATCACCTGATGGCGAGCGACGTGCTGCCGTTCCAGAATATCCAGCGGGTGTTTTCGCACGGCCAGTCGCTGGCGCAGTGCCACGAATGGCTGAACAAGGAGTTGCCGCACGCCGAGCGCGTCGCGGTATCGTCCAATGCCGAAGCCGCGCGGCGCGCCGCGCTGGAGCCGTTCTCGGCGGCAGTGGCCGGCGAAATGGCGGCCGAACACTACAAGCTCACGATCCTCTCGTCCAATATCGAGGACGAACCCAACAACACCACGCGCTTCCTGGTGCTGGGCACCTACGAACCCAAGGCCACCGGCAAAGACAAGACCTCGCTGGTGCTGTCGGCGCCGAACCGATCGGGCGCTGTGTACGAAATGCTGACCCCGTTCGCTACGCGCGGCGTGTCGATGTCGCGTTTCGAATCGCGTCCTTCCAAAATCGCCATGTGGGAATACCTGTTCTTTGTTGACATCGAAGGCCATCGGGCCGATGCCAACGTGGCCGAAGCACTGGTGGAGTTGCGCAAGATCGCCGGCTATGTGAAGTTGCTCGGCTCCTATCCCCACGCCGTACTCTGACCATCCAACCGACCGAATCCATGAGCGACAAGCTTGCCGACCTGGCGCCGCCGCATATTCACCGACTGACGCCGTACCAGCCCGGCAAGCCGATTTCCGATGTGGCACGCGAACTCGGCATGAATGAGGCCGACATCATCAAACTCGCGTCCAATGAAAATCCGCTCGGCCCCTCGCCGAAAGCGCTGGCGGCGATCGCGGCTGTGCTGCCCGACCTGGCGCAATATCCGGATGGCGGCGGCTTCGCACTGAAGGCCGTCATCAGCCGCAAATTCGGCGTGACTGCGGAACAAATCGTGCTCGGCAACGGGTCCAACGACGTGCTGGAACTGGCCGCGCGCACCTTTTTGCATCCGGGTACTTCCGCCGTCTATTCGCAGCACGCCTTTGCAGTCTATCCTTTGGCGACAACCGCCGTTGGCGCCGAAGGCATCGAAGTACCGGCCAGGGACTTCGGCAACGATCTGGATGCGATGCTGGCCGCGGTCCAGGCAAACACTCGCATGATTTTCCTGGCCAACCCCAATAATCCGACTGGAACCTTCATTCCGGCCAAGGAATTGGAAGCGTTTCTCGCCAAGGTGCCCGCCAATGTGCTGGTGGTGCTGGATGAGGCCTACGGTGAGTATCTCGATGCCGCGCACGCTTACAACAGCGTGCCGTGGCTGGCCCGTTTCCCCAACCTGATTGTGTCGCACACCTTATCCAAAGCCTATGGACTGGCCGGTCTGCGCGTCGGCTTCGGCTTCGCGTCTCCCGTGCTCATCGCGATGATGAATCGCGTACGCCAACCCTTCAACGTCAATCACCTCGCCATGGTCGCGGCAACCGCCGCGCTGGACGACGACGAGTTCATCGCCGAGAGCCGCCGCGTCAATGCGGAAGGACTTGCCTTTTTGCAGGCAGAATTCGAAAAGCGCGGCATCCGCACCATTCCCGCTTTCGGCAACTTCGTCACCTTTCGCATCGAATCGGCCCAGGCGATTTTCCAATCGCTATTGAAGCAGGGTGTGATCGTACGGCCGATCGCGGGCTACGGCTTGCCAGATTGGTTGCGCGTGACCGTGGGCACGCAATCGCAAAACGAGCGTTTCCTCGCCGCGCTCGATCGTGCGCGCGCGGCTTAGCGTTCGCAACACATATCGCAGTGCTTTCCATGCAAATCGCCATTATCGGAGTCGGCTTGATCGGCGCGTCGTTTGCGCGGGCATTGCGCCGTGCGCGACCGGAGGTGCGAATGCTGGGGATGGACCGCGATCCGCAAAGCTTGAAAGCGGCACTCGACGCCGGCGTAATCGATGCCGCGACCGATTTTGCAGGCGCCGCTCGATGCGATGTCTGCCTGCTGGCGATTCCGGTGAGGCAGTACGCGGAAGTGCTCTCGCAACTCGCGCCACACCTCGCGGCGACAACCCTGATCACCGACGTTGGCAGCACCAAGCAGGATGTAATCGAGGTGGCTCGTGACGCGCTGGCAAATGATATCGGGCGTTTCGTACCGGGTCACCCGATTGCCGGTCGCGAGAAAGCCGGCGCTTCGGCGGCGGTGACGGATCTGTTCGCGGGAAAGAATGTGGTGTTGACACCGCTGCCGGAGAATGTCGCCGCGGCCATCGAAACTGTCAGCGCGCTGTGGCGCGATTGCGGCGCGAATGTGATGATGATGCCGGCCGCAACGCACGACACCATTTTTGCCGCCGTCAGCCACTTGCCGCATCTGCTGGCCTTCGCGCTGGTGGACGAGCTGGCGGCACGGCCCAATGCCAAGGCCTTGTTTTCGTTCGCGGCCTCGGGTTTTCGCGATTTCACGCGCATTGCCAGTTCCAGTCCGGAAATGTGGCGCGACATCGCGCTGAACAATCGTGGCCCGTTGGTGCGCGAGTTCGACCTATACATGGCGCATGCCAAACAACTGCGCGATGCGGTTGCGGCCGGCGACGGCGAGGCCATCGACGCATTGATGCACCGCGCACGCGACGCGCGCGATCGGTGGCTGGCGGGTGACCTCGAACAGTTTCGCGACGAATCGGCGTGATGGCATGACTGAACGCATTGCATCGATGTTGTTGCCTCCTGTTACCCGTGCACACGGCACCGTCGTGCTGCCGGGATCGAAGAGCATTTCCAATCGCACCTTGCTGCTGGCCGCCATGTGCGACGGCGATACGATCGTTCGCAATCTTTTGCAATCCGACGACACCGAGGTCATGTTGACGGCATTGCGGCAGCTGGGCGTGCGCATCGAAGCGATCGGCGGCCGTGACGTGCGCGTCAGCGGCTGCGGCGGGCGCTTCCCGCAGGTGAACGAGGCGCTGTTCCTCGGTAACGCCGGCACGGCTTTCCGTCCCCTGACCGCCATGCTGGCTTTGCAGGCCGGGAACTACCGGTTGTCCGGCGTTGCGCGCATGCACGAACGCCCGATCGGCGACCTGGTGGATGCATTGCGTCAGTTGGGTGCGCAGATCCGCTACGCCGGCACGGATGGTTTTCCGCCGCTGGAAATCGAGCCGCTACAAGCGGCAGCCACTGCGCGCGTGCTGGTGCGTGGAGATGTGTCCAGTCAGTTCCTGTCCGCCCTGTTGATGGCGGCGCCCATGCTGGGTCGTCCGCTCACCGTTGAAGTGACCGGCACCCTGATATCGCGGCCGTATGTGGAAATCACCCTCAACCTGATGTCGCGGTTCGGCGTGACCGTGCAGCACAACGACTGGCGCGAGTTCCGAGTCGTGCCGAGTGTCTATCGCAGCCCCGGCGATATCGTGGTGGAAGGCGATGCCTCGTCCGCTTCCTATTTTCTGGCAGCCGGCGCCATCGGCAGGGGCCCGGTACGGGTGCAGGGTGTGGGGCGGACCAGCATCCAGGGCGACGTGCACTTTGCGGAAGCCTTATCCGCGATGGGCGCCGAAGTTTCCATGGGGGAAGACTGGATGGAAGCATCCGGCAGCGGTCGCCTCAAGGCGATCGATGCCGACTTCAATCACATACCCGATGCCGCCATGACGCTAGGGGTGGCGGCTTTGTTCGCCGATGGAGTCAGCACGCTGCGAAACATCGCCAGCTGGCGCGTCAAGGAAACCGACCGCATCGCGGCCATGGCCACCGAACTGCGAAAGTTCGGCGCAATTGTGGAGGAGGGCGCCGACTACATTCGCATCACGCCGCCTCACCCCTCCCTCCTCACCCCTCACACTGCAATCGACACCTACGACGATCACCGCATGGCCATGTGCTTTTCGCTGCTGTCGTTGGCCGGTATGCCGGTAACGATCAACGATCCAGTCTGCGTCGCCAAGACATACCCAAATTATTTCGACGAATTCCGCAAAATCGTATCGTGAACTCCTCCTCACTCCTCGCCCCTCACGCCTCACCACCTGTAATCGCCATCGACGGCCCTACCGCGTCCGGCAAAGGTACGGTCGCCGCGCGGGTGGCCGAGCGCCTCGGCTTTCACTACCTCGACAGTGGCGCGCTGTACCGCCT
>Ga0302321_100004099_pt1 | contig 12558 bp, 11 predicted proteins | sample Fen_T0_1_FD_202505 | JGI IMG/M metagenome (GOLD analysis project Ga0302321, IMG submission 202505) | Peat permafrost microbial communities from Stordalen Mire near Abisko, Sweden - Fen_T0_1 | ecosystem: Environmental > Terrestrial > Soil > Wetlands > Permafrost | place: Sweden: Abisko...
TCATGAGCCGCATCGACAAGCTCGTCGTCACCGAGATCTACCTGCTCGCCAAGCACCCCTCGTACGAGATGAACTTCCCCGGCCTCGGCTTCGGTCGCGACCCGGTCGAGTGCGTCGAGGATCCCTCGCCCATCATCAAGAACATGGAGGAGATCTTCCAAGAATCGCTCGTGCTGCTCGCCGACGGTCTCGGCCTCGTGCCCGAGCGCTACGACTACCGCCTCGAGGTCGCGGTCGCGAACCAGGACCTCACGGTGAAGTCGGGCTTCATCCCCAAGGGCACCGTCGCCGGCATGAAGCACGTGTGGTCGGCGATCGTCGACGGCGAGGAGAAGCTCGTCTTCCAGTCGTACGCCCGCATGGACGACGACATCACGCCGCAGTTCGAGCACAGCGGCCGCAACAAGTACATCGTCGAGCTCATCGGCGACCAGTCCACCCGCTTCACGCTCGAGCCGTTCGACACCGACATGACCGGCGACATCGGGTACACCGGCCGCGTGTGGACCGCGCTCAGCGCGGTCAACATGATCCCGCAGGTCGTGGCCGCACCCGCCGGCATCCGGACCCACCTCGATCTGCCGCTCGGCCAGCCCCGCGGCCTCTTCGGCTAGGAGCACGATCATGGGCAAGCGCCGCGCGACCGACCTGTTCGGGCCGGCCGGCACACCGAAGGTCGTGATCGTCGGTGCGGGGATGGGCGGCATCTCGGCCGGCGTCATGCTGCGCAAGGCGGGGATCGAGAGCTTCACCATCTACGAGAAGTCCGAGCGCGCCGGGGGCACCTGGTGGGACAACCAGTACCCGGGCGCCGAGGTCGACGTCGTCTCGTACGTGTACTCGTTCCCGTTCAAGCGCTTCGACTGGTCGCGCACGCACGCCCGGCAGCCGGAGATCCACGCGTACCTCGAGGAGACCTGCCGCGACTTCGCGCTCTACCCACACCTCCAGTTCGGGGTGGGCGTCGAGCGCGCGGTGTGGGACGACGAGCGTCACGTGTACACGCTCACCCTCACCACGGGCGAGCAGACCGAGTGCCACGTGCTCATCTCGGGCGTCGGCTTCCTCAACGTGCCGCAGTACCCCGACCTGCCCGGCCTCGGCACGTTCGCGGGCCCGTGTTTCCACACCGCACGCTGGGAGCACGAGCACGACCTGCACGGCAAGCGCGTCGCGATCGTGGGCACCGGTTCCACCGCGTCGCAGATCATCCCCACCATCCAGCCGATCGTCGACGAACTCCTCGTGTTCCAGCGCGAACCGGGCTGGGTGCTGCCGAAGGGTGACCACGACTACTCGCGCGAAGAACGGCTCAAGCTCAACAACCCGGTGTCGTACCAAGTGCGCCGCGTCAAGTGGTACTGGGAGACGGAGAAGCGGCTGTTCGACGGCGGGAGCTACCGGATCGGCCACCCGACGCACCAGATGGCCGAAGACGCGGCGCGCCAGTACATCGCCAAGACGTTCGAGGACCGGCCCGAGATGGTCGAGGCGCTCACCCCGAAGTATCCGTTCTGGGGCAAGCGCACGATCTTCAGCAACGACTTCTACCCGGCGCTGCGCGAACCGAACGTGCACCTCGTGCCGCGCGCGGTGGCCGCGATCACGCCGAAGGGCCTCGTCGACGCCGACGGTGTGGAGCACGAGGTCGATGTGATCGTCCTCTCCACCGGCTTCCAGCCCACCAACTACCTCGCGAAGCTCGAGGTGGTCGGCCGCACCGGCCGCACCATCCACGAGTACTGGGACGGCGAGCCGCGTGCGTTCCTCGGCGTGACCGTGCCCGAGTTCCCGAACTTCTACATGCTGTACGGGCCGGGCACGAACGGCGGCGAGATCGCACTCAACCTGCGCAACCAGGCGGCGTACGCGCGGCGCGGCGTGAAGAAGATGATCCAGAAGGGCGTGACCGCGATCGAGGTGAAGCCCTCCTGGGCCGACCCGTACCACGCGTGGCTCATGTCGAAGATGGAGGGCACCGCGTGGGCGGTGTCGAACAACTACTTCACCACCGACAAGGGCAAGATCGTCACGCAGTGGCCGTTCAGCGCGCTCGACTACGGCGCGTTGTTGAAGACGCTGGGCCCGCTCTCCGAGACCACCCGCACCCGTTCTTGATCGAACTTGCGTCAGCAGGCCAGGTCATAGCCGGCTCTGGTGACGCAACCTCGGTGGGATCAGGCGGGCATCGGGATGTCGTAGACGCGAGCGGCGTTGCCGCCGAGGATGCCGTTGCGCGTCGCGGCGTCGAGATCTGCGAGGGGCTCGACCGCGCGCTCGAGGCTGTCGGGGTAGAGGCACGTGGGGTGCGGGAAGTCGGTCTCGAACAGCACCCGATCCGCGCCGATCTGGTCGAGCACGCCGCGCATCGACGCCTGCTCGAACCAGTAGCAGACGTATACCTGGCGCTTGAAGTACTCCGACGGCTTCATCGACAGGATCTCGCCGATGTGCGGCGCGGTTTCGCTCACCTCGTAGTCGAGGCCCTCGAGCAGGAACGGGACCCACCCGATGCCGCTCTCCACCGACACCACGTTGAGCTTCGGGTGGCGCTCGAACACGCCCGACAGCAGCAGGTTCCCCAGGACGCGGAAGTTGGAGATCATCACCATCAGCGAGCCGAGCGCGAGCTTGCGCTCCGGGTCGAATGACGGCCACGGCATCGAGCCGAACCAGCTCGACGAGGTCTGGCTGGCGCCGATGTGGAAGTTCACCGGCAGGTTGAGATCTGCGCAGGCCTCCCACACCGGGTCCCAGTGCTGGTCACCGAGGTCGGGCAGGCCGTCGTTGTGCGGGTCGGCATTGGTGTTGATGCCGCGCAGGCCCATGCCCTTGACCCGCTCGATCTCCTTGACCGCCTGGTCCATGTCCCACCACGGCAACAGCGCCATCGGATACATGCGCTGCCCCGACTCGTCCTGGATCTCGGCCATCGCGTCGTTGAAGATCTGCGCGCACATCAGCTGCAGCTCCGGGTCGACCACGTTGGCGAAGCGCTGGCCGCCGAACCCGACCGCGTTCGGGTAGACGATCTGCGCGTAGATCCCCAGCTCGTCCATCACCGCGAGGCGGGGCGCCACCTGCGACGCGCCCGCGTGCACCTCGTCGATGCCCATGCCCATGAACCCGGTGCCGTACATCTTCGCGCCGTCGGGGCCGACGACCGATGCCCCCGACGCGCCACCCATCACCTCACCCTCGATCGTCCACATGGGTGCGCCGTCGACCACCTTCACCTGCGGGACCCGCTCCTCCCAACCCTTGGGCGCGCGTGACGTCCAGAGGTCGTGCGGCTCGGTGAGGTGGGTGTCGGCGTCGACGATGGTGACGCCATCGAGGAGATCGGACGACATGGCAGGCCTCCGGGTCGGTGTGTCCTGCGAAAGTGTCAGATCTTTCCCCGTCGTGTCAATCCAGGAACCGGTCGGCGCCCAGGTCGAGAATCTGGCGGGCGTGGCGGGCGCCCATGAGTTCGAACATGCGATCGCCGCGATCGGTACGGGCGCCGTACATCGCGCCGAAGATCGTGGTGCTCAGCGCCTGGATGAGCGAGCACGCGTAATCGTCCTCGCACTGCGCGAACGAGTAGTCCGGCACACCGGCGGTGACCAGTCCGTCGTGGTACGTGTGCAGGAGACGGTCCTCGTGCGCGCGGCGGTCGTCGACGGTCAGCGAGTTGCCCACGAGGAAGGCGACGTCGCCCGGGGCGTTGCCGGGCATGAACCCCTGCCAATCGACGGCTTTCACAGCGGCCGGCGCGCCCGCGGGTGAGAACAACAGGTTGTCGGGGCGGTAGTCGGCGTGGATCACCGTGCGCGGCGCGCGGCGAGCGCGGTACCAGTTGGCCGACCGGGCCGCGAGCCGCGCGAAGAAGTCGATCTCGTCGGGCGCGAACGCATGGGAGTAACGCTCGAGGAATCCCGGCATCACGCCCGCCAGTCCGAGCGCCACGAGGTCGGGAGCGATGCTCGGGCCGGGACCGAAACACTCGTGACCGGTGACCTCGGGCGAGTCCCAGAACGTTGCGTGGAACCCGACGAGTTCCGTCACCGCGGCCTCGACCTGTTCGACGGTGCAGCCGACGAGTTGATCGCCGGGCTCCATGGGCGAGGCATCCTCGAGCAGGAGCGTGAACCAACCATCGTCGTCGATGGCGACGTACGCGCAACGCGGCGCGATGGTGAGGCGGTCGGCGAAGTGCTCGTAGAAGCACACCTCGTTGCGGTAGCCCGTCGGGGCCATGAACTCGCGCGTGGAGTCGTCGAGCGCGGCGAACTTGCCGATGATGCTCGCGGGTGCGCCCTGCTCGACGCGGTCGTACTCGAGCTCGTACCGCGCGCACACGCCCATCAGCCCCGCGCCGATCGTCGCGGCAGGCGCGGCAACGACGCTCGCGTCGGTGATCCACCCACGCGCCCGCAATGCGTCAGTGAGGAACTCGGGAGTGACGTCGGTGTGGAGACGTAAGACGATGTCGTTCATCGGAGATACGTGTTCCCGCCGTCGAGCATGAGGGTCGTGCCGGTGACGTAACGGCTCTGGTCGCTGCAGAGGAACACCACGCCCTCCCCCACGTCGTCGATGGGGTCTCCCACGCGGCCCAGTGGCGTGCGCGCGAGTGCGCCCCGGAATTCCTCGGGTTCGCGCTCGGCCCATTCGTCGAACGACGGTGCCCAGGCCCACGGGCAGATCACGTTGACGCGGATGCCCAGCGGCCCGAGCTCCACCGCGGCGGTGCGGGTGAGCGAGCGGACGGCCTCTTTGACCGCGGAGTACGGCCCCATCCCCGGCATTGCGAGGAGGCCGGCGCCCGACGCGACGTTGACGATCACGCCCCCGCCTCGCGCCTCCATGTGGGGCACCACTCCCTGCGTGAACTTCACGGTACCCAGTGCCCCGGTGCGGAAGTTGGCGAGCATGTCTTCGTCGGTGATCTCCATGAACCGGACCAGTCGTTGGTCGTCGGCCGCGTTCACGAGGATGTCGATCGCGCCGTACTCGGCCAGCGCGCGCTCGACGCACCGATCGATGTGCCCGTCGACGGTGACGTCGCACTCCTGCGCGATCGAGGTGCCGCCGATCGCGACGATCTCCTCGACCACTGCATCGCATTTTGCAACCGTGCGACCGGACGCGACGACGCGCGCACCCGCACGGGCGAGGGCGATGGCGACGCCCCGGCCGACGCCCTGACCCGCGGCGCTGACGATCGCGACCTTGCCGGCGAGCGATCCCTCGCTCATGCGGGCATGTTCCGGCCGCCGTCGATCACCAACACCTGACCGGACACGAAGCGGGCCTCCTCCGAGGCGAAGAACACCGCGGCCGCGGTGAGGTCCTCGGCCTCGAGCACTCCCGGCACCGACTGCGTGGCCGCGATCTGCTCGACCATCTCGCGCGGGATCGCCTTCAGCGTTGCTTCCGTGGCGACCACGCCCGGCGCGATGCAGTTCACGGTGATGCCGTGGTGGCCGAGCTGACCGGCACTGAACTTCGTGAGCCCGACCACACCGTGCTTCGACTGTTGGTAGCTGTACGAGCCGAGCGACTCGAACTCCTCGGTCGGGAAGTTGTACCGGTACAGGTAGGCCGCGGCCGACGCCTGGTTCACGATCCGCCCGTAGCCGTTCGCGGCCATGCGGGGCGCCGCCGCGCGCGTCATCAGCCAGACACCGTGCAGGTTCACGTCGAACACGCGCTTGAGGTACTCGTAGCTCTGGTCGCCCATGTCCCAGTCGCCGTAGAGCGCGGCGTTGTTCACGAGGATGTCGAGCCGACCGAAGTGCTCCACTGTGCGGCTCGCGCACTCCTCCGCCGACGCCGGCTCCGCGACGTCGCAGTGCAGTGCGATCACCGGCCCGAGCGCCGCGAGCTCGTCGGCGGTCGCCGCGGCCTCGTCGTCGGCGACGTCGGCGATCACCACCGACGCCCCCTCGCGCAGGAACCGCGCCGCGTAGGCCCGGCCGATCCCGCGTCCCGCGCCGGTGATCACCGCGACGCGTCCTGTCAATCTTCCGTCGGCCATGGCGCGATGCCTAGTGGCAGTTCCGTTCCGCGGTCAAGCACACTGGCGCCACCGTGAGCAACCCGTCGCCGTACGCCGCGCTGCGAGACCCTGCGTTCCGGCGCATCTTCGCGGCCTCGTTCGTATCGCAGACGGGCGACTGGTTCCAGATCACCGGGCGCGCGCTCCTCGTGTACCAGATCACCGGCTCGGCCGCCGCGCTCGGCGTGATCTACGTGGCCTCCTTCGTCCCGGTGCTGGTGCTCACGAACTTCGGGGGCGTGATCGCCGACCGGTTCGACCGCCGGCGCCTCATGATCGCCTGCCAGGTGCTCGCCACGCTCGGGGCATTGGCGATGGCGGGGCTGGCTGCGACCGACGCCGCGACGCTCCTCAACGTGGCGATGATCTCGGTGTTCCTCGGCATCGTGATGGCACTCACGGCACCGGCGAACTCCGCGTTGCTGCCGATGATCGTGGAGCCCGAGCACCTGTCGAGCGCGATCTCACTGAACTCGTCGATGAATTCGGCCGCGCGGGTGATCGGCCCGCTGCTGGCCGGCCTCATGCTGCCGCTGGTCGGCCTCACGTGGTTGTTCCTCTTCAACGCGGTCTCGTTCCTGTTCGTGATCGTGGCCTGGGTCGCCACCCGGCTCGGCGCTCAGGCGAAGGCGTCGGAGCACGGCACCATGGCGGCAGTGCGGGCGTCGCTGCGGATCGCGCGCGACGTGCGGCCGATCCGGGTTGCGCTCGTCACCGCGGCGGTGGTCGGCGGGATCGGCCAGATCTACCAACCGCTGGCGGCGGCTTGGGCCACCGACACCCTCGCGAACGGGGCCCACTCGGCGGGCTCGGAGGCCTACGGCCTCACCCAGGCCGCGATCGGCATCGGCGCGGTCGTCGGCGCACTGCTCGTGGCGCGGCACCACGAACGACGCGGCCGCACGTTGTGGTGGACGGCCGCGGGCACCGGTGTCGCGCTCACCGCGCTGGGGCTCGTCGATTCACTCTTGCCCGCGATCGTGGTGTGCGCGGTGATGGGCCTGTTCCAGTACGGCGCGATGGCCCTGTGCGCGAGCACCATCCAACAGCACGTGGCCGACGAGATGCGCGGGCGGGTGATGGCGCTCTACCTCATCTCGTTCGTGGGCTTCTATCCGATCCTCGGCGTGCTCGGCGGTCTCGTCGCCAACCAGACCGGCGTGCCCCCGTTGTACGTCGCCGCGGGCGTCGCGATCCTGCTCTATCTCATCCCGCTGGCGCGCTGGCAGTCGGCGATCGACGTCGCGCCGACCGTGCCGCACCACCGCATCGACGAGGCGGGCGCCGAGACCGCGTTCGCGGTCGAGGAGATCACTGCCGCGACCGAGTCGCCGATCGCGGGCTGGGCGCTGGAACCCGAGGAGTAGCGCCCGCCGATCAGACGGTGGTCGCCGCCGCGGCGTCGACGGCCGCGGGCGAGTAGGTGAGGATCGGATCGGTCGGCTCGAGCACACCGAGCGCGTGCATCATCCGGTGGCCGCCGAGGTTCTGCGAGCACGCGTAGAGGATCTCGACGATCTCCGCCGCGCTGAACACCTCGGCCAGCCAGCGGAACGTGTCGTCGTCGATCGAGTGGTGGTCATTGGCGAACATCTCGAAGAACCGCAGTGCGCGGTACTCGCGAGGCGTGAAGTTCGCGGGGTCGAGCTCGATCAGGCAGGCGACGTCGTCCTCGGTGATCGTGTCGTCCTTGCGGGACTGGCCGCACGGCACACAGGCGTTGATCTCGGCGCTGTGCAGGCGCATCAGCTCCACGAGCCGCGGGTCGAGCACCCCGCGCCGGAAGGTGGCCTCGTACTGCGCGTGCATCGCCTGCAGCGCGACGGAGCTGTACGCAACGATCTGGAGCGGCAACGGCGTCGTGTACATGCCGTTGCCGAGACCCTCGTCGATGATCGCCTTCGACTGAGCCGGCAGCTCGTCGTACGGGATGGGCTCGATCCGGGCCATGTCGTCTCCCAGGTGCTGAGGTGGTCAGGCGTTCCTGGCCGTCATTCCACCATCCACCGGGATGATCGCGCCATTGACGAACGAGGCCTCGAGCTCGGTGAGCGCCACGATCATGTAGGCGATCTCGGCGGGTGACGCGTAACGCCCCACGGGGATGTTGCGCTTCGCGAACTTCTCTTTGTGCGCCTCGGGGATGATCGACGTCATCCCCGTGCTGGTCGCCCCGGGGCAGATGCAGTTGGCGGTCACACCACTGCGGCCGTAGTCGACCGCCAACGAACGGGTGAAGCCGACCAGTCCGTGCTTGGCCGCGGTGTAGGGGCCGGTGTTTCGCTGTGCGCCGAGACCCTCGGTGGAAGCGACGTTCACGATTCGCCCCGCTCCGCTCGCCACGAGGTCACCGATACACGCGCGCACCATGAGCATCGGGCCGGTGAGGTTCACCGCGAGGGAACGCTCCCAACTCTCCAGGTAGCCATCGGCATCGGGGAGCCCACCGGCGCCGACGCCCGCGCAGTTGACGAGGATGTCGATCGGCCCGCGCTCGGCGCGCACCTGCGCCACCGCGCGCTGCACCTGCTCCTCGTCGGCGACGTCGACCGGGTGCGCACCGCCGAGGTCGAACGACGTGACGTCGACGCCGCGTGCCCGCAATTGCTCCACGGTGGCGAGGCCCATGCCGCTGGCCCCACCGGTGACGATCGCAACCCTGCTCATCCAGGGACTCTCGCACAGCCAGGGGCTACCGCGCGGCAGTGACGTAGGCGTCGTCGTCGGGCCGCGCCGTCGCCTCGCGGTACTGGGTCATGGTGTGTGGCCACTGCGTGACGATGCGCCCCGACGGCGAGCGGTAGTAGGTGCTGCAACCTCCCTGCCACGGACCGACCCGCTCCATGTCGTGCTGGAGCTGCTCGTTGTAGGTGGTCTGCACGTCACGTTTCACGTCGATCCACGCGAGGTGCTCGCGGTCGATGCGCTCGATCTGGCGCATCACGTAGTCGACCTGGCTCTCGATCATGTAGATGATCGACCCGTTGTTCGTGTTCGGTCCGTAGAGCACGAACATGTTCGGGTACCCGCTGACGGTGATGCCGAGATAGGCCTCGGGACCCTCGGCCCACTCCTCGGCGAGCCGCACCCCGTCGCGGCCGACGACGTCGATGGCCGACAGGTAGCGCGTGGTCTGGAATCCGGTCGCACACACGATCGTGTCGACCTCGCGCTCGGTGCCGTCGGCGGTCACGATGCCGGTCGGGGTGATGCGCGTGATCGGGTCGGTGACCAGCTCGACGTTCGGTCGGTTGAACGTCGGGTAGTAGTAGTTCGACATCAGCGGGCGGTGACACGCATAGGGCGTGTCCGGCAGCAGCTTCGCTCGTACGTCGGGATCCTCCACCACCTCCATCGCGCGCAGGCACGCCTGGCGCGCCATTTCCAGCAGGGCCTCGTCCTGGAACGTGATGTACGGGTCGGTATTGCGGAAGATCTCGTCACGGAACGCCTGCACCGCGGCAGGGTCGTCGCGGAACCGTGCGAGCTGTTCGTCGGTGTAGGGCCGATCGTCCTTGGGCGTGACCCAGTTGGCCGAGCGCTGGAACAGGTAGAGCTGCCCGACGGTCTTCGCCACCTCGGGCACGAGCTGGATCGCCGACGCCGCGGCGCCGATCACCGCGACCCGCTCGCCGGTGAGATCGTGGTTCCAGTCCCAGCGCGCGGTGTGGAACATCGTGCCAGTGAACTCGTGTAGCCCCTCGACATCGGGGTAGACGAGGTCGTTGAACATGCCGAGGCCGCTCACCACGATGTCGGCGGTGAGCGTGGTGCCGTCGGCGCAGGTCAGGGTCCAACGTGACGATGCGTCGTCCCAGCGCGCGGCGCGCACCTCGGTGTCGTAGCGCGCGTACTTGTCGATCCCGTACTTCTTCACGCAGTGCTCGAGGTACTCACGGATCTCGGCATCGCCCGCGTAGGCGCGCGACCAGTCGGCCTTCAGCTCCCAGGAGAACGAGTAGAGGTGCGACTTGATGTCGCACTCCGCGCCCGGGTAGCGGTTGTGGTACCAGGTGCCGCCGGGCCCGGAAGCCTTCTCGAGCACCACGAAATCGGTGATGCCGCGTTGCAGCAATTGGTACGCCGTGCTGATCCCCCCGGGACCGGCGCCCATGACCGCGATGTGCACGTGCTCTGACTCAGGCATGGAGGCGACGGTACCGGTACCCGGTGGGGGCGGCAACCGACGAAGGTCCCTCTCCGGACACCGGGACTGCTCAGCGGAACTTGGGGGCGCGCTTCTCCATGAACGCCCTGATCGCCTCGGCGTGCTCGGGCGACGCGAAGCACTGCTGCACCGTGGCCAGCTCACGCTCCTGCACCAGTTGGAGGTCGGTTTCGAACACGTTGTCGGCGAGCAGCTGCTTGGTCCACTGCAGCTGCGGCGGCGGGTTGCCCGCGATGCGGCCGGCGAGCGCGAGCGCTTCGTCGAGCAGCGAGTCGGCGGGCACGACCTGGTCCACCAGTCCGGCCGCGAGTGCCTGATCGGCCGACCACACGTCGCCCGAGAGCGCGAACATCCGCGCCTTCCCGGGGCCCATGCGCTGGGTGAGCAGCCGCGTCGCCGCGAGCTCGGGCACGAGGCCCATCTTGATGAAGCCGATCCCGAAACGCGCGGCCTCGGACGCGACGATCACGTCGAAGTTCAGGATCTGCGTCACGCCCACGCCGATGGCGATGCCGTTCACCGCCGCGATCAACGGCTTCGACTGTGCGCAGAGCCCAACCCAGTCGAACGCCTTCACTCCCGCCGATGGGTCTGCGTCGCGCGGCGAGGCCTCGGGCTGATCGAACATCGCGCCGACGTCGGCGCCGGCGCAGAACCCGCGGCCCGCGCCGGTCATCACGATCGCGCCGATCGACGGGTCGGCGTTCGCCTCACTGATCGCGGCCATGAGCGTGCGGCCCATGCCCGGGTGCCAGGCGTTGAGCTTGTCGGGGCGGTTGAGGGTGAGGAGCAGCACGTCGCCGCGCTGCTCGACCAGCACCTCCCCGACGTAGGCCTCGGTCGTCATTCGCCGACGGTCCGAGGCAGGTCGGAGGCGCGGATCACGTCGACGAACGGGTAGTGCAGCGGTTGGATGAGATCCCACGCCGCCTCGACCACCAGCGGGGTATCGGGATGCAGCGGCGCCGCGGCGCGCAACTGCGCCAGCCGCGTTGCCGCGTCGCCCTCGACGAACACCATGTCGAGCACAAGGCCTTCACGCGTCACCGACGAATAGCTCACGACGCCGTGTACGCCGTCGAGCGCGACGACGCGCGGGGTCCAGTCGGTGGCGTACCACGCATCGAGCGACTCGTGACTCTCGCGTTGGATGACGACGATCCCGGTGTGGCCGACGAACGGCACGTCTTCCGCTTCGAGCGTGCCGGCGGGATCGCCGAGCGCGTACGCGAGTCGCAGCACGTCTCCCTCGCGGACCACCTTCTTGTCGGCCGGGAAGCGCATGCGGTTGCCGTCGTAGAGCTTGTCCCGCAGGATCGTCATGTCGTCGAACGCGCTCGACGGTTCCACGCACAACGTGTAGATCGTGAGGAACACCGAGTGGCCGTCGGCGAACGGCGAGCCCGCGTCGGTGCGTCGTGACTCGTGGAGCGAAGGGGTCGCCACGTAGCGGTGCCCCAGCATCACGCCGGGCATCGACAGGTTCGGCGGCACGTGCTCGAGGTCGTACCAGCGGTTCCACTCCTCGATGCTGTCGACGTCGCAGTCGAGCGCCGCGAAGATGATGCCGGTCGGTTGCATGCGGGACCTCCGAAGAACGAGCAGTCGGTGCGGAACGTAGCCGCCCGCCCCGGACGGCGGCACGTGGCAGGCTGCAGCCGTGACCGAACCAATGGTGGTCGACCTCGGGGACCCCGGGTTCTGGCAGGACCCCTACCCGCACTACGCCCGGGCGCGCGCCCAACACCGGGTGGCCCGGAGCAAGGCCGGCGAGGTGATGTTGCTGAACGCCGACGACCTCGATCTCGTGCACTCGCACCCGGCGTTCGCCCAGCCCGGGCTGCGCGCCCTCGAACGGCTCGGCATGCACGACGGGCCCTTCTACGAGTGGCGCCGCCTCACCATGCCCGCGCACGACGGGCCCGTCCACGAGCGCCTGCGCGGCGCGGTGGTGCGCGCGTTCACCCCGCGTCGAGTCGAGCCGTTGCGCACCGAGTTGCGCGTGCACGCGCGCGCGGTGCTCGGCGAACTGCGCGACCGCGAAGCAATCGATGTGGTCGCCGACTACGCCGACGACCTGCCGCTCTGGCTGATCTGCCGCTTCCTCGGCCTTCCCGTCGAGGCGCGCACGGAGATCGCGACCTTTCTCGCCGGCACGGAGGCCGGGTTCGTCGACCCGCTCACGCCGGAACGACGGCAGGTCGCGGAAGACGGCATCGTCGCGCTGTACGCCTACGTCGAGCTGCTGATCGCTGCACGCGTCACCGACCCGCAGGACGACATCGTCTCGGACCTCCTCGAGGCGGAAGCCGATGGCCGCATGTCCCGCGACGAACTCGTGGCG
>Ga0302321_100004100_pt1 | contig 12557 bp, 9 predicted proteins | sample Fen_T0_1_FD_202505 | JGI IMG/M metagenome (GOLD analysis project Ga0302321, IMG submission 202505) | Peat permafrost microbial communities from Stordalen Mire near Abisko, Sweden - Fen_T0_1 | ecosystem: Environmental > Terrestrial > Soil > Wetlands > Permafrost | place: Sweden: Abisko...
CGGACACCACGCCGCTCGGCGAGCGCGAGGCCGCCGACCTGTACCGGTGGGCGCTGGAGGGCCGGGTGGACGCCGCCGGGGCCGCCGCCTTCGCCGGGCACCTGCTGTTCGTCATGGCGGGGATGGCCGCGGACGACGGCCTGGTGATGCAGCTGCATCCCGGGGTCGAGCGCGACCACGACCGGGGGCTGGCGGCCCGGCACGGCGCCGACCGCGGCTTCGACATCCCGCTGGCCGCCGAGTTCACCCGGTCGCTGCGACCCCTGCTGGAGCGGTACGGGCGCTCGCCCGGCTTCCGGATGATCCTTTTCACCGTCGACGAGACCGTCTACAGCCGCGAGCTGGCCCCGCTCGCCGGCGTCTACCCCGCCGTCCGGCTGGGCGCGCCCTGGTGGTTCCTCGACAGCCCCGGCGGGATGCGGCGGTTCCGCGAGGCCGCGACCGAGACCGCGGGCTTCTACAACACGTCCGGGTTCGTCGACGACACGCGCGCGTTCGCGTCGATCCCGGCCCGGCACGACCTGGCCCGCCGGATCGACGCGGGGTTCCTGGCCCAGCTCGTCGCCGAGCACCGCCTCGGCGAGGACGAGGCCGTCGAGACCGCGATCGACCTCGCCTACCACCTGCCGCGGGCGGCCTACGCCCGCCGGCCCGACCCCCTGGAGAGCCCGGCATGAGGATCGCCGCCGCCGACGTCGTCGTCACCTGCCCCGGCCGCAACTTCGTCACCCTGAAGATCACCACCGAGGACGGCGTCACCGGCCTCGGCGACGCCACCCTCAACGGGCGGGAGCTGGCGGTGGCGAGCTACCTGCGCGACCACGTCGCCCCGCTGCTGGTCGGGCGGGACGCCCACCGGATCACCGATCTCTGGCACTACCTCTACAAGGGCGCCTACTGGCGTCGCGGCCCGGTGACCATGACGGCGATCGCCGCCGTCGACACCGCGCTGTGGGACATCAAGGGGAAGGTCGCCGGGCTGCCGGTGTACGAGCTGCTCGGCGGCGCGGCCCGCGACCGGGTGCTGTGCTACGGGCACGCCAGCGGCGAGACCGTCGAGGAGACCCTCGAGCAGGTGCAGGCGTACGTCGACGAGGGGTACCGCGCCGTCCGGGTGCAGTGCGGCGTGCCCGGCCTGCCCGCCACCTACGGCGTGCCGCACGGGGAGGGGTCCTCGTTCGGCGCGTACGAGCCGGCGCAGGTGGGGGCGATGCCGCAGGAGGCCACCTGGTCGACGACCGCCTACCTCGACGTCGTCCCGCGCCTGTTCGCCGCCGTCCGCGAGCGGTTCGGCCCGCACCTGGAGGTGCTGCACGACGTCCACCACCGGCTCACCCCGATGGAGGCGGCGCGCCTGGGCGAGAGCCTGCGCCCCTACCGGCCGTTCTGGATCGAGGACCCGACGCCCGCGGAGAACCAACGGGCCTTCGAGCTGCTGCGGGCGCACACGTCGGTGCCGATCGCGGTGGGGGAGGTGCTCACCTCGATCTGGGACTGCCAGGACCTCATCACGAACCAGTGGATCGACTACATCCGCACGACGGTCGTGCACGCGGGCGGGATCACCCACCTGAAGCGCATCTTCGACCTGGCCGACCTCTACCAGGTGCGCAGCGGCTCGCACGGCGCGACGGACCTGTCGCCGGTGTCGATGGCCGCGGCCCTGCACGTGGACGTGTCGATCCCGAACTTCGGTATCCAGGAGTACATGCGCCACACCGCGGAGACCGACGCCGTCTTCCCGCACACCTGGCGCTTCGAGCGCGGCCACCTGTACCCGTCGACCGAACCCGGCCTGGGCGTCGAGCTCGACGAGGAGGAGGCCGCCCGCCACCCCTACCGCCAGGCGTACCTGCCGGTGAACCGCCTCGAGGACGGCACCGTGCACAGCTGGTGACCCCGGCCCTCCCGTGATCGGGCCGCGTGCGACCGGAAAGGGGGACTTGGCGGGAGGGACGAAATAGGACAGCATCGCGGGGTCGTCCGATCGGAGGCCGTCCGTGCCGTGCATCGTCCCGCCGCACCTCCTGCGGCACCTGCTCGCCAGTGAGGACCCGCGGGTGCGGGCGGCCGCGCTGCGCACCCTGCTCGGGTCGGCGTCGCTGCGCGCCACCCGGACGGCGTTCGCCGCGGCCGGCCACGTCACCGCGCCCACCGAGGGCCGCCGCACGATCTTCGACGCGCGGCACAAGACCCGCCTGTCGTCCGCCGTGATCGCCCGCACCGAGGAAGGCCCCGCGTCGTCCGACGTCACCGTGAACCAGGCGTTCGACGGGCTCGGGGCCACCCGGGACTTCTACCGGCAGGTGCTCGGGCGCGACTCGCTCGACGGGCGGGGGATGCGCCTCGACGGGTACGTGCACCGCGGCGTCGACTTCAACAACGCGTTCTGGGACGGGCGCGAGATGGTCTTCGGCGACGGTGACGGCGTCCTGTTCACCCCGTTCACGGCCTCCCTCGACGTCATCGCGCACGAGCTGACCCACGGCGTCACCCAGTTCACCGCCAACCTCGAGTACCACAACCAGTCGGGGGCGCTGAACGAGAGCGTCTCGGACGTGTTCGGCTGCGTCGTCAAGCAGTGGACGCTCGGGCAGACCGCCGACCAGGCCGACTGGCTCGTCGGGGCCGACGTCTTCACCCCCGGGACGCCGGGCGACGCGCTGCGGTCGCTGAAGGCGCCCGGCACCGCCTACGACGACCCGCAGCTCGGCAAGGACCCGCAGCCGGACCACATGAGCCGGTACGTGCAGCTGCCCGACACCGAGGACGAGGACAACGGCGGCGTGCACATCAACTCCGGCATCCCCAACAAGGCGTTCTACCTGGCCGCCACCGGGATCGGCGGCAACGCCTGGGAGGCCCCGGTGCACATCTGGTACGAGGCGCTCCTCGCCTCGACCGACACCGCCGACTTCCAGCGGTTCGCCGACACGACCGCCCTGCAGGCGGGCCGGCTCTACGGCACGGGGAGCCACGAGCAGCAGGCCGTCACCGCCGCCTGGGACGGCGTCGGCGTCACCGTGGGGGCCGGGCCGGCGTGAGCGGCGACGGGTCCGGCCGCCTGGTCGTGCGGGTGCGGACGCGCGGCGGGCTCGCCGCGGGGGTCGCCCGGCGGCGGCCCGACCGCGTCGTCGACTCCGGGATGCTGGCCGCGGGCGACGCCGTCCGGCTGCGTGCCCTGGTCGACCGGGCCCGGGCGGACGCGGCCCTGGTGGACGCCGCCCTGGCCCGGTGGCCCGACGGGTCGTCGGGGTCCGCGGGGTCGGCCGACGCGCTCCGGTACACGGTGACGGTCGACCGCGGCGACGGCGGCCCGCTCGAGGAGCTCCGCGCGTCCGACGCCACGATCGGCGACGCCCTCGCCGACCTGGTCGACTGGGTCGAGGCGCACGCGCCGGTCCCGGACGCCGTGCCCCCCGGCGGCGGTGCGCCCCCCTCGGGCTGAGCTGCGGTCAGGCGGGCTGGGCCAGCAGCCAGTCCGCGAGCGGGCGGTCCGCGAGCGCGATGTGCCGGTGGAACCAGGTGACGAGGTGCTGCACGTCCGCTCCCGACGGCGGGGCGCCGGGCGCGGCGACCCGGGCGATCTCCTCCAGGAAGAGCGCGTGCTGGGCGATGTGGCTCGTCGCCATGGGATATCCCCGGGTGCGCATCACCCGTTCCTCGGACCGGAAGTGGTCCAGGGTCGCCTCCCGCAGCCGCTCGGCCGCCGCCAGGATGCGCGCGGGCGGCTCCCCCTCGCTCACCGCGGCCGTCAGCTCGGCCAGGATGCCCATGATCAACCAGTGGTCGTCGTCCATGACCGGGACCCCCGTCGCCTGGCTGCCGTGTCGTACCTGATCCATGTCGGACACCCCTCACCTGCCGGTCGTTCCTGCGGGCCCTGCGTGCGGTTCGTCGGATCATGACGACGGCGACTGGAGGTGACGTGCGCCTCAGGCCGCCGTCGCCCGATCGGTTGATCGACGGCGCCCGGATGCCGATGGGGAGGTGTCAGTGGCCGGAAGGCGTGGGTGGACCGCGGCTCCGGCGGGTCGCCGTCGCGCGGCCCGCCCGGCGCGAATGCCCGCCCCAGGGAAGGGATCGTCGCAATGCTCAAGCGCGTGGTGTCCGACCGCAGCGTCCGCGTGAAGATCCTCGCAGTGGCGCTCACCCTGGCGATGCTCACCGCCGTGGTGTCCGCGCTTGCGATCAGCCGGCTGGGGGCCGTCTATCAGGTGACCGACGACATCGTCACCGAGAACGTGAAGCCGCTCACCGAGCTCGCCAAGGTCCAGACGGGCGTGAAGCAGGCGCGTGTGGACATCCGCCAGCTCGCGCTCTCGGTGACCCCCGACGCCCGGGACGAGGCGATGAAGGCGGTCGCCGCCGACGACGACGCCCTGGACGCCGCGCTCGCCCAGTACGCGCCGAGGGCTGCCGACCCGGGGGCGATGCAGTCGTTCCGCACCACCTGGGGAGAGTGGCGGCAGGGCCGCGACAGCCGGCTGGTCGCCGTCGCGCGGGCCGGGGACCTGAAGTCCTTCGCCAAGATCAGCGAGGAGCTGATGGCCCTGTCGACCAAGGCGTCGGCCTTCCTCGACACCGCGTCGGCGGCGGAGGCCGCGCAGGCGGACCGCAACGCCGCCGCCGCGAAGTCCACCTACGACTCCGCCCGGACCCTCATCCTCCTGATCGCGATCGTGGGGCTCGTCCTGGCGATGACCGGTGCCGAGTACATCGCCCGCCGGGTCGTCGTCCCGCTGCGCGGGGTGGCCGCCGTCCTCACCCGGGTCGCCGAGGGCGACCTGAGCGGGCGGGCGGAGGTGTCCGGCCGCGACGAGATCGGCCGGATGGCCGAGGCCGCCAACCACACCGTCGCCCGGCTGTCGGAGATCGTGTCCGACGTGAGCGAGGCCGCCGACCAGCTCTCCTCGGCGTCGGACCAGGTGAGCCGGGCGTCCCAGTCGCTCTCCCAGTCGGCGAGCGAGCAGGCGGCGAGCGTGGAGGAGACGGGCGCGAGCGTCGAGCAGATCGCCGGCAGCCTGGGCCAGACCAGCGCCAACGCCAAGGTCACCGACGACATCTCGACCAAGGCGGCCACGGAGGCCGCCAACGGCGGGGCCGCGGTGGAGCAGACGGTCGAGGCGATGCAGCAGATCGCCAACAAGATCGCGATCATCGACGAGATCGCGTTCCAGACGAACATGCTGGCGCTCAACGCGACGATCGAGGCGGCGCGGGCGGGGGAGCACGGCAAGGGGTTCGCCGTCGTCGCGACCGAGGTCGGCAAGCTCGCCGAGCGGTCCCAGATCGCCGCGCAGGAGATCTCCCGGCTGGCGGGCGACAGCGTCGTCACCGCGCAGCGGGCGGGGCAGCTGCTGCAGGCGATCGTGCCCGACGTCGAGCGGACGTCGGGCCTGGTCCAGGAGATCGCCGCGGCCACCGACGAGCAGTCCGGCGGCGTCGCCCAGATCAACACTGCGATGACCCAGATGGGGAAGATCACCCAGCAGAACGCGGCGTCCAGCGAGGAGCTGGCCGCCACCGCCGAGGAGATGACGGCCCAGGCCCGCACCCTGCAGGAGATCATGTCGTTCTTCTCCGGCACCGCACCGACCCGCGGGGCCGGCCCCGGTTCCGAGTCCGCCCGTCCGGTGGCCCGGCGGAAGGCGGGGTCCGGGGTCCTGCCGGCCCCGACCGTCCAGGGCCGCCGCGACGCGGCGCCCGATCTGGAGGACGACGCGAAGTTCAGCCGCTTCTGACCCCGCGCCAGTGATCGGCGCGGTCGTGGACCGGGGAGCGCGGTGTCCTTGATCACTCTCGATCTCATGATCACGAGGTCGGGGTAGGGTCCCCTGTGCCAAGCTCTCGCCCATGACGGACGAGGTGTTGACCGATGGGGGCGCGATCGGCGCCGCGCCGAACGGCGGACCTGCCCCCGAACCCGGCACCGCCTCGGACGCCGGGTCGGGTGCCGCGTCGGGGCACCACCGCGCCGGTGGGCTCGCGCTCGCGGTGGGGGCGCTGGGTGTCGTCTTCGGCGATATCGGCACGAGCCCGCTCTACGCGCTGCAGACCGTGTTCTCCATCGACGGCGGGGCCGTGCAGCCGACGCCGGACGACGTCTACGGGGTCGTCTCCCTGATGTTCTGGGCCGTCACGGTCGTCGTCTCGGCGAAGTACGTCGGCGTCGTCATGCGGGCCGACAACGAGGGCGAGGGCGGGGTGATGGCCCTCGTCGCGCTGGCGCGACGCCTGCTGGGCGAGCGGAGGGCGCGGGCCGTCGTCCTGCTGGGTGTGCTCGGCGCCTCCCTCTTCTACGGGGATACGCTGATCACCCCGGCGATCTCGGTGCTGTCCGCCGTCGAGGGGCTGGAGGTGTCGGCGCCGGGGCTGGCGGACGTCGTCGTCCCGATCGCCGCGGTGATCCTCGCCGGGGTGTTCTTCGTGCAGCGCTGGGGCACCGGCCGGGTCGGCGCCCTCTTCGGCCCGGTCATGATCCTCTGGTTCGGGGTGCTGGCGGTGACGGGCGTGGGCGGGATCGCGAGGCACCCGTCCGTCGTCAAGGGGCTGTCGCCGACGTACGCGATCTCCTTCGTCGTGTCGCACCCGTCCGTCGCCTTCGTGGCGGTCGGCGCCGTCGTGCTGGTGATCACCGGGGCCGAGGCCCTGTACGCCGACATGGGCCACTTCGGGCGGCCGCCGATCGTGCGGGCCTGGTTCTTCGCCGTGTTCCCCGCCCTGACGCTGAACTACCTGGGACAGGCCGCGCTCATGCTCGAGGACCCCTCGGCGCGGACCAACCCCTTCTTCCTGCTCCTGCCGCACTGGGCGCGGCTGCCCATGGTGTTCCTCGCGACGGCGGCGACCGTGATCGCCTCCCAGGCCGTCATCTCCGGGGCCTTCTCGGTGACCCGGCAGGCGATGCGGCTGGGGTTCCTGCCGCCGCTGACGGTGCACCAGACGTCGAAGGTGGAGGGCGGCCAGGTGTACCTGCCCGCCGTCAACGGGTTCCTCTTCGTCGGGGTGCTCACCCTCATGGTCAGCTTCGGTTCGTCGGCGCACCTGGCCACCGCGTACGGCGTCGCCGTCACCGGCGCCCTGCTCATCGACACCGTGCTGCTGCTCGTCGTCGCCCGGGCACTGTGGCACTGGCGCACCTGGCAGCTGGTGCTGGCCGGCGTGGTGTTCGGCGGGGTGGAGTTCGCGTTCTTCTCCGGCAACATCGTCAAGGTGGTCAGCGGCGGCTGGCTGCCGCTGCTCATCGCCGTCTGCGTGTTCACCGTGATGACGACCTGGCAGTCGGGCCGGCGGATCGTCAGCGCCAACCGCAACCGGCAGGAGGGGCCGCTGCGCGACTTCGTCGAGCAGTTGCACGCCGACGCCATCCCGCGCGTCCCGGGGACGGCGGTCTTCCTGCACCCCACGAAGGAGACCACCCCGCTCGCCCTGCGGGCGAACGTCGGGTTCAACGGGGTGCTGCACGACCGGGTCGTCGTCGTCTCGGTGGCCTCGGCGAACGTGCCGATCGTGCCGCCCGCGGACCGGCTGCAGGTCGACGACCTCGGCTACACCGACGACGGCGTCTTCCATCTGACGCTGCGTTACGGCTTCTCCGAGGGCCCGGACGTCCCGCGCGGCCTCGCCGAGGCGTGCGCCACCGGCACCCTGGAGATCGACATCGACCCGGACACGGCGTCGTACTTCCTCTCGCGCGCCGCCCTGCGGGTCACCGCCGACCCGGGCATGGCCCGCTGGCGCAAGCTGCTGTTCGTCTCCCTGGCCCGCAACGCCGCCAACCCGACGGCGTTCTTCGGCCTCCCCGTGGACCGCACCGTCGTGATGGGCACCCACATCGACGTCTGACCCCCCTTCCTCCGTGATCATGCATGATCGTCCCGGATCGCATGATCACGGGGGGTTGCCGGCGGGGTCTCACGAAGGGGTGGGGGAGCCCGGGGGAGTCTGCAGGTGGGTCAGGATGCGGGTCAGGGCGGCCCGGTCGTCGTCGTCCAGGACGCCGAAGAACGCCTGCGCCTCCGCCGCCCGCGCCGCCCGGATGGACTCCCCGGCCTCCCGGCCCGCCGCCGTCAGCCCCACCAGCGTCGCGCGGCGGTCGTGCGGGTCGGGATGGCGCTCGGCGAGCCCGCGTTCCTGCAGCGCGTCCACGACCTCCGTCGCCGAGCGCGGCGCGATGTGCAGGTGGTCGGACAGCTCGCTCAGGCGCAGGTCGCCCTGCCGCAGCAGGACGCCGAGGGCGCGGGCGTGCGAGGGGGAGATGTCCCAGGGCGCGAGCGTGGCCCGGCCCAGGACCCGCAGCCGGCCGGCCACGCTCCAGAAGAGGTCGGCGAGGGGGTCGGGGTCGGCCGGCGCGCGTTCGGACGGCATGGGAACAACCGTAGCAGCGGATGGTGTTGGAGCCTCATAGTGAGGTAACCTCACCATATTCCGTCCCCGACCCCGAAGAGGTCCCTTGCCCTCCCCGAACCCCGCATCCCCCGCCCCCACCGTCGCTCCCTCCCTCGAGAGGGCCTCCCGTCACCCCGGCCGCGGCACCGTCACCGCCGAGGAGCGGGCGCAGGCCCGCCAGGTGTCGCTGCGCCGCGTCGCGGCCCTGTTCACCCCGCACCGCCGCCCGCTCGCGGTCGTCACGGCGATCATCGTCGCGTCGTCCGTCGTCGGGATGGCCTCGCCGTTCCTGCTGCGCGCGGTCATCGACGTCGCGCTGCCCCGGCAGGACCTGACCCTCCTCGTCCGCCTGGTCGCGGGCATGCTCGTCGTGGCCGTCGTGACGGCGGGCCTCGGCGTCGTCCAGACCTGGATCGCCACCTCGGTCGGCCAGCGCGTCATGCACGGGCTGCGCACCGGCGTGTTCGCGCACCTGCAGCGCCAGTCGGTCGGCTTCTTCGTCCGTACCCGCACCGGCGAGGTGCAGTCGCGCATCACCAACGACATCGGCGGCATGCAGTCCGTGGTGACCTCCACCGCGACGTCCGTCGCCTCCAACCTGACGACGGCGGTCGCCACCGTCGTGGCGATGGCGGCCCTCTCGTGGCGGCTGTCCCTGATCTCCCTCGTCGTCATGCCGCCCGCGATCCACCTGACCCGCCGCGTCGCCCGGATGCGCCGCGCGATCACCGCCGAGCGCCAGCGCGAGCTGGCCGACCTCAACGTCATCGTCGAGGAGGGCCTGTCGATCAGCGGCGTCCTGCTGAGCAAGACCCTCGGCTCCGGCCCGGCCCTGGTGGAGCGGTTCGGCGCCTCGTCGAACCGGCTCATCGACCTGGAGCTGCGCTCGGAGCTCGCGGGCCGGTGGCGGATGGCCTCGATGAGCGTCCTGTTCGCCGTGACCCCCGCCATGATCTACCTGGGCGCCGGCCTGCCGGTGAGCGCCGGGCGGATGACCATCGGGACGCTCGTCGCGTTCACCGCGCTGCAGTCCGGCCTGTTCCGGCCGCTGATGGGCCTGCTGAACGTCGGCGTCTCGATCACCGCGTCGCTCGCGCTCTTCGCCCGGATCTTCGAGTACCTGGACCTGCCCGTGGACATCGACGACCCGGCCGAGCCGGTCGACGTCGACCCGCGGCGCGTCGCCGGGCACGTGCGGTTCGAGGGCGTGAGCTTCACCTACCCGGGTGCTGCCGGCCCCGCGGTGGACGGCGTCACCCTGGACGTCCCGGCGGGCACCACGCTGGCGCTCGTCGGCGAGACGGGGTCGGGCAAGTCGACGCTCGCCTCGCTCGTCGCCCGCCTGAACGACCCGACCTGCGGGCGGGTCACCATCGACGGCGTCGACGTGCGCGACCTGCGCCTGGCCGACCTGGCCGCCGTCGTCGGCGTCGTCAGCCAGGAGACCTACCTGCTGCACGCGACCGTCCGCGAGAACCTCCGCTTCGCCCGCCCCGAGGCCACCGACGCCGAGCTCGAGGACGCCGCGCGTGCCGCCCGGATCCACGACGTCATCGCCGCGCTGCCCGAGGGCTACGACACGATGGTCGGTTCGCGCGGGCACCGGTTCTCCGGCGGGGAGAAGCAGCGCCTGGCCATCGCCCGGACCCTGCTGCGCAACCCGCGGGTGCTGGTGCTCGACGAGGCCACCAGCGCTCTCGACACCGAGACCGAGCGGGCGGTCCAGACCGCGTTCGACCGGCTCGCGGACGGGCGCACCACGATCACCATCGCCCACCGGCTCTCGACCGTGCGGCACGCCGACCAGATCGCCGTCCTCGACCGGGGTCGGGTGCTGGAGCAGGGCGACCACGACGCCCTGGTCAGCTCCAACGGCCGCTACGCCGCTCTCGCCGCCTGATCACGCCGGGGAGGGCCAGATCTCGGCGGCCGGGTCGGCGCCCGGCGGGCGTGGCGGGCGTGGCGGGGGAGCCGGCGTCCGGGAGAAGCGCGGCGCCGGCGCCGCCTGGACGACGCCGTCCAGCGTCACGTGCGCGCCGCGGGCCGCCGCGTGCTCGTGCGACGGCGCCTCGGCGAACGACAGCACCGGCGTCACGCACGCCTGCGTCCCCCGGAACCGCTCCACCCAGACGTCGCGCGGCCGGGTCGCGAGCGCCGCGGCGAACCGGCCCCGCAGCTGCGGCCACCCGGCGCGGTCGTGCTGGGCGGGGAGCGGCTCGCCCGCCAACCCCAGGCCGTGCAGCAGGTCGGCGTAGAAGTGCGGTTCGAGCGCCGCCACCGCCACGTACCCGCCGTCGGCGCACGGGTAGACGTCGTAGAAGGGGGCGCCGCCGTCCAGCAGGTTGCTGCCCCGCTCGTCGGACCACCCACCGGAGCCCCGCAGCGACCACTGCAGCTGCGCGAGCAGGCCCACGCCGTCGACCATCGCGACGTCGATGACCTGGCCCCGCCCGGAGATCCCGCGTTCCAGCAGCGCCGCCAGCACCCCGACGACGCACAGCATCGACCCGCCGCCGTAGTCGGCCACCAGGTTGAGCGGCGGCACGGGCGCCTGGCCCGCGCGGCCCAGGGCGTGCAGGACGCCGGTCACCGACAGGTAGCTCAGGTCGTGCCCGACGTCCCGCGCCCACGGCCCCTCCTGCCCCCACCCGGTCACCCGCGCGAAGACCAGGCGCGGGTTGCGGGCGAGGCACTCCTGCGGCCCGAGGCCCAGGCGCTCCAGCACGCCGGGGCGCAGCCCCTCGATCAGGACGTCGGCCCGGTCGGCCAGCCGGCGGGCCACCTCCAGCCCCCCGGGGGCCTTCAGATCGGCGGCGACCGACCGGCGGCTGCGCAGCACCTGGTCCCGCACCCCGTCCGGCCCCCCCTCCGGGCCCAGCGCGAGCCCACGGCCGGGCGGGCGCTCCACCCGGACGACGTCGGCGCCGAGATCGGCGAGGATCATCGCCGCATGCGGTGCGGGCCCGAGCGCCGCCAGTTCCAGCACCCGGAGCCCGGCGAGCGGGCCGCGCGAGGCCTCCGCACCCGGCGGGACGGGCGGGGACGGCGGGACGGGCGGCGCCGGGTCGGTCACGCCCGTGACTCTGCCGCCGCCCACCCCCACGGTCAAGATCCCGGCCCGCGGACGAGCCCTTCGCCACATCGCCCGGCCTTGCCGGGCAGCACGACCCGTGGGGAGACTGGGGGGCCGTCCGCGGGCAGGTGCGATCCCGCGACGAAGGGGCACGAACCGGCAAAGGGGCCAGCCATGCGCAGCGCTGTCATCGTCGACGCCGTCCGCACTCCCGCCGGTCGCGGCAAGCCCGGGGGAGCCCTGTCCGGCGTCCACCCGGTCGACCTGCTCGCCGGCGTGCTCGAGGCGCTGATCCAGCGCTCCGCCCTGGATCCCCACCTCGTCGAGGACGTCATCGGGGGCTGCGTCACCCAGGCGGGCGAGCAGGCGATGAACGTCACCCGGCAGGCCGTGCTGGCCGCCGGGCTCCCGCACGAGGTGCCCGCCACGACCGTCGACCGGCAGTGCGGCTCCAGCCAGCAGGCCGCCCACTTCGCCGCCCAGGGCGTGCTCGCGGGCACGTACGAGGTCGTCATCGCCTGCGGCGTGGAGTCGATGAGCCGCGTCCCCATGTTCAGCTCGACGGCGGGGGCCGACCCCTTCGGCGAGCGCCTCGCCCGCCGGTACCCGCAGGGCCTGGTGAACCAGGGGGTCTCCGCCGAGCTGATCGCCGCCCGGTGGAAGCTGGACCGGCTCGGCCTCGACGAGTTCGCCGCCCGCTCCCACGCCCTGGCCACGGCGGCGGCGGAGGCCGGGGCGTTCGCCCGCGAGACGCTCCCGGTGACCGTGCCCGGCCCGGACGGCGACGACGTCACGGTGAGCCGCGACGAGACCGTCCGCCCCGGCACCACCGTCGAGGCGCTCGGCGGCCTGAAGCCGTCGTTCCGAAACGACGCGACGGCGGCCCGGTTCCCGGAGATCGCCTGGCAGGTGACACCGGGCAACTCCTCGCCGCTCACCGACGGCGCGTCCGCCGTCCTGATCATGGAGGAGCGCCGTGCCGTGCGGCTCGGGCTGACCCCGCGCGCCCGCTTCCACGCCATGACCGTCGTCGGCGACGACCCGCTGCTCATGCTCACCGGCCCGATCCCGGCGACCCGCAAGGTGCTGGAGC
>Ga0302321_100004104_pt1 | contig 12553 bp, 20 predicted proteins | sample Fen_T0_1_FD_202505 | JGI IMG/M metagenome (GOLD analysis project Ga0302321, IMG submission 202505) | Peat permafrost microbial communities from Stordalen Mire near Abisko, Sweden - Fen_T0_1 | ecosystem: Environmental > Terrestrial > Soil > Wetlands > Permafrost | place: Sweden: Abisko...
GGCCCGTAGCTCGCGGCTCGCGGCGCAGTTATCCCTGACGCTGCTTGTGCTTCGTGTTCTCGCAGATCACACGCACCACACCCTTACGGTGGATGACCTTGCACTTGTCGCAAATTTTCTTTACCGATGCTCTTACTTTCATAACTCCTCAGTAGAGAAGCGGCTTGCCGCGTCTCAGAGACGAGGCAAGCCTCGTCTCTACCAAAATCTATTTGTAGCGGTAAACAATTCGACCGCGATTCAGGTCGTAGGGAGAAAGCTCGACCGCGACTTTGTCTCCCGGAAGAATGCGAATGAAGTTCTTCCTCATCTTGCCGGAAACGTGCGCCAGAACCTGGTGTTTATTCTCCAGTTCCACTTTAAACATGGCGTTCGGCAGGGGTTCGATCACCACTGCCATCACTTCAATCGCGTCTTCTTTACTCATTACCCTCCAAAAATCAGTTCTCAGTTCTCGGCGCCTAGTTCTCAGTACTTCGTCCCGGTCTCACTGAGAATTGAGAACTGGGAACTGAGAACTATTGGGTCAAAATTACTGGCCCCTGTTTCGTGACTGCAACGCAATGCTCAAAATGCGCGCTGTAGCTGCCGTCGAGCGTTACGGCCGTCCACTTATCGCTCAAAACCTTCGTCTCGGGCCCACCCGAGTTCACCATCGGTTCGATCGCCAGCACCATGCCTTCAGAAAGCTCGGGGCCCTGGCCCTTCTGGCCGTAATTCGGAATCTGTGGCGCTTCGTGCAGCTTGGTTCCGATACCGTGACCGACAAACTCGCGAACTACGCTGAAACCGGCCGCTTCTACATACTTCTGAATCGCCGATCCCACGTGCCCGATCGTGTTACCGATCTTTACCTGCTCGATGCCTTTGTACAGTGACGCTTCGGTCACTTCGAGCAACTTCTTCAGTTCAGCCGTAATCGCGTCACCGACTGGAACTGTGATCGCCGCGTCCCCGTAATACCCGTCGAATACGACGCCGCAATCAATCGAAACAATGTCACCGGCCTTGACTACCCGTTTTTCAGACGGGATGCCGTGCACAATCTCTTCGTTCACCGAGGTGCAGAGAACGCAGGGATAACCGAAATATCCCTTGAACGCGGGCTTGGCTCCGAGTTCAAGAATCAGCTTCTCGGCAGCCTTCTCCAGGTCCATTGTGCTGACCCCGGGAGCAACTATGCTCTTCAGATGATTCAGCACCTGGCGCACGATCTGCCCGCTGCGCCGCATCTTTTCAATTTCCGCCGGCGACTTGCGGACTATCTTGTCATCTCCAAAACTCATGCACGTTTCCGCTTCGTCTTCACTTTGCCGGTGGCCTGAGATGCTGGCAGTGACGGTCAATGACGCCAAAAATCTGGGCGGTCACTTCGTCCACCGTTTGATCGGCGTTGACCGCTACCAGCCGATGTTGAGCGTCAAAGTACTCGACGACCGGCTTCGTCTGGTCTTCATACGCCTTCAGACGACCGGAAATAATCTCCGCACCATCGTCGTCGCGGATGACCAACGGGGTACTATCCACGTCACACAACTCGTCAACGCGAGGAGGCTGAAAGTGGATGTTATAGAGCCGTCCACAGGTAGGACACGAACGCCGACCGGTAAGCCGCAGCAATAATTGAGTATAGTCCACGACTAACTGAATCACAACCGGCGGACACATCCCCGACTTTTCAAAGAACTCTTTTTCGAGGAAGGCATCGAGCCATCCTGCCTGGGCGGCCGTCCTGGGAAAGCCGTCCAAAATAAATCCGCGTTCGCAGTCGGGCTCGCGCAACCGATCTGCCACGATGCCATACATCAGGGCATCCGGAACCAACTGCCCCCGAGCCATGACCACCTTGGCTTCAACGCCAAGACTGGTACCACGGGCCACGTGGTCGCGTAGAAGGTCCCCCGTCGAGATCTGGGGAATCCTATAACGCTCCACAAGCTTCTTGGCTTGAGTGCCCTTCCCGGCCCCGGGAGGTCCGAGAAGAATCACCGGCCCTGCGATCTGCGCGGTCTCGTTGGCCATTGAAACCCGGTTCTCAGTTCTCAGTTCCTAGTTCTCAGAAAAACCTAAATTCCCGCAGCGCTTGCTGAGAACTGGGAACCGCGAACAGAGAACTCCCTTACCAGCGGCGGCCGCGAATGCGTCCGCTCTTCGGGGTAAAGCCGTCATAGTGGCGCATGATCAACTGCGCTTCAATCTGCGTAACCGTGTCCATGGCCACGCCCACAACGATCAACAGCGAAGTACCGCCAAAGTAAAAATTCACGCCCAAGCCGTTGGTCAACCACGTGGGCAGATTTTCAAAAACCCGTCCGATCAGCGGCAGATGGTTAAGCTTGATGCCTGCAATCATCCATTCTGGAATGAGCGAAATCAGAATCAGGTAGATCGCGCCGACCAGGGTGATGCGGGTGAGCACGTCGTTGATAAAGTCCGAAGTGCGCTTTCCCGGACGGATGCCCGGAATAAAGCCGCCCCACTTCCGCATGTTGTCGGCAACCTCGTTCGGGTTGAACACGATCGAGATATAGAAGTAGGCAAAGAAAACGATGCCGAGACAATAGAGCAGGGTGTAGAGAGGCTCGCCCCACTTGAGGGCGTCGAGAATCGGGCCAACTACGCGATTGTTCTTCAGCGGAGCCGCGAGCATCTGCGGCAAGGCCAGAATCGAAGAAGCGAAGATAACTGGCATCACGCCGCCGGCGTTGACGCGTAACGGCAGGTGGGTGGACTGTCCGCCCATGACCTTTCGTCCGACCACGCGCTTGGCGTACTGCACTGGAATACGGCGTTCACTGCGCTCGACGTAGACGATAAAGGCTACAACTCCGACCATGAATAACAGCAGCCCGATCAGCAGTACCGGTGTAAGTGGACCCCAACTTCCGTTCTTTGCCTTTTCCACAAGGTCGAAAACACCGCGGGGCAGGCCAACAACGATACCGGAGAAAATCAGCAGCGACATACCATTGCCGATGCCGCGCTCGGTAATCTGCTCGCCCAGCCACATGATGAAGGCCGACCCGGTAGTCAGGGTGAGCATCGTCATCAGCACGAAGGCGGGACCCGGGGTATTCACAAAATCGCCGGCTTTTTCCAGACCCACGGCGATGCCGAACGATTGAATCGCGCTGAGGATGACGGTGAGATACCGCGTCCACATCGTGATCTTCTTGCGTCCCATCTCGCCTTCTTTTTGCAGCTTGGCGAGTGGCTCATAAACTACGGTCAATAACTGGAGGATGATGGATGCCGTGATATACGGCATGATGCCTAAAGCGAAAATCGTCAGACGGCGCAGGTTGCCGCCGCTGAACAGGTCCACGAAACCAAGTACGTTGCCACGATTCTGCTCAAAGAACTGTGCCAGACGGTCGCTGTTAATACCCGGCGTTGGAATATGGCCGCCGATGCGGTACACGGCCAGCAACCCAAGCGTGAAGAGCACGCGCTTGCGGAGATCAGGAACCCGGAAGATATTCGCCAGCTTTTCCAACATTACTGCAAGACCTCGAACTTGCCGCCTGCCTTGGTGATCTTCTCTTGCGCCGTCTTGGAAAACTTGTGAGCGTGAATGGTGATCGCGGATTTCAACTCACCGCTGCCTAGAATCTTGACCGGTTGCTTGCCGCCAACCATGCCAGCCTTCTTGAGCACTTCGGGGGTAATTTCTGTCTCGCCGAGCGCGGCCAGGCGGTCGAGGTTCACGATGTCGTATTCTTCGCGGAAGATGTTCGTGAAGCCGCGTTTCGGAATACGGCGATGCAGCGGCATCTGGCCGCCTTCAAAACCGCGGATCAGGCGCGCACCGGAACGGGACCACTGTCCTTTGTGTCCGCGCGTGGAGGTCTTGCCCATGCCCGACCCCATACCGCGTCCAACACGCTTGCGTTTTTCCGATGCCTTGCGGGGCGCTTTGATTGTCGAAAGATTCATAGTGATTCCATGTTTCAAGGTTTCAGAGTTTCAGAGTCTCAAGGAAAACCAGATCGCTTCCCGGTCTTGATTTCGAAACCTTGAAACGTTGAAACTTTGAAACCTTTCTAACTTACGATCTCGAGCAAATGCGGCACTTTTTTCACCATGCCGCGAATCGCAGCCGTATTCGGCCGCTCAATGACCTGGTTGAGCCGGGTAAAGCCCAGCCCGCGGATTACTTTTTTCTGCTTCAAGGGTGAGCAGATGGCCGATCGTACCCACTTGATCTGGATATTGCCTGCGGCCGATTTCGTTGTCTTCGTTGTCATTTCGAGTCCCTACTGGCTCTTAGCCGAAGCTAAAAGCTGGTGATTACAATTCCTGAACAGACTTGCCGCGCAGCGCCGCTACTTCTTCCCGGTTCTTCAATTTCTTCAGCGCATCGAACGTGGCTTTGATCACGTTGTGCGGATTCGTGGTGCCGATGGATTTCGTCAGCACGTTCTGCACGCCTGCCGAAGTCATCACCGCACGCACCGCGCCGCCGGCAATCACGCCTGTTCCTTCCGGAGCGGGCTTCAGCAACACCCTGCCCGAGCCGAACCGGCCCAACACCATGTGCGGCACCGTGGTCTGGGTCAGATTAATCCGCACCAGGTTCTTCTTCGCCGACTCAATTCCCTTGCGAATAGCTTGCGGAACTTCCTTGGCCTTGCCCGAACCGTAGCCCACAACCGCAGCCGTCGGATCGCCGACAACTACCAGCGCCGCAAACGACATGTTCTTGCCGCCCTTGACGACCTTGGTCACACGGTTAATCGAGACGACCTGGTCCTTCAGCTGATAAGCGCCCGCATCGAGTTTTTTTGTTACTGTTGGCATCCTGAAATCTCATTTCCTGTTTCTGTCGTTTGTCGCTCGTCGTTTGTCATTCGCGTGCTTCCCGAACAACCAACGACTCCCAAACAACGACCTAGAACTGCAATCCCGCCTCACGCGCCGCATCTGCCAGGGCCTTGATGCGCCCGTGATAGATATATCCGCCGCGATCGAATACGACTTTGCTGATCCCTTTTTGCTTGGCCAGTTCCGCGACCTTCTTGCCGACGCTCTTGGCCGAAGCCACGTTGCCGCCGGTGACGCGCTCGCCTTTTTTGCCTTCAGCAGTCGAAACCGCTACCAGAGTCTCGCCCTTCAGGTCGTCAATGACCTGCGCATAAATGTGGTTCAGCGAGCGGTACACATTGAGTCGTGGACGCTCCGGGGTGCCCATAACTTTCTTCCGGATCCGGTCATGCACCCGCTGCCGCGTTTGATTTTTTGAAGCTTGTCTCAGCATCTGTTCTTTCCTCAATTCCCGGGGTTCTATACCGGGCACCAACGCGTCGTTCGTCGCTGGTCGTTTGTCGTTAGCAAACCCTCGCGACCCAACCGCTGCTGGCTACTTCCGAACTTGCCGTTTTCCGTTGGCCACCGAACGACCAACGACTAGCGACCATCGACGGTTTACTTCGCTCCCGTCTTTCCGACTTTCTTCTTCAAGCGTTCGCCAGCGTAGCGCACGCCCTTGTTCTTATATGGATCGGGTGGACGCAGTGAGCGCATTTCCGCCGCAACCTGTCCGACTTTCTGGCGGTCAATTCCCGTCAGCGACAACTTCGTCTGCTTCGGATCCACCGTACACTCGACGCCGCTCGGCAGAGGATATTCAATAGGGTGTGAAAACCCTAAGCTGAATACCACGGTGCCTTTGCCTTTCAACTCGGCGCGATAGCCGATGCCGACGATTTCCAGGTCACGCGTCCAGCCCTTCGTGACGCCCTCGACGGCATTGTTGACCAGCGCGCGCGCCAGCCCGTGCACCGCAGCCTGCGAATCGTTCTCGCGGATCGCGACGAGGTTGCCGTCCTTCTGTTCGATCTTGATGCCGGTCGGGAGCGGAGTATCGACCCTGCCCTTGGGACCCTGCACCAAAACTGTGTTGCCTTCAACTTTGATCGTGACGCCCTTGGGAATCGCGATCGGCTTTTTTCCAATTCGTGACATAGCCTTAGTCTCTCTGTAGAGACGGGGCTCGCCCCGTCTCAGACGCGGCAAGCCGCGTCTCTACCAAATTTCGCACAACAACTCGCCGCCCAGGCCCTGTTTCCGCGCCTGGCGACCGGTCATCACACCTTTCGGCGTGGTCAAAATATTGATGCCGAGTCCGCCCAGTACACGGGGAATCTCGGTGCGGCGTACATAGACGCGGCAGCCCGGACGCGATACACGCGCCAGGTTCGAAATGACGGCCTCATTGTTGTTGCCGTACTTCAGATAGACGCGCACAACCTTGTGGCCCTCTTCTTCCGTGGGCTTGAAGTTGGCGATATAACCCTCTTCTTTCAGAATGCGGGCAATCTCCACCTTCAACTTGGAAGTTGGTATATCCACCTTCTGATGACGCGCGCGAATCGCGTTGCGGATGCGCGCCAGCATGTCTGCGACCGGATCGGTCAACCTCATCGTTTGTTTCTCCTCGAGCCGCTCGTTCGCTCCGCAGTGAGCGGAGAACCTGTCAGCGGCTTGCTTGCTTCGTCGTTAGTCGCTGGTCGCTAGTCGTTCGCGAACCATTGCTTCCCAACGACTGTCTTGCACTCACTTCGCACCTGGTATCTGGACCGCAATCGCCCACCGTGGCCGCGAACGACCAATGACGAACGACCAACGACGGTTTACCAGGAAGACTTCGAAACGCCTGGGATCTCGCCCCGCAGCGCCAGACTCCGGAAACACAGACGGCAAACGCCGAACTTCCGGAGGTAGGCCCGCGGACGCCCGCAAATCTTGCAACGGTTATGCTTACGCGAGGTAAAAATCTTGCCGTTGTTGCAAGCGCAAGACTTGCCCTCTACTTCACCTTTGCCTTTGCAAACCGGGCACTTCCGCCCCTGCTCTTTCGCGTCTTTCACTCGTTTTGCTGTAGTAGCCACTTAGCTTCTAGCTCCTGGCTGCTAGTTTCTAGCAACCTCTCTTCTTGCAAATCCTGGATTACTGCTCCCCCATTGACCTCTACTTCTTAGCTGACGCGGAATGGCATGCCTAAACTCTTCAGCAAAGTCCGCGCCTGATCGTCAGTCCTGGCAGACGTCACAATCGTGACGTTCATACCCTTCAGTTTGTCCACCTTCGCGTAATCAATTTCCGGGAAGATCAACTGATCGTGCAGGCCCAGCGTGTAATTGCCGCGGCCGTCAAACGATTTCGTTGAAACGCCGCGAAAATCGCGCACACGCGGGAGAACAATACTTACCAGGCGGTCGAAAAATTCATACATGCGGTCACCGCGCAACGTGACCATGGCGCCGATCGGCATGCCTTCACGTACCTTGAAGGCCGCGATCGACTTCTTGGCTCGTGTCACAACCGGCTTCTGGCCGGTGATCTGGCCGAGTTCGTTCACGGCTGGGTCCATCAGCTTCGCGTTCTGCGTGGCTTCACCGACACCCATGTTGACGACGATTTTATGCAAGTGCGGAACCGCCATCGGATTCTTGAGATCCAGTTCCTTGGCCAGCGCCGGAGCGACTTCCTTGTCGAAGCGCACACGCAACCGCGGACGTTCCTTCGCGGAGTGCCGAGGCGCTCCCGGCCCGGGCTTGGGCTCTTCAGCGCGCTTATCGCCCTTCGCCGACTTCCCTTTTTTCTGTTCTTCGTTCGCCATATTCCTGCTGCCTTCTCTCATCTCACGGTTTCGGAGTGGTTACCGGTTCGTGAAACATTTTGTACCTGCTCAAATCTACTTATCCAGCGTCGTATTACACTTCTTGCAAACGCGCACTTTGCGGTCGCCGCGAACCTCGTGTCCCACCCGCACCGGTCCACAGGTCGGACATACTAGCGCCACGTTCGCCAAGTTGATTGGTCGTTCCTGCTCGGCAATACCGCCCTTGGTTTTCTGGGTCGGCCGCACGTGCTTCTTCACCATCATCACGTGTTCCACAAGGACTCTGCCTTCGTCAGGAAGCACGCGCAACACGCGTCCTTCTTTACCCGCATCACGCCCGGTCATCACCTTTACGGTGTCGTTGCGCCGGATCGTTACTCTCTTGTGTTCTTTTGTCGTTGCTGTTCCCATAAGAATTCCAGGTTCTAAAGTTTCAAGGTTTCGAAGTTTCAAGGACCTTCCGGAATTCTCCGGATACGAGCTCAAGACACCTTGGAACCTTGAGACTCTGAAACCTTGAAACCTGCCTCCTACAACACTTCCGGCGCCAGCGACACAATCTTCAAAAACTTTTTTTCGCGCAGTTCGCGAGCCACCGGACCGAAGACGCGCGTTCCCACCGGTTCGCCCGCATCGTTAATCAGCACGGCCGCATTCTGATCGAAGCGGATGTAAGTTCCGTCACGGCGACGATACTCCTTGCGCGTGCGAACAATGACAGCCTTGACCACTTTGCCCTTCTGCACCTGGCCGTCGGGCGAGGCTTCCTTGACGCTCGCTGTGATCGTGTCGCCTAGCCCTGCACGCAGACCAGTTCCGCCGCCGAGCGGCAGAATCATCTGCAGCTTGCGTGCGCCGGAGTTATCGGCGACTTCGAGCATGGATCTCATCATTACAGCCATGTTCGTTTCTCCCTCTTAGCCGTTAGCGGCCCGCGACCACATCAGCGTCGGCCGGAATTTCCGGCACGAGCGCGGTTTTGCGCACAATCTCTTTCAACGTCCAGCGCTTGAGCCGAGACAACGGCCGCGACTCTTCGATCCGCACGACGTCGCCGATATGCGCCTCGTTCTTTTCGTCGTGCGCGTAAAACTTCTTGCGAATCGAAATCACGCGTCCGTAAAGCGCATGCGCCTTCTTGCGCGTCACTTCGACCACGATCGTCTTCTGCATCTTGTTCGACGTGACCGTGCCGAGCAGAATCTTGCGATGCGACTTCTTTTCCTGGCCTGTAGTTTCCGCCATGCTATTTCTTCTCCGTCTTGGGTGCGCCGAGTTCTTGCTGGCGCAGGACTGTCTTCACGCGCGCGATGTCGCGCCGCAGCCCGCGAATCTTCTTCAGGCTCTCGGTCTGCCCCATGTTCATCTGGAACTTCAGCTTGAAGAGCTGATCCGCCAGATCGCGCTCCTGGTGCTTCAGTTCAACATCGGTCAAGTTTCGTATCTTGTCTGCTTTCATAAATCAGTTCTCGGTTCTCAGTTGTCAGTTCTCAGAAAAACTCTTACTTATATTTCGATTCCAAAGGCTGACGGCTGAATTCTGCAATCCCTATATCTCGCGCTTCACGAAAGTCGTGCGCAGCGGCATCTTGTGCGATGCCAGACGCATGGCTTCCTTCGCATCTGTGATGCTCACGCCTTCCATTTCGAACAGGATCTTGCCCGGCTTCACAACCGCGACCCAGTGGTCAGGAGCGCCTTTGCCTTTACCCATACGGGTTTCGGCAGGCTTCTTCGTCACCGGCTTATCCGGGAACAGCCGGATCCAGATTTTTCCACCGCGCTTCACGAAGCGAGTCATGGCCACGCGGCTGGCTTCGATCTGACGGTCACTGATCCAGCCCGGCTCGAGCACCTTCAGGCCGAACTGGCCGAATGCCAACTCCGAGCCACGCCAGGCCTTTCCCGTCATGCGACCGCGTTGTTGCTTGCGGTACTTAACTTTCTTTGGCATCAACATAAAATCAGTTTCCAGTTCTCAGTTGTCAGTTCTCAGTAAGACTTTCGCTCCAGCGAATTCGTCCTTACTTCTGCATTCTGACTTCTGACTTCTAACTTTCTAGAACGCTCCGGTCGTACTCACTTCGCGGGCCGGGGTTGCTTCGCGTTTCTTCGCCGGCAAAATCTCGCCTTTGTAAACCCAGCACTTCACGCCAATCACGCCGTAAGTTGTACGTGCTTCGGTGAAACCGTAATCGATGTCCGCACGCAGCGTGTGCAGCGGCAAACGTCCCTGCAGATACCACTCGGAACGGGCGATTTCGTTGCCGTTCAAGCGGCCGCTGACGCGAACCTTGATGCCTTTGCAACCGAAACGTAGCGCCGAATCCACCGACTTGCGCATGGCACGACGGAAGCTGACGCGCTTTTCCAACTGCAACGCAATCGATTCGGAAACAAGCTGCGCATCAAGCTCAGGCTTGTGCACTTCCTGAATGTCGACGTGCACTTCGCGAGCGGTGCGCTTTTGCAAATCTTGCTTCAGCTTGTCGATTTCCGCGCCTTTGCGTCCAATAATGATGCCTGGACGCGCCGTCTTGATAATGATGCGCAGCTTGTTGCCCGGACGCTCAATCTCAACGGCGCTGACACCCGCCGACTTGAGCTTGTCCTTGAGCTCGGCTTTCAGCTTGACGTCTTCGAGCAGCAGCTTGTCAAAATCCTTTTCGACAAACCAGCGCGACTTCCACGGCTTCGTATAACCAAGCCGAAAACCGTAAGGATGGACCTTCTGTCCCATAGTTGCTCCTAAACCGCAGGTTTCAAAGTTTCAATGTTGCAAGGTTTCAACGAGAAACCCTTGGAAACCTTGCCCATCTTTGAAACCCTGAAACTCTGAAACCTTAAAACTTTTATTTCTTCGCAGTCGCCTTCTTGCCAACTGCTTTCTTCTTGGCCGGCGCCTTGGCTTTCGCCTTGGGCTTTGCCGGAGCTACACCCTTTGCTTCTTCACCGACGGTATGCACCAGTGGCACGCCATTCTTGTGCCGCTCAGCCAGTACGATCTCCAGATGCGAGATCCGACGGACGTAGCGATATGCGCGACCCATCGGTGCAGGGCGGATGCGCTTCATGCGCGGCCCATCATTCGCAGCGACGTGCTTCACATATAAATTGTCGAGATCGACGTCCAAGCCCTTTTCGGAGCTCAGGTGGTTCGCATTGTCCACCGCCGACTGCAACAGCTTGCCAATCGTGGCCGCGACGCGCTTCTTCGTGAACGCGAGTGTGTTACGCGCTTCTTCCACACGCCGTCCGCGGATCAGATCCAGCACCAGCCGCGCCTTTTGCGGCGAAACTCGCATGTATCGTGCTTCTGCTCGAAATTCCATAGTCTCTTTGCCTTTAGCTCACAGCCCGAAGCTCGCCGATCTTACGCCTTGGGTGCCGGAGCCGCAGCTCCAGGTCCGCCCGGTACGCCTGCCGGTTTTGCAGCCACTTCGGTCGCTGCCTTCATCGAGTGCCCCTTGAACTGGCGGGTAAAGCTGAATTCGCCCAGCTTGTGTCCAACCATGTTCTCGGTCACGTACACCGGAATAAATTTCTTTCCATTGTGAACGGCAATCGTATGTCCGACCATTTCCGGGACTACCGTCGAGCGCCGCGACCACGTCCGCAGCACCTTCTTTTCGTTGCGCGCATTCATGGCTCCGATTCGCGTCGCCAAGTGCGCGTCGATAAATGGGCCTTTTTTCGTTGAACGTGCCATAAACTCCTTCGTTGGGACGCGGCTTGCCGCGCCTCGGAGACGGGGCGAGCCCCGTCTCTACTTAACTCTTTTTCCGACGGCTCACGATGAACGCATCGGTCCGCTTGTTGTTCCGCGTCTTGTAGCCACGCGTCGGCTGACCCCACGGAGTCACCGGGTGACGTCCGCCGGATGTCTTACCTTCACCACCGCCGTGTGGGTGGTCCACCGGGTTCATCGAAACGCCGCGATTATGTGGACGCTTGCCAACCCAGCGCGTACGACCAGCCTTGCCCCAAGTCACGTTTTCGTGATCCACGTTGCCGACCTGCCCTATGGTCGCAAGACAATCGAGCAACACCTTGCGCGTTTCACCGGAAGGCAGCTTCACAAGTCCGTAGTCGCCTTCTTTGGCCACTAACTGCGCCGAGCCGCCAGCGGAGCGCACCATCTGCGCGCCCTTGCCGGGCTTCAACTCCACATTGTGAATCGTCGTGCCGGGCGGAATGTTGCGCAACGGCAAAGCGTTTCCAACCAGGATGTCGGCCTCGGGACCGCTCAAAATCTTCTGCCCAACTTTCAATCCGTCGGGCTGTACGATATAGCGCTTCTCGCCGTCAGCGTAGGTAAGCAGGGCGATGCGAGCCGAGCGACCAGGATCATACTCGATCGAGGCCACCGTGGCCGGAATGCCATGCTTGTCGCGCTTGAAATCGATCATGCGCAGCTTGCGCTTGTTGCCGCCGCCACGGAAACGCATGGTCGTATCGCCGGAATTGCGGCGGCCGCCGGACCGGATTTTTCCTTCCACCAGCGGCTTATGCGGCGTCGACGTCGTGATGTCGTCGTTCGTCAGATGCGTGCGATACCGCAGCGTCTGCGTTGTCGGTCTGTATGTCTTAATCGGCATAGTAAGCTCTCAGCCATTAGCTCTCAGCCATCACTTCCCCATCACCCGATACTGAAGGCTGATGGCTGACGACTGACCGCTTGGTTACAAGTTCTGTGCGTACTCCGGCATCTTTTCGCCAGTCTTCAAACGTACGTACGCTTTCTTCCAGTCCGGACGATATCCCGCAAACTTGCCGCGGCGACGCTCTTTGCCCGGATAATTCGCCGTGCGCACGGAGGCGACTTTGACTTTGAAAATCGACTGCACAGCTTCCTTGATTTCGGTTTTCGTCGCCTTGGGCGCGACCTGGAACACCAGTGTGTTCTGCGTCTCTTTAATCCCAAGGCCT
>Ga0302321_100004106_pt1 | contig 12551 bp, 11 predicted proteins | sample Fen_T0_1_FD_202505 | JGI IMG/M metagenome (GOLD analysis project Ga0302321, IMG submission 202505) | Peat permafrost microbial communities from Stordalen Mire near Abisko, Sweden - Fen_T0_1 | ecosystem: Environmental > Terrestrial > Soil > Wetlands > Permafrost | place: Sweden: Abisko...
TTACCCTCGGGCTCGCCTTACGTCGCTTCGTGCAGCGCACGAGCGCAGCGTTGGCCGGCGCGATCGGCATTGGACTCGGCGCGGTCCTGCTACTTGCTGGTGCAGGTCTGACGGCTGGAGCGAGGCATTTTCGGCTCACCTCGTCGCCAGCCGTGATCGTGGTGGACGAGGCCCGCTTGCTCGATGAGTCAGGTAAACCGCTGCCGCAAAAGCGCGGCTCGGCCGACTCGGTGACGGTGCCCGAAGGTGCCAGCGTGTTCGTCCTCGAACGCCGTCCGGCGCTGTATCGCGTGGAGTGGGGCTCGAGTGAAGGCTGGCTCACGCCCGGCCAAGTTCGAATTTTGGCGACCCCCTGAGTATCGCGCAAAATCGTTCGTTCTTATGCGGCGGCCGGGAACTTTTGGGACCCCGAGTGTACGATTCGAGGATGAGTGACGTGTGGTCCCGGTGTGCGTTCGCCTGCCTGGCCGTTGCGGGCTGCTCGTCACAGATTGCCGCGCAAAGGCCCGCCGTCAGCGCCCAACGGTCTCCCGCCCCGACCGTGACTCGTCAGACGCCCGCCCCGGTCGGCGAAACGATGGCACCGCCGCGGCAAGCAGTCGAAGGGCGCCCGTGCGGCGCGCTCGATTGCCTTGCCTTCGCCACGCCACAGGCCGCCTTCGAGCACGTGCTTCGCGGCGAGCCGCGCGTCTTGGCCATCGGCGAAGCGCACGCTCAAGAGGGGGCCACCGGTATCCGCTCGAGCACGCGTCGCTTCGCCGAGCAGCTGATGCCGCTGTTGTCCGGCAAAGCCAAACACATCGTGATTGAGCTCTTGCTCGCAAACTGCCGGGCTCAGACCGTCCAGAGCGTGGCCAAGGCCCAAGCGCCCGTGACGGAACACCAAGCCAAGGGCAATCAAAACGACTTCTTGACCCTGGGCAAGTATGCCCAGCGCCTGGGCATCGAACCGCAAGCTTTGACCCCAGACTGCTCGGAGTACGACGAGGCCGTCCGAGACGAGGAAGACGGCGTCGCGCGCTTGCTCACCCTGGTCGCCCAGCAGACCCAGCGCTCGGTCGAAGCTCTGCTCGCGCAGACGGCCGAAAGTCGCGAGCTCGTCCTCACTTACGGTGGGGCACTCCACAACGATCTCTATCCACGTCCCGGGCAAGAGGGCTGGTCATTCGGTCCACAGCTCGCCTCTTCCAGCCACGGGCGATACATCGAGCTCGATCTGATCGTGCCCGAATTCGTGAAGGACACGGAGGCTTGGCGGGCCTTGCCCTGGTTTGGCGTCTTCGACCGTGAACACCTGCCGAGCGAGACGCTTTTGTATCAGCCGGCCCCCAACTCGTTCGCGTTGATCTTTCCGAAGACCGAGACCGCGAGCGGGCAAGGGTTGTAGGCTCGGGCGGAGCACCGTGCTGCTACTCGAAAACCCAATCCAAAGATATGCCTGGGGTTCGCACACCGCGATCGCCTCGTTGCTTGGCGCCACGGTTCCAGCGAGCGAGCCAGAGGCCGAGTTGTGGATGGGAGCGCATCCGAAGGCTCCGTCGTTGGTGCTACCCACGCGCGAGCCTCTCTCGCGACTGATCGAGCGTGAGCCCTTGCAGATGCTCGGCGCCGATTTGCAAATGCGCTACGGAGCGCGGCTACCGTTTTTGTTCAAGGTGCTTGCCGCCGAAACACCGCTCTCGCTTCAGGCACACCCCACGATCGAGCAAGCACAGGTCGGGTTCGCTGCCGAAGAGGCGCGAGGAGTAGCGCTCCATTCGGCGGTCAGGAACTACAAGGACGCAAACCACAAACCGGAACTGCTCTGCGCGTTGACGCCATTTTCTGCGCTGTGCGGCTTTCGCGAGATCGAAGACACGCTCGAGCTATTTCGTTTCCTGAACACGCCGCACATCAGTTTCGTCATCGATATTCTGCGGCAACTACCGACGGAGGCCGGCCTGGCACAGCTTTTCGCCACCCTGCTCGGTCTTTCGCCGGAGCGGCGCGCGGACCTCGCACGCGAGGCGCTCGACCGCTGCACCTTGCTCGCAGCGATTGAGGGTCCGTTTCAACACGAATTTTCCTGGGCCGTCCGCATCGGCGTGCTCTACCCCGGCGACATCGGCATCGTCAGCGCACTGCTCTTGAACCTGGTCAACCTCACCCCTGGCGAGGCAATCTTCCTACCCGCAGGCAATCTGCACGCTTACCTGCAAGGCGTCGGGGTGGAGATCATGGCCAACTCGGACAATGTCCTGCGGGGCGGACTGACGCCCAAGCACGTGGACAACGCAGAGCTTTTGCGAGTGCTGCGCTTCGATACGGGGCCGGTAGCCGTGCTGCGCGGCGAGATGCAAGGCAGCGCCCGGGTATACCGAACCACCGCCGCCGAGTTCGAGCTGCAAAGCTTTCGCCTCCTGCCCGGCGAACGCCCGACCGTCAGCGACCGACGAGGGCCCGAGATCCTGCTCTGCCAACGGGGTCGAGTCACGGTCGAGGACGCGAACGAACGACACGCTTTGGTGCAAGGCCAAGCGCTGTTCATCGCCGCCTGTGAGCCCGGCTACGCACTGACCGGCGACGGCCGGCTATTTCGCGCCAGCGTCGGACGCGTCTGAGTCGTCTTTTTCCGGCACTGGGCAACGCTCACCGGTGTGGCCAGGCTCGCCCTCCGGGATGCGGCAGGGGTGCACCTCGACTCGGCGCGCCCGCGGTTTGTACGTCACTTTGCGGCGCTCCTCTTTGATCTTCCCGTCGGCATAAGTGAGCGTGCGTTTCACCGTCACCGTCCAGCCGATCATGCCGCCCTCACGGGTCTTTTCTTCATCGGCATCGAGCCGAGGATTGGGAATGAACTCCACCGGCGGCGCGACGATATTTTGTCGTTCCGAGACCTCTGCCCGGACCTTGCGTCCGCCGTTATCGCCGTACACCTTCACCGTGATGCTCGTGTCGGTGTACTGAGTCTTGATCAGCGCGCAGGCGCTCGTATCATTCTTGAAAACGATGTCGGGGTGCGGATAACTGAGCGTGGCGTCGTAGCCCATCGGGTAGCGCGTGAACCAATAGCTGTGCGGTTGGCGCTCCAAGATGTCGTAGCCGCCGTAGAACAGCGCGTTGAACAAGGTGGTCGCGAATTGACTCACGCCACCGCCCACGGTGTCGACCATGTCGCCGTCTTCGATACTGGGCGCCGGAACGAAACCGTTCTTCACCGTACGAGCTCCAACCAACTGATTGACGGAGAACGTGTCGCCTGGCCGGACCAGGGTGCCATCGAGCAAATCGGCGATGTGATGAATGTTCTGTACGCGCGGCTGGCAGCAGGCGTGACGCGTCGTGTACGTACCCACCAGGCCCAGAATCCCCGCCTGCTCGGCGGAAGCGGTCGAAAGCGCCGGCTCGGCGCCCGGTTGCAGCGGCAAGATCCCGATTTTTTCGGAAGTTTGTGCCGCGGCGCACAGGGCGAGCGCCAGCGCGCCGTCGTCCAATAGCTGTCCGGAACGGCCCGGTTCCACATGCACGCGCTCCTGCGCGTCAATCACGAAGCGCGCATTTTCCGGCGCCTGCTCCAACTCGCCGCGGCGGGGTTCGAGCAAGGCGTGCGTGGCTTCGGGCGCGCATTCGAGCGCGAGCTTTCCATCCACTACGACTGAGCTCACGCGCAAGATGGATCCCATTTGTGCGGGAGTCACCTGCAAGCGACGGGCGTCGTCCGACGTTTTGAGCACGACCTCACGGCTCAACATGGAGCTAGCCCGCTCGACCACGCGGTCCACCTCGGCGCGGTCCACCCGCGGCGTCTCGCTGCGCAATGCGAGCGCTGCCGGGTCCCGACCGGAACGCAGTGCGTCGAGCATCTGAACGGCGATCCGCTCCCGATCCAAACTCGACCCGGCTCGCGGATAGACAGGCATCACGGTCGTGCCCTCGACGCGGATCCCACCCGAGAACGGCGGATCCTTGATCGCGAAGACTTGCCATTCGTCCTCCTGCTCGGCGAGCAGCTTCGGGTCGATCTGCACCACCGCCGGTACCGACTCGGCGTGCAGCATTCGCGAAAAGAACGCGAGCTCGCGCGAGACGAAATTGCCGCTCCGACCCACCGCAATTGCGCGCGCGGCGCTCGCTCGAGAGTCCACTTTGAAGCCGACGGCTCGTGGCTCCACCGCCAGGGCCACTCCGGCCACCGAAAGCGCGATTTTGCGGTCCGAGCGCGCGCGCCCCCAAGACTGAACTCGCTCCGCAATTTCGGCACGAGTAAGGCCCGAGACGTCCTGCCCTTCTACACGGACACCAGGCAGCGCGCGCTCGGCGTCTCGGGTGCCTAGGGCGAACCAAGCCGTGAGCAAAAGCGCACTCGCGGACACGGCCCCCAGTCCGAAGAGCAGGCGATGACCCAAGCTGCGCTCGCGCGGCTGTGGTTTGTCGGCTTGGCCTGCTCCGCTGCCAGATTCAAACATTCGTCGCACTATTTCGCATTTATTGGACCGAGCGCGTGACCTTTTCACATGCGTCGCTCGGCATGCTAGACCTGTCATCATCGTGTGGGTTCGTCGTTCGGCCATCCGCCCCGTCCCTTCGTACGCGACCCTTCCCTCGCATGCGCTCGAATCCGTGCGCGATAATCTCGCCGAGGACGACGAAGAGGCGCGCTCGCAGCTCGACGAGGCGTTCGAGCGCTTCGAGCGCGCACAACCTGCCCTGGCCGCGCACGTGGCGGACGCACTCGGCAAACCGCTCGACGAGACTGCGCTGGCGCTGGGTTATTTCTTGGCCCTCACCGTATGGCTCGCGTTCGAGCGCACGCACGGCACGTACATCGACGAAGTGAAGGAAGAGGAGCTGCAAGCGACGGATGAGCTGCTCACGCTCGATGAAGAGCTGCGCCGCGCCGATCCGGCCGAATCCCTCGATAGCGACGACGTGATCGCAATGGAGCAGCCGCACGTGCTGGCTTACATCCACGAGCACATCGACGCGACCCTCGACGCGCACGCCGAAGAGATCGACGTGGACGACGTGCACACGGTCTACCGCGTCGTACTGGTGGAAATTTTGGCGCTGTCCTATTCGGTGCGTCGGCCCGAAGGCTACCCAGTCTCAAAGACCGAGTTGCTGGCGTAGTCGTCAGGGCTCGGCCACTACCACGCGATTGCGCCCACCGTGTTTGGCGGCGTAGAGAGCCGTGTCGGCCCGCGCGATCAGATCTTTCATCGTGCCGGCGCAGCCCGGGCCGCACACCGAAGCGACGCCAAAGCTGGCGGTCACTTTGAACTGACCGCTCGGCCCGGGCATGTTCATCTCTTCGATCGACCTGCGCAGCCGCTCCGCCGCGATCTTGCCACCGACGAGATTGCTACCTGGCAGGATCAACAGGAACTCTTCGCCGCCGTAACGGGCGGCGAGATCACCGCCGCGCAATTTGGAGCCGAACGCGCGACCGACTTGGCGCAAGACCTCATCCCCCGTGAGATGCCCGTATGTGTCATTGACCTTCTTGAAAAAGTCGATGTCACTAATGACGATCGTGAGCCAAGTTTGATCCCGCTCTGCACGCGACAAGTCGCGAATCAGCGCTTCTTCCAAGGCGCGCTTGTTGGCGAGCCCCGTCAGTGCGTCGGTCGAGGCCAGACGGGTCAGCTGCATGTTGGCTTCCAGGAGTTGCTTTCCGAGCAGCTCCTTTTCGGCCAATAGGGACTCCAAGCGACGCACGGCGGCGTCGTAGTTCTGGGTCATTTCCAGCAAACTGCGGTTTACGTCGACCAGAATGCCTTCGACGCTTTGCTGCGGACCGATATCTCGGTCGAAGGCCGTAGCCGCCGCCATCACTAGTTCGGGCAGGTCGTTCAGCGCTGATTGCGCCTGGTCTCGAGACAAGCCGAGCGCAAGCACGGCGTCGATCGCGGTCTTGCGGTTCTGCACGGCATCGCCACCCTCCCAGAGTGCCGCCAAGCGCTCGGCAGCCCAGGCAACGCGTGAGGCCAGTGCGGCAGGTAGCGAGTCTGCGTGATGCTCGCGCACCGCAGCTTCGACGTGCGCGGGGAGCATGAACGTCGCGGCCAGCGCCGCGCCTGCTGTGGGATGATCCTCCAGCCCCGCGGCGCGCTCGTGCGTCACGCGATGCAGCGCAGGCAGGCGAGCGACTTCACCCGCACCCTCGAGGTCTTCTCGGGCACGCGAGAGGAGACCCACTTCCAGAAACAAGCCGGTGGTGAAGAACTCGTCGACTTCCTTCTGACCCAACTGCTGCGCCAGCAGCTGAGAAGCCACTGCGCGACGCAGCGAGTTGCCGAGCAAAATGCGTCCCGCTTCCCCGACCGGCACCATGTCGGACAGCGCCAAGCTCATACCGATGCCTCGTAGGCCGCGGATGCCGACCATCGACACGGCCTGGCGTACGTCCGAGACATGCCGCTGCGGCCCGAACGCAGGACTGTTGACCACGGCGATGATACGCATCGCAAAGCCGGGATCGCTCGCGGCGAGCTTCGCGAGTTCAGGAAGCGAAGCGTCCGGCGCCAGCGACTCGCGAACGATTTGCAGAGCGATCAACGACAGTGGGGCCCTGCTCGGGGCCTGTACTGGTCGGGAAGCTTGCGCGTTCATGAGCGTGTTTCGGAACCGAACGGCGGCCGCGCGTCGAGATCCGACGTCACCCGTACGTCACACTTCGCGATCCGCTAAAGGGCCTTCCTCTTTGACGGTGTCAAATCGCAACAGCGATGTGCCTTTGCCGAGGAATAACGCTCGATGGCGGTTATTATCAGCTCTTCTTCGTTGCCAGCGCCAAGCGCTCCGCGATGATCCGTCGCAGCGCCAGTAGGTCGTAGCGATCGGGGCGCTCGTCCGACATGTTGGCGACGTCCTGCGCGATGCCATCGACGATCGCCCTCGGCTTTTCCGGCACCTTCAACGCTTCCCCCAGCTTGGCGAGCGCGGCTTGCTCCCCCTCCGTAACCACGCCGTCCAAGCGGGTGATCCAGGAAGCGACGCCGTATACGAACAGTCGGTCTTCCTTGGAAAGGTTCTTGCGATCGATCACGCCGATGTCGATCGGGTTTTTCGTGGCTTCTTCGATCTCCGCGATCTCGTCGATCTCGAGGCCCTCATCCAGCGCGGTGCGCACGATGGCGTCCGCCTCCTCTTGATCGAGCTGACCGTCGGCCCAGCCAACGGCGGCGAGCGCCAAGTAGACATCACGACCTAGCCCGATCTTTCGTTCCGTCATTTGCAAACCTCCGAGAACCAAAAACCCTAACACACTTCGACGCCGATCCTCCTCCCTGCCGTGCCCCCGCTTCGGGCGTTCGGAGCGGCGCCGCTCGAACTCGCGCGAGCGCTGGCGGCGCGGATTTGTGCATTGGCGCGCGCGGCCTTAGACTACGGAGCGTGGTCCAGGTACTCTATTTTGCTGCGCTCCGAGAGCTGCTCGGTCTCGATGAAGAAGCCCTCGAGCTGCCGGAGAGTGTACGAACGGTGAGCGAGTTCGTTCGCTACCTACAGCAAGTGCACCCGCCTTTGAGCGGCAAAATGGCCTCAGTTCGCGTCGCGCTGGATGAAACGTTCGCTCACGATTCCGACATGTTGGCGGGCGTAAACACGATCGCCCTGATCCCCCCGGTTGCGGGCGGTTGACACGGATTGCTCGTACCCGAACGCGAGGTTAGGCTCTCGGCCCAGTGCCCGCCCCCACGCCATTCGAGTTTCGCATCGGTGCGGATGAAAACGGGCTCGGCGCGCGCCTCGGGCCGTTGGTCGTCACCGCAGTACTGGCACGCGTGAACGAACGCGGCCGACGCACTCTGAGCCGGAAGCTTCCGCGCGCGATTCGCGCCGACCTCGACGACTCCAAGAGGCTGATGTCGCACACCGACGTCACCCTGGGCGAAGCTTGGGCCCGCGCCCTCGGCACAGGGCCCATCGGTTCCCCGGCGGAGCTGTTCGAGCAGCTCTCGCTCGAGGGTTCGAGCAAACTGAAGAAACGCTGTGAATCCCACGTCGCCGGACAATGCTGGAACGACCGCGGAGAGGCATTCATGGCGGAGGCTGCCGACGTGGCGCGCGTCGCCGGTCATCGGGAGGCGCTGGCCGAGCGCGGAGTCGAGATCCTCAGCGTGCGTAGCAGCGTCGTGTGCACCAAGAATCTCAATGACGCGAAGCAACGCGGCACGAACCGCTTCGTCGCAGACCTCAACGCGATGGAGCAGCTCGTGCTCGAGCTACGCACCCACGCCGGCGGCGAAGTCGAGGCGGTGTGTGGAAAAGTGGGCGGCATCGCCGAGTATTCGAAATTCTTCGGGCCGCTCTCGGGTCGTTTGCATGCCATCTTGGGCGAAGGGCGAGCGCGCAGCGGCTATCGCTTTCCAGGGCTGGGCGAGCTCCATTTCGTGCGCGACGCCGACGCCGCCGATCCATTGGTCAGCCTGGCGTCATTGGTCGGTAAGTACGTGCGCGAATTGTTCATGTCGCGCATCGGCCTCCACTATTCGGATCGAGAGTCGCAAGACAAGCGACCGAGCGGCTACCACGACTCGGTTACGGCAGGCTTCGTAGTGCGCTCCGCCTTGCTGCGCCAAAACCGCAAGATCCCCGATCATTGCTTCGAACGTGAACGCGCCCAGGATCCGCTGGATGGAGTCTGAGGCGTGAGCGATCGTCCCTCGGATCGCATCCTACTCGGCCCGCTGGGCCTCGAGGTGTTTCGGTTTGGTGCGCCGCTCGCGCTCGGCATGGGGCTACAGACCGCGTTCAACTTGGTGGATGCATTCGTTATCTCCCGCTTGGGGGGCGCCACCGCAGGACCGGCGCTCGGCGCGATCGGCATCTGCGATCAGCTGGCCGCGCTCGGCACCATCGTCAGCTATGGCCTCAGCGTCGCGACCGCCACGCTGATCAGCCGCAAGGTGGGCGAACGCAATCAGGATGCGGTGCGTGAGATCGCCTGGCAGTCCCTGATCTTGATTGCTGCTCTTTCGCTATTCTTCGGTATTTTTGGGGGTTTTGGCGCGAATTTCGTGCTTCGTAGCCTGGTTGGCGCCAAGGGCGAAGTGGCCAATCTGGGGGTGCCGTATCTACGGGTCATGCTCGCGGGCTCGTTCACGATCTTCTTGTTGATGCACCTGACCAGTGTGCAGCGTGCGCTCGGCAGTAGCAAAACCCCCGTGGGTCTACTGATCACGTCGAACGTGTTGAACTTGATCTTGGCCGTGGTCATGGTTTACGGCCCGGGGGAAGCTCCGAGTATTCTGTCGTGGGGTCGTCCGATAGCGCGCTTGTTCGGGATCCCGCGCATGGGATTGATCGGAGCCGCCTGGGCCACACTCATCGCTCGCTTCGTCGTGCTAATCCCCCTGACCACGATCTTGATGAAGCGCTTCGGCTTGTTCCTGCCGAACTCGCGCATGGCCGCGCACAGGGAAACGATAGCGTCGATCGTCAGGCTCGGCTGGCCTTCCAGCGCGCAACTCGTAGTGCGGATATTGGCGATGCTGGTCACGCATTCGCTGGTCGCGCGTGCCTTCACCACGCCGACCGATCAAAGTGCGACTACCGCGCTCGGCATCGTGTTTAGGCTCGAGACGATGGCTCTGTTCGTCGGCTTGGGCTGGGGCAGCGCGGCGCAGACCTTCGTTGGCCAAAATCTCGGTGCCAGAAACCCGGAGCGGGCAAAGCTGAGTGGCTGGTACGCGGCCTCGTACAACGCCGCCATGATGGGCACTTTGGCAATCATCTACACCGTCTACGGCTCGAGCATCGTCGGCTTCTTCGATTCCGATCCGGACGTGCTTCGACCCGCGCTCAGCTATTTCAAATGGGTCGGGGCAAGCTACGTGGGTTTGGGCATCGGCATCGTGCTCGGCTCGGCAATCCAGGGGGCCGGTGCGACGCTGCGCGCGCTGCTGCTCGATACCTTGGTGATTGCCGGCTTCCAGCTACCCACTAGCGTACTCTTCGTATTGTCCAAGAGCGCGACCTACGTCGGCGTTTGGCAGATCGTGGCCTTGACCTACTTCCTGTTCGCGTTGGTGTACGTGATCAGCTACCGGCGGGGGCGCTTCCTGAACGCGACGCCCGCCGCCGCATCTTGAAGCTCACGCCGCGTTGGTGGTCTTGCTGCCGGAGAGCAAGCGAATGCTCTCGGTGACGGGCCGGTCGAAGTGTACCTCGACTTGCGGGAATGCGATCGTGATTTGCTGCTCCTTGAAAGCCAACCAGATGGCTTCCCGCAGTTTGGAGCCGGCGATGCGATGGTTCCAGGGATCGCGCATCCAAACCGAAGCCTCGAACTCCAACGCCGACGCACCAAACGAAAGCAAGAGCACCCGCGGATCGAAGCCTTTTTCGCGATAGTCCATGGACCGGGCGCAGCCCTCCAGCACCGCCTTCACCTTTGGCACGTCCGAGTCGTAAGACACGCCCACGGTCACCCTCACGCGGTAGATGTTGTCTTCCAGCGTGAAGTTTTTTACGTTCGATTGTACGAGCGAAGAGTTCGGCACAATCACGTCTTCTTCGTCCAAGGTGCGAACGATGGTGGCGCGGATACTCATCTGCTGAACCTTCACGATCTGTCCGCCTACCTCGATTACGTCGCCTGGCTTGATCGTGCGCTCGAACAGCAGGATGACACCGGAGACGAAGTTCTGGGTGATGTTCTGCATCGCGAAGCCGAAGCCGACCGCGAACACGGCGCCGGCCGTGAACAACGCATCGAGGCGAATCCCCGTGGTGCGCAAGGCGACCATGATGCCCATCAGCACGATGCCGTAGTGGACGAGCCGTTCGATCGCGCCCGCCTCCCCGGTCGGCGCCAAGCCGGTGCGGAGGAAGAACCGCCGCATGCCCGCACGCACCGCGCGCGAGAACAAGTAGCTCAGGAGCACGATCACCGCGGCAGTCACCAGCGTGGTGATGGTCACGGTCGTGGTCCCGACCTTGAATAGCTCTACCCGGATGAAGGGCTCGCTGAACGAGTGCTCCGCTGGCTTCATGTCGCCTCCAAACGGTCACTCTACACCGAAGAATGTCCGGGATTTGCCCGGCACCTACATGGTGGTGGCTGGAGACTCGGATCATCTCCGGATAGGCTCGAGGGCGTGTCTGAACTCGAGCATTTCGACCTGGTCGTGATCGGCGCCGGTCCCGCGGGCGAGAAGGCTGCCGCGCAGGCGGCCTACTTCAAAAAGCGGGTCGCGATCGTCGAATGCGAGCCGGAACCCGGCGGCGCCGCGGTGCACACGGGAACGCTGCCCAGCAAGACTTTACGGGAAACCGCGCTCTATCTGTCCGGGTATCACGCGCGCGAGCTGTACGGAGTCGCATTGGAGGTTGACCGCAATGCCACCTTGCCGCGACTGATGTCACGCAAGAACGCGATCGCCGCCGCTGAATCCCGTTCATTTCGAAAGAACTTCGCGCACCACGACGTGTATTACGTGCGGGGGCGCGGGCGTTTCGTGAATGCGCACACGGTCTCCGTGAGCGGGCCGTCCGGCGAACGGCGCATCGGAGCCGATTTCATCCTGATCGCGACCGGATCCAAACCTCACCGCCCCGCGGAGATCGATTTCGCCGACGAGTGGATCCACGACAGCGACGAGATCTTGACCATTCATGACCTGCCCACTTCGATGACGATCCTCGGCGGCGGCGTGATCGGCTGCGAATACGCCTGCATGTTCGCGGCCCTCGGCGTCGGCATCACCCTGGTCGACGCTCGCGCCGAAATCCTGCCCTTCTTGGATGCAGAGATCGTGGCTCGGCTGAAGTCTGCGATGAACAAATTGGGCGTCGTCATGGTGCAAGGTCAGCGCTGGACTACGGTCTTGCGCTCGCCCACGGGCGTCGTCACGACGCTGGCCGATGGCAGTACGCTCGAAAGCCAGCAGCTGTTGTTCGCGGCTGGTCGCTCCGGCTGCGTCTCGGATCTCGGTCTCGAAACGGTCGGCTTGGCCGCCGATTCACGCGGCTACATCCCCGTCGATAGTGACTTTCGCACCAAGGTTCCCAATATTTTCGCCGCGGGCGACGTGATCGGCTTCCCTGCTCTTGCCTCGGTCTCGATGGAGCAGGGACGGGTAGCGATGTGCCACGCCTTCGGCTTCGGCTACAAAAAGGCGGTCGCCGCCGTTATGCCCTACGGGATTTACACCATCCCCGAAGTGAGTTCTTTCGGCGAAACCGAAGAGACCTGCAAACAAAAGAAGATCTCTTACGTCGTGGGGCGCGCGCTGTACGAGAACAACGCGCGCGGCAAGATCACGGGCGACTTGGAAGGCATCACCAAGCTCGTCGTCGATGCCACCACGCGCAAGCTAATCGGTGTTCACGTGATCGGCGAACGAGCAACCGAACTCGTGCACATCGGGCAGACCGCGATTCACCTCGGCGCCACGGTCGACGTCTTCATCGACATGGTCTTCAACTACCCGACGTTGGCCGACTCGTACAAGTACGCGGCCTATGACTGCCTCGCCGCGTTGGCGGCGAAGCAGTGATGGGTCGGATCGAGATTAGAGCTTGCCGTTGAGCGGATCGTAGGCGCTGCCGCTGGTCTTGAAGCCACC
>Ga0302321_100004107_pt1 | contig 12551 bp, 9 predicted proteins | sample Fen_T0_1_FD_202505 | JGI IMG/M metagenome (GOLD analysis project Ga0302321, IMG submission 202505) | Peat permafrost microbial communities from Stordalen Mire near Abisko, Sweden - Fen_T0_1 | ecosystem: Environmental > Terrestrial > Soil > Wetlands > Permafrost | place: Sweden: Abisko...
AATGCCGAAGTCTTCCAAGCCTATGTGCGCGAAGCGCTCGTGCCTTCACTTCATCCCGGGGACATCGTCGTCATGGACAACCTCAGCGCACATAAAAACGAACACACGATCAGGAGCCGCGCCAGCAGTGGGGCGCGCCCTGCGCCGCGAGCGAACTGGTGCACTTCCGCGACCGGATCGGCCCTGGCGGTGGCGAAAAGTTGTTGTCCGCTTCCATCACCCTGCACGGCGAACGCGCCAAAGAAAAAGACGTCGTGCTCGACACCACCGCGCAGGAAAAGCGATCAGCTTTCCCACCGACGCGAAGTTGCACGCCAGCGTGATCAAAACCGCTCGGCGTATCGCGGCCACCGCCGCCAATCTGGGGCTGTGGCTGCGCAACGCTTCGGCGTGCCTGTATACAATCCTCGCTTGTTTGCGCTCTCTGCTCGTTTCGCCTCCCGCCATTACTCTCAAGTTTCAGCCAGAGGGTTTTTAAGGGACGGCAATTTAGCCATACCGGAGTCCGACAGCCTGCGCCGAGGCCGGGGATCGAGAGGGCCGAGTTCAGCGCCCCCGATTACACCGGAATTTGAAATACTCTCGGTTCAAACGTACTCAGCCCCAGCGCCGGTCTTGAGATGTAGCGCGTCGGGGACGGCACCAAACTTCGCTTTGTAGAGCGCTGCGACGCGATCGGCTTCGACCCGCGAGAAAGAACCATTTGTCATCGCCATGACTGCGCCGCCGAAACCGCCGCCGGTCAGGCGCGCTCCGTAGACATTCGCGGCGTTCGATAACGTATCGACGAGAAAGTCGAGTTCCGGCGTGCTGTTCTCAAACTGCACTTGCGAGCTGCGATGCGAGATCGTGAGCAGGCGTCCGGTTGTGGCCAAGTCGCCGTTGGCGAGCGCCGCACGAACCTGTGCAACGCGCTCAATCTCCTCGACGACGTGTTTCGCGCGCTTGAAAGCCGTAGCATCGAGCTTGCCTTTGGCCGCCTCGAGGCTCGCCAGCGTTGCGTCGACGAGCATTGGCACGCCGAGCGTCTTCGCCGCTTCCATGCATTCACGATGGCGAGCCGCGTAAAGTCCGTCGACCAGCGCGTGCTTCGTGTGCGTGTTGAAGACCCAGAAATGAGCATCGGCCGGTAACGGCACGGTCTCGAAAATCGGTCCGCGGCAATCGATGAACACGAGATAATCCTTTCGGCCAAAGCCCGAGACGCCTTGGTCAAGGATACCACAGGGCACGCCGACGAATTCGTTCTCCGCCTTCTTCGCCAGTTTCACGAGCGTCTCGCGCGAAGGCTTTTCGCTCGTCAACGCGGTAAACGCCAGCGCTGAGGCTAGCTCGATCGCGGCGCTGCTGCTCAGGCCAGCGCCCGAGGGCAAGTCCGACATGTCGAGAAATTGAAAACCGCTTGGCCGCTTCAAACCAAAAGCAGGCAAATACGTCCACACGCCGAGCGGATAATTAACCCAGTTAAGCGCTCCCGACTGTTTCGTCGCCCGGGCAAGGTCGATCTTCACCGTCTTCTTGGCGTATCCACTATAAAATGACGCCTCGTTGCCCGGCACCGCGCGCGCCGCCACCCAAATACCACGGTCGATCGCCGCGCCCAGCACGGTGCCACCGTTATAGTCGGTGTGATTGCCGATGAATTCGATGCGTCCCGGCGCACGGGCAACAACATCCGGCGCGGAGCCGAAGACTTCTTTAAACTGCGCGATAATCTTATCTTTCATTTGTGTACAAAGTAGCTGGTTCGTCTGCGTAATCACGGGCGAACTTCGCACGCATTCACACAGAAGGATCTTTGATAATGATGCAGTCTTCGCCTTCTGGCGAAACGCTCAATGATCGTCTTCCAGTCATCCCGAGCAAAGAAATCAACGCAAGCCCAACAAATCCGTTCCCCACGGATACCGCGGAACGCAATTCACCCAACTTTTTCCCGTCGGCAAAAAGCGGAGCCGGCAACTCCACGGGTGCCAACCCTGCGCCTTCCACCCGTACCAATCGACGACGCACCTTCCCCAAGTTTTTCAAACGCGCCATAACTTCCTGCCCAAGATAGCAGCCTTTAGTATAAGAAATCGCATCGCGTTCCAGCCCTCCCTCATTTGGCAAATCCTCCGGGCCGAGGTCACGCGGTATCGCTGGAATCGCGGCCTCGATCCGCAACCGCTCCAAATCTTCAGAACTAATCTCCTGGGCACCCTGCGCTCGCAACCACTCCGCGTGATCGTCACCATCCTTCGGATACAGCCATTCCCAATTCGGCTCCGCTGCGCGCCGCCCTTGAAAGATGATGCCGCCACGAACCTGCTTCCAAACACCGGCTTCCGGTAAAGCCGCCTCAGCCAACGCGGAAAACACTCCACCTACACCGGAACCCAACAAACTAACGCCCATCCATTGCGCTGTCACATCTTCGATCGTCACATCATCCGCTATAACATTGGCTTCCAAACGCTCACGAACAGCCTGGGCCGCAGAAAACAAGCTCACGTAAAACCATTCTTGGCCACGCCGCAGGATAAAACCATCGGCCAAGACCTTGCCCTTTACGTTAAGCCACAAGCCATAAGCAACGTTCGGCCCTTCCAAACACGGCCGCAAGTCTTGCGTAAACTGCCCTTGTAGAAAAGAAAACACATCTTCGCCGGCAAATTTCAGCACCGCCGCTGGCTCATAACGGTTAAATGATACTGAAACAGTCGAGATTTCCATACGTTCTATCTTATTCCGCTATTCCAATTTGCAAATTTACCCTCCAAATCGGCAAAAATTTTATTTGACGAACGCCACCTCCTGGTTTTCGTTTCCGCCATTAGATCTTCCTTCTTCTCCCGCCTAGCGGGAGTTTTGGGGTAACTAAGAAAGCAAATGGCCGGTCGCTTAGGGGTAGGCGACCGGCCAACTTTTTTTCCCGAATTGGGCATCAAGTCACGCAGAGACTTGCAACACTCGTAAGGACAAGCACGGTCTGTCCTCCTTCATGCAGAAAACGTCCGACATCCACGTCGCAGAAACCAAGATCCTGCCCTCGCCCGCCCAGCTCGTGGCCGAGCTACCCAAGACCGAAACCCAGGCCGCCTTCGTCGCCCACGCTCGCGAAGAAATCCACCGCTTGGTCTTCACTAACGACAAACGTTTCCTGCTCGTCGTCGGCCCGTGCTCGATCCACGACACCATCGCAGGCGCTGAATACGCCCAAAAACTCGCCAAGCTCGCGAGCGAAGTCGCTGATCGGATTATGATTGTGATGCGCGTGTATTTCGAAAAACCGCGCACCACCGTCGGCTGGAAAGGTCTGATCATGGACCCGCACCTCGACGGCTCGCACGACATCGCCACCGGCCTGCGGACCGCGCGCGCGTTCCTGCGCGAAATGCTCGATCTTGGCCTACCCACCGCCACCGAACTTCTTGATCCGATCACGCCGCAATACATCGCCGACCTCATCTGCTGGTCCGCTATCGGTGCCCGAACGACAGAATCCCAGACCCACCGCCAGATGGCCTCGGGTTTGTCGATGCCGCTTGGTTTCAAAAACAACACCGACGGCACCATCCAGGCCGCAATCAACGCCATCAAAGCCGCCTCGCAGCCCCAAACTTTTCTCGGCATCAACATGGACGGCGTTGCATCCTCCGTCACCACGAACGGCAATCCCGATTGCCATATTGTTCTGCGCGGTGGTTCGGCGGGCCCCAATTACAGTCCGACCCACATCGCCGATGTCGAAAAACTGCTCACGAAGGCCTCGCTGCATAAAGCGATTCTCGTCGATTGCAGCCACGACAACTCCGCCAAACAGCCCGAGCGCCAGCCCGAGGTCGTGCAAGCGCTGCTCGCACAGATCACCGCAGGCAATTCCTCGATCATGGGCGCCATGATTGAAAGTAACCTCCAAGCCGGGAACCAACCCTTCCCCCAGCCCAAAGAAAAACTACGCCCCGGCGTTTCCATCACCGATGGCTGCATCGATTGGCCTACGACCGAAAAGGTCGTCCGCAAAATCCACGCCTCCCTCGCGCCAAGATTTCAATAACCAGCCACGAGGTGGTTATTTTTGTAGTGGCGGGATCAAGCTGTACATGACCGGCGTCACCAGACGCGAGAGCAGCAGCGAGCTGATCAACCCACCAATGATCACGATGGCCAGCGGCGAATAAAGACCGGACTTCTGCACCGCCAGCGGCATGAGCGCGCCCAACGCGGTGAGCGTCGTCAGCACAACGGGCAGAAAACGAATTTCACCTGCTTGCTCAATCGCCTCTTTCAAAGGTGTGCCTTTCTCTCGTAACTGGTTCGTGAAATCGACCAGCAGGATCGAATTTTTAATCTCGATACCAATCAACGCCACAAAGCCAACCGTCGCGGTGAAGGAAAGCGAATAGCCGGTCACGAACAACGCACATAAACCGCCAATCATGCCGAGCGGAATCACTGATGCCACGATGATCGTCCCGCGGAAGCTCTTAAACTCCAGCACGAGAATTGCGAAGATGCCAAAGATCGCGATCAAGATAGCGCTCGATAGATCGCCAAAACTTTCTTCGCGACTCGCCACTTCTCCGCCAAACGACCAGCGCGTCCCTGTCGGCCAAGTCAGCTTTAGCAACTTCGCTTCGGTCAGCTTGGTAAGTTTGTCGACGTTGTATCCTGTACGAACGAATGACGTCACCGTTGTCGAACGTTCGCGATTGAACCGCTGGATGACCGGCGGTGCCGAGGTGAATTCAAGCGTGGCCACCTGGCCGATCGGCACGTACTGGCCCGAACCCGATAGCACTTGGATGCGTTTCCAGTTATCCAAAGAAGCGCGTTCTCCGCGCGGCAGCGTCAGTTGTATATTATACTCATCGCCGTCGCTCTCGCGGAACCGGCTGACATTTAGCCCGGCAAAAGCGAGCCGCACCGCGCGATCAATCTCCGCGTTGGGCACGCCGAGCATCGCGGCCGTGGACTTGTTGATGATCAGCTTGAGATCGGTGCGCGGCACTCGTTGGGGATTATTAATGTCCCGAGTTCCCTCGATCTCGCGCAGGACACCTTCAACTTTTGCCGACAATTCTGCGAGCGTCTGTAGGTTTTCGCTGAATACCCGCACGGCAATCGGCGCTTCAATCGGCGGACCTTGCTCAAATTCCTTCACGTTGATCTGCGCTCCAGAAATCGTGTTCAGCTGATGCCGCAACTGTTCGAGCAAGGCCGGGCTCCGCTTCGAATCGAACTGCTTCAACCGCGCAAAGATCTCGGCTTTGTTAGCTTTCTGGCCGAGTGGCGTCTCATTGTAGTACACCTGCGGGTTGCCCTTTCCGATGCTCGTGAAATACCATTCGATCTGGTCATTCGCCGCGAGGACGCGCTCAACCTTCCCAGCGATAGCATCAGTCTCCGCTGTGCTCGCGCCTTCCTCGGCCTCGATCTTAATCAAAAACTCTGCAGTGCCAGCAGGAGGGAAAAGGCTAAAACCGATCGGATTAAGCAAAAGTAAGCTGCCACCGAACAATGTCGCAGCACCAAACAACGTAATTATGCGATGTTGCATGCACCAGTGCAGGATCGGGCGATAACTCCGCTCGATCCCACGATGGAGCAATCGCAGCAGAATATTGCCCTCAGGGCTCACTTTACCGCTCAGCAACCGGCTTCCGAGAAACGGAATAATCGTCAACGCCACCACCATCGAACAGAGCACAGTATAAACAACCGCCACCGGCATCGACCGGATAAATTGACCTGGACCGCCGGGCAACATCATGAGCGGCAAAAATGCAAACAAGAGGGCCGCGGTCGTGCCCACCACAGCCACAGCGATCTGGTCCGTGGCTTTGATGGCCGCCTCAATGGGCGGCACGCCCATGCGCCGAAACCGGGCGATATTTTCCACTACGACGATTGAGTCATCCACCAACAATCCTAGCGCAATCACGCAGCCTACGATACTCAGCTGATTGAGTCCGTATCCAGTGAAGTACAACAATGTCATCCCCATCGCGAGCGAGAGTGGGATCGCAATCATCACCAGAAACGAAGCGCGCCAGCCGAGCGGCAAAACCGTGATCAATACCAAGGCTAGCGCGATCAGAAAATCTTCTCCCAGCCGGCCAAGCCGACGCTCTACGTTCACCGATTGATCGAACGCCGCTTCCAACTTCACATCACCCGGTAGACGGTGCCGAAATGCATCCACCGCCTCGCGCAGTCCATCGCGCGTATTGAAAATATTGATATTGTTACGCGGCTTTGCGGTGACGAAGACTGCACGCTTTCCATTGAAGCGACCGAAGTTTTCCTTATCCTCATAATTCCACTGCACGTCGGCCACATCCTTGAGATAGACCACGGCTTTGCCACTGCCCGACACAGGCGTCATCCGCACTTCCTCAATTGAAGCGTAGTTACCACTGGTCTTCAGGTTAAAGCGCCTCGAACCCAACTCAACCGAACCACCTGGTATGTTTGCGTTGGAAGCACGGATGGCCGCGACGATCCGATCTAACGGAATCGCCAGTCGCGCCAGATTATCTAAATCCAAGGAAACTCGGACCTGCTTTTCCGGGAACGCGTGTTTATCGGCCTGACGAATACCCGGCACGCGCTCGAATTCCTTTTTCAAATCCTCCGCGAGATCCTGGAGCCGCGCGTAGCTGGCGTCCTCCGAAACCAGCGCCACCTGCATAAGAGCAACATCGATGGTTTGAATCTTAAAGACATCGGCACTCAGGATGTCGGCGGGCAAATTTGCCCGCTCAACATTCATCTGCCGCAAGACATCGTCATATTTTTTGTCTGGATCGGTTCCGTAGAAAAACTCGATGACTATGATCGCGACGCCGTCGCGGATGGTCGCCTGCACTTTGTCGACATCGTCAAGTTCCTTAAGCCGGTCCTCCAGCGGCTTTGCCACCAGCCGCTCCATATCGACAGCATTGGCGCCAGGATAAACGACAACAATGTTGTATGCCGGAATCTTGAGCGCTGGGTCCTCGCTCCGTGGCATGTTCCGAAACGACATGATACCCAACGCGACCAAACAAAGAAAAACGACAACTGTGAATTGATAGTTCCGGACTGCACTGGAGGTAAGTTTCATCGCGAGGGCTCCAAAGTTAGTTTTTCGCCACGTCTACCGCCGCACCATCTTGCAGGTACTCCGCCCCGCTCAGAACAACCCTTGCGTCGTGCGGCAGCGCCGTCTTCAGAAACACCCGCTCTCCGTCGATGCCGGTCACCTCTACTGAAATACGCTTCGCCGTCGCGGTATTCGCATTAACGAGAAACAGGTACGCCTTACTGCCCACACCTTCGATCAAAGCTGATGCCGCAACAACGGGCCGCTCTTCCACCGGCTGCGGAATGATCACCGCACGCACAACGAAACCTGAACGCCCGCCCTCAGGCGTTTTTTCAAGCGCCAGCTCCAACTCCGTGGTTCTGGTAGCCGGTTCGGTCGCTTCAGAAATCTGTGCAACGCGTGCACGCAGCGTAGGCGCATCTGCACCCTCCTGCTTGATCTCAGCCGCATCGCCTGGATGCAGCCGGGCTACATCACACTCCGCGACGCCAGCCCGAACGATCCAGCCATCCTCGTCAGAAGCAAACATCAGCACGGGATGTCCTGCCTCGGCCATTTCATCAGGCTCGGCGAGGCGGCGTAGAATCCGACCGTTGGAAGGCGCGACGATTACCGCATGATTTCGGTTGAACTCTGCGATCTGCACACTTGCCGCAGCTTCTTCCACTGCAGTTTTAGCATCCTGAAGATTCTCCAACGTCGCTACGTTGTCGGAGCGAAGTTTTTCCACCCGCGCTTGGTCTCGCTGCGCTTTTTCTAATCCACTTCGTGCCTGGGAAACACGTGCATCGATTTCAGTCAGCCGCAATCGCGCCAAAACATCGCCCTGCTTCACGCGATCACCCACCCGCACCGGGATTTCAGCGACGATACCGCCTACTTTGAACGACAAATTCGCTTCCGTTTTTCGACTCAGGACGCCAGTCGCATAAACAGGAATGGCTTCCGTGGAATACACCACTTTCTCGGCGCGCACCATCACGGGCCGAACCGTCGTGGGCGCAGCCGTTTCCTGTTTTGAGCAGGCCGAGAGACCACCGAAAACACACGCTACCGCTAAAATTATTCGCCCACTGACCGCAAAATTATTCAGTCCTGAATTGTTCATAAGATATTCCCTCAAAGGAGTGGTGTTGCCGCTGTCGCCCGATCCAACGCCGCAACCGCGATGAAGAGCCGCTGGCGGATAATCTCAAGATTGAGTTCCGCCCGAGTGAATTCGTTGCGTGCATCAAGGAAGGAGAGCTGACTCGCCATCCCCTCACGTTCACGACGGCTGACGATTTCGAACGCCCGCGATGAAGCTTCGCGGCGACGCTCCGCGGTCTGGCAAGCGCCGATCGCAGCGCGAAGTTCGTCTGCCGCTCGCTCAGCATCAAGCGCCAGTTGTTGACGAGTCTGGTCCCGTTGGAGTTCGAGCTTTGAACGCTCCAAACGCGCCTGTCGCTCACGTGACGACAGCGCTTTCCCGTCCCAAACGTTCACCTGCGCAACAAGTGACGCCATCCCATAATTGTAGCCGTGGCCCGTCCGATAGCTTTCACCTTGGATGCCTCCCTCGGCGGCAAATGCCAACGTCGGATATCGCCGCGCGCGCTCCACGCCCTCAGCCGCGGCCGCCGCATCGATTGCCTTGGTCAAGGCAACCAGTTCTTCACGACGATCAATCTGCGGCGCAGCCTGTATTGAAATTCCGGTGACAGCATGCGCATAGTTTGCCAGCTCGTCGCTTGCTGGAGTTGCGATCGGCGCAGCAAGCGGGCGGTTCAGTAGGAAGTTAAGGTACGCCCGCGCCAGCTTACGATCCCGCTCCGCCTCGAGACGTTGCTGTTGGATTTCGAGATCATCGGCCTCCGCCCGTAAAACTCGGTCTTCCGTGATTTTGTCCACCGAAAAAAGACTGCGATTCGTGCGCAACGCTTCCGCGGTCACCACCGCGGCAGAGTCGAGAATCCGCGCAACCGTTTCCGCTTGAACCCAGCGATAGTAAGCCGCCTCCACCTGAAATCTCAGCTCTCGCCGATAAGCGGCTAGCTGCGCTTCCCGACTTTCCCAGTCGGCCCGTCGCGCCTTTACTCCGCGTGTGATCTCGGGTCGATACAGCGGTTGCACCAGGACCAACTTGGTTTCCTGCTCACGCTCGCGCAAAAGCGCTATCGACTGGTTCGACACATGCGGGAAATTTCCTTGCCCACCTTGGTCTGCTATCAACTGATTAAGCGCATCGTAGGCAGGGTTCACCAGATCGCCGATCGGCAGGTCGATTGTCCTTCCGCCTTCTGCCCGCGTATAACGTGCTGCAAAATCGATCCTCGGTTGAAAATTGCTCTGCGCCTCGCGCAATCGCGCTAGCGCGATTTCCACGTCTACACCCTGCGACCGCAGCGCGAGATTGTCTGCCATCGCCTGATCAATCAACGATTCGACCACAGCTGGTCGGCGCGGCCATTCCGCCGCTAAAACCGGCCCAGCCACAAGCACGGAAACCACTAAAAACAACACCACCTTCATACGCATGCACCTCCCGCTTAACTGACACTATGTCAATTAATTTAACTAAGCCTTCCACAAGCTAAAGCCTGCCGAAGCATTCCGAACCCGTGCTCCATCATATCGGTGGCGGTAACACCAAGGTCATCTTTCAACATACACTCTTTCGACGTAGAAACCTGGATAACCCCGTGAGTGAAAGCCCAAATGGACACAGCCGAAAGCATCGGATCACCGCTTTTGGGGCTGATCGAACCATCTTCCAGACCTATTTTAACCGCCGTCGCGACTAGGCCGAGCATCTGTTTACCACAATCCGTGAGATCGCGCTCGATCTCGTTTTGGTCGGCCGGAGGAATCGTGTACGTCTCAAGTTCGGCGATTACAGAAAAATACAGCGGCTCCTCTTTCGAAAAAATGTGGTACGCCCTCGCTATAGCAATCACTTGATCAATGCCTCTTTTTGTTTCCGCAGCCGCAGTTACGAAACGTGTTCGCAACGCCAAAAGCCCGCGTTCACAAACCGCATGAATCAGATCCGAGCGTTTTGGAAAATAGACATAGATGAGCGAACGACTCAGCCGCGAGCGCTTGGCCACCGCGCCGAAATTCGCTCCCTTCAAGCCGTGTTTGGCGATCACCTTCTCTGCCGCATTCAATATCATCTCGCGCCGCTTCCCCTTGTCCTCCTCACGCCGGGCTCTTGTTTGGTTTTTCATTTTTTGTCGGACTTTCGGGTGAACGACAAACATTGGCGAATAGCCAGGACTCCGCAATCTAAACGGACTGCGCAACAATTTTTAAAACTCCGCCCGCTCAGATTGCCACCACTTTCCTCTGGCCACCGCGGCCTGGCATGCCATAAAGCCCATTCAGGAAAAATCTGCGTTAAGAAAAGCATTTCGTGCGTGTCAACCTACCCGTTTTCCTGATTAACTAGAGGTTCTTCGCACCTATGAAATCACCTATTCGTGTCGCTGTGACCGGCGCTGCCGGCCAGATTGGTTACGCTCTCCTCTTCCGCATTGCTTCAGGCGCAATGTTCGGCCCAGACCAACCCGTGATCCTCCAGCTCATCGAAGCCCCGGTCGAGAAAGCCCTCAAGGCCCTCGAAGGCGTTGCGATGGAGCTCGATGATTGCGCTTTCCCGCTCCTCAAAGGCATTATCCAAACTGACAAGCCGGAAATCGGCTTCAAAGACGCCAACTGGTGCCTGCTCGTCGGAGCGAAACCACGCGGTCCCGGCATGGAGCGCGCCGACCTCCTCAAGGACAACGGCACGATCTTCATCGGCCAAGGCAAGATCATCGACGCCGTCGCCGCTGCTGATGCCCGTGTCGCTGTGGTCGGCAATCCTGCCAACACGAATTGCATGATCGCCGCCAGCCAGGCCAAGCGCCTGACTCCTGATCGCTTCACCGCGATGGTCCGCCTCGATCAGAACCGCGCGCAAAGCCAGCTCGCCAAGAAAGCCGGCGTCGACCTCACCAAAGTCTCCGACATCTTCATCTACGGCAATCACAGCCCGAGCATGTTCCCGGCCTACGCCCACGCAAAGATCGACGGCAAGCCAGCCACCTCGGTCATTACTGATACCGCCTGGTTGCAAACGACCTTCTGTGACACCGTTGGCAAACGTGGCGCTGCGATTATCGCTGCCCGTGGCGCTTCCTCGGCCGCTTCGGCTGCCAACGCCCTCACCGACCATGTCCGCAGCCTCGTGACTCCTGGCGCGATCCACTCGATCGCCGTCAAATCCAACGGCGCCTATGGTTTCGATGCCAACGTCTGGGCCGGCCTGCCGGTTCGCACCACGACTCCCGGCTCGTACGAAGTGATCCAGGGTTATGCCATGGACGACTTCGCCAAGTCGAAGCTCGCCGCCACGAACAAGGAGCTCGTCGAAGAGCGCTCGTTCGTCGCCAGCATGATCAGCTAAGCCGAACCTTCAGTCACACTCTCAAGCGGCGCCCGAAACGGCGCCGCTTTTTTTATTTCAGCAATCCCGCCAGCACCGGCCGCTTCGTGAGTGCGAATGCCTCACGCACCGCCACAAACGCTTCAAGCAACTCGCGCGGTGAACCGCTACGCGGAAAGACCATCGCCAACTCCGAGCCGTCGAAACGCACGGTAGCCGAAACTCCAGCAACCGCCAACGTGCAATCCCTGCAATCGGACGGGTATGCGACTTTGAGCGCATCTCCGTCGCCAAGCCCTTCGATGGCATCAACCACAGATTCAACCGGGGCTCCCTTCGTCAGCACAAAAGCCAGTTCAGAAAATTGCTGCGCGAAAACCGTCTCACATTCGTTCGTCGCAGCAAAATCGGTGCTGCGCAGCCCGTGCAGAGAACGCACCGCAACGTAGCTCGCGGGATCAGCCTCATCGAGCGCATAAGTTAATTCGAAGATGAAGTCCTTAGCCGTTAGCACCGCATTCGGACTCGTCACGTCAAGGGTAAGCTCCTTGCGTTTGTAACCAAAGGCAGCACGCGCCTGCTGAAATACCGTTTCTGCTTCGGCAGCGATTTCGTCAGCGCAGAGCTTAGCGAGAAAGGCCGAAGTCGCTGCGTTAACCGCGTCAGGCACCGTGTGGTGACTTTTTTTAAAACCGCGCAATATTTTCACGAGCCCGCTCGAGCGCCCAACAAAACGCACGTGTTCAACAAACGTAGATTGATCTTGGGCACGCTTCGCCATGAACCTCCACGGATGGCGGCGAACTCGTTGGGTTGAAAGCCAAAACAAAGACGTTCATCGCAGCCCTTGTATTCCATGGACATTGATGCATCTTACTTCGTTATGTTCTTTGATTGGTACGCGCACCAGTCATGCAGCATTCTGCATTCTGAATTCTTCATTTTCCCACTTTGGGGGTGTTCTGGATTCGACCCTTGGTTGGAGCGCGCCGCTGCCGTTCGAGGATGAAGGTTGGCCTCGTAAATCGTCCTTCAAAAAAATAATAGGCAACTACGAAGCAATGCCATTGG